>Ga0210057_1000036_pt1 | contig 321552 bp, 302 predicted proteins | sample CryGeyCG2114_010_2_FD_183968 | JGI IMG/M metagenome (GOLD analysis project Ga0210057, IMG submission 183968) | Groundwater microbial communities from aquifer - Crystal Geyser CG10_big_fil_rev_8/21/14_0.10 (SPAdes) (version 2) | ecosystem: Environmental > Aquatic > Deep subsurface > Groundwater...
GCTTTCAAAAGATCTTATGCTTCGCATAAAAAACCTGAAAATCTTGCAGTTTCTCTTATTCAAACAGTTTCCGATGAATTGGAAAGTGCAAATATTACAGGCAAAAAATTAGAAAATCTAAATACTCAATTTAGTTTTATCAAAACTGATACTTCTTTATCAAAAAAAGAAAATGTTTTGAAAGAAATTATTGATGAAATTGACGAAAACATAAATGCTTTTATTAAAACTCACAGATATTTTGATGTTTTAGGACAGCTTTACATTGAATTTTTAAGATATGCAAACAGCGATAAAGGTTTAGGAATTGTTTTAACACCTCCACACATTACAGAACTTTTTGCAGATTTGGCACAAGTCAATAAAAATTCTATTGCTTACGATAATTGTACTGGAACAGGTGGATTTTTGATTAGTGCAATGAAAAAAATGATCGCAGACGCAAAAGGCGATGAAACAAAGATCAAAGAAATCAAGTCAAAACAACTTATTGGAACGGAATATCAATCACATATTTTCGCTTTGGCGGTTTCAAATATGTATATCCACCAAGACGGAAAAACAAATATTATAAATGGTAGTTGTTTTGATGAAGAAATTATTGAAGAAGTAAAATCAAAAAAGCCAACAGTTGGATTTTTGAATCCGCCTTACAAATCAAATAAAAAAACTGATACCGATGAATTAGAATTTATTTTGAACAATTTAGAGTGTTTAGTTGACGGAGGAACTTGTGTTGCGATTGTACCAATGCAAAGTGCTTTAGCGACAAGTGGTAAAGTTTTGGAATTAAAAAAGAAACTTCTTGAAAAACACACTTTACAAGCAGTTTTATCAATGCCAGATGAATTATTTTTTAATTCAAAAGTTGGTGTTGTTTCTTGTGTTATGGTTTTTACTGCACACAGACCTCACCCAAATCATAAAGAAACATATTTTGGATACTACAAAAATGACGGCTTTGTAAAAAGAAAAAATAAGGGAAGAATTGACGCTTATGGTAAGTGGCAAGAAATAAAAGACAAATGGCTTGCAAACTTTGAAAACAGAAAAAACGAAGCTGGATTTAGTGTTAATCAAATAATTACTGCCGATATGGAATGGGCAGCGGAAGCCTACATGGAAACAGATTATTCAAATTTGAAAGATGAAAATTTTGAAGACACTATTTTAAACTATGTAACCTTTTTGCATAGCAATAAACTTTTAGATAAAAATCAGGACTATGACAATGAATAAATTAGTAAAAGTATCGGATTTATTTAATGTCATTTATGGCGTTAATTTAGAATTGGTAAATTTAACTCAATGTAAAAGTACAGATAAAAATGCTGTGCCTTTTGTTTCCCGTACAGAAAATAATAATGGCGTTTCTGCCTATGTTGAAATGGAGTTAGATGTTGAGCCAAATCCAGCACACACACTGTCAGTTGCAGGTGGTGGTTCTGTTTTATCTACTTTCTATCAATCATTCCCTTATTATAGTGGTCGTGATTTATATGTGCTTGTCCCTAAAGCAAAAATGAACGTTATAGAAATGCTTTTTTATGCAAAGTGTATCAGTGCAAACAAATATAAATATAACTATGGAAGACAAGCGAATAAAACACTTAAAAATATTTTAATTCCGTCTCAAATTCCCCAAGAATTAAAAAATAAACTCACTGCCTATCATAAAGAACTAGAGGAAGGCATTTCTCGAAAACCTTTAGTAGATAAAAAAATCAAACTTGAAATTAATAAATGGGAAAATTTTGAATTAAAGGAATTATTTAAAATTCAAGGTAGTAAAACAACTCCCTTGTTAGAATTAGAAGAGTACGGAAATGGCAAATATCCTTATGTAACAACTCAAGCGACAAATAACGGAATAGACGGGTTTTTTGATTTTTATTCAGAAGACGGAAATGTTTTGACCGCTGATAGTGCGGTTTTAGGATATTGTTCTTATCAAGCATTATCATTTTCAGCAAGCGATCATGTAGAAAAATTGACACCTAAGTTTAAAATGAATAAATATATAGCAATGTTTTTAACAACAATTTTAAATTTAGAACAATACAGGTATAACTATGGCAGAAAATGTAGCCAAGACAGAATGAAGAAAATAAGCATAAAATTACCAAGCAAAAACGGAAATCCTGATTTTGATTATATGGAAAATTATATTAAGTCCTTATCTTATTCTTCAAGTTTATAGTTTTATGATAGCACTATGTCTGATTTAAAAGCTGTAGAAAAATTAAAAATAGAAAAACTTTTTGGCATGGAAAGTGGATATGTTTTAAATTTTTCTAATAGAACTTTTCAAAATTTTGTTCTTGATAATGCTGGCATTGATCTTTATGAGGATGAAAATTGTACTGATTCAAAAGCAAACAGATTAAGAACTTTTTGGAAACAAGAATCAAATTATGTTGTAGGAAATTTATTAAAAGAACTTTTAGAATATTATAGGATAAGTCATCAAGAAGCTGAACAATCTGAACAAAACCTTTGGAAAGAGTGTTTGAATATTGCAGAAAGATTAATTCAAAATAATCCAGTTCAAAATCTAAAAACCTCAAAAATTAAAGAAATTGATCATAGTTTTATTCAAGAACATATTGAGAAATGTGATAAAAAAATAAATGATGAAGATTTTTCAGGTGCGATAACAAACGCAAGATCGTTAGTAGAAACTATTTTGCTTTATATTGAATATAAATTATCAGAAGGAGATAAAAAATTTAATGGAGATTTAAACTCTCTTTATAAAAATGTTGCCACAAAACTTAATCTTTCCGTTGATAAAAATAAAAAAATAGATGATTCACTAAAAAAAATTATCAGTGGTTTATTTTCAATTATTTCTGGAATTGCAGAATTAGGAAATGATCTTGGAGACAGACACGGAAAAGCAAATAAGAATTATACAGTGGAAAGACATCATGCTATTTTAGTTGTAAATAGTGCGAAAAGTTTTACAGAATTTATTTTTAGTTCTTACGAAAAACAAAATAAAAAATAAGGAGTTTTGAAAAATGGAATTCACCCCCAGCCCCTCTTCCATTTTTCAAAACAAAAAAATCAAATACAATAATAAAAAGCCCACCAAAAACGGAATAATATGGATAAATTTTTCAAAAATACGCAAGGCACGTTGCACTCTCACTCCGCTATCGCTCCGTTCGGCTCGCCTAACACAGTATATGCGGTTCGCTCGTTGCACTTCGCTCTCCCATATTTTGCTCCACTGCGTTCCGCAAAACATCGCATATACTGAAACGTTAGCTGAAATATTCCTTTTCTTTTCTGGGCTATCGCCCAATTGTTTTAAAAAATTTTCAAATTTCTTTTTCTTTTTTTATAAGGGGAAATATGGTGTTTCCTCCGCTCCGCTTCGGAAACGCTTTATTTGATGAGGGGAATATATGGAGGTCCGCCTATCGGCGGAACATTAACCTATTTTGGGTTATCCTGTAATAGGTTATACAATTTAAATCATGAATAAAACTATCTATTCAAAAAAATACAAGGAAATAATCAGTAGGCTCTCAAAAGCTAGAGAAGCTCTGAAGCTGACTCAAGCAGATGTTGCAAGTGCTTTGGGCAAGCCACAATCATATATATCAAAAATTGAGAGATGCGAAAGAAGGCTCGATATTGCAGAATTGATAGAACTTTCCAAAATTTATAAAAAAGATCCTAAATACTTTTTTGAAATATGACAGAAAAAAAGATGACTGCCAGCGGGCGAAATGAAGCAGTTTATAAAATTCTCAAACTACTCCTATCTGATGAGAAAACAGTGACTACTTTTAATAAACCATTTTCATCTGATTTAGTAGAACCACTTTTTCAAACTCCTATATGGGGCCATCGTGAGATTGTACTTACAATAATACTTGCCAGATTATTTGAACCAAAATTCAAAGCTTCACAAGATTTTTACGCCTGCAATCCACGGTCACTTTTTGAAAAACCTATTAGAAAAGCACTGCGAGAATATGGCATCCCACACAGAAAATCAGGCCCTTTAAATGTCGCAAAAAATACCAAAAAAATAAACGAAGATTGGGCATCTGATAAACATGGCGGTGAGATTGCCATGCATGTCGTGAAGCTAGTGAAACTAATTGAAAAAGTAAGCAAACCAGACCTCAAAAAATTTGCCGCTGCATACGTGAGTCGCTATAAACAAGAAGCAAAAAAGGTGAAGGAACTTCGCGTTAATTTACCACCAGAAGAAAACCCAATTATTATCTCTAAATTGTGTATAGACCTAATCAATAACGTTCCGGATGGAGGTGCCACAGCACAGATCATTGTAGGTCTACTAATGGAGACATATGGTAAGGATAGACGAAGTAAAGTCGAAGTTTCTGGCCATAGAGATAGCGTTTCTACAACAAATACCACCAGTAAGAAAGCGGGTGATATTATTGAAAAAATCAATGAAGGCACGGAGCTTATTTATGAGATCACAACAAAACTTTTTAGTGATGACCGTCTCTTAGAATCTCACGAAGCCGTAATGGCATACAACAATAGTATAAAAAATGTATTTGTTATCTGTAGACCAAAAGATGTACCAGAAACACTGGCCCATGAAGGCTATGGTTCCTTTATTCTCGCTCACACGCAATACAAAGAATTGGCATACTTTTTTATAGACATTTATGAATACCTACAATCAATGATACTGTTCATGTCTCCAAATGGGAAAAAAGCTTTTTACAAAAATTTAATATCCTATGTAAACGACTTAAACACCTCAGAAAAAGTAAAAAAGTACTTTAAAAAATGGCACAACGAAAATAAGCTATAACGCCCTGAGTTGCCCTAACGCATCAAACAAGCCAGAACTTACAGCATATGCTAACTCACATGGCACAGCATTGCCAATTTGTTTGTAGATAGAGTTTTGTCTTCCGTAAAATTTATAATCTTCTGGAAAAGTTTGGATTTCTGCTGCCTCATTAAGTGTTATTCTTCGTAAATGTTTCGGAACTTCAAAATTTTGGGGATCCTTACCACTTACGATTTCTTTGTGATATTCCTCAATCCAACTTTTTGTCCCATTAAAAACATGATGTTCATCAATTATTGGGGTTCTATTACCGCCCATGCTGGCCGGAAGTGTATTTGAGTAGCCATTCGGATCAAGCGGTCTACCAGCTCCATTGAATAACATGCCTGCATAAGGAGACTTTCTTAATATTGGTTTCTTTGCAATTGTTATTTTAGCCTTGCATGTAGCAGGATTATTTTCCGACCCCACTGGACCCAGCTTTTTAAGAATGCTTTTCACAGGAGGAGCCTTTTTCTTGTATTTTTGTATATAACTACTCATCCCTAACATGCCAGCCGGTATCTTATTTCCCCCCTTAATTCCTATTAAAAACATTCTCTCCCTCTTTTGTGGAACACCATATTCTGTAGCATTCAAAACAACTATTTCTACGAAATCAAATCCAAGAGATTTAGCACGCTCAAAGAGAGCATTTCTAACTGGCTCCCATCTGCCTAGCACGGCTAAAGCTTTTACATTCTCCAGTACAAAAGCCTTAGGCTGTACTGCCTCCACAACATCCATAAAACTAAAAATAAGCTTGCTACGTTCATCGTTTGGATCCATTTTCCCAGCAACCGAAAATCCCTGACATGGCGGCCCCCCAAAAACAACATCGATATTGGAAAACTTTGATAATTTTTCTATGTTGTCACGCAAATCACCACGAACGATCGTAGAGTCATGATTGAGTGAATATGTGTTACAAGCGTCTTCATCCAGTTCATTTGCCCAAACAACATTAAAACCGGCTTTCTTGAAGCCTACGTCCAAACCACCTGCACCAGTGAACAATGATATTGCGTTAAAAATTGTCATAGTTTACTTTTTTATAATATCAAATATCTTTCCATTTATCATAAAGTCGTCATAACTTGATACGAAAATTGGCTTATGTTTCAAATTGGTCGATTCTGACATTAGCACAACCCCTTCTTCTTCGTTTTTCTTTAACTTCTTTAGATTGGCACAACCATCTATCACAGATAAAACATAATCATTGTTATCTGCATCATTGTTCGTTGAGTCAATCAAAACATAATCGCCTTCTTCAATATTTTTTCCGTTAATTTTCGCTTTATTCATCGAATCTCCAATAACGCGCAATGCAAACACTCCTTCCGTTCTAGGAAGTTGACTCCTTGAAATTTTCAAGTAACCCTGAATATTTTCCTCAGCAAATAAAGTAGCAGGCCCCGCATTGGCCGCACCTAAAATTGGAATTCTAACCGCATCCATACCCTTTTGGGTCAAAACAGGACTTTTAATGGTTTTATCATCATAAAGTGCGATTGAGCGTGGACGGTTCGTTTCCTTTTCTAAAAGACCTTCTTCCTGGAGCTTTTTTACATGATAGTGTGCTGACGATGGATATGCTAAAAATTCGGAGAAGTGTTCAGCAATCTCATCCAAAGATGGCGATATTCCATTCTTTTCAACGTATTCACGTATGAAATCGTAGATTAATTTTTGCTTCTTGGTTAGCATAGTTTGACTTTCAAATTTCTTTCAAGTACACTTCAATCATAATTGAAACACTTACAAATTGCAAATCTTTTTATCCACAATCAAAATTTATCAATAACTCTTTCTAGAATATGCTTGAACAGATACTAAATTTTTATAGCCACCCCATTTTTATAATTTTTGGTGGAATATCTGCAACCCTCCTCCTAATCGGAATTTTACTAAATTTTGTGTTTTGGCTAATGGGTATAACCCCTCTACTTTTGCGCTTAGGTCATGGACGTTGGTTTAGAAAAATTGCAATAGTAGCAAAGCCCGATATGTATTCTGTCCTCAAAAAGGACTTAACCGATTCGGGGATTTTTAGAGGAAAAAATATTAGCTCCGCAATAACAGAGGCATCAATTTCAGATGTTAAAAACCACGATTTACTACTGGTTCACTATCAATCATTCAATGAAGACCAGATAAAAAGCATTCTTTCAAATAAAAAAAGTAGCGCGGGTATGATTTTCTACTTTCCTGAATTCTCCCCAGAAAATAGAATCTCAGATCACATCCGTGATGAAATAAGCAATACGCCAAATACAACGCTGGTTAATTTTCGCGGGAGACTTTTGAATGACATTATAACAACTCTGATAACGACAAGTTATGAAAAAAGATAAACTTAATTCACAATTTAGAGAGCAAGCGAGAAAACTCTCTCCCAAAATAGGAGAGCAGACTTTGATCAGCAAGGTCTATGAATCTTTTAACAAATTATTAGGCGTAAACAACTGTATACAGATTGGCTCGTATCCTCGATTTACTTCCATTACCCCAGTACATGATCTTGATATCCTCTATATTTTAGGCTCTTGGGATGAAGTCAATCACAGTCCTGCATATGCGTTGCAAAGTTTATATGATCAAATTGAAAGAGATTATGAAAATCCAACAGACTATAATATTGAAGCCGGTCTCCAAACACATTCTGTAACAATAACGTATTATCATAATGGCAAAGAAATTCTTTCTGTAGATATTGTTCCGGCTTTTAAATATTCGAAAAATGAATTTCAGCAAGACACCTATAAAGTCCCCGAAGTACTTAAGAAAAAGCATGGTGAGCGTAGAAATGCTTTTTATAAAGAATTATCAGAAGCACATAAACAAATGGATTGGATAATTTCTGATCCGCGCGGCTATATCAAAGTCGCCACCGACACCGACCAGACTTCAAAAGGTGACTTCAGAAAAACTGTAAAAATACTCAAAGCATGGAAGATGAACCTTGCAGAACATAATGAGAATTTAAAGTTAAAATCATTTCATATAGAACAAATCATAACAAAATATTTCCAAGAAAATAGCGGCCTAGAAATATTTGATGCCATTTTTGGATTTTTCATTGATCTACCAAGCATCATTGAAAATCCAAACAAAATCGCCGACCGGGCCAATAATGGCAAATTCATTGATGACTATCTCGCCAAATTAACAATCAACCAAAAACAACAAATTATAAAAGCAAGAGACCATTTTTTGATGCAACTTGAAGAAATTACTGACACAAATCAATTTAGTACATTACTCCATGTTGATTTTTATGTGAGAAAGAACGAGGAAAAATTCTTATTTGATTTTGGTATTCCAGTTTGCATTGACGACACACTAAGCTTTGAAATTGATGGCTATTTACGAAAGAAAGATGGATTTAGAGAATACGCTTACAAAATAAGTACAAATGGCGGACGAGTAGGTAAAAAAAATTCTATTAAATTCCGTATAGAAGCAAATTCCACAAGCGCAAATCAATACAAATGGAAAGTTAAGAATGATAACTCTTGTTCTCAGCCACGTGGTGAAATCACTGACGGTAAAACCAGAAATGACCCAGAATCAACTGCATATGCTGGGAATCATCATGTTGAATGCTTCGCAATAATTGACAATCTTTGTATTGCTAGATCTAAACAAGATGTAATTATAAGCTAAGATGATCTATTTGAGGAAGGGGCAATTCACCCCTTTTGTTCCCCTCTTGCCCCTTCCTCAAACGAAAAAGAAATAGGAGTTTTGGGTGGCGGGCATTCACCCCTTTAATTCCCCTCTGCCCACCACCCAAAACGGAAAAAGAAATTTGAAAATTTTTAAAACAACCGACTATCGTCGGAAAAGAAAAGGAATACATCAGCTAACACTGCGTATGCGGTTACGGCTTGCTCCGTTCCTCCGCAAGCCTCCACCCATATTTGCCAGTGGTAAGCACTTCGTGCAATTATACCACTGGCAAACATCGCATACGCAGGAACGTTATGTGATATAGTCAAAAATGCTTAACATTTAACACCACAAAATATGAAAAAACACCTCTCATTTGCAATTGGACTGCTGTTTGCATTGCCATTGTCCGCCTTAGCATACGTCATTGCACAACCAGATTTCCCAGATGTTCCAAGAACCGAATGGTATGCAGATGCTGTGTATAGCGCACGAGAAAAAGGCTGGATTAGTGGCTATGCAAATGGGAATTTCGGCCCACAAAATCCTGTCCTTCGTAGTGAATTGCCAGCCATTCTCGATAGATATGATAAAAATATGGAAAAAATGTACAGTCAATTAAAAGGAATCATTTGCTATAACAAAGGCAATTCACTTGATGAACTTGGCTTAAAAGTAACAAACGAAGAAAAATATTCAGATGCATTAAGCGGATTTTGTGGCGGACAATGGCCAGGCCCTGTCGGTTGTTTCACTCCGTATGACGAACAGACAGGCGAGTATCAAACTGAATTTACAGCTTGTCCTTAAGTGCATTTTTGCCTACATCACATAACACTGCGTATGCGGCTACGGCTTGCTCCGTACCTCCGCAAACCTCCGCCCATATTGCACGGGTGTAGCCTGTCGGCTATTATACACCCGCGCAACATCGCATACGCAGAAACGTTAGGCGAAAGATTAAAAATTTCTAAACTATCAATATGAGTGAATTTCCATCATACGATGCTGGCGCAGAAAATGAATTGCCAAAACCTCAATGGCAAAAACCATCACTTGAAGAAGAAATGGGAGAGCTTGAAAGACACGCCAAGGAGTCTGGAACTGCTCTTGATCCCCTTGTCGAAGCATTCAAACAAGCAGAACTACAGGAGCTTAGTGATGAAGACTGGGAAAATATGGAAAATTGTGATTCTCGGGACACAACATGGACAAGTGAACAAATACATGAGCATCTTGAAGGCAAGCGTGATTTTCAAAAAATCGAAGATGGTCTTAAAAATGGTGCCACCATGCCCGCTCCTGTAGTTCTTTATCGAGAAGGACACCAACCAAACCTACTAGCAGGAAATTCCAGACTCCTCGGCTGCCGTGCTTTAGGATTGAGGCCGACGGTTTTGGCAATTCACCTGAATGAGTAGAAAATTTTTAATCCATCGCCTAACAGCGTATAGCCGGTTCGGGCTTCTTTTCGGCTGGCTTCGCACGGCCTCAAAGCCCTCACCCATATTTGCTGGTGATGGCTCACTACGTGCGCTATTATATCACCAGCAAACATCGGCTATACGCGGACGTTGTACGAAATTATTAAAAAATTCTTTAACCCCTAAATGAATATGGGAATATATGATGCAGCCAAAGACGCAGCCAAAGTTTTGAAAGAGGCCGGTAAAATAGATGAATATCAAAAAATATTAGATCTCATTGATGATTTATTTGAAAAAAGAGACAGAATTGAAAAATTGCAAAAAGACAATGTACATCTAAAAAAACAACTAGAAACCCAAGAAAACTACTTTTTCGAAAACAATAGCTATTGGCATAAAGATAATAAAGATGGTCCATTTTGTTCTAGGTGTTTCGATAAGAGTAAAGATCTTATCAGAACTATTCCAACATACATAAATAGCAATTTTTCAAAGTGCCCTGAATGTAAAAACACAGTTAATTTTACCGGCAAAGAAGATCCTTCAATTTCATTTCAAGAAGAAAACTTTGACCCATATTCACCAATCTAATTAGAATTTTTTAATAACATCGCACAACACGGCATAGCCGGTTCGCGAGCTAAAATTATTTTTTAATCAATATCTATGAACACATTCTTCGAACCAACATCGTATCAAATGGGAAATGGGTTCCAAGCTTCAATCGAATCATCCAAAGCGGACCTCATACCAATATGCAAGAAAGTTCTTGGGACAAGCAATTTGATACAAAAGAAAAAGCAGACAAATATGCTATTGGCTACTGTTTGCAACAAGGTTATATACAAGTAGATAAAAAATAATTTTGAACGCTCGCTCACCCAAATTTGGCAGTGGTGGGTCGCTAGCGCTCCCATTTTACCACTGCCAAACATCGGCTATGCAGAAACGTTGTACGAAAAAACGAAAATTTCATGTCTGAAAAATTTCAACTAAAACCAGGCGAAATGAAAACCGTGGAAACTGCGGGCAAAAAATATCAAATAAGTTGCGATCTTTTTAGAGATCACGATCACAAAAAGAAACCCATTTACTATTATCATGACGAGATGAAGGAAGATGATTTTGTCGCAACAGTAGAAGGAAATGATTGCCCGCCTTATGATTCTCCATATTCAAATACAGTAGATGCAAATTGGAGTGTTTTCAGAGAAAATGCCATAATTCATTTCGCCAAAAGAGAAGATCACTTAGACGTAGAAGTGGAAGAAAAGTAAATTTTCGTTTCATCGCACAACACGCAGTATGCGGCTACGGCTTTTTGCAAAAGCCTCCGCCCATATTCACTGGCTGTACCGCACTTCATGCGATATTATACCGCCAGTGAACATCGCATAGTGCTGGACGTTATATGAAATACATGTTTTCCTTTTGGGGCTATCGCCCCAGCTCTTAAAAAGAATCCGATTTTGTTTTTGTTTTATTATAGAGGGGAAATATGGATTTTTCTTCGCTCCTCTACGAAAACATTTATTTATTACAAGAATTAAGAGATAATCAAGACACTATAAAATTATTCAACAATTAACAAACACAATAAATCCTAACCTCAATCTTTATGACCCCTGATCTTATCATTCAATTTGGCCCTCGATCGATTTTATCTCTCATTGGAATAATAACTCTCATAATTGGTGTTTGGTATGTGGATCGCACCTGGGATGAAAAGGGGTCGGTTGCTTACAAACGCACAAAAGAAAATGGCAAGGATTTAGAGAAAGAGCTAGATAGAGCATTTCCATTTCCTATTCTTTTTATACTTGGGTGGGTGATCTTTGCCATTTCCTATCTCTTTCCAACAAGTGGAGGCACCACACCGGATTTCAGCCCTATGAATATTGGTGTAATTGTATTCGCATTAATATTGGCAATAGTGGCATCTGTCCCAATGGGCGATGCAGTCCGATATCGAAAGAAAAAGAAAAAGATGAAACTAAGCATGGCATTTGTGCTTTCCTGGGTAGGTCTAACAATTACGTCCGGACTTGCAACAAATATTGGAATTACAACATTCATACTCGGTGGCATAGGAGCAGTATCTATCATTGCTTCCATGAAAATCTTATGGAAATACAGAAAAATGGGGGACAGTTGGGAAAAATATGGAAAACCAAACCCAAATCCAATCGTATATAATATGGGAGGACCTCTCTTTATTCTCGGATGGTTTCTATTCTGGGTAGGAATGTCATCTACGACAGGCACGATAGATAGTGGACTACCAATATACTTCAATGCAAGAACTGCTCTGGCCTTCTTTGCCGGTTTAGGAATGGTTCCCATTGTAATGATGATCGATTATGCACATGACGAAGGGGGGAAATATGTAGGCCTTGGAACCAGCGGCGCCCACTTTGGTCGTCTTTTCGAATCTATTGTCCCTTTTTTCACACTATGGACACTATTTGGACTGGCAAGTTTTATTGCAATAGATAACACATTCGTAGTGCCGGACACACGCAGATGGCTTCTCTTGGCTACGAGTATGCTCCAGGCAATAACGGCAGGTGGATTAATACAAACAGCCGTATATAAAGGCAGTATGAAATGGAAAATGAGATTTTCTATGATTTTCGTGCTTATATTCTTCGCTCTTGCATACAATATTGGCTACAACGGAGGTATTACAAGATATCTAGCCTTTATTGGAGTTCCATTAATTATATTAGGACAAATAACTGTATTTAAAGATCGAAAACGAGGTGACTATTGGATGAACACAAAAAAATCAAACCCAAATCCTATTGTCTACTCTGTTGGGGAACCGCTATTTACGACCGGTTGGATACTATTATCTCTTGCAATGTCACAACCAATGTTATGAAAATCGAAATGATCCTGGTGCTTTCCTTATTTTCCCCTTTAGTAGAGATTTTTCCAAATTTATATATGTCATGGTGGGCTCCCAGTAACGGCAAGTTACAAAGATACCTCGACATGTGGCCACGTCGAGTTGCAGTGGTATTTTTAGTTTGGACTCCCATGCTCGTAATTCTTTCAAAAATTATCCAACCACCTGAACTTGTCTGGGTAATGGCTATTCTAATATTTTCAGCCTTCGGCCTCCGTCTTTACTTTTTCAAAAAATCCTTAAAAGAAGAAGTGAAAAAAATAAGTACCAATATTCATACATCAAAACTTCCAGAGATACTCTACTTCATTGCATTTACCAGCATGGGAACAATATTATATACGGCTGTGCCAAACAAAGACTGGCTTGTGCCCGCAGCCATCCTCACAATTTTCTTTGGAGCATTTATTATATCCACCTTCAGACGTGGAAAAAATAAGGATATCACGCTAGATGTGATGGGTAGGCTAATATTTACTGTTGGATTTCTCTTAAATCTCTACAATCTAGCCAGAGCAGCATCAGCCGCCATTTAAATGATACAAAAGTATTTTGGGCTTCGGGCATTCACCCCTTTTGTTCTCCGCTCCCGCTGGTCGCTTCGAAAACACTTTTATATAAAAACCAACAGTTTTTTAGTATAGTGCAAGTGAAATCAAAAAACCCATAATCATAAATTGCATGAATAAACACTGGTATCTCCAACAAATAGATCTATTCGCGGGAATACCCGACAGCGAAATAATGAGCATTGCAAAAAATATGAAAGAAAAAACGTGCTCAAAAAAAGAATTGATCTATATTCCCGAAGAAGAAAATAGTTTTATCTATATACTGAAAAAGGGAGAGGTCACGCTTTACAATTCACACATGGGAAAGCGCCTTATTATCGAGACCCTTAAGCCGGGGTCAATTTTTGGCAACATCTCATTCGAGGAAAGCAAAAGTACTCACTTTGCGGAAGCCAGCCAGGATTCCTATATTTGCATTTTCACGGCAGAAGATTTCGCCAAAATTCTTCAGGAAAGACCAAAAATTATGATGAGATTTCTTCAGATAATGTCGGACAAAGTACAACAATACGAAAACCGATTGAAGAGCGGTCTGTTTGACGCCAAAGAGAAGATATTACAACAACTGGAATTGCAACAAAAAGCAAACGATAATCCGCTGAACAAGCTTTTTGGTCGAAAAACAGCAATAACCCATGAACGACTGGGGCAGCTTACGGGATTATCAAGAGAAACGGTGACAAGAGCAGTCAATGAACTCAAAAAAGAAGGGAAAAAACTTCCTTGGTGATAAAAATCACCGACAATAAATCAAGTCAATGTTAAGGTAATAATGTTATTTCTTAACTCAATTTTATATGGAAGATGCAAACCCCACACAAGACTCATCACAGGAGCTTGAGCAACCATGCGCTTGCGGAAGCGGAAAGAAAGCCGGCGCCTGCTGCATGTCCAAACGCCCTTGTACATGCGGATCAGGTAAGCCGGCTGGTGAGTGTTGCTACAAAAAATGAAGTTAAACAAGCTTCACAATTTTTTAATCTCTAACTAACTTATTATGCTTAAAAAATTTCTAATCCTACCCGTGCTTGCCCTCACACTAGCAGGATGTTCAAACTCACTTGTAAATAACAGTGACCAAAAAGCCCCAGTTGCAACAACAAACAAGATCGAAGAAAAAACGGTTGCAGTTGAAAACAACTCAACGGCGGAAATAAACGAGGAAAAACCGCAATATATAAGTTTTACTCAGGAAAAGTATCAGGAGCTACTGGGGGAAAAACCTTTTGCCATCTTTTTCCACGCAGGCTGGTGCCCTTCTTGCGTAGACGCAGATAAAAAAATTAAACAGGATCTGGCAAATTCCACACCAAGATTTCCCAAAGGGACAATCATCCTAAAAGCTGATTACGACACCGAAACAGAACTTAAGAAAACGTATGGAATAGTAATGCAGTCGACCCATGTAATAATAGACAAAGAGGGAAACGTAACCGCTAAATTGGCTGAGCCATCAATAGACGAATACGCCCAAAAGATAACAGCTTCACTCTAAAAATATGGAACTTCTGATCCCATCATTTCTTGCGGGAATCCTCACTATTCTTGCCCCTTGCGTCCTCACCCTGCTCCCAGTCATCATTGGGGGAAGTCTTGGTGAAAAAAATCCACTTCGACCAATAATAATTGTTCTGTCTCTGAGCATTTCGGTAATAGTTTTCACCTTACTGCTGAAAGCAACAACGGCGCTCATAGCGATTCCTTCATCATTTTGGGCTTACATTTCTGGGGGGCTCATAACTATTTTTGGTCTGACTATGCTTTTCCCTGATACCTGGAGCAAAATGGCATTCAGGTTGGGGTTGTATAAAAGCCAAAATGTGCTTTCGACAAACGGCAAAAAATCGAGCATAAAAGGCGCAATAATCCTTGGTGCCTCACTGGGCCCTGTGTTTACAACCTGCTCTCCCACTTTTGCCCTGATTTTGGCCATCGTGCTCCCCGTGAGTTTTTCAGTAGCGTTTTCAAGCTTGATCGCTTACGCCATCGGCATGAGTATTCCTCTGTTGGCAATCGGATACGGAGGCCAAAAAATAGTTTCAAAATTTAAAGGAGCATCAAATCCCAAAGGCTGGTTTAAGAAAAGCTTGGCCGTTCTGCTGATCCTCACAGGAATCGCCATCATCACGGGTTTGGATAAAAAACTGGAAACCATCATTATTGAAAACGGTTATCAGGGAGCGTTTGAACTGGAACAATCACTCGTTAAAGACAAAAAACTATTATTCAACGAGGATACCAAAGTGCAAAACGGTAAAGAAGAACAGGAACTTAAAAAGTATGGCCTGGAAACCAATACCGCCAAGCTTGCCCCGGGTTTTGATCTGTCAAAAATTGCATCAGGAGGCCCAGGGAAAGACGGTATCCCCGCTATCATCAATCCTATTTTCGGAACTTTGGATGAAGTGTCAAAAAACAACCCGAACCTAAGAGATGAGCATCTGGGCATTTTGATAAAGTATGAAAATGAGGCAAAGTTTTATCCTTACAACATTCTCGTCTGGCATGAAATCGTCAATGACAGTATCGGAGGAAAAGAGATTGCAATAACCTTCTGCCCGCTCTGCAGTTCCGCAATTGTGTATGAAAGGACACTAGACGGTTCTATCATACAATTTGGAGTAAGCGGTTTACTCTATGAATCCAATTTGCTGATGTACGATACAAAAACTGAATCTCTTTGGTCACAAATCGAAGGACGTTCAGTTGTTGGTGACTTGGCTGATACGGAACTCACTCGTTTTCCCATGCAAGTCATGACATTTGAAAACGCCAAAACGAGCTACCCAAACTTGGAGATAATGTCGGAAACCACCGGTTATTCACGAAATTACGATATTTATCCCTACGGGGATTATAATGATAATGAAGAGCTTTATTTTCCCGTAAGCTACAAAGGAGAAGATTATAATATCAGACTCAAAGAGATAATTCTGGCGACACATTACGAGGGAATCCCCATCGCCTTTGTGCTCAGTAATTTAGTCAAAGCCCAAAAAGCGGAGATAACCATGAAGGACGGAACGATAATTACCGCCGTCTATAAAAATGGTGAAGCAGTAATCAAAGACGACCAAGGCAATGAGCTCGTGAGCTACTATGCGCAGTGGTTTTCCTGGGCGAATCACAATCTGGAAAAAGGAGTCAACGATAACCTTAATGCTCAGGTATGGCAAGAATGAAAGAAATAATCAAACTGACATCTTTGCCGATTCTATTCGCCTCCCTATGTTGCTTATCTCCCATTTTCCTGGTTCTCCTTGGGCTTTCAACGGTAAGTTTCGCATCATCTTTGGCAGATACATTCTACGGAGATTATAAATGGTATTTCAGAATCACAGGCCTCATTTTCCTTTTTGCATCACTCGCATGGTATTTCTATAAATCAAAAGGAATTTGCACCATTGAAAAAGCAAAGAAGCAACGAAACAAAATTATCAACACTATATTGATTGTTTTCATAACTGGAGTTCTGGGTTACATCTTCTTTCTCTACGTCATTGTCCATTATACAGGTGTTTTATTAAAATTATGGACATAAGAAGTACATTTTTTAATTCTTAAAAGCAGTAATATGAAAACTGTAGATATTTATACCACTCCACAATGCGGCTTTTGCAAAGCTCTCAAAGCAAAGCTGGACGAGAAAAATATCCCCTACACAAGCCACGATGTTACAGCAAGCGAAAAAGATCTGGCTGACATGCTAAACTTAAGCGGAGGCGCAATGTCCGTTCCGGTGACCGTTTTGAACAAAGATAAAGCAGATCAGCAAGTTTTGCTTGGATATCCTAACGCTGTAAAAGCGCTTCAACTTGAAAAAAAGGCGGAAGAGGAAACCGAACAAAAAGATATTGCCACTTTGACCTGTCCAAAATGCGGTCACAAACAAGAAGGTGAAATTCCAACCACTCATGCGTGCCGTTTTATGTTTGTGAAAGTTGCAAAGAAACCATCAAGGCACAAGGTGAGGATTGCTGCGTTTTCTGTTCCTATGCAGACAAGCAATGTCCGCTCAAGAAAAAAGGTGGAGACTGCAAAGACGGTGTTTGCAGTATTTAAGATAAGGTGTTTTGGGCTACGGGCATTCACCCCTTTAATTCCCCTCTGCCCTTCGCCCAAAACAGAAAAACAAAAACAAAATCGGATTCTTTTTAAGAGCAATTTCTTTCAGAAATTAAAGGAAAACATGTACATCATATAACACGGCATATACAGCTACGGTTTGCTCCGCAAACCTTCGCCCATATTGCACGGGTGTAGCCTGTCGGCTATTATACACCCGTGCAACATCGTATATGCCGAAACGTTAGGCGAAATTGCAAGAAAAATTTATTGGACATTGAACAACAAATAGGATAGGCTGGCAAACCTGTAACCAAACATATATGGCTCTCGATAAACCAGAAGGCGCCGAAGGCGAAGATAAAAAACCTACAATGTGCGTCATCGAAATAACAGACGACCCAGAATTAACTCGTCCTATCATAGAAAGACGTCTTCGTTTAGCAGAAGAATTGGCAGGTTTGCCAGCCGGCCAAGGCGTGCGCTTTGAGGACTCTGCATATGCGGCAATTGCTGCAATTACTAGCGGAAACCCAGGTCTGACACTAGAAGTTACAAAACAGGTTCTCCTTAAAGTACAAGCGGAAAGGTCGCAATTGCCATGCATAGTAACCGGCACGGACGTTGAAAGTCTTGGTTTAACAAGAGAAGCACTTGAAGCAAACTGGGATAATCCTCTACGCCAAGCGCACGTAATGCACTGCAAACCTTGGTGGCAAAAATAAGGATAAATTTTTCTTGCAACTCTGCGCTCCTCGCTTCGCTGCGGTGCTCGGGGCTTTGCCCTCACCTAACAGCGCGTTAGCGGCTCGGGTTTCTGTGGCCGACCAAAGGCCGCCCCTTAAACCACTCGCCCAACTTGCACAGGTGTTAACCTTCGGTTATTTTACACCTGCACAAGTTCGCCAACGCGCGGACGTTATGTGAAATTTGACTTATTTTTTTCAAACTACTAACATCAAGACACATAAACATAAAAAATTATGGCTAAAATATCAGTAAAAAGCGTTATTTGGAAAGAAGGCAAATACTATGTTGCTCAGTGTCTTAATGTTGAAGTTTCCAGCTTCGGTGAGACCAGACAAGAAGCCCTTGCTAATCTTGATGAAGCACTTGAACTATACTTTGAAGACCATAAAGAAGCTAAAATAACAACGGTTAATAGACCACAGATAGTTTCACAATCTCTGAAGTATGCCTAAACTGTATTCTTCAAAACACATTATAAAAGTTCTTGAAAACAAGGGCTTCTTTTTCGTATCGCAAAAAGGTAGCCACACAAAATACCGAAAATCAGCTAAAGACCCCCTTACTGTTATTGTACCTCACCCAAAAAAAGAAATCCCCTTTGGTACTTTTCGCTCTATTCTAAGACAATCAAATCTCACCGAAGTTGATTTTGAAAACAAAAAATAAGTCAAACATCTCACAACAGCGTATATCTGGCTCGTTTCACTCGCACATATTTGTTGATGGTGGTAAAATTCTACCATCAACAAACATCGCCTATACCCGAACGTTGTATGAAATTGCACTAATTTTTCTTCAAGTGTAAAGTAATTTCTAACTTATTTAACCCACAATAATATGGAGTACAAAACTAATCCTTGGACAATCATTCTGACTGTCGTATTAACAACAATCGTAGGCGGCGGCTTTTTTCTCTGGCAAAGTCAGAATACTAATACAGAAGAACCTGCTGTAATAGAAGAAAATAATGAAACAAAGATAGTGGTCAACGAAGTAAAAGAGCCAGAAGCTCCACAAGCTAGTAAAGCAACAAAAACTTACACCAGCGAGGTATACGCACTCAGTTTTGAATATCCCGATGACTGGACTGTATATGAAGATGTAGCACAACTAGACGTTCAGCCGCCGCAGCCAGCTCAATGGTCAAATTACTTTACATTAGAAATATTGGATAGTAAGTTTTCACCAAACAAATCTCTAGAAGATTATATTTCCGCTCGCGATCTGAAAAAAACAGATTTCACTATTGATGGTCAAAATGTATATACAGAAAGCAACACAGGTGCTGCAGGTACTATGCTGTACTTCCTTTTTTCACATCAAGACAAAGTATATCAACTACACTTATTTGAAACTTGGTATGATATGTCAGAAGTACAAGCTATGATCGCGAGCTTGCAATTAAATTAGAAAAAATTAGCGCAACAACAGACAACAATGAATAACTGGTTCACTCACTCCGCTATCGCTCCGTTCATTCTCCCAAGTTTGGCGGCGGTGAGCGCTGACGCACACATTATACCGCCGCCAAACTTCTCATAGCCGCGAACGTTAGCCGAAATTGGGCTGTTTTTATTCTCGATTTCATATACAATTATTTTGAAAAATATTCATTAACAAAAATCTATGGAACAAGGAAAATCAAATATTGGGACGGTCGTCCTCGCAGTCATCATCACAGCAGTTTTAGTGGGGGGCGGTGTTTATTACTACTTCCAAAGCACTACTGAAACAGAACAACCAGTTGCTGTTGAAAGTATAGATGAAGTAGAAACACCTATAATTAAAACTACGCCAGCTCCACAAAAATCATTAGTTGAATACTACGAAACAAGAGTTGATGCTGAAACACTTGGAGAAAGCAATAGTTTTCTAATGAAAACTCCTGATGAATTAGGATTAAAAGAAATTGCTAAAGTAAAAATCGCATGTCCTGAAAATGCAGACGGACCATGTGGCGGCGATTTACTAATACTATCACAAGAATCATTACACTCTGGCAATCAAGAATTTTATTTCGCACAAGCAGGTGGAGCTGGCTACACCTATTATGGACCATTCTCGGACGACCTTAAAAGATTGGTTGAAGAGAGTAAGACAATTGATTTACTCAAAGAGGTTTACTAAAAAACATCCCAACATCAGCTAACAAGCACTATGCGGCTTCACTCCGCTACGCTCGTTACGCCCATGTTCACACTGGCGGTAACGCCTTTCAGACAATATTATAACCGCCAGTGAACATCGCATATGCCTGAACGTTATACGCAATTCAAAAAATATTTTTCTTTTAATTTATGGATATTTTGATAGGCTTTTTAAAAAAGGGAATAAATTTGCTTTTTATTTTTTTGATTAGGGGAAATGTGGTGTTTCCTCCGCTACGCTACGGAAACGCTTTTTGAATGAAAAAAACCGCCGTGTTGGCGGAGTCATTTGATAAGGATTTCGTCCTGCTCATTACAATCGTAATGGACTCATCAGTTCCGTTTTCAACGGAAGATCCTTTGGAGCCAGCTCGACGTGCAATCGAGACTGGCTCCGGTTGAAGTGTTGTTGGGAAGGTGACGTTCAGCCGACGAAGCTGAGTGCCTGCTTCGGGACGTTGAAGATGAGGCCGCGACCGTTGAAGATCGCGTGGTCGATCAGGAGAATGGAAATCTGGACGCCCCTGTCCTTGAGCGGCTTGGCCTCCTCGGACGTCATCCACAAGGTCGCATAATCACCCTTGTCCTCGTAGCCGGCGGTGACCTCGATGGCCACCGGCGTCTCGACGACCTCGGTGATCTTCGGCGCGGGCCTGCGGAAGAGCTTCCAGAAGAAGCGCTTGACGCTGTTCTCGGGCGCGTTCTTCTCGACCTCCTCACGGCAGAGGAACTGAATCGACACCTTCTTCGTGTTCTCGTGCGGGCTCATGCTACCTCCTCGGTTGTAGGCATAATCGCCTGTGAGTAGCCCATAACCCATCAAAATTATTTATGAGCTATGGGCTACTCACTTCGCCTTACCTTCCCTGTCAAAGAACACTTGCAATTTAGAGGTTTCGCCACTGCAAAAGCAGAACGGAATCTACCAAATTAACATAGAAGTTATAGCATGAAAAAGCGTCTTTGTCAATACAAAATCCCAAAAATAGAGATTGATTAGGCTAAAATAAGGTGTCTGGGTAGCGGGCATTCACCCCTTAATCCCCTCTGCCCACCACCCCAGACAAAAAACAAATTTATTGATATAAGAGATTTTAACATTATAAATGAAGACCGAAAAACATTACATCGCCTAACACAGTATATCTGGCTCGCTCCCGTTGGTCGCTCCACCCATGTTTGCCAGCGGTCGCCCTTCGGGCTATTATACACCTGTTCAACTTCTCATAGTCTCGAACGTTATGATACTTTAGATGCTTTATCTAAACCTATAAAAGAAAATGAGCCTAAAGAAATTCAATGGTACAGAAATTGCTGGTTTATGCAGCCTGGTGTAGATCGCAAAACTGCTATTGGATATCAAATGGGCAATCCCACGAAACCAAAATTAAACTACCATGCTGTTGCACTATTTGCGAAAAGATAATTCAAATGGAAAGCCCGAAAATTTAAGCCACCTAATCGGTGGCTTTTTACTACAGCACATAACACTGCATAGCCGGTTCGGGCTCTTTTTCAGCTGGCTTTCAGCACAGCCTCAAAGCCCTCACCCATATTTGCTTGTGATGGCTCACTCCGTTCGCTATTATACCGCCAGACAACATCGCCTATACCCAGACGTTATATAAAATTGCAAAAAAGACCACAATCACTTCCTATAATTAAATCAATACAATATGGAATTTAACGAACAATTTCAAAGTATAGTAAGTGCTTGGGAAAAACACTGTGATGATGTATCAATGAGATCTAGTCTAGCTGACTATGAAGATCCTACAGCCATTGAAGAAATAATTAGAATGGGCAGAGAAGCGACACCTCTAATAAAGGCTTACCTCCAAGCAAACCCTGATTCAGTTATCCTGCCACATCTATGGCTAACTGTAGTTGAAAATATTACCGGTGAGGAAATTGCAATTCCTAAAAACATTGAAGGTAACATGAAAGCGATTAGAGCTCATTTAATCAACACTTTAAGCTAAAAATTCTTTTTTGAAGCATAGTACAGCAGAAGTAGATGATGTGGAACATTAGCAAACCGATCTAAAAAAACTCTCAATGAAAATCACAGATAAACATAATGAAAAAATAGCAAACATGATATTTGGATCAGTATATCCTGCATATTTAGCAAAAGTGGAAAGAAAAGAAAGAACAAAAAAAGAATTACATGAAGTAATACACTGGCTAACCGGATTCGATGAAAAACAACTCAAAGAACTTATCGATAAAAAAGTAACCTTTAAAGAGTTCTTTCAAAAAGCAAAATTAAATCCAAATGCCCACATGATCAAAGGTGTAATATGTGGCTATCGCATAGAAGAAATCGAAAACCCATTAACACAAAAAGTTCGCTACCTAGACAAACTCATTGATGAGTTAGCAAAAGGAAAACCAATGGAAAAAATTTTGCGCAAAACTATATGACTAAAAATATAACCACAGACCCATTACACGAAACTCCAACAGATTTAGAAAAAGCTCTAAACGCTAACCCAAAAGTTCTAGAAAAATGGAATACCTTAACTCCCCTCGCCCGCAACGAATGGATATGTTGGGTTACAATCGTTAAAAAGCAAGAAACGCGAACAGAACACATAAAAAGACTTTCCGAAGATCTTCTTAAAGGCAAACGCCGACCATGTTGCTGGCCCGGATGCCCACACCGCAGACCAAGCGCAAAAAAATATTTTAAATAAAACAACCATGATAGACCCAATCTATATAGGAGCAGCAGGAGCATCTTTAATCTTAATTGCCTTCATCCTTGGGCAATTACACATCTGGAAAAATACCTATTTTATCTACGATTTAATCAATATGATAGGCAGCACTCTACTAGTAATTTACGCATGGATCGGTTTTAGCTGGCCCTTTATAATTCTAAATCTAGTATGGGCACTCGTTTCACTAAAAGATGTAATTTTTGATTTCAAAAGAAATTCAAAAAGAAACGATTCAATGGGACCGTGGTATAAATGGATGACATAAAATAATTATGAAAAAATCAACAGCTCTCTTATTAACAGCAGGTTTACACTTAGCCAGTTGCGATAACGATACAAACAACACCTCTAGATGTGCAAGTTTAACAGAAGAATTAAATATTATGGGGTTTAGTGTACACTCAAATGCATACATTGCAGTTCAAGGAAGATGTTCAGAAATTGAAAACCTTAAAGCAAAAGAACATTGCCAAAAATTAGCAACATCAATCAAATTACAAGCTATGTCTGCATGTATGACAAAACAAACAAATCAACCAACCACATGCACAACAGAAAATAACAAATGGGAGTGTCGTAAAATGTAACCACCCTTCATGACAATACTTTTCCTCATTCTAGCATCCATAGTTTACGCTTGGGTTTCGCTTGCACCATGGGTACCAACAAGCAACAAAGATTTAAACCGACTACACAAAATTGCAAAACTAAAAAAAGGGGAAACTTTTTTAGAAATGGGTTGTGGCAACGGAAGAGTCTGCACATATATCGCCAGAAAAAATCCCTCTGCAAAAGTTATTGGCATAGAACTAGCACTTCCCTTTTACCTATTCACAAAAATTAGAGTGATGATTTTTGGACCAAAAAATCTCAAAATTATTTTCGGCAACGCTCTCAAATACGACATTTCAAACATCGACGTAATCTATGTTTTCGGACTAATGGAAACCGTAAACAAAGAAATCAAAAAGAAAATAGAAAAAGAACTACCAAAAAACTCTAGATTTATTTCCTACATTTTCACCATCAAAGAATGGAGCGGGCAAAAAGAAACCCACAAAGAAACCGACAAAACTTCAGGAATTCATGTATATATGAAGTAATGAAAAAAGGCCCCCCTCATAGAGTTTAATTTTTTTATTGGCTTGTGAATTGAGCTCCTAACAAAAGACGGTAAACAATCAATGCCTACCGTCTTAATATTTTCAAAATAGATACATTCAACGCCTTGTTGAACAAGGCAATAAAAAATTAAACCCTCACAACATTAGGTTTCACAACCTTCTTTTTTAAATACATCACAGCCAAAACAAGAAGGGCTACAGCAATAGCACCCATTATATAAATGTTATGTGCAATTACAGAAACAAAAATTGTAAGTACGCTCAAAACCAAAGAAACCACAAATGTTACTAGCCCAACAAGTCCTCTACTCACAGAACCAGCTGCAGGAAGAACATCTAAAATCACACTTAAAGGTGCAAGCAATGCTCCAAACCCAAGCCACATCAAAATAAATCCAAGTAATCTAAATAACCAAAGGCTTGTAGCATATTCATCATGCAACTCTTTTAGAGCTTCATCACGAGTACCGTCAAACATTCTGTACACAGTAGTATCTGTTTCTTTATCTACATGAGGCACCAAAGAATCACCTGCTAATTCTGCAAAAGCAGTTATATCCATGCCATCATGAACAACACTATAACTTATACGAACATCTCCAACTTGTGGTTGAGCATCAGAACCAGGTCTTGTGTAAAGATATCCACCAGCCAAAACTCCACCTTTTAAATCCATAAAATCTTCACTCAAAACAAGTGCTTTATATTCAGGCAAATCCAACTTATCCATATTTACAGATTTTCCAGCAACAGAGGCATTCTTAACTTTAAAATTTGCATCAGCAACTTTTTTAGCTGGATTTTCATGGCCAGCTGGAACATTAAAATTACTTGAAGTAGCTGGAGTAGAAGTCCAATCATTAACATAGTTGTAAGTTGTTGTAGTTGTTTCAGAACCACCAACACTTGTATCAGATTTACTAGTACTGTTTTCAATCCAAGAATACATCTCAACAGTTCTATTAACCGCCAAATAATCACCAGGTTTTAAATAAGCCCCATCACCCAGATTTTCCTCAGAGGAAACAGCACCACTTACATAAACAAAATCGCCATCAACAGCTTGATCAATCGCAATAGCGTTTACAGCCACATCACCAATATCCACACGCCCTTCATTCCAAAAAAGTAAATAAAATGCCCCAATGATTAATAGAATACCAAAGGTTATACCTTTAATAGAGTCAACTATACGGGAGAAATACCCCTTTTTAGTGACAACAGTGCTTGAATCAGCCATGTTTGTAAATGTTAAAAATTATTGTAGAATGAGATCCACGCAAACAATAATAGCATATGACCAGTTATTCAAAAAACAAAAAGGCCTACCACGACTACGAAATCCTCGAAGAATTTGAAGCCGGGATTGCCCTTAATGGTGACGAAGTTAAAGCCATAAAGGAAAGCCAAGCAAATTTAAAAGGAGCCTTTATCGATGTAACAAACGACGAAGCTTTTTTAAACGAAGCCCATGTATCTCGCTACAAAAATTCAGCCCGCAAAGAACACGACCCAACCCGCAAAAGAAAACTCCTACTTCAAAAAAAACAAATCCACAAAATAGAAAAAGAAATTTCACAAAAAGGAGTTACAGCAGTGCCTCTTGAACTCTATTCCAAAGGTGGACTAATCAAACTAAAACTTGGAATTTGCCGCGGTAAAAAACTCCACGACAAACGCGAAGTCCTTAAAAAACGCAGCCAAGAAAAAGAAATCCGTCAACAAGTAAAACAAGCCTACTAAGCAGCTAAATCTTCTTCAATCTCAATCCCCCTTGCCCTAAGCTCATCTTTAGCAACTTTTCTAATAAATGGCGTTCCGACATGAGATCTTCTAGATAAACTCAATAAGCTTTGATTATTAAATCTATCTATACACACATGCACAATTTTTTCTGCCACCTTATAAGCATTAGAATTAGTATCAAACACAAGATAATTTGAAATCACACCAACAGTACTACCATTTAACAATCTAGATAAAAGACCCTTAGCCATAGAAACCAACTGATTATATTCAGCTTCATCAACTCCCAAAGTATCAATAAATTTTTTCATCCAATCAAAATAGCGTTTTCTTTCTGCCTCATCAGGGCCCCTACGCAATTTTCTTTGAACAGATTGAAAAATCGATTGAACAGTAGCAACAGATGGCTCAATTGTTCTAACAACGCCAGAATCAACATTCTTCGTATGAGCTGTTAAAACTGATTCATCCAAAACCAAAGAAAAATTTTCACGTGCCCATCCACCATCCATTAAACATTTTATCACCCTACGCTTAACCTCTTGCCCCACAAAAGTAATCTGCATTTCAAAGGTATCTCCCAAAACGCTTTCAAAATTCACACTCAACACCCTCTTATCACCAAAATCAGAATCAACCCCAACCACAACAGCACTATTTTTCCCCTGAAGAGCCAAAGATTGATCCAATGCACTAGCAAAACCTTCATCAAAAGTATTTAAAGCAGCATCTACATCATCCACTAACCTTCTCATGGTAAATTTATTAAATTTTAGTACAAAAAAATACAGCAATGTATTTTTTTGTCAATCAACAAGAGGAACAAACCTTTTTGTGAACAACCGCTATTTTGAAAGTGATGAAAACTTTTTTAAAGTTTTTATAAGTATGAAGCTAAAAAGAGTGAGCAAAAAGTTTGTGACAAAGCGAAGTAGTTTTTGTTGCAGGTCTCGTGGTTTCCTGCAAAACAAAAACACGAAGCTAAGGAACAAACCTTTTTGTGAACAACCGCTATTTTGAAAGTGATGAAAACTTTTTTAAAGTTTTCATAAGTATTGGCAGGCCCAAGAGGATTTGAACCCCTACTCGCGGTTTTGGAGACCGTTGTGCTACCATTGACACCATGGGCCTACGAGCTCACACAGCTTAACAAAACTCCCACAAAGAGGAAAGTTAAAATTAGCAACATATAACACCCTAACTCCAAGAAATTTCAACACCATATCCTTCACATAAATGCGAAAGATTATATAATTAAATCCTCAAACACCCTTATGCACAACAATTACACAAAAATAATCGCAGGTATCCAAAGATATTTCAAAGAAAACGCCTTTGAGAAAGCGGTTATTGGAGTGTCTGGCGGAGTAGATTCTGCCCTTTGTTTAAAACTCACAGTAGACGCACTTGGAGCCGAAAATGTTACAGGCATACTCATGCCAGAAAAAGGCATCTCCAGCGAAGAGAATTTTATGCACGCAAAAGGCCTTTGCCAATTCCTAAAAGTAGAATTTCACTCTGTGCCAATCAACAGATACCTCACAGATTTTCTCACACTTCCATGGCGACCAAATGATCTCGCTCAAATCAACCTCAAAGCCCGCATTAGAATGTGCATTTTGTACAACTTTGCAAACACCTACAACACCCTCGTAATCGGAACCTCAAACAAAACAGAACTGGCAATCGGATACGGCACAAAACACGGAGACTTGGCTGGAGACATCGAAATAATTGGCGATCTGTTTAAAGAAGAAGTATATGCAATGGCAGAACATGTTGGACTACCCGACGAGTTTATCAACAAAGCTCCATCCGCAGAACTCTACCACGAACAAACCGACGAGGCAGAACTAGGAATGACATACAAAGAAATCGACAACATCTTAAAACAAGTTGAAAGCGGCCTCACAAAAGACGACATAATCAGCAAAGGAATCAATCCTCAAAATGTTCACAAAATCTTCCGACTAATGGCAATGAACCGCCATAAACTCGAACCACCATTTTTGATAAAGGCTCATTAAAAATGAAAACCGCCCTTTTTATCGGCCGATTCCAACCATTCCACAAAGGCCACCTCAAAGCTGTAGAAAAAATTCTCACTGAAAATGACCATATAATTATTGCCATCGGATCTTCGCAAATTCACAGCACAGAAAAAAACCCTTTCACAGTTAAAGAACGCCAAGAAATAATTAAGCACGCCCTCAAAACAGCAAAAATTAAAAACTACACAATCATCGAAGTTCCGGATATTAACGATCCGCCGAATTGGGCCGCGCACGTTATTGCCCTTTCGCCAGAGTTTCAAACCATTTATAGCGGCTCAAAAATAACCAAAGAATGCTTCAAAAACTCCGGCAAAAAAATTAAAACACTCTCAAGGTACAACAACTTAAGCGCCACGCAAATCCGCGAAAAAAGAAACAACAACGATATAACATGGAAAGATTCAACTTTCTTGCCCTAAAAAGACCTTTGATTTAAACTCTAAAACATTATGATAAACAAACACATTTTCCGCGCTTACGACATCCGCGGACTTTATCCAGAAGATCTCAACATAGAAACTGCGTACCTTATTGGAAAAGGAACCGGAAGCTATTTAAAACGCAAATACAACACCAAAAACATGGCAGTTGGCCGCGATGTAAGGCTTAGCGGAGAAAGCCTACAAGAAGCCTTCATTAAAGGTGTAACAGAATCTGGAATCGATGTAATAAAAGTAGGACTCGCCCCTTCCCCAATGATCTACTGGGCAGCCTGTGCCATGGATTTCGATTCCGCCACAAACATCACAGCAAGCCACAACCCAAAACAATACAACGGATTTAAAACAGTAACAAAAGGAGCCCACTCAATTTGTGGAGACGAACTTCAAGCGGTTCTCAAACTAATAGAAACCGAAGATTTTGAAACATCACACCCAACTGGCAAAATAAGCGAACAAAACATCTGGCAAGAATACAAACAAGACCTACTTACAAAAGCGACATTAAGCAGACCTCTTAAAGTTGTTATAGACGCCGGCAACGGCGTTGCCGGCCCATTCGCCCCAGAACTTCTTAGAGAGTTCGGCTGCGAAGTAATAGAACTATACTGCGACCCAGACGGCAACTTCCCAAATCACGAAGCCAACCCCGAAGAACGCCACAACATGGAAGACCTAATCAACAAAGTAACTCAAGAAAAAGCCGACCTCGGAATCGGCTTCGACGGTGACGCTGACAGAATCGGAATAGTAGATGAAACCGGCCACATGTACTCATCAGACTTCATGCTCCTCCTCCTTGTAAGAGACCTCCTAGAACGCCAAAAATCGCCTCAAATCGTGTTTGATGTAAAAGTTTCACAAGTTATCATCAACGACATGAAAGCCCGCGGAGCAATACCTGTAATGAGCAAAACAGGCCACAGTTTCATAGAGGCCAAAATGAAAGAACTAAACGCTCCACTAGGCGGCGAGGTTTCGGGCCACCTATTTTTCGGAGAAAACTACTATGGATTTGACGACGCCCTCCTCGCCGCCCTCAAAATCCTCAGCATTGTCTCAAAATCTGAAACCCCGCTTTCACTAACATTCGGCGACCTTCCACAAGTACACACCACCCCGGAATACAAAGCCCCTTGCCCAGACGACAAAAAATTCGCCATCGTAGAAAGCCTAGTTGCACATTTCACTCAAAACTACGACTGCATCACAATCGACGGCGTACGCATCAACTTCGACGAAAATTCTTGGGGAGCAATTCGCGCATCAAACACCAGCCCAAACCTAACTCTAAGATTTGAAGCTCCAACCATAGAACGCCTCAAAGAAATAGAAACTATCATGGCAACAGAAATAAAAAAGTATCCTGAAGCCTCTTTAGGTTGGTATCAACAACTAAGCAGCCTCCTCCAAAGGAATAACAGCTAACATTTTACTTCTAATCTCCTCCCTTTGGACCTTAGGATCAGCAGATAAAACACTACCAGCCACATATTCATAAACACCAATAAGATTTTTATGAATTATTCCTACATTAGTTGAAACCCCATCAGCTTCACCTCTTACAGCATCCTCGATAGAGCCAACTGTAGCAACATCTTGCCCAGTAAAAACACATTTCAAAACATTATTTTTAGCCATAAGTTTTAATTAATAAATAAGACCCAATTGTAAAACAAATAAGTCTTATTGTCAAATTTTTAAAACTAAAACTACTTCTTCCAACCCAGATAAACCTGAGCCAAAAACAAAACTGTCACAGGCCCCATAGCAAAAGAGAATAATAAAGAAACCACAATTGCCAAATACTCATTTAAAGACTCTGCCACTGAAACAGCAACAGCATTAATTATAGAAAACCCTACAAGCAATAAAACATAGTAGAAAAACAATCTCCACCACTTTCCCTTAACAATTTCCACACTCTTCATTACAGCCGCATTACCCGTTAATCCTTGTTCCACAAAAACATATAAACTAAAGATAGATTTTAAGATTCTCACAAAAAATATCACCATTGAAGAAATCATTCCCAAAGCAAAAACCACACCTAAAGAACCTAATGCTGCCATGTTGTCATACATAATATTCATTAAAGCCTCCTGACTTTCTGATGCCATCAAATCAGCAACCATTCCACTACCAGCCACAAAAGCAACAATAATAGCCATTCCCAACATAATCAAAAGAGGCCACTTTACAACATACCAACCAGAATAAAAACTAACAACTACACCTTTCCATACATTCTTAAACGCACCCTTTATTGCTGCCCCCAAAGTGAGTGCTTTTTTCTTGCATTGTGAAAGCCCAAAAGCAACAAAAGATAAATTAACCCAAACAGAATAAGCAATCATTACAGCAAATAGTAAAACTGAAAGAATTATAGCCACAACATCCCCACCAAAAGAACCAGCCAAACCTACCACAAAGACTCCAGCAAGCATAACAACAACCACACCCATCGCCAAAGCAAACAATCCCAAATAACTCAGCCACCCTTTAGCAAAATGCTTAAATGACTGCATTAAAGCAGGAAAAAATCTTACATTATCCATAAATTTATAAAGTTAATTAATTAGTATTATTGCCCTGTTTGCTAAACACAAAGGAATCACCATAAGGCGCTCTATATTTTACATAAACAGGATTAACATCAGATTCAGAAAGCCCCTTAGCTCTCTTACTAGCACTAGCGGAAGGCACCAAATCTCCAAACAATCCTTCATCAGGATTCCAAATTTCACTTAAATCAATACCATCACAAGTTTCACCATTTTCACCAACAACTTCCTTTGCGCCATCAACTCCACTAAAATACTCCTTAATTTTCACCATCTCCTCAACCGTCAAAGCTTTTTGACAACTCTGATCCACCATCATTCCATTTATAACTTCTGGTGAAGGTTTAGAAAGTCTCAAATAATTTAAATCATAATTTTGTACCAACAAACGAGTATCCTCATCAATCGGAAGTTTATAAACCCTTCCAGTACCGTCTACCACAAAGCCCTTTTCCGGTTCAGAACCACCAATTGTATTACGAGAAGCAATACTTCCTTCAATCAAAAGCTGCTTATCCAAAGAAGAAACTCTCTCAGAAATGCTAGTCCATTGAGGTAAACCATTAGCATCTGTTGCTCCATCAAAAGAGAACAAAGAACAATCAGAAACTATATTTGCCTGAATATTCAAAACCTCATTAAACACATACACATTACTATTAGCACATGTCTTATTTGTTGCCTTCAAGGATGCCACAGAAAGCTTAAAGTCATAATCAGAACTATAAACATCATCAGCAAAAATAGTACGACCATCGTCCACCACCACAGCCCAATTTCCCTCTACTAAACTATTACCACTAGCATCTTTATTCAAAGAGAATGTAACTTTACTACCCTTAAAGTAAGCCACTTTTTCATCACCAATTTGAGTTAATTTCACATAAGAGGATCCACAAGAAATAGAGCTATTATTTAAGTCCTTTAAAGATTGAATAACACAATTCCCACCCGGACTAGGCTTTAAATCCACCAAATGCCTTCTAATATTTTCATTAACAGTATTACGCACCACATCTACACCAACATTTCCACCAGCTTGAGTTTTATGAGTTGGAGTAAATACAGGAGCGCCACTTCCAGAATAAATATTTCCCTGCACCACCACATCCGGATTACCCAAAACAGTAGTTGTACTCGGCTCCTTAGCACTATAATAAATCACATTTGTCCCACCAATATTTTCAGTGATCACAGAATAAATAGAAGGCCCCTCAATTGCAGAACAACTCACAGGCTCTGTAGAAGAATTCGACGCCCCCTCAACAGTCTTAATTTCCGCAATCACACTAAAAGTTTTTGGAGAAGCCAAAGCATCCAAAGAATTAAAAGTTAATGAAGTTAATTTTTTTGCAGGGTCAATAAAGTCACCTTTCAAAAAGTAGAAATCAAAAGCAGCCTTATCACCACATTGCAACTTTGTTGCCGCTTCGTCATAAGCCAATTTCAAATCAACTTTAAATCCGGTTGGAGTAAGTTTTCCAACAAATTTTGTACCAACAGTTATATTTGCAGGGATACCTCTATAAGCCTCAATATTATCTTTTAGGTCATCTACATACATCGGATTAACTTCAATATTTGGCACAAACTCAAGGCTCATGCTGTTTTGATTATTCGGATAAATAACCGGAGAAATTGTTTTTCCAGAAACCTGTACCGCAGTTCCATCAATATTTTTTAAATCAAAACTCACATGTTCAAGCACAAGTTTATTTGATTCAATCTTCGAACTATCAATAACATTAGTAAAGAAAACCTCATTATTCACCGGCACCGGTTTTTCTGTTGAAGTTGTTTCAGAATAATTTTTAGTAGGAGCGTAAGATTTTACCGGCTTACTATAAACATAATGAGCATAGCCAACCTTTGTCCAACCATTACCACCTGCTGCCTGATCATTTGGCATTGCCACATCTACAGGCTTAAACAAAACACCACCAGTCTTCGCATTAAAAGGAGATTCTGTTTTAGCCAAATAAGGAGCTTTTTTACCTACAGTCTGATCCAATTTCACAGTATCTTTCCATTGAAAACTTAAAGGCCCTAGTTTGTAATCGCTTAGCTTCATTTCCGAAGCACCGTCAGCCTCTTTTAAATACAAATGCAATTCATAACCACTATTTCCATCCGCAACAACCGGCTTAGCAGTAGGAACAACCTCCAAACAAACAAAAGGCTTATTCTTACAAGCACCCGTAACCTCATCCTCCACAACCTGTTTACCAGGAAGCGAAATTTTCATTCCATCTAATTTTACCCAAATGCCAGAAGAGGCATAAGCATAACCTGTAACCACGCCAGAACTAGAAACCTTTGGAGCACCATATTGATGACCACCAAATTGCAAATAACCCAAATCGCTCCAAGCATGACCCAAAAGAGTTCTTTCCCCTGAAAGATCAGCAGCAGTAACTTTTACTCCATAATCAAAACCTCCACAACTCGCCTCCAAATTTTTTCCCGCCTTACAATAAAACGACACAAAACCAACATTATCACTCCAAGACCACCCCTTCATCTGAAACTCATCATTAGCAAGAGCAGCATCTTTATCAACACAAGCAGCAAAACTTCTATCTCCAGGAGCAGAAACCCCTCCCGTTAAACCCAAAATTGAACCAGGCACCAGTCCATTATCATCAGACGAAGGCCCCGGATGAGCATCAAAATAAAGTTTCCCCGAATTAGGATTAGAAAGCACTGTTGTACCAGTAACTCTTCCCGAACAAACCTTATCCCCCTCAGCAAAAGAAGTCGTTACAAAAAGGCTCCAAAAGAAAGATGACAAAAATAAAACAAATACTATTTTAGGAATACGAGGCATACAAAATTACATAGGATGATACTACAAAGTATACCACCCTCCCGAGCCAAAGCTCAAGAAATCTTTAAGATCTAGCTTTTGCAAGTTTAGCAGCTGGAGCCGTCCTAGCTCTTCTTGGCCTTCTTTGCCTTGGAATCGGGTCCCCATCTGGAGCTGAAACAACTGTAGTTGAAGGATCCGCAGGTATAGTTTCAACAGATATTTGCAATTGCTTAGTAGAGCCATCGATATCTCTTTTGCTCACAGAAACATTAACATTATCACCAGCAGATTCTGCTACAATTGCCGCCAAAACCTCTTGAATAGCCCTTCTTGGAGCTACGCCTTCACTATTAGCAACAACATCAAAGAGAACATCCAGACTAACCATTAACGCTTCAAAAGTTTGCCCCACTTTACGAGACACTTCATTTGTAGCACTGATAAAAACCTTAACATCGTCTTCATTCATTACCCCCTGCTCTAAAACAGCAGAAATATTCATTGCAATTTGGTTGGCACAGCTCCTAACAGCTTGAGCAGTTTTTATACAATCAGCACTTTTGCCTAAACCTTCTTTCAATAAATCTAACGAACGTTGACGAGTAATCATTATTAATGATTAGCAAATAAGACATAATAATACAACCTACAGCAAAAAAGTCAAGTTTTTGTACACCCTTATGGCTAAAACTACTTCTTTTTTCTACCCCAGCCCCCTTTTCTCGGAGGTGCATTACGCTTCTTTTCAAGCATATCAGCAGCCATAGCAAAATCTATCTCCGAAATTTCAACGCCTTTACGAACTGAAACATTTGTTTTTCCATCCGTAATATAAGGACCAAAACGACCATCTTTAATCGTAATATTACCTCCACTAACAGGATCAACCCCCAACTCAGCAAGCGGAGTTTGAGCCTTCTTCTCAGCTTTTTTAGCCTCTTTGGCAACATTCAACGCCTCCTCCAAAGTAACAGTGTAAGGGTCCATATCCGGCAACAAGCTCACATTTTTAGCTCCAATTTTAAAGTAAGGACCAAAACGACCTGTCATCACAACAACAGGATCTCCATTAGAATCAACTCCAAGCTCTCTTGGCAAACTCAAAACTTTCAAAGCCTCTTCCATAGTTACGGTTTCAAAATAAGCACCATCAGGTAATGAAGCCCTTCTTGGCTTCTCCTCCATAGCAGCAACCTCTTCTTTGGTATATGCACCAACTTGCACAAAAGGCCCAAAACGCCCATGACGCACCACCACATCCAAATCCGTATCGAGATATTTACCCAAAACCCTTTCTTTCAAAACATCTTCTTTCTTTAAGCTCTTATCTTTATCAGAAACGTTACTATGAAAAGGTGTATAAAAAGCCCTAATCATTGGCACCCACTCCTGTTTACCTTCTTCAACAGCATCAAGCTTATCCTCCATTTCAGCAGTAAATTTGTAATCAATAATTTCCTTAAAATGCTCAACCAAAATATCCACCACAAGCATAGCTAAATTGGTTGGCCTTAAAGTCTTCCCATCTTTTTCCACATATCCTCTAGCCATTACAGTACTAATTGTTGGAGCATAAGTACTCGGTCTTCCAATCCCCTCGCTTTCTAACTTTTTAACAAGAGAGGCCTCAGTATATCTAGCAGGCGGTTTAGTGAAATGCTGACTACTATTCATTTTAACCAATTCCGCGCTCTCCCCCTCATTTAATTGTGGTAAAAATTTCTCACCCATTGCCTCCTCTCCATCATCCATACCTTCCATATACACCTCCATAAAACCTGGAAACTTAACAGTCTGACCAGTAGCTCTAAACACATAACCACCAGAGACAATATCAGCACTAGTTTGGTTCAAAATAGCCTGCTCCATCTGACAAGCAATTGTTCTCTTCCAAATCAAATCATACAAAGCCGCCTGATTCTTATCCAAAAATTTAGCAGCCTTTTCAGGAATTAAAGTTAAATCTACAGGACGAATAGCCTCATGCGCTTCTTGAGCCCCCTTTCTACCTTTATATCTTCTAGGCTCAGACAAAGCATATTCCTTACCATATTTTTCAGTAATCAATTTTTTAGCATCCTTAAGCGCCAAATCAGAAAGATTAACACTATCCGTTCTCATATAGGTTATCAAACCCGTTTCACCTTCTCCCGTATCCAAACCTTCATATAATTGCTGAGCAACGCGCATAGTTTGTTTAACAGAAAAACCAAGTTTACGAGACGCCTCTTGCTGCAAAGTAGAAGTAATAAAAGGAGCAGCAGGATTTTTTTTCACTTCCTTAGCCTCAACTCTATCAATTTTATATTTCGCATTATCCAAATCATCTAAAACTTTTTGAGCCTCATCAATATTTCCTATTTTAGACCTCAATTCAGCACTAAAATCTTCGCCTCTTTCATTTTTAAAATCTCCAATAATTTTCCAATATTCCTCCGGAATAAAAGCCTCAATTTCACGCTCTCTTTCAACAATAAATCTCACAGCAACACTCTGAACACGCCCAGCAGAAAGGCCATATTGAACCTTTTTCCATAACAGGGGAGAAAGTTCATAACCAACAAGCCTATCCAAAACTCTACGCGCTTGTTGCGCATTCACCACATTCATATCAAGATCTCGAGGATGCTCAATAGCCTCCATAATTGCAGGCTTCGTAATTTCATGAAAAACAATTCTTTTAACAGCTTTAGTTTTTGGAACTTTCAAAGCACTCAAAAGATGCCAACCAATAGCCTCTCCTTCCCTATCCTCATCGGTAGCGATCCAAAGCGTCTCGGCCGATTTCAATTCACTCTTTAACTGTGTGACAACTTTCTTCTTATCATCAGTAACTTCATAGGTTGGTTCAAAGTCATGATCAACATCAATTCCCATTTTAGATTTAGGAAGATCACGAACATGGCCCATTGAAGCCAATACTTTATAACCATTTCCCAAAAAACGAGAAATTGTTTTTGCCTTTGCGGGCGACTCTACTATTACTAAATTTTTAGCCATACTTGAAACATTGTTATTACAGTTCCAAAATCTCGTCAACAAGAAAGTAACATTTTTGGCTAAATATAAGGAAAAACACCAAAACGGCAAGATGGCAAGTCAAAAAAGAAACCTCAAGCTCAAGCCAAAAACCAAGCCAAAAAAACATTTTTTCGCTACAAATAAACGTTTGAGGGACAAAAAATCCTTGCATCCCCTAAAACAAGTCATATAATGACGGTACGTTCTAATACTTAACCCATATATAATATGACTAAGCAAGATTTAGTAGCAAGTGCTGCTCAAGCTGCAGGCGTTACAAAAAAAGCTGCAGGAGAAGTTCTAGATTCAGTTCTAGGAATGATTACAAAAAGCCTTAAAAAAGGTGAAAGTGTAACAATTACAGGTTTCGGTACTTTCCGTGTTTCACAAAGAGCGGCAAGAACAGGTGTTAACCCAAGAAACCCATCTGAAAAAATCAAAATCCCTGCAATGAAGCTACCTGCTTTCAAAGCTGGAAAATCTCTAAAAGATGCTGTTAAATAGCAGAAAAATCCCCTCGCGGGATTTTTCCTTTCCCAAAAGGAAAGTCTAAAAGATTTCAAAAAAGCCCCGAGTAAAACCGGGGTTTTTTATTTTTCCTAGTCATTTAGGAACTTTGGACAAGATTCACAATTAGTTAAGCAAAATTTTGCTATAGCAGTACGAGTCAAAATAGTTGTCAATTTGCACATTCACAACCATTTATAGTAATTATTTTTTCGGAAAAAAATAGCTAATTTTACGCTTCTAGAAGGCATTTATCAGGGGCAGCTCTGTCCTAGTACAGAATCACCCTCAAAAATTCCCAGCAGTAAGCCAAAACTTATTTACAAAATCCCCACCCTATCACAAAATTTTCCCCGTGGGTTAGAATTCAATTAAATAATATTTCCTTAAAACCTAACAGACATACTTAAAATTTTTCTAAATTTTCAACCTATTGAAATCTCTGCACAAAACCTTTACATTTAAGCTCGTGGAAAAACAATTACAACAACTCGAAAAAGACGCTCTAGAAGCGATAGAAAAAGTAAAAGACCTGAAAAATCTTAAAGATCTTGAGGTAAAATACTTAGGAAGAAAAGGAAGCCTTACAGACATTCTTCGCGGACTCAAAGACCTTTCGCCCGAAGAAAAGCCAAAAATGGGACAACTGAGTAACAAAGTAAAGGTTGCCCTTGAAGAAGCTTTCCTAAAAAAAGAAAAAGATCTCGAAAATGCCCAATTAGAAGCACAACTAAATGAAGAGTTTTTCGACACAACAATCCCAGCAGAAATCCGAGAAGTTGGCCACATTCACCCCCTATCACAAACCCAAGAGGAAGTTGAAAGAATTTTTAATCAAATGGGCTTTGCTATTGCCGATGGTCCAGAAGTGGAATCAGAATATTACAATTTTGAAGGACTAAACATTCCCGCAGACCACCCAGCAAGAGACATGCAAGACACTTTCTTTATCGCCAACAAAAAAAACAAAGACCACGGCAGAATGGTTTTAAGAACTCATACGTCGCCGGTACAAATAAGAAGTATGGAGAAATACGGGGCACCGTTAAGATTAATAATACCGGGAAGAGTTTTCCGTTACGAAGCAACTGACGCCAGCCACGACACAACATTTTACCAAGTAGAAGGATTACTTATCGAAGAAAACGCCTCACTTTCCCATCTTAAAGGAGTTATGGCGGAATTCCTCACTCGCCTATTTGGAAAACCGGTAAAAGTTCGATTCAGACCAGGGTATTTCCCATTCGTAGAACCAGGATTAGAACTAGATTTCTCATGTCTACTTTGTGAAGAAAAAGGATGCAGAGTGTGCAAAAACACTGGCTGGATAGAGTTTATGGGAGCCGGAATGGTTCATGAAAATGTTTTAAAAGCTGGAGGAATTGATCCACAAAAATATCAAGGATGGGCTTTTGGATTCGGGCTAACAAGACTAGTAATGATGAGATATGGAATAACTGATATCCGCCTGCTCACAAATGGCGACCTTAGATTTGTAAAACAATTTTAAATGTATATTTCCCTAAAATGGCTTAAAGACTTCGTAGACATCAAAATGGATCCAAAAGATCTAGCAAATGAGCTTACCCTAAAAACAGCCGAAGTAGAAAAAGTTGAAGATCAAGGCTGCTCTTTCGACAACATGGTCGCAGGACATGTAACCAGCATTGCAAAACACCCAGACGCAGACCGCCTACAAGTAGCGCAAGTTTCAGTAGGAAAAGAAAACCTACAAATTGTTTGCGGTGGAGCAAACTTAAAAGAAGGAATGTATGTTGCTGTCACAAAAATTGGAGCAAAAGTTAAATGGCACGGAGAAGGAGAATTAATCACTCTCGAAAAGGCTAAAGTTCGTGGAGTAGAAAGTTATGGAATGATAGCAGCAGCCGAAGAAATCGGATTAGAAGATAAAGAAGCCGGACCTCACGACATCATGGACCTTTCAAGCATCAAACCAAAGCCAGGAACTCCACTTGCAGAAATATTCAAAAAAGATGATGTAATTTTAGAATTCGACAACAAATCTCTAACCCACCGTCCAGACCTTTGGGGTCACTACGGAATTGCCCGAGAAATCGCAGCAATTACTGGCGCAAAACTCAAACCCTACGAAACAAAAGTAAAAATCCCTAAAGACGGAGAATCTCCAAAGGTTAAAGTAGAAAATCCTGAACTTTGTCCTAGATATTGCGGACTCATAATCAACAACATAAAAGTTCAAGAATCTCCTGAATGGCTCAAAGCAAGGCTCACCGCCACAGGCCACAGCGCTCACAACAACATCGTAGACATCACGAACTACATCTCAACCGAACTTGGACAACCGCTCCACGCTTTCGACAAATCTCACATCAAAGGAGGAATTATAGTAAGAACAGCCGAAAAAGGTGAAAAAATCAAAACTTTAGACAAAAAATCACGCACCTTAGACGAACACATGCTAGTAATCGCCGACAAAGAAAAACCTCTAGCAATTGCCGGAGTTATGGGCGGAGAAAACAGCGAAATTTCGCCTCAAACAACTTCTATAATTATAGAATCAGCAAACTTCAACGCCAGTTCAATCAGAAAAACCTCTACAAAACTTGGACTCCGCACAGACGCAGTTCAACGCTTCGAAAAAGCCCTAGACCCACTGCTGGCAGAAACGGCTATCTTAAAGGCCGCCGAGCTAATTTTGGCTTTATCACCGGGTGCCACGATCGGCGGCCCAATCACAGACATCAAAAATTTTGAGAATAAAGCCTTAAAAATCGCTTTAAACATTGCAAAAACTCAGTCAAAAATTGGAGTAGAAATTCCGGCTAAACAAATTAAAAAAATCCTCGAAAGTCTAGAGTTTAAAGTTGCAGAAAAAGGAACAACGCACTTCACAGTAACAGTTCCAAGCTTCCGCGCCACCAAGGATGTAACAATCGAGGACGATCTAATAGAAGAAGTGGCGCGCATCTACGGCTACGAAAACATTGCACCAACTCTACCGAAACTAGAAGCCCGCCTACCAAAAGATAACACTGAGCGTTTCCAAAAACACCGCGCTCGCGAATTTTTCTCGCTAGGACTTGGTTTCAACGAAGTTTACAACTACTCATTTTACGGAGCAAAAGAAATCCAAAACTGCTTAATGTCTGAGGAAGGACACATCAAACTACAAAACACTTTATCAGAAGACCAAACCCACATCAGACAAACCCTCACCCCAAACCTCCTAAAAAACCTACAACTAAACGCTAAAAACTTCGAAGAGTTAAAAATCTACGAAATTGGGCGCACTTACACAGATATTGGAGAATTTTATCCTCAAGAAACAAAAAGAATCAGTGGTGCAATTATGACAAAAAGCAAAAATCCTTTTTATGAAGCAAAGGGCGCTGTAGAAGGCTTCCTGAAACAATTCAACATCAAAGCATCCCCTGCAAAAGGAATCAAAAATACTCCATATGCCCACCCTCAAAAAGCACTTTCATATATTGACCATAATGGTCAAACAGTTGCTGTAGTTTTCTCTCTCCACCCAATTGTACAAAAAAATCACGACCTACAAGGACAACACATAGCAAACTTTTCAATTAACCTAACCGAAGCTCTAAAAATCCAAAATAACGACAAAAAATTCAAAGAAATTCCTAAATTTCCGTCCAGCACTTTTGATGTTTCCGTTCTAGTTCAAAAAAATAAAGAAATCGGAGAACTTAAATCAGCAATTCAAAAAGCCAATGAAAAACTAATCACAGACATCAAACTTTTCGACATCTACGAAGGCCCAAACCTGCCAAACGACCAAAAATCTGTAGCCTTCAAAATAACCTTAAACGATCCAGAAAAAACCCTCACCGACCACGACCTCACAGAAACCCAAGCCCGCGTTTTCAAAAACCTGAAATCAATTGGAGGAATAATCAGAGATGGTAAAGGATAAACCGAAAAACAATGAAAATTGATCTTAAAAAAGTAAAATCAGAAGATTGGAAACTAATAGAAGATCTAGAAAAAAAATCACATAGCCCTCTGTTCTCTCCCCTGTCTGGAGAAAACGAATACCGAAAACACATAGAAGAAGGTGAATCCTACATTATATTAAAAGACAAAACTCCTATAGGAACTGTTTCATATAAAGAAAATGAAACAGGGGTGTTGTTTTTTAGAGGAGTAACTGTACTGCCAGAATACAGAAATCAAGGCTTAGCAAAACAAGCAATGAATATTCTTGTAAATCAATTAAAAGGCCAAAAACTAGGACTCGTAACCCACCCACATAACATTCCCGCCCTCCTAATATACCTCCGCCTTGGCTTTGTAATAAAAGAATGGAAAGAAAACTATTTCGGAGACGGAGAACCAAGACTTTACTTGGAAAAAAGTCCTTAATCACACCCTCGCCAAAAACCCAAAACGTTGCACAATCCATGATAAAATGGTATAATAAAACATTAATTTTAAAAAACTAACATGACAAACGAACCTCAAAAACCAGCAGCAACACCAACAGAACTTCAAGTTCACGACGACCTAACAACAATACAACTAGCTTACCAAACTTTAAGTGAAGAAGAGCGTGCAGAAATAAAAGCCACAGCCGAAAGAATCGCGGCAGAAACAAACCAAGATGTACACAGAGTAACAATGGAGTTATACCAAAAAGACATACTAGCACGTGAACAGGCAGCGATGTACGCTAGAGAGGATGCAAAAACTGCACCACCCACTGAATAAACCCAGCACCCTCCCCCCCTCTTTACTAAACACCAAATTCCCAGTACAATCTGGGCATGCTTAAACGCTATTTACCACAGTTTGAAAAAATCATGCCAAAGCGTGATGCCGAGCTCTATAAAAAGATCGGTTTTTGGGCCATAACAATCGGAGTTGGAGGCTTTTTGATGGGAATAATATTATTTGCCATGATCATAGCTATCCTATCTATTGGGCTACCAGATGTTACCGACTTAGAAAACCTAACAGCCGCACAATCAACACAAATTTTCGATAGAAACGACAAACTTCTCTACACAATTCATGGTGAAGAAAATAGAGAACAAATAGAATATAAAGACATTTCGCCTTACCTAATCGACGCAACAGTAGCAATAGAAGACGATCTTTTTTGGGAACATAAAGGGTTTGATATTATGGCCATCGGTAAAGCGGTACTGCATTCAGTTTTTGGAATAGGTTCACCTCGTGGAGGTTCAACAATCACTCAACAATACGTAAAAAACACATTTTTATCAGCAGAACATTCTTACATAAGAAAAGCGAAAGAAATAATTTTAGCTATAAGACTAGAAAGAGCCTTCGATAAAGAAGAAATTTTAGGTCTGTACTTAAACAGAATCCCATACGGAAATAACGCTTATGGATGCCAAAAAGCAGCAGAAATATATTTTGAAAAAGATTGTAAAGATTTAGATCTAGCAGAAAGCGCAATCCTCGCATCTCTACCCCAAGCACCAAGTAGATACAACCCTTATGGAAACTACAAACATTCAGCACTACTAAAAGAATTTACAGAAAAAGATAGCGATATAGAAAAAGAAAGCGACCTTGAAATAGAAGATTATGTTCGTGGCTTAATAGGAAAACGTGTTGAAATATACCCAGGTCATGAAATTTATATTCAAGGGCGTAGTGATTTGGTTTTAAAAAGAATGTCAGACCTAAACACAATAACCGCAGAAGAAAGACAAGAAGCCCTAAATGAATTACAAAACATTGAATTTAACGAATACAGAGAGGCAATCAACAATCCCCATTTCGTACTAATGGTAAAACAAGATCTTGAAGAAAAATATGGAAAAGATGTTGTAGAGCAAGGTGGATTAAAAGTTACCACAACTATAGATTCTGACCTTCAAGAATATGCAGAAGAAACAGCCGCAAAAATTGGTGAATCAAATGTAAGCAGATTTGGAGCAGATAATAACGCAATCCTTTCAGTAGACCCAAGAACAGGTGAAATTTTAGCTATGGTTGGATCTAGAGACTACTTTAATGAGGAAATAGATGGAAATGTTAATGTGGTACTGCGCCCAAGACAACCAGGCTCATCTTTTAAACCGATTGTTTATGCAAGGGCGTTCATGAATGGCTTTGCGCCTGGAGATATCATCTATGATGTTCCAACAAAAATTGGTAGTGATGAACCTCAAAACTATGACGGAGAATGGCAAGGGCAAATCTCTATGAGAAGAGCTTTAGGACAATCAAGAAACATTCCTGCCATAAAGGCATACTTCCTTGCAGAACAACAAGATAAAATTATAGATCTTGCAACAGAAATGGGAATCACAACACTAAAGAAAAGCCACAATTACGGCTATCCTCTAGCGTTAGGTGCTGGCGAAGTTTCACTTGGCGAAATGGTTACGGCATATTCAGTATTCGCAAACGGAGGTAAACGCCCAGAACTAACATCTATACTAAAAGTTGAAAATGCTAACGGAGACATATTAGAAGAATGGCAACAAAAAGATTTTCCTGAAGTTCTGGCTCCAGAAATAGCATTTTTAATTAACGATGTTTTATCAGATAAAGCAAACGGAGTTGGTCCAAGATTGTTTATAAATGGGCAAATAAATGCAGCAAAAACAGGTACAAGTACTAAAGAAAATAAGAGTGAAGCTGGAACAAAAAGCGTTAGACCGTCAGATGCCTGGACAATTGGTTACACACCAAGCATTGTAACTGGAGTTTGGGTTGGAAACACAGATGGTACAGGACTTTCTTACAATGCAAACGGTTACGACGCAGCAAGCCCAATTTTTAATGCAGTAATGGCAAAAGCTCTTCAAGGAAAAAGTGCGGAACCATTCCCAGAACCAGCCGGAATAAAACATATTCAAATTAGTAAAGCAACAGGTTTACTACCTGGAAAAAACACACCACCAGACATGATTGTAAGTGAAGTTTTCCCAAGTTTTGCAGTACCAACAACTGTCGAAAATTCATTTTACGAAGTAAAAATAGATAAAATATCTGGACTTCTTGCAACTGAATTTACGCCTAAAGAGGCTGTAGAAACTGTTCTTTTCCAAAACTACAAACCAATTGCTGATTTATTTAATTGGAAACAGGAAATAATCAATTACTATTCAACTCATCAATCAGAACTAGAAAGCTCTGGTACTTCTATCCGTATAGGAGCACCACCTACCGAGTATGATAACGTTCACACAGCGGAAAGCGCTCAAAACAAACCATCAATAACAATAAGCACTCCTGGATCAAACAGCATAGTTCCAAAAGGTAATCTTACAATCGCTGTAGATATCACTTCCCAAAATGGAATAGAAAAAGTTGAATACTACCTAGATGACGAAAAGGAATATGTTACTTCTACAGATCCATACAGAGGATTTCTTAGAATTTCAAATTCGGCAGAAATTGGTTCTACACACTTAATTGTAGCTAAAGTTATAGATAAACTTGGCTACAGCAGCGAATCGGCAATCCAGATCAAAATTGGTGACTAAAGTGTTGCCAGTCTAGCTAAAAAATGGTATAATATTGTAATGTTATATTCAAAAGAAAAGCTAGAAAAACTACAAAACAGGTGGTTAACAACAAAAGGAAAGAAGCTAATAAAAGTAATTAAATCCTCTCGTTGCTACCTCAGCCCTGTTCTGTTTAGACAAAAAGTCCAAAACTTCCCTGGAATCAATGATGAAGAGGTAAGAAACGGAATTGATCTTCGTGGAGCAACTTTAATGGGTTTTGATTTTAGAATCCCAGTAAAAGAAGATGATAATGGCTACATTGAAGATTTAGCCATTCTTTCAGAAATACATTTTGAAGGAGCAAATCTCAAACACTGCAATTTCCAAGAAGGAAAAATTCATGATTGTTACTTTGAAGATGCAGATTTAACACATGCAGATTTTAAAGGTGCCACAATTAGTAATTGTTACTTTCAAGAATCTGATTGTAGTGGGCTAAATATAAATAATGCCAAAATTATAGATTGTAATTTTACAGACGCTACAATTAAAGACATGTCTGCATCCACTGCTTTTATTGACCAAAAAAGTACTTTTGGATCAGAGCTTAAATCAGAAAAAGAAAAAAACTATCACTTTGCAGCAATTGAATATAAACAAATCAAAGAGATGTTCAGAAACTCAAGTTTACACACACTTGGTGACTACTACCACTACAAAGAAATGGTGGCAAAAAGAAAAGATATTGAGTGGTACAAGCCAACAAGATGGTTAAATTACATCTTTGGAGATTTATTATGTAAGTATGGAACATCATTTATAAACGTTCTTTTAGCGTCATCAATAACTGTATTTGTTTGTGCATTGCTTTTTACACATCACAACAGTTTGGTGTACCAAAGCCAAGTAATCACACCATCACTCTCAACCTCTATTTATTTTAGCATTGTAACCTTCACAACACTTGGTTACGGCGATTATCATGCAATTGGGGCAATGAGATATATTGCTGCTACAGAAGCTCTAATAGGGGCAATTCTGATGTCACTATTAACTGTTATAGTGGCAAGAAAACTTATTAGAGACTAATCTAGATCTATACAGATTTTTATTGTAGTTTATTTTCATGCTACCCATCTTAAAAGAACTAGAAAAAAGTCGTGAAAATTTTTGGAACATTACACCAGATGTTGGCGCATTTTTATTTACCCTAATAAAAGAAAGAAATTACAAAATTGGTTTAGAAATAGGAACATCAAATGGTTATTCTGGAATATGGTTATCTAAAGCGCTGGAAGAACAGGGTGGTCATTTATACACAATAGAATCACACGCACAAAGGTTTCAAATGGCAGAAGAAAATTTTAAAAAGGCAAAAATAAAGAACATCACACAGATAAAAGGTCATGCCCCTGAAGCTATTCCAAAAAAACCAAAAATGTTAGACTTTGCCTTCTTTGACGCCACAAAATATGAACACATAAAATATTTTGAAATTCTAGAAAGCAGAATAAAAAAAGGTGGAATGATAATTACAGATAATATTATTTCACACAAAGAACAATTGGAGCCATATATAAAAACTGTTCAAAAAAACAAAAACTTCCACTCAGAAATTCTTAATATAGGCACTGGCTTAATGCTAAGCTATAGATTGTAAAAAAACTTTTAATTTATGCATAGCCTTTCCCCTATGGCTTACCATATTTTTTTCCGCTTCGTTCATTAACGCATATACTTTATCGCAACCTTCTGCCACAAAACATGAGCTTAATGGTATTCCTGGAATAATTGGTGCCATAATTTCTTTCATCAAAACACCTTTTGTTTCACCCTCAAAATGCTCTCTATAATCATTTCCTAAAACACAGGCATTACAAACAAAACTTGCAGCTCTATTCTCCTCATTCATCATCCTTTCCATGAAAAAACTCATCCACTCATCATCACTAGCGTTCTCTCCAGCTCCCCACCTACGAGTTTTTACACCAAGCTCTCCAGTAAGTGCATCAACCAAAATTCCAGAATCTTCTGCTAGTGTTAGATAACCGGTTTTATCTCTAAAATATTTAGCCTTAATAAAAGAGTTTTCATAAAAAGACTCTCCATCTTCTTTGAGATCCGAATAATCAACCTCAACATCTTTTAAAGATAAAAACTCAAAAGGTAGATCGGAGATTACCTCCATAATTTCATTAAACTTCCCTGGATTGCTCGTTGCTATTAGCAGTTTTTGCATATTTTATTATCCTCCAAATTTGTAATCTAGTATCTCTCACAAACTGGTATTTTATCAAGCTAGATTCTAAATCTACATCCACTGTTACTCCCCCATCATCAAGTTTCAAAACAGCTAAACCTTTAGGGGCAAAATAATCACAAATTTTATTAGCAACCTCTGCATCTAAACTTCTTCTTATACCATCAGCAATACCATCTTTATAATCAACGGCAAAATTACAATTTGTTGGATATCCTCTTTGTACAAGTTTAGAATCGTCCACCCCTCCAAGCCCAGCCAACTTATAAGCAACAAAACCAATAACAGTTATAAAAATCAAAGCAGGTATCGCCACTAAAGCAATTTTCCATTTATCAAACATTTCCGCAGCTGCTTGTTTCATTTCCATAGCCTCCATAAAGAATTCATTAGGATCAACACCTTCACTTCTCATTTCTTTTACAGCATCAACAAAAACTTTTGCAGGATCATCTGACCCAACATTTTCTCTATAAACAGTTTCTTTTAAAGGCACTTCCTCTTGTACAACTTCTGCCTCAGCCTCCATAGCAAACCCTTTTCTCTCAATTCTACTATTCAAATCCGCCCTCAAGCTCAACTTAAAAGCCTCAGGAACCTCAACAAATTCCGCCTCTCTAACTCTTTCAAAAAAACTACTCAACTCTCCAAAATAAATTCCTTGTTGATCATCGGCTTCACCAAACAAAAGAAAATGTGCCCTCTTTAAAACTCTATAAATTTTAGTTCCAACAACACCTTCTTCAAAACCAAGTATTGTCATCACATCACCATCAGTAACTTGTTCAAAAAACTTTAATCTCAAAATTTCTCTTTCTTCCAAGCTCAATTTAGAAAGAACTTTTTCAAATTTTTCGTAATCACCTAAAACCTCGTCATTATTAGTTTTAGAAATCAACCCGCGCGCACTAGGCATACTCTGCTTCGCCAAATAGTCCGCCACGCGCGGCCTCCCCAAACTAAAAAGCCAAACCAAATAACTCACATCCGAAGGAGTATTTTGTATCTGACCCAATCCATCTAAAAAAACCAATCTAATAATTCTTTCAACCTCCTCATTATTATCAACACGCCTAGCCACATATTTGTAAACTTCCTCAAAATTATCCTCAAAAAGCAGTAGAAACTTTGAGGTTTCACCCGCTTTCATTGCGTCAACACATTGTCTTTCTGCGTACAAATCCATAAAGTTACCTTAAAGGTATTCTTTATAGCATTTTTACACACTTTGTCAACAAAACCACCTTTAAGAAGTATACCCTCTAAAAGCAAGCACGCTCCTAATAGATTCACAAACTTCATTATTTACCGTTGTTACACCATCTTTTTCTAAAAGCGCCCCAGCGTTAAGTAAAAGCTTTCTTAATCTATCACTAATATCAACAACCTTTCTTCCATTTATTCTCAAAAACTCGTAAACCAACCTTTCATCAGTAGAAAGCTCACCAATAATTTTTTCAACACTCATATTATTTAATTTTAAAATTACACTCCCTATAAATTTTTGTGAACATCTTATATTTGGGAAGCGTTAAAACCTTTCTTAAAGGTTTCAAAACACTTGGTGGAGATGCCGGGAGTCGAACCCGGGTGTAGAGATGAAGTGGAGTAGCTTCTACAGTTATATTTTTTCCTAAAATTTTCGTCGATGGCATAAAGGAAAAACAAAAAACAACATCGCTTATTCTAAAAAATTTTCGAGCTCTATACCCTAGAAGAAAGTATAAAACCTTAACCCGCTAAATTACGCCCATACAAGCTAGCAGATATCCCAAGTATGAACGATTCCGAAAAAAGTCGGAAATTAAGCAAAAGCTGGCACACGCGCAAAAGCGTATTTGTAGTTTTGCTCAGAAACAGTGTTATTAGCACTTAATTTGCTCTGACGGATCTACAGGGGGACAGAGCAACCCCTGAACTGCAACATACTGCACTTAAAACCATCCTATCGAATACCAATACATCCCCATTTTTCAAATATCGCGACACTTAAAGTAGCGTCGGTAAAAAATCATATCAAACCCTTAATTAAAGTCAACCTACTTCCCGTGCTTCTTTTCCACAGCCAAAGCAGAAACATCGTCTTGAAGGGCTTTAAACCAATCATCTCCTAATTCCGATGTATTAATTCTAAGCCTTGTACCAACAATCTTCCAATTAGGATTGTTTTCAAGAAGGCTCACAATATTCGCCGGTTTAACTTTTTTAGACATATATAAAACAATCTCTTTATCCTTACTCATAGGTATAGACTCAGCCTTAATGTTCAAAAGACCAGCCTGTTTCGCACAAAGTTTCAACTCAATAATCTTAAACAAATTACTTACCTGAATAGGCATTTTTCCAAAATCTTCAATCATTTCCTCTTTAACTTCATTCAAATATTCAACATCAGAAGCAGAAGAAAGTTTTTGATAAGCACCAATTTTTTCACGAGAATCCGCAATATAACTATCAGGAATATATGAAGGCACCGGAAGCTCCACAGAAACATCCTCAATTTCATCAGTACCTTCCATTATTCTACCAGCCTTCAAATCTTCAACAGCCTTATTAAGCATCCTCATAAAGTGAGAAACACCAACCACATTGATCACACCATGTTGATTAGCACCCAAAATATCTCCAGCACCACGAATCTCTAAATCCTTCATAGCAATTTGGAAACCACTACCAAGCTCACTCGCTTCCACAATTGCCCTTAGACGCTTCTTGGCATCCAACTTAAGTCTTTGTCCATGATACAAGAAGTAAGCGTAAGCCTGTGCCTTACCACGCCCCACACGCCCTCTTAATTGATACAATTGTGATAACCCAAACTTCTCAGCGTTATTAACAATCAAGGTGTTTGCATTTGCTAAATCAATTCCATTTTCAATAATTGTAGAGCTCACCAAAACGTTATACCTACCTTCTGTAAAAGCCAAAATTCTTTCTTCTAAATCACCACTACCAAGTTGACCATGCGCTACACCAACCTTTGCCTCAGGAACAAGCGCTTGAATTTTCTCTGCAAAACTATCAATTGTTTGCACTCTATTGTGTAAGAAATAAACCTGCCCACCTCTATCCAATTCTTTCATTATCGCCTCTCTAACCAAACTTGGAGAATATTTTCTCACCTCAGTAATAATTGGAAGCCTTCCGTATGGTGGTGTTGTAATTGTTGTTATATCCCTAAGCTTGTTCAAACAAATGTTCAAAGTTCTTGGAATCGGAGTGGCTGTTAAAGTTAAAATATCCACATCTTTTTTCATCTCTTTAAGCTTCTCTTTTTGTTTAACACCAAATCTTTGTTCTTCATCTACAATCACAAGTCCTAAATCTTTAAATTCAATATCTGGTTGTAAAAGCCTGTGTGTTCCAACAATAATATCTATTTCACCTTTCTTAAGTTTTTTAACAATTTCGGTTTGTTCTTTAGCGCTTCTAAACCTACTTAACATTTCAACCCTTACATGAAACTCATCCATCCTCTTTTTAAAAGATTTATAATGTTGATCGGCCAAAATAGTAATAGGTGAAATTACAGCAACTTGAGCACCACTTTTCACAGCTTTAAAAGCCGCTCTCATTGCAACCTCAGTTTTCCCAAAACCAACATCTCCACAAACAAGCCTGTCCATAGGATAAGGTGATTCCATATCAGCTTTTACATCCTCAATAGCTTTAATTTGACCAGGCGTTTCTTCATAAATAAAAGTTTCTTCAAATTTCTTCTGATCGGGACTATCTTTTATAAACTTACGACCTGTGGCTGTTTTCCTCTCTGCATAAAGCTTAAGAAGTTCTTTAGCAATTTTCTGAGTCTCTTTTTTAACACGACTAGTAAGGGTGTTCCACTCAGCGCTTCCAAGCCTTGTTAGTTTAGGCATCAAATCCTCAGAACCAATATATTTATTAACCTTATCAGCCTGATCTATTGGCACAAAAAGTTTATCATTTTCAGCATAACCAAGTTTCAAATATTCTTTTGTAACATTATCAACAGTTTTTTGATCAAGGCCTAAAAACTTAGCAATTCCATGATCAGCATGCACAACATAATCACCAAACTTTAAACTTGTTAAAAAGTCATCAAAAACATTTTTCTGAGTAACTTTTCTTTTCTCATCTCTAACTTGACTAATATCAAAATCTGTAATTAATAAAATTTTCTGTTTAGGAGCTTGAAAAGAAATTGGTAAACTGTCGTCTTTATCAACCTCAATTAAAAAAACTGAGCTTTTAGAAAAATTCTCATCAGTAATACCAACCATAAAAGGAATAGACTGATCTGTTAAAAGCCCCCTCATATCAGAAACATTCTTTGTAAAAAAAAGTATATTCCAACCAGCACTTATTTTATCTCTAAAATCGTTCGCTAAATCATAACCGTTTCTATACTTCAAAACAGATAAAAAGTGTAAGTGATAGTGTTGAGAAACATCATCATTAAAAGTAGTAAAAGAAACAGTTTTTGTTGTATTGGAGGCTTTTTCCATTAATTTATTCCAAAGATCATAGTGTTCATCTATAACATCAACCTCATCATCTATAACTAAATCGTTTTCTCCAAAAATATCTAAAATATCATTAAGCTCTCTAGCATAATTAATAGAAACAATATCAATAAACTTAAGCTCCTTTATCTTTTTTGAATAATCAACATCATCAACCTCAAAAACACCTTCAATTTCATCAAAATTAACCTCAATTCTTATAACTTTTGAACTATTAACAGGATGAACAATTAAACTATCTCCAATTCTAAAATACTCACCTTTATTAACCTCTCCAAAATTAGTAACCTCATACCCCGTTGAAACTAATTTTTCTATAAACTTAACAACATCAAATTTCTCACCTTTAACAACACTGAATTTATTTTTAAACAAATCATCAACATCTGGAAAATCCTCTAACAAAGACTCAAAATCAACAATAAAAACACCACTCCTATCTTGATAAATATTCGAAACAAACTCTACTAAATCAATTGCCTTAGCTCTTTTAAATTCATTAAAACTGGAATAAGAAAGCCTTTCACTATCATTCTTGCTTTTAAAAACATACACATTTCTATCACCCCACATCTCCATAGATTTACGAATAACAGGAGGTTCATTTGAATCACTAACAACCCAAAGGGTTCTACCAACATCTTTATAATTTCTAAAAATATCAGAAACAAGCATCGATTTAGAAGATGCATTACCAGATCCTGAGTAACTTATGTTTTTAGACCTACCAAAAAGATCGGTAGCCTCTTTAAGCTCTTCCTTAGGGAAGAAAGAAACGATATCTCTCATTAAATTAAACCTTTAACGGCATAATAATATACGAATAATCTTCTCGTTTGAGCGGTTTTATCAATGCTGGTGAAACTTTATCATTTATAGAAAAAGTTATCTTTTCATCATCAACATAGTTTAAAACGTCTAGAAGATATTGGGAGTTTAGCGAAATTTTATTATTTTCGCCATCTATTTTTATTAAAACCTCTGCTTTTTCCTCACCAACCTTAGTTTCATCAGAAGAAACCTCAAGTTTACCATCAGAAGAAACATCTAATTTAACACTATTATTATTCTCTCTAGCAAAAAGACTAACTCTTTTTAAAACCAAAGATAAATCCTCTACAGAAACTTCAAACTTAGTTTTATGTTCTTTTGGTATAATTTTCTCATAATCCGGAAATTTACCATCAATCAATCTAGAAATAACCTCTACATCACCAGCACTAAACAGAATTTGATTCTTAGAAATATTAACCATAACCTCTTTTTCATTAAGTTTAGTAATAATCTTACTAACCTCAATCATCGTTCTTGCCGGCACTATACAAGAAACTTCAGTACTAGATGCTTTTACAAGAGAAAGCCCTCTTTCTGCTAATCTATAACTATCAGTAGCAACTAATTTCAAACCATCTGGTTTAGATGTTATAAAAACACCAGATAAAACCGGTCTAGATGTGTTTACTGATGCGGCAAATACAGTTTCATCTATCGCTTTATGTAAATCTTCAGTCTTAACAATAAACTCCTGATCCTTCTCAATTTTTGGGATTAATGGGAACTCATCAGCACTAATACATTTAACTTTTGTATGTGAAGTTGAAGAATTAATAGAAAGATTACCCCCCTCAACAACGCTAATCTCCACCTTCTCATCTGTTACTAAAGAAATATAATTAGTAATCAATTTGGCTGGTACTGTGATTGAACCTTCATTCCTAACATCAGCCTCAATAGAACAACTAATAGCAATCTCTAAATTTGTAGATGAAAAATATAAACGCTTCCCCTCAGCTTTAATTAAAATATTATTCAAAACCGGCAAAGTATTGTTAGGGCTTATAGCCTTATTAACAATATTAAGTGCGTTATCTAAATCTTTTTGTGAACAAAATAGCTTCATAGTAACGCTATTATAAGAACTTCAAGAAACAAAACAATGCTAAATATCTAATATTAAGAAAGTCAGCTTTACTTTATTAAATCAAAATTGCTTAATCAAAAAAATATATATCCCTAAATGATTTTTAATAAATCTTTATGAACAAAATTGAACAATGATTAATCACTAATAAGTTATATTTTAATATTTATATTACTTCGTAATAGTAAGGGGTTTACTTTTACGAAAAATATTAAGAAATAATATTAGGCTTATTTAAAACAAAAAATAAACTTTTAAGTAATATATAAAACTAATTCTAATTTTGAATGAGTACAAAATGTGCAAAACCTCTGTAAAAACTTGCCAGTTAAGGGGAAATACAGTAGCATTTTGTTACTAAAAAAAACGAAATATGACTGAAATTTTAATACTATTGTTCACAACCTCAGGAGGACTTTTGCTCACTGTATTTTTATTTAAAGGCGGAAACTTTATAGATGTGCAAAAAAAGAGTAAAGAAGCTGAAGAACTCGTAAATAGTAGTGTGGAAGAGGCAAAAACACTCCTGGAGGAGTCTAAAAAGAGGGTTGATCATTATAGTAAAAATATTGAGGATGAGTTTAAAAGAAGATCAGAAAGAATTGAAAAGAAAAAAGAATCTGTATCTTTTAAAGAAGACGGTGTAAATAAAAAAGAAGTTAAAATAAATGATTTAAAATTAGTTTTAGCTTCAGAAGAAGAGTCTTTTCAAAGCATTCAGGATAAATTAAAAAGATCAGATAAGGATATTATTGAAAAACTATCTCAAAAAACCGGGCAAAATAAAGAAAATGTTTTTGATAAAATAATTACAGATTTTAAAAGAGATTTAGAAGAAAGTTATATAGATAGGGCTAAGTATATAGAAGAGGAAATGAAGGAGGAGGCTGTATCAGAGGCTAAGAAGATTATAGTTAATAGTTTACAAAGGCTTTCTTCGGCAACCTCTGTTGAAACTAGAGCGGTTCATGTAAGAATTCCTAAAGATAATATTAAAGGTAAAATAGTTGGCGAGGGCGCAAAAAATATTATTCACCTTGAAACATCTTTAGATATAGCTGTTGTTTTTAATGATCTTCCAAATACGGTTAGTGTTTCAGCTTTTAATTTAGTAAGTAGAAGGATTGGTCAAAGAACTCTTGAAAAATTGGTGCACGAAAAAGGAGAAATAACACCTTCTTTAATAGATAGATATATAGAGAAATCTAGAAAAGAGGTTGATGAAGAGTTATATGAGATTGGTAAAAAGGCGGTTAATATTATGGGGTTTGATTGGCAAGATAAAGATTTATTAAGGGTTATTGGAAGGCTTAAATATAGAACTAGTTATGGTCAAAATATTATGAAACACTCTATGGAGGTTTCTTGGGTTGCTATGATGCTTGCTAGTGAAATTGGTCTTAATATTGAAACAGCAAAGGTTGCAGGCTTCCTTCATGATATAGGAAAAGCTATAGATCAAGACCCAGAGGTTCAAGACGCCCACGACTTTTTAACAAAGGAGATTATGGAGAAACATGGTTTTTCTTGGGAAGAGGTTCATGCGGCATGGGTTCATCACGATTCAGAACCACAACAAACAGCAGAGGCCTTCTTAATTAAAGCTGCAGACGCTGTTTCCGCCTCAAGGCCAGGGGCTAGAGCGGAATCTATATATAGTTATTCAGAAAGGCTTGAAGCTTTAAACGGTGTGGTTTCTAGTTTTTCAGGAATTAATAAATATTTTGCAATGTCTGCAGGAAGAGAGGTTAGGGTTTATGTAAGATCAAATGAAATAAAAGATGATGTAATGAGCGCTTTCGCTAGTGATATTGCTAAAAAAATTGAAGAAGATGTTGTTTATCCTGGTAAAATAAAAGTAAACTTAATAAGAAGGGTGGAACACACCGAACTTGCAAAAGCTAAAATATAAAAAATGAGCAAAGATAAGAAAAAAAGAATATTAGACAAGTTGGTTATGGGGGCTGTTATAGGCGGAGCTATAGGTTCTGTAATTGGTGCATCAATTGCTCCAAAGGAAGGTAAAGAAACAAGAGAAGATTTAAAAGAAGTTGCTAAAACCGCAAAACAATCATCATTATCTCTATTTCATAAAATAAAAGGAATTATGGATAGAAGAAAAATGAAAAAAGTCCCACATGAAGAGGATTAAAAAAACATTTGAGGGGTTTAAAAAATCAATAAAAATAGTAACGATAAGTTTAGGTTTGGGTGTTTTTTTTGCTTTTGTTTATTTTATATTAATACTTTTTATTCATAATCGCGCACCGGCAGAAACTAAAATAGTTAATGTAGATTTTTCATATAAAACAACAAAACAAATAAACAGAAAGTTGGCATCTTTAGAAAATCAACTCTTAGAGAAAAAAATAAAAGTAAAACTTAACGATGTTGAGAAAGATATATTAATAAAAGATCTTGGGGTTGATATTTTAACTCTGGAAACAACAAGTTTAATAAACAAACACAACTCAAGAAACGAAAACCCTATAAAATTCTTTTTCCCAGACAAAAAAGTCTCTATTTCACCTATTGTTAAAATAGACGAAGAAAAGTTAAACCAAACATTAGAAGATAATTTTAAAAAAAGTGATTTTGAACCTAAAAACGCTAGTTATTATTTTGAAGGTAAAAAACTACACACAGCTCCAGACAAAGACGGGTTGGTTATAAATAGTGAAAAATTAAAACTAGATTTAATAGAAATTGGTAAAAGCATAACACCTAAGGGTTTATTAATAGAAGCAGCGCAAGGTAAAGCAAAAATAACCTATGAGAGTTTATTGGCCGATAAAACAAATTTTAGCTCAAATTTAACTAAAATTTATGAACTAATTGACCCTGTTTATAATGAAAATTTTAAAGTTAGCCTTGTAAACGAACAAGATTGGGTAAAATTTGTAGAGAATGGAAATAAAATAGACATAGAAATACAAGATGCTGGTATTGATAGATTTATTGATGAAAATATTTCTAAGTGGCTAGATGTTGACCCAGACAATGTAGATATTTATAAAAACGAGGATGGAAAAGTTGTTATAAAAGGAAAAGGTAATGATGGTTTAAAAATACAGAGAGATGTTTTTAAAAAATTAATAAAAAAATCAATAAAAGAAAATATAACAAAGATACCAATACCGATAGAAAGAACACCGCCTAAAATATCAATTTCTGATGATTTAAAAGCACTTGGTATCAACGAAAGGTTAAATATTGGACACACATCTTATTATGGGTCTCCGGCCAACAGGGTGCATAATATAAAAGTTGGAGCAGAAAGATTTAATGGAAAAATAATTGCAGCTGGTGAAACTTTTTCTTTTAATCAAAACCTAGGAAGAGTTGACAACACCACAGGATACAAAAAGGAATTAGTAATAAAACCAGAGGGTACTATTCCTGAGTATGGTGGTGGAATTTGCCAAGTATCAACAACTTTATATAGAGCGGCGCTTCTTTCGGGGCTTCAAATATCGGAAAGAAATCAACACTCTTATGCTGTTTCTTACTACTCTCAAATAATGGGACATGGTTTAGACGCAACGATTTATTTGGGTGGCGCAGATTTAAAAATAACAAACAACACACCGGGTAGTATTTTAATGCAAACCTATATTGAAAACGACTATGAGTTGTATTTTGTTATTTATGGAACCAAAGATGGTAGAAGTGTTGAGATGGAAGGGCCATATATTTCTAACAACACAAAACCAGGGGAAACAATTTATGTTAAAACCACAGACCTAGCGCCAGGAAAAACAAAGCAAGCAGAAAAGGCTCATAATGGGTTTAATGCCCTTTGGTATAGATATGTAACAGATTCACAAGGAGTTGTAACAAAAGAAACAATTAGCACGAAATACAAAGCGGTTCCAGCTAAGGTTTTAGTGGGAGAAGATCAAACTTGATTATCAACATCCTCCATTTTTCTAGCCTCTTTTAAAAGAGATAGAGCATCAAGGTTTCCCTTTTCAATTAAGAGAACTTTCTCAAGTATTTCTATAGTTTCCTTTTTATTACCCATATCTTTTTGTATGTCTGCCAATAAAATAAGAAAATCTACATTTTCTTCATCTATTTTTATAGCCCTCCTCATAACCATATCTGCCTCCTCAAGTTGGCTTAAAGCTCTATAAACCTGCGCCAAACTAACAAACCTTTGTGGCCTGCTTGGGTCCAGATCAACCGCTTTTTGGTAGGCCTCTCTAGCGTTCTCTAAATCTTGCTGATGAAAATATGCTAAACCAAGGTGGCTATAGTGAACAGCTTCATCTGTAATCTCAGCCAACCTTCTAAACAATGCTGCTGCCGAGCTATACATTTGTTTTTGCATGTAAAGCATAGCGAGTTTATGTTGGGCTTCTTTGTTTAACTCGTCTAAAGCCAAGGCTTGAATTAGAAGTTTTAGAGCTTCATCTTCATTTCCAACCTTTAATTTTTGTTCAGCCTTTTCACACAAAGAGTTGATCATTTGCTGATCTTTCTTGCTTACTTTTTTTTCTTGTATAACTTCTTCAAAATCTTCTTGTACAGGGGGGGCCTTCTTTTCTTCACCACCTTTTTTTAGAATATTCAACCTACGAAAAAAGACAGTAAAAAAGATAATAAGGCTAAGTAATATTGTTAGATAAGTTAACATAAATTGAGCATTAGATTTTCAAGTACAAGCCGAGAATTAACATTCTTCTTTAGGAGAATACCAACTTCATCAATTTTTAAAAGGTTATTTATGTTTCTTTCGGTGTTTTCACCGTTTAACATTTTGCTTCTTAAAATATTGGTTAACATGTTTAAAAAAACAGCCAGCTGTTTTTCAGAAGCTAAAAGCTCCTCTACATAATTAAATTTATCATAAACGCTACGATGTTCTAAAAAACCTAAAGCCTGATTGTATATATTAATATACTCAGATAAAACTTCGCTGTTTTCTATTAAATCAATAGCCACGCCAGATTTACCCATAGCAAACAGTCCAATTTTTTCAACAGTTTCTTTATTAAAATTAGGATAGTTTTCTAGTAATATTTTTTCTAAACAAGAAAGTGATAAATGATTAAATTTAACAACTCTAACTCTTGAAACAATTGTAGGTAAAAGATCTCTAGAGTTATTAGTTGTTAGTATAAAAATTGTATTTTCGGGAGGCTCTTCAAGAATTTTTAAAAAACTATTGGAAGCCTCTGTTGTCATTCTTTCTATACCTTGTATTAGTAGTACTTTGTAGTTTGCCTGTCTTGTCATGTTTAGCCTTTCTATAAGTTTTCTTACATCCTCAATTTTAATACTTTCACCATCATCAAATAACTCTATTGTGTCTATATGTGTGCCTTTAGCTATTTGCAAACAAGCGTGACAGTTGTGGCAAAAATTATTTTCACATTGCAAAATCCCAGCCATTTTTTTAGCGACAGTAAATTTGCCAACTTTATCTGGTCCAGCCAATAGATAAGCATGGGCTAAATTACCAGACTCAAAATCTGACTCAATTTGTAACAACTGATTTTCATGACCAAAAATCGACCAATTATATTTCATAACTATATTTTAAGATCCCAAACTTTTTCTTGTCTCACAAGCAATGTTTTTGCATCCTCAGGGGTTAACATAAACTCTTTTACAAACCTTTCGAGTCTAACTTTGTTTTGAGAACCTTTTACCAAAATAAGATCACCATTTTTAATTCTATCTTTATAAAAATCCACAGCTTCAGCGGTATTAACAAAATCAAAAACAGCCTTATGTCCTCTTTCTCTAGCATCTTCTGCTAGTGCTTTTGCTTCACTACCAACTGTTATAATTAGGTCTGCAGACTGCGCAGCAAAACTACCAAGTTCGCGATGTTTAGCTTCTGAAATTTCTCCCAGCTCATTCATGTTACCAAGTACTGCAACTTTTCTTTTTGCCTCAATTTCATCTAATAATTTTAATGCGGCCTTTAAAGCTTCTGGTGAAGAATTGTATGTACTATCTAAAATTGTTGCACCTTCAATAGCCGGAATTAGGCTCATTCTTCCTGGTGGAAGTTTGTATCTTTCCAGTGCTATTAAAATTTCTTCATCAGACATATCCATTAAATGTCCACAAATTACAGCAGGTGTTAAAACGTAAGATTGATAAGTTCCTAAAACGGAAGATTTTACTTGGAATTTATAATCGCTACTGTGTAAATAAAAAGATGTACCTTCTGTTGAAGTTTTTACTGTAGTGAATCTGTAGTCGGCGTCTTCGCTTGAGCCAAAAGTTATTGTCTTATTTCTTTTCCTACTTTTAGCTAGATAGTTTAAAAATTTATCATCTAAATTAAGAATTGCTATTCCTTCCTCTCCAAGTGCGGTTACTGCTTTTTGTTTTTCTTCAAAAATATCTTTCAAGGTTTTAAATTGTCCCTCTTCCATATGAACCTCTGCAATGTTTGTCATTATTGCAATATTTGGTTTTACAACACTTAAGAGAAAATCCATATCTCCAGGTTTATCAACCCCTAACTCTAGAAGTAGAACATCACTATGGTCGGCAAAAAGACTGTGAAAAAAACCTTTCATTAAAAACCAAGACCATTTTCTTACAGAGCTAAAACCACTTTCAATATCAAGGATTGTTAAAAGAATTCCAAAGTCGCTATTCATGCTTTTTGCGTTTCTCTTAACTTTAAATTTACTGTTAAGAACGCTAAAAATAGCGTCTTTTGTGCTTGTTTTTCCAATGGATCCGGTAACTACAATTACTTTTCCATTAAACTTCCTGAGTCTGAACTTGGCTAACCTTTTAAGTATGTAGAGAACCAAGCTTCTTAAATGTTTTCTCATAGCCGCCAGATTATAGATTAAAAAGCCCTTTTTGTTAAGCTTAAACGCTGCTAGAATTGGCTAAATGTTAACCTCTTTTTTATGAAAAAATTATTACTTATTTTAAGTACACTTTTCTTATTTATATCATGTAACTCCGAACCAATGGCGTTTAAACCAAATTCAGGCGACACAATCGCAATAATTAAAACAAATCACGGAACTATGAGTGCTCTTTTGCACACAAAAGAGGTTCCAGAAACTACAAAAAACTTCATAGAACTGGCTAAAGCTGGCAAATATGATGGCACAACTTTCCATAGAGTTATTCAGGACTTTATGATCCAAGGTGGAGATTTTGAAAACGGAAATGGAACAGGAGGATATAGCTATAAAGGGCCAGGAACTCTTTTGGAAGATGAATTTGACCCTTCTTTGAAGAACATAAAAGGCGCACTTTCTATGGCTAACCGTGGTCCTAATACGGGAGGAAGTCAGTTTTTTATTGTTCAAGCAGAGGAAACTACTTGGTTAGACGGTAAGCACGCGGTTTTTGGGTATGTTTATAAAGGTAAAGATGTTCTAGACGAAATTGCTGCAGTAGAAACAGGATATGCTGACAAACCTTTAGAGGATGTTGTTGTTGAGTCTATTAAAATTGATACTTACTAAACATTAAGTATTAGTAAAAAAGCCCTCATCCTTTTGAAAGGTTGAGGGCTTTTTAGGTAAGCTATATTTATTTGGCCATTGCTACTACTGCTTCAAAAGCTTTTGGTTCTGTAGCTGCTAGCTCTGCTAGCATTTTGCGGTTAATCATAACGTCTTTTTTACTTAGACCGTTGATCATAACACTGTAGCTAATGCCTAAAGGTCTACATGCTGCGTTTATACGAGCTATCCACAATTTGCGGAACTCTCTCTTTTTAGTACGTCTGTGTGTGTAGCTATTGAGGCCGGCTTTCATTACAGCATTTTTAGCTGCTCTGAAATTCGTACTTCTTAGACCTCTGTAACCTTTGGCAGCCTTTACAACTTTGCGGTGCCTGCGGTGGGCGTTTTCGCCTCTTTTTACTCTTGGCATGGTATTTTAATTAATATTATTTTGTAGAAATTAGTCCTGGTAGAAGGCGTCTTAACGCTTTCATGTGTGTCATAGTGACAGGCATTCCAGATAGGAATGATTTTTTTTGTCTCTTTGATTTGTTAGTCAATAGATGTCTTTTTGAGGCTTTTTGTGCCATCACAGTACCACTTTTGCGTACTTTGAATCTTTTTTTAGCCCCACTGTGTGTTTTGTGCTTCATGATTTTTTTGGATTTAATATCATAATTAGGGTATTCCCCTGTTTTTTTGGTTCTGATTCTAACACAGCAACATCCTCTAGTATCTCGTGAAATTTTTTCATCTTCTCAGTCGCTAGGTCCTTGAACATAGACTCTCTTCCGCGAAAAATCAAGGAAACTTTTACTGCATTACCGGCCGCTAAAAATTTTTCAGCCTGCTTTGCTTTTACTTTTATATCATGATCGCCAGTCTTAAAGCCCATTCTCACACCCTTTACTTCAGTTTTTTTCTGAGTTTTTCTGTGTTTTGTATCAACTTTTTTCTGGTGGTACTGATACTTTCCATAGTCCATTACTTTGCAAACAGGAGGATTCACATTAGGTGCTACTTCTGCCAGATCTAGACCACTCTCTAGTGCGATACTACGAGCTTTATCTGTTCCCATAATACCTAACTGTTCCCCTTCAGCACCGATTAATCGAACTGTTGGAGATTTAATAGCTTCATTTATGCGTAACCTTTTGTTGCTTATATAGTTTTGGATTAGTTTATTAAAAAGCTTATCGATAGTACGAAAAACCCTTGCAATTGTCAAGGGAAAGAGCCATTTTATGGCCATGAAAAAAGTGATAATTCTTGGTTCCACAGGTTCGCTAGGAACCCAATCAATAGAGGTGCTTAAAAAATACAGAAAGGAATTTGAAATAATTGGTCTTTCTGGTAATAAAAATGTTGATTTATTAAGGAAACAAGCCAAGGAGCTTGGTGTTAAAAACTTAGCAACGACTCCAGAAGAAATACTAAGCCTTGCATCTCACCCTGATGCTGATGTTGTGATAAATGTTATTTCCGGAATAGCAGGTTTTTCTCCCACTCAGGCCGCGTTAAAATCAAAAAAAACTCTCATACTGGGAAATAAAGAATCAATAATAATAGAGGGACTTCCCTCTCCGGTAATACCGCTAGACTCAGAGCATAACGCTATTTTTGAGATACTAAAATGCCGCCCGAATAAAAACCCCGCCCGCCTAGTCATTCCTGCTTCGGGCGGCCCACTCCTAAACATTCCAGATTTATCAAAAGTAACTTTAGAAAAGGCTTTATCTCATCCTAAGTGGAGCATGGGGGCTAAGATTTCTATAGAGTCTGCCACGTTAATTAACAAAGGATTTGAGATAGTAGAAGCTCACTATCTTTTTGGAGTGCCACTTGAAAAAATTGAGGCAAAAATCCATCCTGAGTGTGAGATTCATGGGATTGTTGAGTTTGAGGATGGCGAAACTCTCGCCTATTTCGGTAAGCCAGATATGAAAGAGCACATTGAAAACGCCCTTTTACATGTTTTGGGAGTTCCTACAAAAAGAGATATTCGTGAGGTTGATCTAAAATCTCTAAATTTACCATCTCCTCCAAATCATTTGCCCGGTATAGAGCTTGTTTTAAAAGCTCATAGGCAAGGAAAAATGAGAGAATTTTTGGTAAAAGAAGAGGAGTCGCTTGAAAAACTCTTTGCAGAAAAAATAAATTTTCCTACTTTCTTGGAAGAGCTTTTTTAGGCTTAGGTCCAAAAAATTCTAATACGCTGATAATTTGTGCTGCAATTTTTGTTCTCATTGGTCCTAAGTTTGATACAGAAAGAGTTTCTCCATAGCGTTTCATATTAGGCCTTGTCCTTTCTGCAGGAGAAATACATTCGTATGAGCCATCTCCGTTTACAGCTTTTACTACAGAATTTCTTCCAGCATTTGGGTCTGCTTTTGCAAAAGATCTCATTGCTGCGGTATCTGCATGAAGTTGAGAAAACATTTTATGCTCTTCTCTCATTCCTACTACCGCTGCGGAAACGGTTGTGTTTGGTATTAAATCGCCATAGCTTGGTATTTTTTTACAGAAAAGTACTTCGTGAGATTTTTCTACTTTTACTCTGATTTTTTCTGCAAGTTGAGCTGCATCATCTAAAGAAACTCCTGGTAAAAGCATTGCAAACTCATCTCCCCCATATTTAGATACCAAGAAGTTTGAAAGGTTTTTATCGTCATGTGTCCATTCTGTGTATCCAGCTCTTATTGCTTGATCTACAAAGATTTTATAAATTTCTTCAAGAACAATATTACCACCCTCTTCTGAGAAGTAATCATTAACAATTTTAAGGTATGAAAGATCAAAAACAATAAGGGTAAGTGGCTCCTTTTGTTCTTTGTATTTATTGAATATTTGTTCTCCGACTGTAAAGTAGCCATTTTGATTTATTCCCTTTGTTACGTGTTCAAGCCAAGCATTTCTTAAAGCCCTTCCTTCTTCTGCCCTTTCTTGAGTAATTCTTGATAATAAATGCAAAGCGTCTAGTACCACTCCTTCACCTTCTCTATCCAACCTCTGAGTTAATGAGACTAAAGCTCTAGTTGTTGTAAGAATTTCATCATTTGATACGGTTGCTATTGTATTTTCTATGCCTTCTTTTGGTACTACAGCTCTCACTGCGCTAGCAGCCATAGTTCTCGTAAACTCTGGATTTTTCCCCATTGGCACGGTTGGCCTCACGCTTGGGTGAGAAGGTGCGTCTTGAGCTTCTGGTAATCTTTCCACTGTCTTTGGTGTAAGGTCTGTTAGGCTGTTAAACCATGGTTGGTTACTGTTGCCTTCCCCCATTCCAGGTATTGTCTCAGTTTCAGACCTCCTTCTAGGTGGTACAGCAGCAGTTTTTATTGGGGTAGTGCCAAAAGTTTGAGTGTCTCCTGTAATGGCAAAGTCGGGGGTTTTTTTGTCTGGCATAGTGATAATTATATAGCTGTTTATTATGCATATAAAACCAAAATAAGTCAACCCTTTTAAAGAGTTCGGCGAAGATGCTAATATAAATTCATGAATCACGCAATAATTCTAGCTGCAGGCTCTGGGGAGCGCATGAATGGCAAAACAGATAAGATGCTTTTGCCAATCAATGGTAGGCCTTTAATTTACTACTCTTTAATGGCTTTTAATGACCATCCTGAGATAGACAATGTAGTTATTGTTGGTAGTAAAGTTAATAAGGAGGAGTTTGAGAAAATCATCAAAACATATCATTTTGGAAAAGTTAGCAAGGTTGTTGTTGGTGCAGAAACTAGGCAAAAATCTTTGAATGAAGGGGTGAAATGTCTTAAAAAAATAGATAAATCAGATATAGTTTTAATTCACAATGGGGCAAATCCTTTACCTTCCGAGCGTGAAATTACCGAAACTATTGAAAAAACTTCCGAAACGGGAGCTTGTATCGTAGGTCACAGCGTTACTTCAACTATGAAAGAAGTGGAAGATGAGCACATAATAAAAACTCATGACAGGCGCAATCTTTTTGCAGCAGAAACTCCCCAAGCTGCAACCTATGAAGTTCTTTTAAAGGCCATTGAAAATGCAAATAAAAAGGGACTTCAGGTAACTGATGAGGCCATGATGTTTGAGGCAATAAACCAAAAAACGGCTTATGTTAAGGCGGACGAAAACAATTTTAAAGTTACAAATCAGGCTGACTACGTCCGCCTCAAATCCATCCTCGGCGACATTCCTGACGATTATCGCATTGGGCTAGGCCAAGATAGCCATTCTTTCGATACCTCTAAAAAGGGTTTAACTTTAGCAGGAATCCTTCTCAAAGATGAATTTGCAATGAAAGCAAATTCCGATGGCGACGTAATTCTTCATGCAATTTTTAATGCGATTTCTCAGGCAATAGGAGAAAAATCTCTAGGTTTTTATGCTGATCCTGAGTGTGAAAAAGGTGTTACAGACAGCAAGAAATATCTCGAAATTATACTTAAAAAAATGAAGCAGCAGAAATTTAAAATAAACTCTTTGGGGTTAATGATAGAAGCCAAAACTCCCAAGTTTGATCCTCTTGTTACTCAGATTAAAAAATCTCTTTCACAAATACTTGATCTTGAGCCTCGTCGTATTGGGGTAACTGCCACCACAGGCGAAGAACTTACTAGTTTTGGACAAGGTCTTGGCATCCAATGTTTTGCCATTATTTCGCTCGCAAAAGTTGACTAACTTCTCAAAAAGCCAGACAATAAGCACACATTAGTCAACCCCAAACCCAATTTGATGTTTTTCTCTAGCCCTTGCAAGATCAATCTTTGTCTAGACATACTAAAAAAGACGCCATCAGGATACCATAAGATCCAGACGGTTATTCAAGAATTGCCTCAAATGGCAGACGAAATAATCATCGAAGAAACAAAAGATAAAGACTTTGTGTCAACATCTGAGGCACTTAAAAAAACACCTATTCAAATCCCAGAAAATCTTGCCGAAAAAGCCCTTCAGCTATTCAAAACGCGTTATCAAATTTCTCAAAATTTTAAGATTTCAATTCTAAAAAAAATCCCAATTTCTTCCGGACTGGGTGGTGGTTCTTCTAATGCCGCCACAGTTTTAAAGGCTCTAAACATTATTAGCAAAAAAAACATTCCAGATTCAGAATTGGAGCTTTTGGCTGCGGAATTAGGTATGGATGTTCCGTTTTTTATCAAAGGCGGAACTCAGTTTGCCGAAAACTTTGGTGAAAAATTAACGCCTCTCAAGAGCTTAAATGTCCAAGTTGAGTTAGCATTCGCATCTAATAAAAAAAACTCCACAGCGGCGAATTATAAAGCGTTAGATCTTTCTCTGTGTGGAAAGGATGTTTCAAAAACAGAGGCTCTTTTAATTGCCATCGAAAATGGTGAAAAAATAACGCCATTCCTTCACAACGATTTTCAACAATTATATCAAGAAAAAGAAGGTTTTTGCCTTAGTGGTTCGGGCCCAAGTTCTTTTAAAATTCTGCTCTGCCAGCCAGAGCCCTTGTAAGAGTGATGCTATCTGCATATTCCACATCTCCGCCAACAGGCAGCCCTCTTGCAATTCTTGTTACCCTTACGGCAGCATTTAAAAGATGTTTTTGAATGTAAAGTGCAGTGGCTTCTCCTTCTAGGCTCGGATTTGTTGCTAAAATAATTTCTTTTACTTCCCCGTCTTCCGCCCTGCGAAATAATTCTACGAATTTCAGTTGCTCAGGCCCAATGCCATCTACAGGTGAAAGAGCACCGTGGAGCACATGATACATGCCTTTAAATTCTCCAGTTTTTTCTATAGCCACAACATCCAAAATTTCCTCAACCACACAAATAACAGATTGATCTCTAGATTCGTTACAACAAATCATACAAGGGTTTTCTTCTCCAATATTCCAACACTTTGTGCAGAAAACTACATTTTCTTTGAGGTTTAAAATAGCCTCACCTAAAGGTTGAGTTCTGCTAGATGGAGAATGCAAAAGATGCATCGCAATTCTTTGCGCAGATTTTGGGCCTACACCGGGAAGTTTGCTTAATTCCTCGATTAGTTGTCTTACAGATTTTGGTAGAATGTTGCTCATATCGTTTTGAAGTTTAATACAAAACTCTGCAACCTACCATGTTTTTATTGTTCACAAAGTTCCAAAAACCATTGATGAAAAACTGTACTATCTGTTAGCTCTGGGTGAAAGGTGCTAATCACAATTTTGTCCTTTTTTGCTGCCACAATTTCCCCATCAAGTTTTGATAAAATTTCAACACCATCACCTACATTTAAGATTTTAGGAGCCCTAATAAAAACCGCAGGAATTTTTGTGTTTGCAAATTCTATTTTGGTTTCAAAGCTGTCTATTTGTCTTCCGTAAGCATTCCTTTGTACTTTTGCATCTATTAAATTAAGCCCATCAACCTCACCACCAATTACTTGATTTGCTAAAAGTATTGCTCCTGCACAAGTGCCCCAGATAGCCATGCCATCTTGAACTTTTTTAGCTATTTCCTCCCCTAATCCAAATCTTTTGAGCAGTTTTCCAATCGTTGTACTTTCTCCTCCAGGGATAATTAAGCCTTTCAATCCTTCCAGATCTTCAGGTTTTTTAACCCTTACAACATGAACGCCTAACTTCTTTAGCGAAATTATGTGCTCATCTACTGACCCTTGAATATCTAAAACTCCTATTTTCATATCTTAAGAATAACAGCCTCAACAGCATCGTGTACAGCCCCTGCGGCATTTGTGATTTCCTTGCTCATGGTTATTCTAAAATCATGTGGTGGTCTTTTTCTATAAATCCAAAAATCTCTATCCTCCTCTTCATGATCATCGTGTAGCATAAAAAATTTTTCAGGGCTTTCTAAAAGTGAATCTAGATCGGTTTTTGAGTTTTTGTTAGCAGTGAAGCCCTCTTTTAAAAGCCAAGTTATGACTTGTAACTGGCTAGTGTCCAAAGAAATAATAGGACTATTTCCTCCAGTTATTTTTTTTAAATAATTTTCCATTGCAAATAAAGCCAGCTTGGCTAACCCCTTTCCTCTTAGGGAAGTGGTTACAAATCTATGGCTCATATTCCAGATATTATTTGATTCCAAAAATATAGAAAAACTGCCAACTATGTTGTTGCTAAAGCCAAAATGAATGATCATGCTGTTATCGCTAGTTGAGATAGAGGCTTTAAGTTTTGAACTTTTATCAACTTCAAATTCTACAACATGATCTTCCTCGTTTTGTAATGATATGGAATTTTGTATGGCGTCTTCAAACGCTCGTTTTGATTCCTCAAAATCACTAAATAAATTGATGCTATTTTTTTCAGGGCTTTCTAGAGGTTCTCCATTTTTATATCCAATTTTTTCGGCCATCCCCCAAAAATCTACGCTTTTATCTGCGAGATTCATACTCCAGCTTTTTCAAGAATTCGTGCTTTAAAATCATTTCTTTCTGCAGCAATCTCTGGCCCCATTTCCAATTTTTTAAATAGAGTTAGAGATAATCTTCCTTGTTGTGGTCTATTCATATGAGAAGATTCATCCAATGATATTACTTTTGGATCGAAGTCTCTTTCAAAAACCCTCGCATTATATTCATCCGGCACATACCCTTCATTTGCCGCAAGAACTAGAACTGTTAGTCTTCTAACGCTCATTGAAACTTCTGTTATTTCCGGTGAAACTTGTTTTGCATAATGTTCAAAAACTCTAACGATTGCTGTTCCAATTCCCATGTTTTTAAACTTTTCATAAATCTTCACATTTGTAAGTTTCCAAGATCCTACAATGTTATCATATTGAAAAACACTGCCTGCAACTGAATCATGACCGTTTTTAACGGTTATTTCAGCCGCTTTACTAAAAGGGTTAAAGCTATAAATAACTTTTAAATTTGAAGCCTCAAGCCTTTCACTTTCGTGAATTACATATCTATTCATAGATATTGCATCTCCCAGCAATTTTTTAAGGTCATTCTCTAAAGCTTCAACATTAATTTCTGGCCTTTCCGCTTGTTCATGTTCGTTTTGAGCATCAGTTTCGCCACCTTTAAACTTACCTGCTATTTCTCTGTATTTTAAAAAACTCATATTTTATATTAAAAAGCTAAGACACGATTAAAAACCAACTGGCCAAAAAAGTCAAATTTTTTACCAACCGCGGTCGGCAAATTTATTTTCTAAGTCTTTGATTTCCAAGCTTTGCATTGCTTCCCCAAGTCCTTCTGAAACCTTTGCTAAAATAGCAGGATCATTGTAGTGCATAGTGGCTTCAACAATCGCTTTTGCTCTACCGGCCGGGTCTGAAGATTTAAAAATACCGCTTCCAACAAAAACTCCATCACATCCAAGTTGCATCATTAGTGCCGCATCAGCGGGTGTAGCAATTCCACCAGCTGCAAAGTTTACTACAGGCAGTCTTTCCAGTTCTTTAACTTCTTTTACTAGTTCAAGTGCAACTCTCTGTTCTTTTGCATAGTCTGCTAGTTGATTTTCATTCATTTCTTTTAGTGCAGCAATTTCTTCTGTCATTGTTCTCATATGTCTTACGGCTTCCACTACATTTCCTGTTCCAGCCTCTCCTTTTGTTCTTATCATGGCAGCCCCTTCTGCAATTCTACGCAAGGCTTCTCCAAGATTACGAGCTCCGCAAACAAAAGGCACTTCAAATTTAGATTTATCTACATGATATTGCTCATCTGCTGGTGTTAAAACTTCGCTTTCATCTATGTAGTCTGTTCCTAAAAATTGCAAAATTTGGGCTTCAACAAAATGACCAATTCTCACTTTCGCCATAACAGGAATAGTTACAACTTCCATGATTCCTTTGATCATTTGTGGATCGCTCATTCTGGCAACTCCCCCATCACGCCTAATATCCGAAGGTACTCTTTCAAGCGCCATCACCGCACAAGCTCCAGCTTCTTCGGCAATTCTTGCTTGTTCAGGATTAACAACATCCATTATAACTCCGCCCTTAAGCATTTGAGCTAATCCTTTTTTCAGCTTTAATGTATTCTGATCTCTTTCCATAGCAGCCAAACTTTATACAAAAGAATTTCAAAAATCTAGTGGAACTTGCCGATTTTTCAACGAATTGTTAAACTTAAGGCAATAATTAACCCAATTATCCATGAAAAAAATAATTTCACTTTCTCTTTTGGCACTTACATTGGCATTCAGCCTTACAGGTTGTGAATGGCTAAACAACAAAATTCAAGAAGGAGTTTCAGGAGCAGTAGACGATATTAATTCTACTATGGAAGAAGCTAGCCAAGACGCAGCAGAAAGCTTTGGTGGAGACACTTCAGTAGAAGCAACTACAGAAGTTGATGCGACTGTAGAAGTTAAGTAATTTTAAGCCAAAAAGCCGGCTTCTTAAAAGGACCGGCTTTTTATATCTGCTTATGAAGCAAAACACCAAGAAAACTTTTAAATTTTTCTTTAAACATCTAAAAAATTACAAAATCATCATCTTTTTTATGATGATGGGGTTATTGATAGGTGTTGCTGGAGGGATGTCTTGGTCTATTCTTTTTAGAAATTTTTTTGATATTCTTATTGGAGAAGGTTCAAGAGAATTAATCGCAAAAAGTCTTATAAATACTCTTTTGCTCGTAATGCTGGCTGAGGGAATTGAATGGATAGGATGGAGAATGGCTCAATACTTAAATCATTACTTTCAACCGGGAATAATGGCCAGTATAATGGACGAATGTTTTGAATGCTTGCATAGACATTCTTATAGATTTTTTACAGACAATTTTGCTGGGGCGTTGGTAAAAAAAGTAAATCGAATTGCGCGAGGGTTTGAAAAAGTTGCAGATAAAATTTACTGGGACATGATGCCAATGTTTTTGAAGTTAATGGTGATATTGGTGGTTCTTCTCTATATCAATCCAGTTCTTGGTCTGATTATGGGGGTATGGACAGTTATATTTGTTGGAGTTAATTATTGGTTTTCAATTTACAAACTCAAATATGACATACCTCGCTCCAAGCAAGACAGTAAAGTTACAGCAGCATTAGCTGATACAATTACAAATAACACAAATGTTAAACTTTTTGCCGCATTAGATTATGAAGTTAAGCGCTTTAAAAAAGCCACTCATGATTGGTACAAAATTACAAAGAAAACTTGGGATGTTGGATCACATATAGAGGCTGGACAAGCCGCTTTCATGATTTTGCTTGAGTTTGTTATCCTATATTATGCAATTCATCTTTGGGAAAAGAGCCTTATAAAAACTGCTGATTTTTTTCTTATTCAAGCATATCTCTTTGAAATGTTTCATCAACTTTGGAACTTTGGGAGGAATTTACGTGAGCTTTATGAGGCGTTAGCAGACAGTGAAGAGATGATAGAAATTATTCACAGTCCATACGAAATAGTTGATCAAACTGATGCAAAAGATCTTAAAGTTAAAAATGGTACAGTTGAGTTTAAAAAAGTAAAATTTGCTTATGGTGAGGAAGAGAGTGTTATAAAAAATTTATCTTTCAAGGTAAAACCAGGTGAAAAAATTGCTCTTATTGGGCCTTCAGGTGGCGGAAAGTCAACTATTGTAAAATTAATATTGAGGCTTTTTGATACTACCAGCGGCAATATATTTATTGATGATCAAGATGTTGCCCGTGTGACTCAGGACAGTCTAAGGAAACATATTGCCTTGGTGCCACAAGATCCTATTATGTTTCACAGAAGTATAATGGAAAATATTAGATATGGACGAAAAGGGGCTACAAATGAAGAAGTTATTGCTGCGGCAAAAATGGCACATTGCCATGACTTTATTATGAGTTTCCCAAATAAATATAAAACTTTCGTGGGAGAGCGTGGCGTTAAACTTTCTGGAGGACAAAGGCAGAGAGTTGCTATTGCGCGCGCAATTTTAAGTAATGCTAGTATTTTAGTTTTGGATGAGGCTACTAGTAGTCTTGATAGTGAGTCTGAAAAGTTAATACAGGATGCACTGTTAAAACTTGTAAAAAATAAAACAACATTCATTATTGCTCATCGATTATCAACAATAATGACAGTAGATAGAATATTTGTTTTAGACGGAGGTAAGATAATTGAAGAAGGGGCTCACAGTGATTTAGTAGGCAAAAAGAGCAGTCTTTATAAAAAACTATGGGATCTTCAAGTCGGCGGCTACCTCTAAAAATAACTTTCTATATCCTTAATTTTCAAATCATCTACGCCGTATTCTGTTAGAGCAGTTCCTACAATTTTTGCTACTTGTACATTTGTAATTAGTGGAATGTTTAGATCCACAGATTTTCTTCTTATTAGGTATCCATCAGTTACGCTTGAGCGGCTGTAACTGTTTGGAATGTTGATAATTAGATCAAACTCTCTGTTTGTCATTGCTTCGGCTATATTTGGTGTAATTTCGCTAGAAACTTTGTGGAGCTTTTTGCATTCTAGTGCTTGTTCTGTAAAGAAATCTGCTGTTCCTTCTGTGGCAAAAATCTTAAAGCCCATTTCCTCAAACCTTTTTGCGGTCGCTATCAAGTCTGCTTTATGTTCAAGTCCTCCGATACTAAACAGTACGCCTTTTTTAGGTAGTTCAAATCCTACAGATATCATGGATTTTAGGAATGCTTCGTGTAGATCTTCACCAAAACATCCAACCTCACCTGTTGAAGCCATCTCAACACCCATCACAGGATCGGCACCTTTTAGACGCGGGAAGCTAAATTGAGGAGCTTTTACTCCTACGTGATCTAAATCTAGAGTTCTATAGTCTTGGCTATTTAAAAGATCTTCTCCGTGCTTTGAAACTTTTCCAGTGCTTGCTTTAAGCATTGAATAAGTGGCGATTTCTATAAAGTTGTAACCGGTAACTTTTGATGAGAATGGGAAACTTCTGCTAGATCTTAAATTACATTCAATTACCATTACCCTATTGCTTTTAGCTAAAAATTGAATATTGAAAGGGCCGCTTATGTTAAGCTCTTTTGCAATTTTTTTAGTGATCATTTTTACGCGCCTAATTGTTTCCATGTAGAGTTTTTGTGGTGGTAGTACGATTGTGGCATCACCGCTGTGTACTCCGGCATTTTCTATATGTTCAGCAATTGCATAAATTACCACTTTTCCTTCGTGGGCAACCGCATCAACCTCTACTTCTTTTGCCCCAGTTTCAAATTTTGAAACCACAACAGGCGCCTCCTTTGAAATTTTAACCGCTTTGCCTAAGAAGTTATCCAAATCTTTTTTTGTATAGGCAACGCTCATAGCTGCTCCAGAAAGCACATATGAAGGACGCACCAAAACCGGATATCCAACTTCTTCCACGAAATTATAAATATCTTCAATATCAATCAACTCTTTCCATTGAGGTTGATCAACTCCTAACTTATCCAACATTTCAGAGAACATATGTCTATTCTCTGCTCTATCGATATTTTCTGGACTAGTTCCCAGAATCTTAACTCCCCTTTTATGTAGTTTTAGAGCCAGGTTATTCGGGACCTGGCCGCCCGTTGAAACCACTACTCCTTCCACATTTTCACCTTCAAACTCGTAAATATCTAGAACTCTTTCTAAAGATAATTCATCGAAGTAAAGTTTATCACAGATGTCGTAATCAGTCGAAACAGTTTCTGGATTATAATTTATCATCACAGTCTCATAACCTTCATTTGAGGCTGTATTAACAGCATTTACACAACACCAATCAAATTCAACACTTGATCCAATACAATAAGCTCCCGATCCTAAAACCATTACTTTTTTCTTTTTGCCAGGTTCAACATCGTGGCCAGAGCCATGATATGTCATGTAAAGATAATTTGTGCTAGCTGGATACTCGGCAGCCATTGTGTCTATTTGTTTTATTGAAGGAAGTACTCCCAATTCTTTTCTTTGTTCTCTAATTTCAATTTCTTCTTTGTTTCTTAAAAAACCGATTTGTTTATCGGAAAAACCAGATTTTTTAGCTCGGTCCATTAATTCCTTATCTATTTCGTTTTTTTCTTTAATTTCTTCACTCATCTTCACGATATTATTTAGCTTATCGAGAAACCAGTGATCAATTCCTGAAAGCTGAGCAATTTCATCTACGCTCATTCCTTGTTTTAGAGCTTCTGCCACAACCAAAATTCTTTTTGGAGTAGGCTTTGAAATTTCTTGTGCAAATTTTTCACTTTCAATTTTTACATCTTCATTTGCCACAAGACCATGTAGACCAACTTGCAACATTCTAAGTCCCTTTTGAATAACCTCTTCAAAACTTCTTCCTAAAGCCATAATTTCGCCAACAGATTTCATTTCGCTGGTGATTTCTTTGTTAACCATTCTAAACTTGTTCAAATCCCAGCGTGGTATTTTTAGGGCTAGGTAATCTAGTGCTGGCTCAAAACACGCTGTTGTGGTTTGTGTAACTGCATTTTTAAGTTCCGGCAGGCTGTACCCTAAGGCCAGTTTTGCTGCCACATGTGCTAGTGGATACCCAGTTGCTTTTGAAGCTAACGCCGAAGATCTTGAAAGCCTAGCGTTTACCTCAATTACTCTATATTCCTCTGAGTGAGGATCAAGAGCATATTGAATATTACATTCTCCAACTATTCCAAGGTGCCTGATTACTTTAATTCCTATCTCTCTAAGTTTGTGATATTCACTGTTTGTAAGTGTTTGAGAAGGTGCAACCACTATGCTTTCACCCGTATGAATTCCTAGTGGATCAAAATTTTCCATGTTACAAACCGTAACACAGTTATCGTAAGCATCTCGCACCACTTCATATTCTACTTCTTTCCATCCTTTAAGGTTTTCTTCTACTAAAACTTGCGGACTATATGCAAAAGCATTTTCCAACATTTTTTCTAGTTGTTTTTCGTCATATGCAAACCCACTTCCCATTCCTCCAAGGGCAAAGGCTGCTCTGATCATTAATGGAAATCCAATTTCTTTTGCTGCTTCAATAGCTTCTGCTCTGTTATTGCAGGCTCTGCTTCTTGGAACATTTACATTTATTTTATTAAGCTCTTTGTTAAAAAGATCTCTATCTTCAGTTTTTTGAATTGCCACCACAGGCGTTCCCAAAACCTCTACATTATTTTTTTCTAAAATTCCTTTTTCATAAAGCTCCACTCCGCAATTTAGTGCAGTTTGACCACCAAAAGATAAGAAAATTCCATCAGGCTTTTCTTTTTCAATAATTTTTTCTACGAAATATGCATTAACCGGAAGGAAGTAAATTTTATCTGCCAGACCTTTAGAAGTTTGAATTGTTGCAATGTTTGGATTAACCAAAACCGTTTCAATTCCCTCTTCTTTTAGGGCTTTAATACCTTGTGATCCAGAGTAATCAAACTCTCCGGCCTGTCCAATTTTAAGAGCGCCACTCCCCAATACCAAAACCTTCTTAATGTGAGTTTTCCTCGAAGATTTTATGTATTCGTTATTGGCCATTTGACTTTAATGAACTTGCTTTGAAGGGATTTTAGTGGAGAAGGTGGATAAGGTCAAGATTGATTGGTGGGGAGTGGGAAGAAGCGGAACGATCCGTGTAGATTTGGGCTGAATTTTCGCAAGTATGATTATATAATAATTATATAGGAAATGCCTAATATATCCCCGGGGATGGAAATTTGGCGATTTTTTTCGTGGGGAAATGTGGGCGAAGTTGGATTTTTTGAGTTTTGTGATGGAAGTAAGTGGGGGCGCGCGTCAGAGGGATTTTATGGTGTTTCAGGGGGCTATTTCTCAGCGTTAAAAACTATGGATTTTTGGCTTTCTGCTGCGGATTTTGGCTTGATTTTTCTGATGAATTTTGCTAATGTTTAGGGCACTTCATAACCTAAAATTTTATGACAAATAGAGAGATTCATGTGAGGTTTTGTGAGCTTGGGAAGGAGAGTCGGAGGATTGTAAATGAGCTGGTGGCGATGCTGCCGGAAATTGCTCGGTTGGAGATTTTTAAAGATTATGGCTGTGCTTCGGTTTATGAGTATGCTTGTAAATATGCTGGTTTAAGCTATGCAGTTGTGCAAAAAGCGCTGTGGGTGGAGGAAAAATTGGTAGAAGCGCCGAAGTTAAAAGAAGCTCTAAGGGAGGTTGGCGTGCATAAGGTCGCGCTTTTTGCAACCCTTGCAAATGCTCAAAATGACGCAGCCCTAGCGGACAAAGTAAAACATATGAGCAAACCTGCTTTACAGGAGCTTTCTAAGGAGCTTCGTGGGAATGCCACTCCAAAAATGACAATCGATCTAGACGCCGAACTACAATTTCTATTTAACAAAATCAAAAAACAGCTCGGCATAGAAAGCGACCAAGAAGCCCTAAAAGCTATATTCAAAGCGCACTTAGAGCAGAAGGATGCTATGAAACAATCCCACAAAAAAGTCCAGAATATCCCCGGGGATGAAAAATCTAAAAACAAAAAACAGCTTTCCGAAGCCAAAAATGCCGCAGACACACAGCCAACGAAAAGCCACCCCATCAAAGCCCCTTCGGGAGAACACATTTCAGTTTCACGCTACATCCCAGCAAAAATCCGCAAAGAAGCCATATCAAAAACCAATGGAAAATGCACCTATCCAACTTGCATAAAAACCTTCGAAAATCTCCATCACCAAGATTATTTCGCGCATACCCATAACCACCAAAACCTCGTACCTCTCTGTAAAGTTCACCATGAATATGCGCATAACGGGCTAATTCAAGGTGAAAATCCACAGCTCACGCTCAGCAACGAAACCAATTATTACGATGAGTTATACAGAAAAGCGCGGAGATAATGGCCGCGCAAACATTCAATCTCATAACCGCACACAGTCCACACCTACCCTTTCACCACTTTCGCATTCCTAGCTAAGCCCTCTCTTTTTGCCCTCATCACTGGCGATCCGGCAAATTTTTGCAAAAAATCCTCAGAGCTTTTAATGGCTAAAACTTCATCCAAATTCAATTCTGATCCGGCAATTTTTGGCATGGTAAGCTCTCCATGGGTGGTGATTTTTTCACGAGCTCCATTGTGAGGGCACACCTCTTGGCAAATGTCGCAGCCATATAAGCGTTTTGTTTTCCTAATAATTTCTGCAAGTTCTGGAGGGATTTTATCTTTGTTTTCGATGGTTAAGTAGGAAATGCAAAGTCTGGAATCTATTACTCCTGGAGCGATAATGGCTCCGGTTGGACAAGCGTCTATACATTTACGACAATTTCCACAGGGGTGGGTTTTAATTTTAAAAGGAGATGGAGCTACTTCAAAAGCAAGCTCCAAAGTTGTAATTATTTCAGAAATAAAAACCCAAGAGCCGAATTCAGGAGTTATTAAGCAGGCATTTTTGCCTATCACTCCAATTCCAGCCTGTTCCGCAAGTGCTCTTTCAAGGATTGGGCCGGTGTCTACATAAGCACGATGTTTGTGTTCTGGTGCAATTTCTTCAAGAAATTTTACCAGCATTTTTAGTTTCTTTGTGATGATTTTGTGATAGTCGCGACCATAAGCATAACGCGCCACTTTTCCCTCTCCTTCTTTGACATCTTCCTGTTCTCGATAGTAGTTTAAAGCTAAAACAATCACAGATTTTGCGCCGGGGAGTATTTGTGTGAGGTCTCTTCTTTGTTCAATTTTTCTCATGTAAGACATCTCCCCCTCGTTGCCCTTTTCTATCCATTCGTCAAAAGCCTCTAGATATTTTGATTCTATTTTTGAGGGACTAAACCCTACCAGATCAAAACCCAGCGATTTGGCAAAATTAATAATTTGTTGTCTCATATGCATATGCTGCAATATTGCCGCCTTTTTTGCAAATGGTTTTTTTAATCTTGATGTTAATTTGCCAAATTTTGATGATACACTCTCGTCTTGCCTTAATTTTAAAAAACAAAAGTGATTGACCCAAGACATGAAGATTTTCAGAAAGCAAAAAACGCTATGCTTAAGGCAGATAGGATTTGTATTATTTCGCACAGGGGCCCGGATGGTGATGCTGTAGGTGCAAATTTAGCTTTGCGCTTAGCCCTTGAGGCTCTTGGTAAAACTGTTATTAGTGCCTGTGTAGACACTTTGCCAACCAATAGCAAATTTCTTCCAAAGGCCGATACTTATGTTCAAGATTTTGATTATGAGGATTTTGATTTAATCATCAGTGTTGATTGTGGGGATTTAAAGCTGGTTAAATTTCATGAAACAAAGCCTGAAATTTTAACTGGCGGAAAGCCTTTCATAAATATTGATCACCATGAATCAAACAACGGATTTGGAACTATTAATATTGTTGATCCTCACGCTTGTGCTACCTGTTTAATACTTTATTCATTCTTTGCTTTTTGTGACTGGAAAATTACTATCGACATTGCAAATTGCCTATTACACGGCATTTATTTTGATACAGGAGGTATGATGCACAGCAACACTACGAGTGTTGTTTTTAAAGTCTGTGGAGATTTAATGTCTCGCGGGGCAGATGTAAAACGCATTTCAAAAGAACTTTTCCATACCACCCCAGTAAACAAACTTCGCTTATGGGGAAAGATTTTAGAAAGAACTTATGTGAACGAAGAAGGTGTAACGATTTCTGCAGTTTCAAAGCAAGACTATAGAATGGTTGGTGCCAGTTCTCGCGATACTGGCGGCGTAATAGATTATCTCAATGCTGTGCCGGGCAGTAAATACTGTGTGCTTCTGGCAGAAGACGAAAAAGGCTTTGTAAAAGGCTCTCTGCGTACCCAAAGAGAAGATGTGAATCTTTCAGATGTTGCTGGTCAGTGGGGCGGCGGCGGACACCCAAAAGCTGCCGGTTTTGGTATGACAGGCCACCTAAAACCAGTGATGCACTGGAAAGTTGAAGACGGTGAAAACGGTGGCGTAGAGTTTTAAAGATCTTTCAAAAACTCACTAATATCATAGTGTTTTACTTCCTCAACAAGCTCAGTTGAAACCCCATCTCTATATTTTTGTGTTCCCATAAAGCTCACACGATTTTTGTCCTCGTACAAAATTCCCAAATAAAAATCATCACCAACATCTTCCACAAGTTTTCTAGCTTGCCAAATATCGGCGCGATCATAATTCGCAAGTTCCCTAACATCCTTCACTCGCGCCGCATACCACTCATCCGGAGTTTCCTTGTTGTAAGTTGGGCAAGCCTGTAAAACCTCCACAAAGGCAAATCCATCATGGTTTATTGCATCCCTCAAAACCTCAGTTAGGTTCGAAACTTCGCCAGAAAAGGCTCTTGCTACAAATGTTGCACCCAAACTCAAAACAAATTGTAGAGGGTTTAATGGTGGAATTGTTACTTCCCCAGGAGTTCCATTTCTGTGAGATCCGCATGGTGAAAGTGCTGATGCCTGACCAGTAGTTAATCCATAATTTTCATTATTATGGAAAATAAAAACCATAGGATAATTATTTCTTACGGCGTGTATTAAGTGTTGAGGTCCTTCGCTAAAAGTTGCTCCATCTCCAGCTGCAGCAATAACTTTCTGTTTAGTGTTTGCAAGCTTGCATCCGGCCGCCAAGCTCAAAACCCTGCCATGAAGTCCATGAATTGTGTATCCTTCAATCTTATCCGACCCATTTCCATTGCAGCCAACATCATAACAAAAAACAACATCTTGGCGGCCCAATCCCTCAAGTGCCAAAGCTCTTTTAAGGGCATTTTGTATTCCATAATTTCCACAATCTCCACACCAAGTAAAAACCTCTGGTGTTTCAAATTGCATATATTCTTTAGATAATTCTCCTAATTTTTTTACATCTTTATTTTCCATGAATAAAATTTAAAACATCATTTACAAAGAACGGACGGCCGTCATATTTCAATAAACGATCGGCAAATTTAAGGCCTGTTTCTGCCTCAATAAAATTTCCAAATTGGCCGGTAAAGTTATTTTCTATAAGGCACACTTTTTTGTTTTCTTTGAAAAATTTAATAGCAGCCTCTTCTTTTAATGGCATCACATAGCTGTAATGTAGGTAGTTTACCTTCACTCCTTGTTTTGCTGCCTCTAAAACAACATCGTTCATTACATTTTTAGAGCTCCCCCATCCAATAAATGAAATGTCAGCATCTTTTTCTCCGTATACAATTGGTTCCGGTAAAGCGTCTTTAATTAGTCCAACTTTTTTCATGCGCTTTTCCTGCATCGCTTTTGCTTTTTCGGCATCTTCTGTTAGTTCTCCTCTTTCCCAGTGCTCATCTCCATTTGCAAAGTAGTAGGCTTCGCTACTTCCAGGCATCCATCTTTGAGATACTCCATTGCTAGAAACGCTATATCTATCTTCGCCTTTTAAGTTTAAGAGATCATCACCTTCCACAAGACCTCGCTCAATTTTTATTGAGTTTTGTTTGAATCTTTCAACGGTGTATTTGCTTTCACAAATCACTTTTTCAGTTAAGAGAATTACAGGTGTTTGATACACCTCAGCTAAGTTAAAAGCGTGTTGTATTAGCTCGAAACAGTCTGTGGGTTCGCTAACGCCTATTACAACTCTAGGAAACTCTCCATGACCACTATACATCGCAATATTCAAATCTCCTTGTAGCGTCCAAGTTGGAAGCCCTGTTCCAGGGCCCGGCCTTTGAGCCACCACAATAACCAAAGGGTTTTCGATAATCCCAGCTAGAGAAAGGCTTTCTGTCATCAAATCAAAACCTCCGCCAGAAGTCGCTGTAAAAGCTCTTGTTCCCATATACATAGAGCCTATGGCCATTTGTACTGCAGTCATCTCGTCTTCAGCCTGTTTAACCAGCATTTTTGTTTTAGAAGCCATGTTTGCTAAGTGGCTTAAAATAGAACTAGATGGACTCATTGGGTAGGCATAAAAAGCCCTAACTCCGCAGTGTACGGCCCCAAGTGCAATGGCGTGATTTCCGTCTATTAGAATTTTTTTCTCACCCTTTTCAGGAGTTTCAATTTCCAGCATTTCAGAAACAGCATCAAACCCTGCTTTTAAACATCTCAAATCCAATTCCAAAAGTTTTGGTTTGCTCGCAAATTTCTTTTCTACTTGTTCTTGAACGAATTTATAATCAAATCCCAGCACTTTCCACAGCATTCCAACTAGCACAATATTTTGCATTAAAATATTCCCTCCAACACTAATTGCCGTTTCTCTCGTTGGCACATAAACAGTTTTACATCCTCTCGCTTCCATATCTTCCAAGATTTTCTTAATCCCAAATTGTCTTTCATATCCATGAATAAAAATTCCGCCATCTTTCAAGTCTTTGTAATAAGCCTCCATACTTGGCTTATCTATTGCCACCATTACATCCACATTTCCACAAAGCGCAAAAATATCTTCTTTGCTAAAATCAATCACAAAGCAACTATGACCTCCTTTAATGAGTGACGGATATTCTCTGTCTGCAACAACATCAAATCCCATTTCAACCAAGGCTTGTGTCACTATTTCACCAACGCTTAGCAGCCCTGCTCCACTCTGACCTATAATTTTTAAACTAATACGTGACATTAAATCAAATTAGATAATTCCTCAGCCCACTTTGCAACCAAACCATCTAAATGTGGTATTGGAGATTTTGCAATTTTAAGTGGCCTAATTATAACTTCAGCTTCTTTTTCTTTATAAAATTCTTCAATAATATTTGCCGATTCTATTAAATAATCACTATCATATTTCATATCTCCAAGACCAATTGTACAACACTTTTTCCCTTTTAAGTCAGCATTTTGGAAGCTCATAAAAAACTTTTCAAAATAAGTTTCAAGTTGTCCATGACCGTATGTTGGTGAAGCCAATATTAGCACATCAAAATCCCCTACATCCTCAGGCTTAGTTAGCTTAGCCTTTAGAAGAGTTATTTTATGATTTTTGGCACCAAGCACCTCTGCTACTTTTTCACAAACTAGCTCAGTATTTCCGCCTCCACTCCCATATATAATTGTAATATTTGACACAAACCGAGTTTAGCAGCGACCAAAAGCAATAACAAGAAATAAAACCGCCTATTTGCTAAAACTAATAAAATATGTTATAATATAATAAATTCATAACAAAAATAAATATGAACAATAGTCCAGAAATGTCAGTAGGTTCGGAACAAGTTAAAAGTTTGAAAGAGCATACTCAGGACGTTCTAGATTCTAAGTCTCCCCCTCTAAACAGAAGGGCGGATTTAACGCGCAGTTTTTTAAAGAGAAATGGCATGGACCAGAATTATCTGAATAAACTTGCCCAAGCATACGAAAAATCACCTCCAGACATTAATGACGACAAAAGTCTCACAGCCTTCGTGGTAGCCCTTCAGGCTGACAGCGGACTCCTCGATATCCAGCAAGATGGAATAATGGGCAAGCAAACTAAAGAAGCCATAGATAACTACGTAAAAATGTCCTTAGACTCTCTGAGTAAGACAGAAATTAAGTCTCAAAAAATGGCTGATTTAAAGTCAGCGGAAGATTTAGACGCTAAAAGCACCCAAGAAGAGTTAAAAAGGCTTGAGGCTCAATTAGCAGCCATGCCGCCAGAAGATCTATCTAAAGTATTTTCCAATGATTCAAGTTAACTTACTTAAAGCAGCGAAAACACAAATAGTGCATCTGAAAGTCTGTTGAGATATTTAAGTATCATTTCAGACTTTTTTAATTCCGCCTTAACAATCTCCCTTTCCGCTCTTCTACAAACGCTACGCGCTAAATGAAATCGTGCTGATTTTTCGCTTGCACCAGGCCTTACAAACTTATTTACATCTTCAACTTCCGCTTTGTATTTTTCTATTAGTGAGTCCAAAAAATCCACATCCTCTTCCTCAATTTCCCTTATAGAGTTTGGAACTTTCATTTCAAATCCAATTATCGACATCACTCTATAAAGATCATCAATAATTTTTTCTAGGGCTTTTTTAACATCATTTTCTACTCCCTCACATGTTTTGCAAAAAGCCACAAAAGCCTGCAGCTCATCAATTTCTCCCACTAGCATAATATAGGTTGAATCTTTGCGAACTCTGCAGCCGCCAAAGAGGCTTGTTTCTCCCTTGTCACCAGTTTTAGTGGTAATTTTCATAGATAGATTATATAATTCCCCCATAGTAATTAAAACCTCATTTGATTATGCCTAAGGCAACTTCACAGCAGCAAGCCGAAAAAGAATTGGCAAAAGAGATGAAAGCTCTTGCAAAGGAAATTCAAAAAATTAAGGATATGGAGTTTATTCAAATTCTAAAGCAGCCTGTAAAACTACTGTGGTTTTCTTTTTTAAAAGGCATGATGGTGGGATTTGGTTCGGTTCTAGGTGCTTCCGTTTTGGTTGGAGCATTCCTTTATGTGCTTGCCCAAATTAGCTTCCTCCCAATTGTTGGAGGGTTTGTTCAAGACTTATCAAATTATATTCAAGTTTCTCAACCTGCAGAAACGGCACCACAAGAAGAAGTTTCACCTTCAGAAAATTTAAATGAAAATCAATAACCCCTAAAAAATGACACATTTTAAATCTAGAATTTTATTTTGGTTCGTAGTTATCTTAGTAATTATTGGTGGCGTAATGATAGTTGTGAGTGGTCCATCTACTCCAAGTGAAACTGCTACGCAAGGATCAACTTTGTCACTACCTATAAACGAAAACGACCATATCAAAGGAAATCCAGAAGCTACTATTACTGTAGTTGAATACAGCGATTTTCAATGTCCATATTGCAAAAATTATCAACCGGTTGTGGAGGCTTTGGTTTCTGAGTTCAAAAACCATATTAAGTTCGCTTATAGATCTTTCCCTCTTCGTAGCATTCATCCAAATGCACAGATTGCCTCTCAAGCTGCAGAAGCGGCAGGGGTGCAAGGAAAATTCTGGGAAATGCATGACAAATTATTTGAAAATCAAGAAGTTTGGTCTAAACAATCATCCAAAGATGCCAAAGCCAGTTTTGAATCTTACGCAAAAGAACTTGGTTTGGATGTAGAAAAATATAATGATGATTTTGATTCTAGTTCTGTAAAGAATGCAATTGATGACAGTTATCAAAGTGGTTTGGATTCAGGCGTTCAAGGAACTCCAACTATCTTTATTGATAATGAAAAAATTTCAGATGCGAGCTTGGAAAATCTTAGATCAATAATCCGCGAAAAACTTGCAAAATAAAGTTGGTCCTACAATTTGGGTTATAGCCTTAATCTCTTTCATTGGATTTTTAGATGCCAGTTATCTTACGGCTAGTCACTACGGCGCAGCAGAGCTTATTTGTGGCTCTAGCACGGGGTGTGACACGGTAACCACCAGTAGTTATTCTACAGTTTTAGGTATCCCCGTGGCTTTAGGAGGAGCTTTGTATTATTTCTCAGTACTCATTCTCTCATTGCTGTTTATAGACACTAAGAATAAAAAATTCCTTTTACCTATAGTTTTCCTTACACCTGTAGGGTTTTTAGCTTCTGCCTGGTTTGTGTACCTACAATTATATGTGATTGAAGCTATTTGCTATTACTGTATGGGGTCAGCCACAACCTCAACTATTTTATTTTTATTAACACCTCTTATATGGCAAAAAGTAAGACATCAGCTTACGCCCTAGTTGCTCTAAGGCTTCTTTTGGGCTGGCTATTTTTATATTCAGGAGTTACTAAAGCTCTTAATCCGGAATTCACTGCGGCAGGGCTTTTAGGCGGAGCAAAAACTTTTCACAGTCTCTATGCTTGGTTTGCCTCAGACGCAAACATTGGCTGGGTAAATTTCATGAATATTTGGGGACAAATTTTCATTGGAGCAGGTCTTATGCTAGGGGCTTTTACAAGATATGCATCCTATGCAGGAGTTTTGCTTATGGGTCTTTACTATTTTCCAGGTCTAGAATTCCCTTATGTTGAACATGGGTTTTTGGTTGATGATCATGTTATTTACGCTCTAGCGTTTGTGATACTTGCAACACACTCTGCAGGAGAAACTTATGGACTAGATGCATGGTTAAAGAAAAAATTTAAGTGGAAATGGTTATAAAATTGTTAAACAAAAAAGCCCCCGCTAACTGCGGGGGCTTTTTATTTAATCTATTTTTTCAGCTGTTTTGGAAAGTACCAAGCAAAATACACAAGAGCCGCTACTATTGGAAATAGGCTTAAAAGTTGACCATTATTGATCACAAAACTATCCGGCAGAGTATTAACATCTTTTACAAACTCTATCAAAAATCTTCCACCAAAATATAAGAAAATATAAAGAAACATTAAAGACATCTCCGGCATTTTCTTATACCATTTTTTAAAAACAAAAAGCAGAATTGCAAAAACGGCAAGACTCCAAAAGCCTTCATAAAGTTGGGCTGGATGTCTCGCAAAACTCTCGCCATTAAAAATTACTCCATAGTCTCCGCCTGTTGCCTTCCCAACAATCTCCGAGTTAAAGAAATTGCCAATTCTTACAAAAGCAGCTGCTACAGGGATTCCAAGTGCCACAGCATCTATATGCTTACCAAACTTAAAGTTCTTCACCTTACACCACAATAAATAGGTTAGAAATAGCCCCACAGTTGCACCATGACTGGCTAGTCCCCCCTTCCACACCTTTACAATTTCAGCAGGATTATCAAAATAATATCCCGGTTCATAAAACAGCACCTCTCCAAGCCTCGCCCCAATCACAACTCCAAAAAACAAATAAGTTGCTAGGCTGTCTAAATTTTCCAGCTTCAACCCCTTCTTCTTAAAAGCCCACATGTTAATTAAGTAAGCTACAATCAGGCCGCTTGCAAACAACACGCCATACCAGCGCAATTCCAGCGGCCCCACCTCAAACATAATTGGTGATAGTGAATTATCTATAATCATATTTTTTTAGTTATTAATTTCTTCCCCTTCCTCATTCAAACAACTTTCTCCTACACGCCCCCATTTCATTTCTAAATCTTCATTGGTTTCTGTTCCGTCACTATTAAAACAAGCTGAGGCATTACAATATGTGCCATCTGGGTATTCGCAACCCAAAGTTCCACATTGTAGCATCTTTGTGCTTTTGCCAAGTGAGTAATAGCATTCAACATCTTGGTCTCCAAGCCCACCAAAGCTATTTACGCTTATTTTATTTGGATTAGAGGTTTGTACATTTACTCCAAAAACAACCGTGAAAGCCAGCGCCATCACAAGCGTAGTATAAATAAGTGGTTTATTTTTAAATTTCTTTTTTTCCATTAATCACATTCTACCTAAAGGTCTTGAACATAACTAGAAAATCCCTCTACTAATTATTGACAAAAGGGGAAAAATGAGTGAAAGTGCACGCTAATTTATATTTATGAAATCGCCAGAAACAACAGAGGGGAATATTGTTCACTTAAACACACCTAGAGGAGATAACATTGATTTAGTTTTTGTTAATACCAAGGATAAAGGTGAAATTTCTGATTCGGAGAAAGATGTGATTTCTAGAAGCAGTGCTGTTTTTTTAAATAGTATAAATGTCGACACCGCATTGGATGTAACGCCTTTGATTGTTAGAGAAATTCTTAGTGGTTATCTTCATGGACCGTTGGGTCGTCATCTAAATTTTGTTATTCAGGATAATACAAAGCAAATAATAATTCCCACAAATAATTACTTGCAACCGGTGGTAGATGAAAAATTGCCTTGGTATATCTCTCAAAATCCAAATGGCAATATGGATACTTTAAATGTTGAAATAACGCAGTTGCTTACAGGTTTAGCTCCTGGACTTATGGTTGGAGTTATGGGGATTTTAAGCAAGTATAATAGACTCAAAAGCACTCCTCTCAATCAGCCTTATGTTGAAGATCAAGAAGTTTTAAATAGAAGAAAATTTTTTAAATTAGGCGCTCTTGCTGTGGCAGGTATGGCAGCACTTCCGCTGGTTGGTCGTTTAAATGTTGGAGGCTCATCGACTATCTTAAAAGATGAAAGAGTTCTTGCAAAGAAATTGTACCCTTATGTTACTCGCAATTTGATTTTAGATATCCATATAATGGCATTTACATTAAAAACGCTTAAATTAATTGAGCTTAAGCGTACAAACTCAGAGAATCCTTCTAGGTATACTCTCTTGATTCCAATTGATGATGATTTTACACAAGTTTTGTTGGAGAGTTATCAAAATGGAACACTTACTCTAAGGGAATTAGAATTGGATCTCAATAAGCTACTCAACATTTTTGAAAAGGACCCTATGGATCCTCGCAATAACGGTGTAGATAATCACCTTAATCTTGTAATAAAATCAGCTTTTCCAGGCTCCAAAAATGCCTATGTGCCAATTGGTCAAATTATTGGAGATCCATTTATATCTCAAATAGAGGAAAAAAAGCCAGCTGCGCCTGTTATAGTTAAGGCCGCTTTTTAAATTCCAAAGCCAAAGAATTAATACAATATCTCTTGCCTGTAGGTTTTGGACCATCTTCAAATACATGACCAAGATGTGCTCCACATTTTGAACATAAAACTTCAGTTCTTCTCATGCCCAAACTATCGTCATTTTCGGTTTTTACAGCTTTGTTATCTGCCATATCCCAAAAAGATGGCCACCCTGTGCCGGAATCAAATTTGGTATCCGATTCAAAAAGTTTTTGATCACAAGCCGCACAATGGTAGCTGCCAGGTTCTTTATTCGTATAATATTTTCCGCTAAAAGGTGGCTCTGTGCCTTTCAAAAAGCACACATTGTATTGTTCGGGAGTTAGCTTCTTTTTATATTCGTCATTCATAACAAAATTCTATCACAAATTTGAAAATTTCTTACAAGAAGCTACAATGAAGTAAATAACCAAACATTTATGAAAAATTTGTTCCTCGTTCTTTCTTTATCAGCGGTTTTATTAACAGCATGTGGATCACCTTCTTCGCCAGTTGTGGAGGAAGTTGCTAATGTTCCAGAAGGTTGTCCAAATAAAACAAATCTTACAGTTTCTTCTAAAGAAGTTAGCTCTTTTGAAGCACTAAAAGGATATTTTATTACTTGGGGAGAAGGTCTTGATAAGCCATATTTGGTTTTCTCAAACTTTAACGACTTAGACCCGTCAAATATTTATGGTCATTCAGTAACAGGTACTGAAGCTCTTGTGGTTGTTAAGCCTACAAAGCTTGATGGTACAACTGTTAACCTTGGGAAATATACAAAAGAAGAAGGTGATAACAGTAAATTGGGAGAGGTTAACATCTCTACAGAAAAGTTAGCAGGAGGAGTTTTTGATAAGACAGCCAACCTAGAAATTACATATTTCGGATCGGATTATGTTTGTGGAAAAATCAAAGCTGATGATAGCTACTCAAAAGTTATTGGAGAGTTCATCACTCAAACACATCACGTAGATCTATAAATAGGCTTCCATAATTAACCTTTCGGTTTCTTCGAAGCTTATGCAACTATCGGTTACAGAAACACCATGTTGCATTGATTGGGAAATCTTCTGACTTCCCTCAAACAAGTTACTTTCAATCATAAGTCCGGCAATGTTATCGTTGCCGGATTTTATTTGACCCCACACATTACGAAAAACATTTCCTTGGTTTTTGTAGTTTTTTTCACTATTAGCGTGGCTACAATCAACAATTAGTCTTGAATTCACATCTGCCTTTTTACAAGCCTCAATGGCATTTTTTACAGACACCTCATCATAATTTGGTCCCTTGCTTCCACCTCTCAAAATTAAATGACAGTATTGATTTCCCTTAGTTTCAACCACTGCTACTCTTCCAGCATCGTCCATACCCAAAAAATGATGTTTCTCTTGCGCCGCCAAAATGGCATTTATTGCTATATCTAAATTTCCAGCCGTGCCATTTTTAAAGCCCACAGGCATAGAAAGACCACTGGCAAGCTCCCTATGAGTTTGCGATTCCGCAGTTCTTGCACCAATGGCGCTCCAGCAAATAAGGTCAGAATAATACTGAATAACCACAGGGCCCAAAACCTCAGTTGCGGTAGGTAGACCCATTTCATTTATCTCTAGTAGGAGTTTGCGCGATGTCATTACCCCCTCAATTAAATCGTAAGACCCATCTAGATGAGGATCGTATAAAAATCCTTTCCATCCCACAGTAGTCCGTGGTTTTTCAAGATAGGTTCTCATAATAATAACCAGCTTATCTTCAACTTTTTTCCTCAGTTCATTTAGTTTTTTTGCATATTCAATAGCCTGTTCGTAATTATGAATTGAGCAAGGCCCTACAATAATAATTTTTCTCTTATCTTTACCACTCAAAATATTTTCAATATTTTCTCTAGCCCCGGCAACACAAGCGCCGGCCGCATCATTCACCGGCAGTTTTTCAAACACCTCGGCCGGCGCCGCAATCCCCTGAAACGAGGCAACCCTCAAATTGTTTATTCTCTTCATTTTTATCCATTAAAACCAAACAACCTTACCTTAAAGGTGTGGATTAAGCAAAAAAATCACAGCTTGACATTGTTATGATAAGGTTTTATTATTAAACGCAATCTAAACTTTTAGAATGATGGAAAGAGGAAAAGAATACAGGGTGGCTCGTTTCAAAAGAAAGGCTCTTAAGGAGCTTGCCTTTTATCATGGTAAGCCTGAGACTCGTGAGCATACAGGTTTTCTTGGACTTGATGCAGAATCTATGAGGGCAATGAGTGTTAGCATTGGTGAAATTATAGATGTTACCAGAAATAATATTGATTCAAGTTTTAAGGCTAAAGTTGTGCGCGGCGAAAATGGTTATGTTGCTATTACTGGGGTTTTGCGAAGAGCACTAGGCTTGGATGCTAGAGATGAAAATAATCGTTTAAATGGTAAGGTTGCGCTACAGGCTGATGGTGATGAAATTATCATCACTCTTTTATAATCGCCCAAGCTTCATTACGAGTCATAAATGGCGGAGTCCATGGAGGGTTGTAGCCTGCCGAGGTGATGTTTGTATATTTGATTCCGTCTCTCTCTAGGTATTTTTTCAATTCCTCTTTTTTCTTTTCAAAAAGGTTGTTGCTAAAAATTCCTCTAAATCTTATTGCTGCAACTTTTTTTCCACTAATTTTTCTGATTTTTACTCGGCTATCAATAGGTTTTGGGAGAGATTCCAAAGTATATTTTTTTGGCATTACAAAAGAAAATGTTCTTAAAGTAGATTCCTCATCAATTAGTACAGGAGCTGTCATTGCAATTTTTTCTTTTGATTCATTTCCACCAAAAATATATCCAGCCAAAATAGAAAAAGATTTGTTGCTTGCCATTGAAAATCCTCCTTCAATTTCTGTTTCAGCAACAATGTAATCTTCGTATTCTCTTATCTCATATTCTTTTGAATCATCAAGAACTTTATAGCTTAATGTTTCAACATTTTTCACCGAAAAATAACCCCAAAAAACCCAAGCTAAAAAAAGCAAAACAACTACCGCCAAAAATATATACATCTTTTTTTTCATATCAATAATTGTATTATAACTACATGCATAACTTTACAAAAGCGGTTTTAGAAATAGTGAGCAAAATTCCCAAAGGAAAGACTCTTTCATACAAAGAAGTTGCCACTCTTGCGGGCAATCCGCTAGCAGCACGCGCCGTCGGCTCCATCATGAGAAAAAATCGTGATCTTACCATCCCCTGCCACCGTGTAATCACCGCCTCCGGCGCCCCAGGCTCCTACAATGGCCTTAGAGGAGCTTCGAAAGAGGAGTTGTTGAGAGGTGAGAAGTAAGTGATCGGATTAATTACTTCTTCTGCCGCACCCGCCTATACTTCACATCAAAGCTATTTTTAGGAATTCCTAATTTTATCTGCCACTTTTTCGGCTCACTTTCAGCCACCACCCCATTATGCATAAATTCATGGTGGATTTTGCAAAGAGGTATCAGGTTTTTGTGGTTTCTCGTATGCGCAAAATAATCTTGATGATGTAGCTGCTCATATGATTTTGTGCAATTTGGATACGTGCATTTCCCGTTGGTTTTTGATATGGCTTCTTTGCGGATTTTTGCAGGAATATATCGTGAAACTAGAATGTGTTCTCCCGAAGGGGCTTTGATGGGGTGGCTTTTCGTTGGCTGTGTATCTGCGGTATTTTCGGCTTCGGAAAGCTGTTTTTTGTTTTTAGATTTTTCATCCCCGGGGATATTCTTGCCAGAATCCAGAAATTGTTGAAAAACAGCTTTTAAAGCTTCTTCATCACCATTAATCCCCAATTTCTCCTTAATTTTCCCAAACAAAAATTGCATTTCCGCGTCCAACTCCACGCTAACCTTCTTCACAAAATTCCCGCGAAGTTCCTTAGAAAGCTCCTGCAGTGCAGGCTTGCTCATATGTTTCACTTTGTCTGCCAAAACCTCATCATTTTCCTTATTCGCAATTGTCGCAAAAAGCGCGACTTTATGCACACCAACCTCTTTTAGAGCCTCTTTTAACTTCGGCGCCTCTACCAATTTTTCCTCCACCCACAGCGCTTTTTGCACAACTGCATAACTCAAACCCGCATATTTACAAGCATACTCATAAACCGAAGCACAACCATAATCTTTAAAAATCTCCAATCTAGCAATCTCCGGCAGCATCGCCACCAACTCATTTACAATCCTCCGACTCTCCTTCCCAAGCTCACAAAACCTCGCATGAATCTCTCTATTTGTCATAAAATTTTAGGTTATGAAGTGCCCTAAACATTAGCAAAATTCATCAGAAAAATCAAGCCAAAATCCGCAGCAGAAAGCCAAAAATACATAGATTTTAACGCTAAGAATTCAACCCTAAAATGCCATAAAAGCCCTCTGACGCGCGCCCCCACTTATTTCCATCAAAAAACTCAAAAAATTCAACTTCGCCCACATTTCCCCACGAAAAAAAATCTCCAAAATCCATCACAGCCAAAAATTCCATCCCAGGGATATATTAGGCATTTCCGCCAAAATGTTGCATAATCACCGCAAACACCCCCCCTCTTGACAAAACAACAAAAACCCTTCAAAATAGCAAGCTTCCTAAAAAAGAAACCATGAAAAAATTTGCACAATCATTATTAACATTATCACTTCTTAGCGGTTGTTCTGACGCCTTTCCAGAAGGGCAAAATTTTGCACAGGCCGATGCCTCAGTTAATCTCGATGGAGATACGCCACAGGCCAAGATCAAGACCCATGTAATCAAATCTTAGACACTTCTCTTCGTGACATTCGCGATAAAGGACTTTCTGTTATTAAAAGAGTTAAGGAGGAAATGCAATTGCACCCAAACGAACTTAAGGCGCCATCTATGCAATTTCAAAGTGGAGTTGAGTTAATTACTGCCAATGAAAGATTTAGACTTATAGATGAAGGTTCGCATTTAGGTGCGGTAATAATCCGTGAACAGCCAGAAATGACAGAATTTACGTGGACAAGGTCAACCTCACCTTCATCAAACACAATAACCGATGCTGAATGTGCAGGCGCATCATATGGTTTTGAGTTTTGCGAACAAGATTGTCATGATCATTATTCCGGCGGCAACAAATCTATAAGCATTCCCTGCGCTCCAACTGAAAATGTGACTGTCGAAACTGTAGTTTACGGAGCCGGCAAAGCAACTCCATCAAAACCAATGCAAGAATTTACAACCGCTCCAACAGACGAAGGGCACAATTTAGTACTTTGTCTCAAAGGTGCTATTGAGAAGGCTATAGAAGATGTTGATAAAAAATAATCAACAAAGAGAGATAACTAATTTATGTTTTGACTACTGAATTAAAACATAATAGAATCCGCCTCCTATAATAAAAAAAATGGATTCACTCTCGCCAGCACAACTACAGCCAGCACAACCACAACCAGAAATACCAGTATCGCCATCTAAAGAGCCCTTAGTCTCAAGTAGTGTATCAATCAAAAAAAGAGATGTTTTAAATGCACACATTTTTACGCTCATTTCAGCAACGTCAGAAGAGGTTGAGAAAGCCTTATCTCAGGCAAGAAGTGGTAGTATTCAAGAGTTTTTCCTACAACAATTTTTAGATGCAGGACTTCCCCGTACAGTAGAGCGTGGTCATATGAAGGATCGTTTTTTGGAATCTGGAAAACCCCTCAATAGCTTTAATTTTAGAAGCGTTTGGAAGTCAAAACCGTTCAGTGATTTACGAGTAAATGAAAATTTAGCTTCGCCTAGTTTTACACATAGGGACGAATGGACTCTGGGGTCAAATGCTTTATATCTAGCAAGTCCTAGAAAGTGGAGTCGTCACTCTAATGGTCAAATATTCAGTGACCAATGGGGGGAACTTGTACAGGGGTACGAAGATAATGATGGTGATAATGAATTTGCCTCTCAAAAAGAATTGCATACTAAAGTTTTAAAACTATGCAAAAGTAGTAATATATCTCCACTTGAAAAATATGTTCTTGAGTCGATATTGAATGAGTTTTTGGGTATAAAAATCACAGACATAACTCAGGCAATTAATATTTTAGAAGATGAAATAATCTTAGCTATCAATAGTCTCAATGAAAAATTAAAACCTCTGGATGCAAAAATTTTTGTAAGAAATGGCATCGCATTTATTGGAAGTTCTAATCAAAGCGTTCAAATAATTTTGGAGAATAGTGAAACCACAAACAACCTTTTTAATCAGAATCAAAAAGTTACAGCTATCTCGGAAGTATATAAGAGGCAAGTAAAAAGTGTTCTAGATGTTGCTGAGGTTGCTCAATTAAAAATGCAGCTTGAGGTTGCAGAAGAAGATAAAAAAAATGCCGTAGTTAGAGCATTGAATGCCACGGTGGAAGCGGTTAGACTAAAAGAAATGGTCGCAGCACTAGAAGAGCAAAATAGAGAATTGATGCTAAGATTACATATTGTAGGTAGAGAATTTGAAGAACAAAAAAGAGATGATAGCGAAAGTGTAGCTTTATTAAACGACTCACCTCTAGAGTCTCAGGTTGAATCAATTCTTTCCGCTCGTTTAACAAAAAGAGAACTAGCGATTATAATGTTTCTTGCAAAAAAAGCTGATGAAGATGAATCCTATTACACCATTGAAACAATTAAAGAATTAGGAAATTTTCAATTCAATTCAAAATATTTTGGATACCTTTTAACAAAATGTGCAGTTATTTTGGGAGATCATCAAATCACATTTGAAAAAAAGCAGGTTAAAGGCATAACACGCTATAGGATCAAACGTAAATTAGCTTCTTCATCTCCATCTTTAGTTACAGACTATCTAAAAAATCCACGCATACAATCGCAGCCAGTTTCTATGGTGGTAATTAAAAACAAAGCTAGATTTTTGCATCAAGTGTTGCCAACAGGCAAAGTTGCAATTTTTTTAGCTGTTTGTTGTGACGCAGAAGGAGGCGCATTTAAAAACGTTAATGAAATAGCACAATCTATTGGAGAAGGATTTAATGAAGTCAAGAGGGCAATCACTCATCTTCAAAATTCTGAAACTTTAGCGAGATTAGGATTGAAATTGGAAGTTAGGGGGAATGAGTACAGAATTGAAAAATTGAAACAGGAAAGTGATTCGGATTCACAAGAAACAGTTACAGAAGGAGGAGCATTATCAAAGACAATGTTAGAAATTAAACATTTGTATAGTTTAGCAAGGGAGACAAAACTTTCACAGAAAAGTGTAGAGCATGTAATGGGGTGGGTTTTGGAATTGGGGGAATTATCAACCATGGAAAATGCTCAAGAAGTGATTAAACGCATTTTTAATGAAAAAAGTAAAAATTGTGATTATGGAGAATACTACTTCAGGCTTCTCAGGGTAATAAAATTAGCATTTCTCAAACTATGCGTCACAAAAGGTGTAAATGTAAACTTGCAAGAACAAATCTGTAAATTTGTAAAAAGAATAGACTTTGCATTAAGGCAAAGAAACTCTCATGGGCATATTCCACACGAACATATGGTAATTATAAAAAGAGGGTTATTAGAAGGCGTTATGGAAGAACATGAACCCGCATCTGATACCGTTTCAGATATTTAATAAACCTAATTGTTAGTTCCATCATCGAATCTTGTTCAAAGACATGGCGGGAGGGAGTAAACTCTTTCCGAACGTTTTTTTATCTCTAATAAACCTGATTATGAGTTCCAACGTCCAACATGATGACCAAAACATAGCCATCATACTCTTCAAAAATTATTCGCACATCGCCAGTAACCGAAAAAGCGCGCTTACCTTTAAGTGAACCTTTTAAGGGATGGTTTTTAAGCGCAGTATAAAAAGGGTTTTTTGAAAAAATTCTCACAGCAGAAACAACGTTCTTTTTCACATCAGGGGAAAGTTTTTTAAATTTTTTCTCAAAATTCTTATGATACCGTATTTTCATTAAAGTGCGTTCAAATAATCAATAGCCTCTTTTGTGCTCATAACTTTAGTAACATTTTTGCTCTCCTTGGCTTCTGCGGAAGCTTTTAAAACAGCCTTCTCTTGTTCAGGAGTAAAGCCATTTTCAGTCAACAAAGGAAAAGGTATCCCTTTTGTTATAATAATCTGCTTCAGATAAACTTTGATAGCAGAGCTCATATCGATACCAATTTTATCAAGCACTTTTTTGGCTGAATCTTTTGTTTTTTGATCTATCCGTAATTGTATTTGAGACATTGTGAAATTTATTAGTGTATCCAAATTATACAGCAGCGTAGTGACAACGTCAATACGCAACCCGCCCACCTCCCTAAAAAAAGAGTTAGTAAAAACTTTCCGATCACACTTAAGTTAGTTTTTTGTGGTAGGCTTCGTGTCTGCCCGCTTTTGGAGGGCCTGCCCGCCTTTGGAGGGTTCCCTGCCAACAAAAAGCACGAAGCTTAAGGAGGAAATGTTTTTGTGAACAACCGCTATTTTGGAAACGTTGAAACCTTTTTTAAAGGTTTCAAAGACATGGCAGGAGGGAATGAGTATAGATTGACAAACTATGCAAATTTGTTAAAGATTAAATCTTAAAATTTAACATCAAACAATATGAAATCAGATACAGACGTACAAACAGGCGGCGCAGATGAGGCAGTTGTAGAAGTTGCAACAACTGAAAGCCCAGAGGTTAGGGTTGTTACCGAAGTTTTGGATAAAGAAGGAAGTGAAATTGTACCGTTAGTACAAAGATTCCATGACTCAGCAGTCATTCAAGGGGCATTTTCATTGCCAGAGGCAGAAGATGAGTCTGTTGTTGATGTTGAACTTGCTGACGCTACTCAAAGACAACTATCACCAGAAGACGCAGAACGCATTCTAAGCACCCTCGAATCAAGATTTAAGACAAATGACCATTTACACGAAGGCTGTGACTGGAGCAAAGTAAAAACTGCTCTGGAGGCAAGTCCAGAAGCCCTTTGGAGTGTTAATCAGATGGAAGCACAAGGACATATGCCTGATGTTTATAACTTTGATGATAGTGGTTTTGACATTGGTACTTGCTCAGAAGAAACGCCAGCAGGTGCAAGAAATTGCGTATATGATGCAGAGGCAGCAGCATGGCTAAAAGAAAATTATCCCGACGAGAAATTTAACGGGAGTGCAGTTGAATTAGCTGATGCTATGGGAATTAGCCTGATGTCTGAAGCTCAATACAAGGAAGTTCTTCAACGTAAAGGTAAATTTGGTAGTCGAACTACTTGGAGCTGGCTTTTAACTGATCGAGCAACCAGAGAAGCTGGTGATGCGCTCTACGGTTATCGTTTTGGCGATGACGTTTACGTGGGTCAGTGGGTTGCTTACCGTCACGATCCTGTTGGGGCGTTTCGCGGCTCGCTAAGGGTTTTATGGACTTAAGAATTTGAGCCTTAAAATTCCTTTCTTTTTTCCATAGCGGAACGGAATAAACAGTCTACCCGCCCCAGGCGGGCAATTAGAACGTATTTCATAGATCAATCTCCCCATTAGCAAATGCCTCCATTGACAAAATTAACCAAGATGATATAATAAAACATACTAATTGTAATCCTCACATCATGAAAATGCCTAAACGTGTTAGACAAGTAGCCAGTGCACTAGCCATGGCTGGAGCCCTCGCTTCAGGGGCCGGATGCGAAGCCGTGGGAGGCTCTACTGCAGTAGACAGAGAAGCAGAGTCTGTAGCCGCAAAAATAAAGAGAGTGGGAGATTTTTGTATAGGTAGCCCTAGTGATGTCGACGAAATAACCTGTAAGATAAAATTCAATGGCCAAGAAACTGGCCAGTGGACTACAGATTGTTGGGACGTTAAAAAAAGTGGGACAGTGCCGGTTGGCCTTGATCTTTTAAAAGCTCTTGAGGGCTCAGATACGCTATCCGATCCCCTTGTCTCCTATCCTGCAAATCCAAATCCTAATGCAGACTGCAAAATAAAAGGAACGTATTAATTAGGTGAACACAATTAAAATCTGGTTCATTGCCGAAGTAACCAAGGAATATTAAAAATAAGCTTTTATTGGCAATAATCAATAATGTATTCTTCAAGCACAATCATCAAACAGTATGAGCATGAGCAATATCCAAGAAGAAGCAATAGCTTTTATCAAAGCTAATAAAAAAAATCAAAGAAGACTTTGCAGGTGATTTGATTTGTTTGCCTGATACAAGTCCGCTCTCAATTTTTATGGCTGGCTCACCTGGCGCAGGAAAGACCGAACTTTCAAAGTGGTTTTTAAGAGAATGAGTATAGATTGACAAACTATGCAAATTTGTTAAAGATTAAATCTTAAAATTTATAATGCGAACCATATGAAATTGAAATCAGCTACAGACGTACAAACAGGCGGCGCAGATGAGGCAGTTGTAGAAGTTGCAACAACTGTAAGTCCAGAGGTTAGAGATGCTGCTGCACAGGCAATATTATCGGAAGGTGACGTGGAAATTACCGAAGTTCTACGCGACCGCAGAGGTGAAACTTTAGCGTTAGTAAAAAGACTACTTGCCTCAGCAGGTATTCAAGGGACATTTTCATTGCCGGAGGCAGAAGGTGAGTCTGTTGTTAATGTTGAACTTGCTGACGCTACTCAAAGACAACTATCCCCAGAAGCCGCAGAACTCACTCTAAGCACTCTGCGAACAAGATTTGACGCTAACAGTCATTTACACAAAGGCTGTGATTGGAACAGAGTAAAAACAGCTTTAGAGGCAAATCCAGAAGCTCTTTGGAGCATTAACCAAATGGAAGCTCAAGGTCATAGGCCTGATGTTTATAACTTTGATGATAGTGGTTTTGACATTGGTACATGTTCAATAGAAACACCATCAGGTGCGAGAAACTGTGTATATGATGCAGAGGCAGCTACTTGGCTAAAAGAAAATTATCCCGACGAGAAATTTAACGGGAGTGCAGTTGAATTAGCTGAGGCTATGGGAATTAAATTGATGTCTAAAGCTCAATACAAGGAAGTACTTCAACGTAAAGGTAACTTTGATAGTCAAACTTGGAGCTGGCTTTTAACTGATGAAGCAACCAGAGAAGCTGGTGATGCGCTCAGTGGTAATCGTGATGACGGTGACGTTTACGTGGTTCAGGCTGCTGCTCGCGATCACGATCCTATTGGGGCGTTTCGCGGCTCGCTAAGGGTTTTATGGACTTAAGAATTTGAGCCTTAAAATTTCTTTCTTTTTTACATAGCGGAACGGAATAAACAGTCTACCCGCCCCAGGCGGGCAATTAGAACCTACTTCTTATCAATAGATTCAATATAATTCTTCAAAGCCTCCTTAGAAGAAAGCCAATTCCGACCTTCCTTAAAAGACTCCAACTTACCCTGCGTAGCCAGCTTTCTTAAATACACCGAGGAGTAAGGAGAATCTTTCGCTAATTCTTTAAGGCTTACAAATTTCCCCTGTTTTGACTTAGGTGGGCTCAGCAATTTCAAATAAATGTTCAACCCCCGCAAAACGGATTGCGCAATAAATTCACAAATTGGTTTAAAAGATCCCTTATCGGCCTCGGCCAAAACCCGATAGTACCTCTTCCTATCATTCTTTAACACAATAGCTAAAGGATAACCCGCTTCCAATATCAAAATATTCATTACTAAACGCGACACTCTACCATTTCCATCCCAAAACGGATGAATATTGGTCATTTTATGGTGCAACAACGCTGCCAATTCAACAACATGATGCTTCTTGCGATTCTCAGTAAGCCAATTCAACAAGTCTCTCATTAAATGAGGCACATCCAGAAAACTCGGCGGCCTGTGATCTGCCCCGGAGATATAAACGTCCCCACCCCTATATCTACCAGCTATATCATTTTGAGAATCCTTAACTACCAGTTGATGGAGCTGTTTAATAAAATGCTCGGAAATGGTATTTTTCTTGTCCTTTTCTATTACTTCATACAAAAAATCCAACGCCTCTTTGTGATTTTTGGCTTCCAAATGGTCTTTTAGAGGTTTTCCTTTAATCGTCAGCCCTTCATTGATTACCCAAAAAGTATCTTTAAGTGTTAAGGAGTTGCCCTCAATCGCATTCGAGTTATAGGTCATCTCCAGCTCAAATTGTTCCTTAATTTTGCGTAGCACGGTCGGCTCCAGAGGCCTAAAATCATTAAGCAACTTCAGCTTCTCTTCCAAAGATTTAATTGTTTTTAGAGAAAGATACATAATTAAGTCAGGGTACGATAGATTAATTTACAGTATATCGTACCCTAACCACAAAGTCAACAGCCATCCATACATACATTCAAAATAGCTTCCCCAAGCCACCTTTTTCAAGCATGGCGGGAGGGAGTAAACAGTCTACCCGCCCCAGGCGGGCAATTAGAACCTACTTCTATTCAAATCAGCAGAAGATACGATTTTTGGTTAATATCTAATTGAAAATAATAAAATTTTATGGTATAATACAAAGATTAACTTTAAAATAATATAATATGTCTGAAAATCCAAAAAAATCTCCTGAAATATCACAAGAACAGATTCTTTCAACAAGATTGGAATCTGAGAGGCGAGCAATCGACGATTCTTTGAGAGAAGAAAGAATGGTTTTGGGGTCAACAATATCAGGCAGCATACATGAAGAAAAACACAAAAACTCTCAGTATGAAAAATGGTTTAAATTAATTGAAGATGAAGGGGGAACTTTTAAGAAAGTTCTGAAATACGGAAACGAAATGAAATTCACGGCAGAAGGCAGGAAAATGCTAGAAAAAGCAGCCCGCCAAGCAGCGGAAAAAGATCCAAAGTATGCCTTAGAATATGCAGACAGGTATAAAGAAGAGCCCTATGCAAAAGAAGTGATATTAATGGCGGCGGAAAAAGCGCCAGGATCTGCTTTGAGATATGCAGACGGATATAAAGAAGAACTCTATACAAAAGAAGTGATATTAATGGCGGCGGAAAAATCTCCATTGTCTGCCTTGAAATATGCAGAGATATATGCGAAAGAGCCATATGGAAAAGAAGTGCTAGAAAAAGCAGCCCGTCAAGTTGCAAAAAAAACACCGTTGATTGCCACGAATTATGCAGACGTATACATCAAAGAGCCATATGCAATTGAAATATTTAGTAACATAATTCAATCAGATCCGTTGGCTTGGTTGAATTATGTTGACAATCCTGCCATAGAAAAAGTACTAAATCAAAAAGGAAGCCCACTGGACAAACAAATTCTTGCAATTATTCAAAGAGCAAAAAGAGAGCAAAATAAAAACATTGTTTTCTTCATCGAAAATATAATCAACCGTGGAGAAAAATATGAAGATATAGAGAAAGAATTACATAACACAAACGCTTTTTTTGAAAAACTTTCAAACCTGTATTACTCACACCCTAAAATTGGTGCAATATCAGTCGAGTCAACAATGAAAGTAAATGCACTAGATGGTGTAAGAGAAATAAAAGACCTTCATAACAGGCCCGACAAAGAAAGGTTCAAATCGGTTGAAACCGCAAATTCAAGGACCCTGTACACACTCATCACTCTTGGAGAAGAAGAGGTCTTCGCCTCAACCTTTAATGGGTTATTCAATCGCCTGATGGTAAGACTAAAAAAAGAGAACAAAAGTTCATATGATCTGATAACAGAAGCTGATTACAAAAATTTCCGAACCTTTTTAAAGATTAGTTCCCGCTTCAATCGCCTGAAAGACCTATTAAGCAACATGACCAAAGATCAAAAGGAAAAACTACTGCAAAGATTTGTCAATAACATAGAAAAGCAGGAAAATTATTTAAATGAAGCCATAAATGTGGCGAATTTCTTCGGATCGCTCAAAGATCCTGAGATTCAAAAATACATGCAAGAGCTTTTAAAAGCGCAATATGAAAGAGTAAAAGGAAAATCGCAACGAGGCGAGAATATTTATGGACTTTTAGCTGGAATATTCACAGACCAAATGCTCACATCATTTCCACGAGAGGAACGGAAACAATGACAGTAAACGATGAGCTGTTTAGCGATTACATCGCTCCAAACCATAACCTCGGAGTAATGTTCATAAAAGCCTACCGCGAATTAGAAAAGAAATAAAATTCCTTTCATTTTCCAAGCATGGCGGAACGGACGGGACTTGAACCCGCGACCTCCTGCGTGACAGGCAGGCGTTCTAACCAGCTGAACTACCGCTCCATTTTGCCAGCCCAAAGAATTGTTTAAGGGCAAATGGGAAGATAATATATTTAACTTTTAAATACAAGTAAAAATGCTACTATTTTAGTAAATGAAAAACTCTCAAATTCATATAGGCGTAGATTGCAGGCTCTTTAGTTCAAAATTTACTGGCATTGGGCGCTATACTCATGAAATCGTAAATTACCTTATTGCAAACCACAAAGGCAAAATTACGCTCTTCTTTAACGATCCCGAATACTCAAAATTCAAAATAACCAAGCCAAATGTTCAAAAAATTCTTGTAAACTCCCCTCACTATTCCTTCGCCGAACAAACAAAATTCCTCATCGCCTTAAATAAGGCCAACGCCGATATTGTGCATTTCCCTCACTTCAACATCCCAATTTTTTATAACAAACCTTACATCGTAACCATCCACGATCTTATCCTTTCCTTCTTCCCGGGCAACAAAATGACACGCTTCTATCACCGTTGGGCATATCAGATAGTACTTAAAAATTCTGTTATCAAAGCCAAGAAAATAATTTCAGTTTCAAACAGTACAAAGGAAGACATAAAAAAGCACCTCAAAATAAAGGCCTCAAAAATCAAAACTATTTATAATGGCGTGTCAGATAGCTTTTTTCCGGTAAAATCTCAGTCTGCTCTTGATAAAACCCTCAAAAAATACAAAATCAAAACACCCTTCCTTCTTTACACAGGCGTTTGGAGAAGTCACAAAAATCTTCCCCGTCTCATAGAAGCTCTCCAAATTCTTAAAAATAAAAACCTAGACCTTTCACTAGTAATAACAGGAAAGCCAGACCCTCATTACCCGGAAGTTCTAAATACAATCAAAAATCTCAACCTCAAAAACGATATAACTCTCACAGGGTTAGTTGGTGAATCAGAGCTTAATCATCTTTATAATGCAGCAAAAATTTACACCTTTCCTTCCCTATATGAAGGTTTTGGACTCCCCCCTCTCGAAGCTATGAAGTGCCTTACCCCTGTTGTTGCCTCCAATGTTTCTTCCATACCTGAGATTTGCAACGGTAATGCAATTTTATTTAATCCTTATAGCCCTCAAGACATTGCGGATAAGATCGAACTGCTCTATAAAGATACTGATCTCCAAGCCGACTTAATTGGTAGATCAAAACAATATGCCGAAAAGTTTACATGGCAAAAAACCGCCGAAGAAACCTATAAACTACTATGTTCGTACCACTCGAAAAACTAATTCCCAAAGCTGCTCAAACTTTTGGTATTGCTCAAGAAATGAAAGCTGCCAAAATTTGTCATGATTTTCGCATGGTAACTCCGGAGCTTTTTCCCGTTTGTGCTGATCAAATTACTCCTGCCTACTACAAAAACGGCACCCTGGTTATAAATGTAAACAACTCCGCTCTTGCTCAAGAAGTTATCATGAGAAAAGTGCAAATTATTGATAAAATAAACGAAAAAGCAGGTAAGGAAGTTATCAAAAACCTCCGTACTCAGTTGAAAAATAGTCAAAATAACATTTCTGCTTGACTTATGTCGCTTAAGCTCTAAAATAAAGCCCGCAAATTACTTGTTTAAGAAAACCAACTTGTTAAAAATAAGATTAAGCCGTACAGGAAAGAAAAGCCAACCAAGCTACCGTATAGTAGTGCAGGAAAAGGCTCGTGCAGTAAAAGGAAAATTCGTTGAATCTATTGGATTTTACCGCCCAGCGGAAAACCCAAAAGTTTTTACTGTTGATATGGATCGTGTGAATCACTGGTTATCTCTAGGTGCACAACCTTCAGATACACTTGCTTCACTTTTGAAAAGAGATGGCGTTACAGGAATGGAGAAATATATTGGACCTCGTAATAAAAAAGGTGTTAGCAAAAAAGCTCCAGTTGAGCCTAAAGCTCCAGCTGCCGCCCCAGCCCCAGCCCCAGTTGCTGAAGCTGCTCCAGCAGAAGAAGCTCCAGTTCCAGAAGAAGCTCCAGCTGTTGAAGAAACACCGGTTGTTGAAGAAGCTCCTGCTGTTGAAGAGGCTGAAACTCAAGAATAATCTCTGCCTAGAATCTTACATATATTTCAATAACATACTTAAGATATGTCTAACGAATTAAACAATCAAGATCTCGATTTTGTCTTATATGTTGTAAAACAAATTGTAGATCATCCGGAAGATGTTAAAGCTGAAAAGAAAATTGATGAAATGGGAGTACTCATTACTCTTGAAGTAAACAAAGAAGATATGGGTAAGCTAATCGGAAAAAGTGGACAAACAGCCAAAGCTCTAAGAATTCTTTTGCGTATCATCGGTTCTAAACATGATGCACGTGTCAACTTAAAGATAGTTGAACCAGGTGGTCAAGAAGCGTAGTATGTAGCTGCAAACTTAATTCCTCATATGCCAAGCAGACTTTCTCGTGGTAGCGGTAGTAAATCTATCGTTGAAGCCGCTCAAAATTACGAACTACTAGAAATTATTAATCGTGGTCTTGCCTATGCCCTAATAATTGCAGGGTTTTTATCTGTAGTTTTTATTTTCTTTGGAGGTATTTCATTTATTCTCTCTGGCGGAAAAGAAGAAAACATAAAATCGGCAGTTTCTACCATCCGTTATGCAATTATAGGTTTGATAGTTACAATTTTAGCTACTGTAATTGTTGGAACTGTTGGTAAAGCTATGGGTCTAGATATTATTCGCTACATCAATTTTTCTGACATTATAGACACAATAACCTCCATCACATCAGATGTGGGAGGCTCAGGAGGAGGTTCAAGAAGTTTAGACTAGTCGTGATTCACTGAGTTCACGCCTTGCCTTACGATATGCTTCCAGTCGTAAGGGAATTTAAAAGTTTCTACAGCTCTTACTAAAGCTGCAAAAATGCTCCAAGGAGTTTTTTTATTATAAACAAAACTATTTCCAGTTTCGTGATTTGGATTGTAATCAGATATTTCAGGTCTTGCTGCGCTTACAGGTATAATGCCATTTAGAAGCAGCTCCTCTATATCGCTAAAATCAAAAATCAAAGCCATATCAGCAGATTCTAAAAGTCTGCGTCTATTTGTTCTGTTGTAGTTTAGGATTTTTGCCATACCGGCTAGTTCCATATTTGTATCAGCCAAAACCACCACATTTACATCTATATCTTTTAGACCCATCAGCACTTCAAACATTGTTCTCTCTTCGGCTCCGCTAAGGGCTTTATCAAGAAAAATTCCCACCACAGCTTTATTCTTTGAAAATCCAAGTTCTTTTGCAAGCTCACTCTTCGCCAGCTTCTTCTGCACAAGCAAATTATCTATATACTGTGTTTTCATTTTTGTTTTTATTTTTAATTAAGCAATTATACCCTATAATCAAACAAAAGTCGACACTGTATCTATTGACGTCGCAATGAATTATTTTCTGACTCAAACCCCTGTGAAAAAACTTATCCTTATAGACGGAAATGCCATTGTGCACCGCGCTTTTCATGCCATGCCGCCACTCCATTCCCCAGATGGACTGCTCATCAACGCAGTTTATGGTTTTGCCTCAATGCTTTTAAATCTTTTAAACAATGAGCATCCTCATTACATTGCGGCATCGTTTGATCTTAAAGGTAAAACTTTCCGCCATGAAGAATACAAAGAATATAAAGCCACACGCCAAGCAGCACCAGATGGACTCTACGAACAATTCCCTATTATCAAAGATCTCCTTAAAACCTTCAAAATACCTATCTACGAGATCGAAGGTTTCGAGGCGGACGATGTACTCGGAACACTTGCAAAACAGGCTGAGAACGAAACAGACATCCTCACATACATTGTTACAGGCGACATGGATACCCTCCAGCTCATCACAGAAAAAACTTTAGTAATGACCCCACACAAAGGCTTCAAAGAAAGCATTATTTATAACGCCCAAAAAGTCCAAGAAAAATATGGACTCTCCCCTGCCCAAATTATTGATATGAAAGGCCTTCAGGGAGATAACTCCGATAACATTAAAGGTGTAAAAGGCATTGGCCCTAAAACTGCCCAAACCCTTTTACAAAAATATCAAACCCTAGAAAACATCTACGCCAACCTAGATGAGATCACTGGCTCAACCAAAGACAAGCTCTCCAACGATAGAGATTCTGCCTATCTTTCAAAAAGGCTGGCAACAATAGTGACAGATGTTCCTATGGCTCTCAATCTTGAAGACTGTATTGCGCATCAGTATGAGCAAGATGAGGTGTTGAACCTATTTCAACAGCTCGGATTTCAAAGTCTCGTTGGCAAACTTACCCGTTTCAATAATCACTCTCAAGAAAAGAAAATTCAAGATAGCGATACACAGCCAGCTCTTTTTTAGTAAGCCATAATTGACCGAACAATAAATTTACTCTCTCTAAAAAAATGTTTGTAAGGGTAAATCTTTTCTAGTAATATCCCATACACAAGTGAAACCAATTTTATGGCGCGTCAAAAAATAGTAGCCAGTATAGATATTGGGAGTTCAAAAATACGTACAGTTGTAGGTATTAAGAATCCCGATTCAGCAGTTCCAAACATCATTGGTGTTGGTATTGCACCTTCAACAGGTCTTAGAAAAGGATCAGTTATTGATGTTGAAGAAACAATAAATAGCATTTCTTCTTCATTGGAAGATGCAGAAAGAATGGCTGGAGAGCCAATAAACCATGTGTTTTTAGGTTTAGGTGGAAACCACATAGAATCTATTAATAGCCGTGGTGTTATTGCTGTATCACAAGACGAAAACGAAATCAGTGAAGATGATGTAGACCGTGTTCTAGAAGCAGCACAGGCAGTAACAATTCCAGGAAATCGTCGCGTTTTAAGAGTTATTCCAAAATCATTCACTGTAGATGAACAAAAAGGCATCAAATATCCAGTTGGTATGACAGGAATCCGTCTCGAGGTAGAAACTCACATCGTTACCGGTTTTGAACCTGCTATCAAAAATCTTGAAAAATGTGTTCTACAATCAGGAGTGGATATTGATGATATCATTCCTACTTGTTTAGCGCCTGCGGAAGCAGTGCTTTCTAAGCGTCAAAAAGAACTTGGAGTTGTGGTTATAGATATTGGTTGTGGTGGTACTTCTGTTTCAGTTTTTGAAGATGGAACAACTCTTCATACAGCGGTTATACCGGTTGGTGGTGAAAATGTAACTAACGATCTAGCAATTGGTATTAGAACCTCTATCGACACAGCAGAAAAAGTGAAAATTGAATATGGATCAGTAATCCCAGAAGATGTAAGCGAAAGAGAAACTATAGACCTTTCATTAGTAAGTAAAATAGATACTCACTCTGTTTCAAAAAGACAGACTGTTGAGATTATTCAGGCCAGATATCACGAAATTTTCCTTCTAGTTAAGGATGAACTTTCAAAAATTCACCGCGACGGTATGCTACCGGCAGGAGTTGTTCTTACAGGGGCAGGTTCAAAAATGCCTGGAGTTATCGATATGGCAAGAGAGCTACTAAATCTACCGGCACAAATCGGATTCCCTCAAAACTACGATGGAGTTGTTGATAAAATTGATGATCCAGCTTACGCAAGTGCAATTGGGCTACTTATTTGGGGCTCAAGATTTGAAGGAAGACGCCACGGAGGAATCAGAAATGTGAACCTTAAAAAAGGAATTAGTAGCATGAAAGGCTGGCTGAAAAACATTTTCCCGTGATTGCTTTCTTAAGGCACCTTTTATCTTGACAATATGTCAAGGGCACGGTAATAATGGACACCAATTTATAAAAATAATCCTTTAGTCCCATGGCTATGCAGGACGACAATCTAGATTTAAAGAATCTTTTCTCAGCAAAGAAAGAATCTTCAGTACATCCAATCAGGCCAACACGCTCACGAACAATGGAGGTAACTCCAGAAATCACGCCTGTTGCGAGTATTAAAGTTATTGGTGTAGGTGGAGGTGGTGGTAATGCCGTAAATAGAATGGTGAAAGCCGGACTAAAAGGTATTGAATTCATCACAGTAAACACAGACGCCCAAGCTCTATACCACTCAGAAGCTCCTACCAAAATAAACATTGGTAAGGCTACTACTCGTGGTCTTGGTGCTGGAAGTAACCCCGATGTTGGTAGACAAGCCGCAGAAGAAAGTATCGAAGAAATTAAAGACGCTATCGAAGGAAGTGATATGATTTTCATCACTTGTGGACTTGGTGGAGGTACAGGTACAGGAGGAGCTCCGGTTATTGCTGAAGCAGCCCGCGAAATGGGAATCCTTACTGTTGCTGTAGTAACAAAACCATTCTCATTCGAAGGACAAAGAAGAAAAACTCAAGGACAAGAAGGTCTAGAAAACCTAAAAAACAAAGTTGATACACTAATCACAATCCCAAACGACAAAATCCTTTCAATCATCGATAAAAAGACTCCACTAAACGATGCCTTCACTGTTGTAGACGATGTTCTACGCCAAGGTGTACAAGGTATTGCAGATCTTATTACTGTTCACGGTATGATCAATGTGGATTTCGCAGATGTGAAAGCTGTAATGGAAAATGCCGGTTCAGCTCTTATGGGAATTGGATACGGTACTGGTGAAAATCGTGCTGCCGAAGCTGCTAAAACAGCTATCGAAAGCCCACTTCTTGAACTTTCAATTGATGGAGCTAAAGGTGTTCTATTCAACATCACAGGTGGTAACGATCTAAGTATGTTTGAGGTAGACGAAGCCGCTAAAGTTATCACAGAAGCAGCAGATCCAGATGCAAACATCATCTTTGGTGCGGTTATCAACGATTCATATACTGGAGAAGTTAAGATCACAGTTGTTGCCACAGGTTTTGATTACAAACAAATGGAAGGTTCATTGGTTCGCCCAAGATCAAATTTCAGACCGGAACCAACAAACAACAGCCATAGTTCCCTACCAATCAAACAAACAGACAACGAATTAGATATTCCTGCCTTCATTAGACAAAAAATGAATTAACCGGGAAGCAAAGCTTCCCATGCAGCTAGTGTAGCTTGCAGCTTAAAAAAACTCTCAAAAAACCTCCCTTAAAACGGGAGGTTTTTTTCTATACCCCAGTACAAATTTAGAAAAATTTAACAACTCTTCTACATAATAGTTCCAATAGTAGTATTAATTTGACAAACGTATGACAAAAACCATAAAATACAAGGGCTCTTATCAAAAAAATATGCAGGAAATAAAAGTTTCAGTTCGAGAGTTCCTTCGCAACTACAAGGAATTTAGTGGTCAAAATAAAATTGTTATTATTAAAAATCGTGGTGAGCCTGAAGGCGTTTTTGTGCCATTTAAAGAGTGGGAAAAAAGCTCCAAAAAAATGAAATTAACAAACAAGGATTTAGATCAATTCATTTTCAAAGGTGGTGATCCAAAGTTGAGTCAAAAAATTGATGAAATAATTTATGGAAAAAATAATAATTGATACATCCTTTTTAGTTGCCCTCTTAAATGCTAACGATAATTTACATAGCAAGGCAAAAGAAGCTTTTTTTGAACGCAAAATTTCAAAAATTCAGCTTTATGATTATATTTATTCAGAAACTCTTACAGTTTTGAGGTATAAGGCACCAGAACATCAGTGTGAGTCCTTTCTCAGATTTATAGCCGGATTTCAAATGGAAATCTATTTATCAAATCAAAAAAAATACTCTCTTGCTACTCAATATTTCCACAAACATAAAAAACTCTCTTTTGTAGACTGCCTAATAATCGCCACAGCCAAATTAGAAAATGCCACAATACTCACATTTGATAAGCAACTTCAAAAAGCCTTTAAATTAAGCTAAAATGCTAACAATGAAAGCAGAAATTCTCAAAATAGAGGAAGAAAAATTATGGGATGATTTCGTAAAGACTCACCCACTAGCAACAATTCACCAACTCTCGGATTGGGGTCACTTTCAAAGCACTATTCCTTCCAGAGGCAAATATTGGATTATTGCCCTTAAGGAAGACAATAAAATTATAGGCGGCACGGTTGTTGTTCGTCACAGTCTTCCAAAAGGATATAGTTGGCTTTATTGTCCAAGAGGACCACTCATAGATTTTCACAACCATCATCAATTAAAAGCCCTATTAGACGAGCTTAAAAATTTAGCAAAAGTGGAAAATTCTATTTTTGTGCGTTTTGATCCCCCACTTACAAACCATCTCAAACTTCGCCATTTTAATGCTATAAAATACGGATTCCAGCCTCAAACTACACTTGTTTTAGATCTCAAACAAACACAAGAAGAGCTTTTAAAGGATATGAAACAAAAGGGACGATACAACATCCGGCTTGCAGAAAAAAAAGGTGTGAAAGTACGCATAGCAGATCCAAAAAATGCCAAGCAGTACGGTGCTGACCTTGAAAATTTCTATAATGTCCTCTTAGAAACTACAGAGCGCGATGGTTTCACTCCGCACGACCAAGATTTTTACCAAAAAATGCTCGCTAGTTTACCAGAAAACACAGTTTTATATTTAGCAGAATACGAAAATCAGCTTCTTTCTGCGATGATAGTCACCAATTTTGGGGAAACATCTACCTATTATTACGGAGCCTCTTCAAACAAAAATCGCCACCTCATGGCACCCTACCTAATGCAGTGGCAGGCCATTAAAGACGCCAAACACAGCGGGAAATCCGTTTACGACTTTATGGGAATAGCCCCACCAAAAGCCAAAAATCACCCATGGGCAGGAGTTACAGATTTCAAATTAAAATTCGGCGGAGAAGTTATAAACTATACCAAGCCTTTGGAATTTAGCTTCAAACCATTACACCACTTTCTTTACAGCATCTACAAACGATTCAAATAGGAAAAGATCACGCTTTCAGGTTGAATAAAAAGCTTTTTTGTGATATAATATTACGAAAAATTTAAAACAAAAATAAAAAAATGCCAGGACTAAAGGAAATAAAATCTAAAGCAGAGTTTGAAAAGCTAATTTTTGTTGAAACCCCACAAGCCCAAAAGGCCAAAAGAATGAAGCTGCGACGTGATATTGAAAGAAAAAAAGCAGCGGAAGCGGCTAAAGCAGCGGAAGCGGCTAAAGCAGCAGAAGCGGCAGAAGCAGCTAAAGCAGCAGAAGCGGCTAAAGCAGCAGAAGCGGCAGAAGCAGCTAAAGCAGCAGAAGCGGCAGAAGCAGAAGAGAAGCCAGTTCCAAAAGATTATAGCTATTCTCTAAATGGAAATATTTTAAATATTACTGGTAAGCACGAAGGCGAAGATGTGAACATATCACTCACTGTTTTAGCCCCAAAAGACGTTGAGATTTCTGTTTACAACAAAGATGATGGCAGTGATGGGTATCTAAAATTTGCAGATGGAGAAAAGGCAGGATATTTCGAAATTAGCAAAGATTATAAATGGAAATGGAATAAATTTTCTAGTACTCCTGATTTTTTCGATAAATACAACCTCAAAATTATTAACAACGAAATTATCATCACTCCTAAATCTCCAAGATATAATTTAGATTTTGTTCAGCCAGAGAATATCAATATGTCTGAATTTAAAAAGGGCAAATTGATAATAAAACAAGCAGTTACCGAATTTACTACTAACCAAAATGCTAAAGAAGAATATTTTAGGCAACAATTTTTAGATAACCATGATCTCGTAATTTTCCCATTAGAAGCTTCAGTTTCAAGCGTTGTTAGTAGAGATTATTTCCGAAAATTTGCCCCATCTTGGTTTAAAGATGATCCAAAAAATATCTACATTAACTATTCAAATTCAAAGGAAGAAATTTTAAAAACCCTCGAAGAGGCTTACGAGAAAACAAAAATAAACCCAAACGAACTACCAGCCGAATAGCTGCAAACATTGACACTATTTAATAATAGTTTAAAATAAAACACTTAAAATGTATTATGGCTCAAGAAGATAATAAAAAAACAGCAGCAGACGGAACCATATTACAATTTGGTCGTTCCATAAATGATATTGCACAGGGAAATGATCTTCCAAAGGAATACATCCCTAATTTGTCAGACAAATCTCCTGGCACGATTGCATACCTGCAAGAAACCATAAATAACGCTAACGGAAAAAAGAAGACAGAATTTAAGTATGCCGTTTCTTCACTAACTAACGAGGATATAATAATTTTAGATACCTTTAATGGTAAAGATTTAAACCTAGAGAACATCAAGACCCTAAGCACTACTTTAGCAGAGCAATTATTTAAAACCCATTTTCAAAAGATAAACCTCAGTGGTTTATTGGTAAAAAAGGACATTCATCAAATTGTTAGTTTAATTATAGAATTTGAAGATAAAGGAGGAGAAGTTATTCTGCCAGATTCAGTCCTTACAATGGTTGAAACAGCCAAATCTGTTCGCAAGATATTAGGAACTTCATCAACAGCAGCAGCAGTTGCATCGGTAGCTCCAGTGTCAGCTCCAACTTCAACAGCAGCAATAACTTCGAAAAAGTATCATCGTAAACCACAAACTCCAAAAAAGGCCATCGTTCCTGAGCCTCCAGTCTATGATTCCACACCTTCCTCTCTTTATCCACCAAAAAGAACAAAAGAAAAGAGACCTATTTTAGATGACGGTAATATTGATAAACATCAAGCTCCAAGAGCCTATCCAATACTACCATCAGAATTATACACTCCATATAATTTAGATGACAAAATCCGCAGAGCAAAACAGGGGCTTCAAGCAGAAACTCGCACAGTGTCAGCTCCAGCTTCAGAACCAATAAAAAGCCCAACCCCAGAAACCGACCCAAACAAGCCAAGCTTCCCCCCAAGCTACACAGTAGAAAAAATTCCAGCGGATGCATTATTAATTGAAGATGGAGTAGTAAGCGTTGGCGACAAAAAATACCCAGTCCATGATGGGTATGTGATTACAGCAATTGAAGGTCAGGTAATTACGAATTGTAGTAATATTTATTTCCAAGATGGAAAGATATATGGAAAAGTTAAACTAGAAAATGGAAGATGGTTACCAGTAAATGGAGATAAATTAGTTACAGCAATTGAAGGTCAGGCAATTATGGATTGTATGGATATCTCTTTCAATGAAGGAAAGCTATATGGAAGAGTGGAACTAGAAGATGGAAGATGGTTACCAGTAAATGGAGATAAATTAGTTACAGCAATTGAAGGTCAGGCAATTACGAATTGTAGTAATATTTATTTTCAAGAAGGAAAGCTATATGGAGCAGTTAATCTAGAAGATGGAAGATGGTTACCAGTAAATGGAGATAAATTAGTTACAGCAATTGAAGGTCAGGCAATTACGAATTGTATGAATATTTATTTCCAAGAAGGCAAGCTATATGGAAGAGTTAATCTAGAAGATGGAAGAACCATAAATATACAAGACTATGATCTAGCTGCTCAAACAGCCCAACCAAGCCCAGCAGAATCACCAGCAGCTCCTGCTAAACCAGCCCCAGAAATCGACCCAAACAAGCCAAACTTCCCCCCAAGCTACACAGTAGAAAAAATTCCAGAGGGTGCTCTTAATGGGGGTTATTTTGTAAAAATTGGCGACAAAAGATACCCAACACATGATGGATATATGGTTACAGCAATTAATGGCCATAAAATAATTGTATGCAATGATTTCACAAGATTTGATGAGGACAATAACTTTTCTGGATCAGTACTATTGGAAGATAGAAGATGGTTGCCTGTTTATAAGAGTCAATTAATAGAAAAAATTAATGGCAAAAATATTGAGTGTAATAATTGCAATTTTGCCGATGGTATTTTGTTTGGAAGCGTAACTTTTAGTGACGGTACTAATATAAATTTAGGATTCCACTACGACCAAGAGTCACCTTTAGTAATAGAAAACGGCAATTTAATAATTGCTAAAAAAGCTTCAGAAGATGAAACAAAAACGAGGCCTTCTAATCCATTTGATTCCCCAACCCCAGAAATCGACCTAAACAAGCCAAGCTTCCCCCCAAGCTACACAGTAGAAAAAATTCCAGAGGGTGCAGAGGTTAGAAGAGATTTGTTTGATTGGCACTCTCTTGTAGAAGTTGGTGATAAAAAATATCCAGTTTATGATGGGTATATGATTACAGCAATTGAAGGTCATGCCATTAAACGTTGTTATTATATTAGTTTCAAAGACGGCAAGCTATATGGAGCAGTTAATCTAGAAGATGGAAGATTGTTACCAGTAAATGGAGATAAGCTAGTTACAGAGATTGAAGGTCAGGCAATTATGAATTGTGAGGATATCTCTTTCAATGAAGGCAAGCTATATGGAAAAGTTAAACTAGAAAATGGAAGATGGTTACCAGTAAATGGAGATAAATTAGTTACAGCAATTGAAGGTCAGGCAATTACGAATTGTATGAATATTTATTTCCAAGAAGGCAAGCTATATGGAAGAGTTAATCTAGAAGATGGAAGAACCATAAATATACAAGACTATGATCTAGCTGCTCAAACAGCCCAACCAAGCCCAGCAGAATCACCAGCAGCTCCTGCTAAACCAGCCCCAGAAACCGAGCCAAACAAGCCAAATTTTCCCTCAAGCTTCACAGTAGAAAAAGTGCCAGCGGATGCATTATTAATTGAAGATGGAGTAGTAAGCGTTGGCGACAAAAAATACCCAGTCCATGATGGGTATGTGATTACAGCAATTGAAGGTCAGGCAATTATGGATTGTATGGATATCTCTTTCAATGAAGGAAAGCTATATGGAAGAGTGGAACTAGAAGATGGAAGATGGTTACCAGTAAATGGAGATAAGCTAGTTACAGAGATTGAAGGTCATGCCATTAAACGTTGTTATTATATTAGTTTCAAAGACGGCAAGCTATATGGAGCAGTTAAACTAGAAAATGGAAGATGGTTACAAGTAAATGGAGATAAATTAGTTACAGCAATTGAAGGTCAGGCAATTACGAATTGTAGTAATATTTATTTCCAAGATGGAAAGCTATATGGAAGAGTGAAACTAGAAGATGGAAGATGGTTACCAGTAAATGGAGATAAGCTAGTTACAGAGATTGAAGGTCAGGCAATTATGAATTGTGTGAATATTTATTTCCAAGAAGGCAAGCTATATGGAAGAGTTAATCTAGAAGATGGAAGAACCATAAATATACAAGACTATGATCTAGATGCGCAACCAGCCCAACCAAGCCCAGCAGAATCACCATCAACTTCTGCTAAATCAGCCCCAGAAATCGACCTAAACAAGCCAAGCTTCCCCCCAAGCTACACAGTAGAAAAAATTCCAGAGGGTGCAGAGGTTAGAAGAGATTTGTTTAATTGGCACTCTTTTGTAGAAGTTGGTGATAAAAAATATCCAGTTTATGATGGGTATATGGTTACAGCAATTGAAGGTCAGGCAATTATGGATGTTGGGTATATTGATTTCCGAGAAGGCAAGCTATATGGAGAAGTTAAACTAGAAAATGGAAGATGGTTACCAGTAAATGGAGATAAATTAGTTACAGCAATTGAAGGTCAGGCAATTGAGGATGTTGGGTATATTGATTTCCGAGAAGGCAAGCCATATGGAGAAGTTAAATTAGAAGATGGAAATATAGTAAATCTACAAGACTATTATCTAGATGCGCAACCAGCCCAACCAAGCCCAGCAGAATCACCATCAACTCCTGCTGCCCCAACCCCAGCCCCAGCCTCACCAGAGACGCTAGCCCCAACTACAATAGAAAAAATTACTAGTTTTATACGCCGCAAAATTACTAAAAAAGTTGTAGGAATTATTTTAACTGCGGCTACAACCACAGGTACAGGATATAATTATAGAGCACCCATAAAAAATGCAGCCATTGAGGCTTATGATTCAATACTTTCTTCGGATGGTGCACCTGAAGAAGTAAAACAAAATCTAGAAGTAGGGGCCCAAGAAGCCCAAGAAAAACCTACTACCCCAGCCCCAGCCGGTTTAGAAGTTAAATCAGGTCAAAAAATTAAACTTACACAAAAATCTTTTCCAGAGTTAAATCGCCAAGGTTACATGGATGAAAATGGGTATGTATTAGACAACAAAGGAACGGTTGAAATTATAAATGGGGCAAGATATTTCATTCCAAACTAAAGCACGATATTTTCCGCATCCTCTTTCATTCTATCAATAAATAACACTCCATTGATATGATCATTTTCATGTTGTACAACTCTAGCGTTTAAACCCTTTAAAGCAAGCATTTGTCTGTTGCCTTCAACATCAAAAAATTCCACTTCAATTTTTTTATGTCTACTTACTTGGCCATAAAGTCCCGGCAAGCTCAAACATCCTTCCTCTCCCATTTCTTTTTCTTTACTCAAACTAGAAAGCACAGGATTAACCATCGCCACCACCCTTTCATTTTTAGTTTTAATATCTAAAGTCACTAAAAAAACGCGCATATCTTTATTAACCTGCGGTGCCGCAATTCCAAGACCATTTGCCGCAAACATCGTATCTTTCATGTCTTTCACAAATTTTTTCAAAGAAGCGTCAAATTTTTTTACCGCTTTGCACTCCACTCTCAAAATAGGAGCATTTTCGCCTGTGATAATTTTTAGTTTAGCCATGACCGCATCATACACGAAAAATATTTCTCAGAAAACCTCCCTAAACCTTCTTTAATTCCGCCTCAATAAAACCATCAATCTCACCATTCAAAACAGCATCAGGGTTGCTCTCTTCATAATTAGTTCTATGATCTTTCACCATTTTGTAAGGGTGCAAAACATAAGATCTAATCTGATTTCCCCAAGCAATTTCCTGCACACCACCACGCAAATCTGCCAATTCAGAAGCCTGTTGCGCTTCCATCAAAGTTAAAAGTTTCCCCTGCAAAACAGCCATCGCATGCTCCTTGTTTTGTATCTGACTCCTCTCATTCTGACAACTCACCACAACCCCAGTAGGAATATGAGTTATTCTCACCGCAGAATCGGTAGTATTTACAGACTGTCCCCCACTCCCACCAGATCTAAAAGTATCAATTCTCAAATCTTCATCCTTAATCTCCACTTCCTGATTTCTCTCAATATGCGGCAAAATTTCCACCATCGCAAAAGAAGTTTCTCTAGTGCCTTTAGAATTAAATGGCGACATTCTCACCAACCTATGAACACCATTTTCTCCCTTCAAATAACCAAAAGCAAAATCTCCATTTATCATCACAGTACAGCTTTTAATTCCCGCCTCTTCTCCAACAGATTTATCAATCAGCACAGTTTCATATCCCATTCTTTCAGCATATCTCAAATACATTCTCAAAAGCATTTCCGCAAAATCTTGGGCATCAGTTCCACCGGTTCCAGCATGGATAGATAAAATCGCACTATTTGTATCGTACTTCCCACTCAAAAAAGTTGAGATCTCAAGTTTCTTCCATCTCTCTAATAAATTCGCCACCATCTCTCTATATTCTTTTTGCTCACTTCCTTCATCTTCCGGAATAACACTATGTAATGCCAAAAGCTCTTCCACTTCTTCTTTAATTCCTTGCCAAATTTCTATTAGTTTTTTTAACCCAGCGGCCTTAGTGCTAACTTCTGCGGCATGAGTACTATCATCCCAAAAACCTTCCGACTGCATTTCTTTTTCAAGCAACTCCACTTGTTCTATTTTTGAAGGAAGATCAATTTTTTCAACACCCTGATTGATCAACTTTTTCAGTTCCTCGAGCTGCGTCTTTATTTCATGCATAAAAAAATGTAAAGTGTCGCAAAGGAGTATAACATACATTAAAAATGTCTACGGCACGAAAAATTCTTTCCAATACAATCGCTCAAATTATCGGAAAAGCCCTTGTTGCACTGCTCGGTTTGATAGTTGTAAAAGTTTCAACTCAGTATCTAGGCCGCGCCGGATTTGGTAACTACAGTTTCATATATGAGTTCCTTGCTTTCTTTGGAATAGCAGCTGATCTTGGACTTTTTACTATCGCTGTAAAAGAGATGTCGGAAAACGAGCATCAAATAGAAAAAATCATCGGCAACATTTTAAGTCTCCGCACTATCTTAGTGGCAACAACAATGATTATCGCAGTAATCACAGTATTTTTAATTCCAAAGTATCAAAATACACTTATTCCAGTTGGTGTTGCCATTGCTTCAATAACAGTTTTTCTCACAATCCTAAACGGTACTCTCACTAGCGTTCTCCAAACTAAACTCAAAATGGAGGTTTCTTCTTTTGCCACGGTAATTGGTAAAATTTTCTCCGTTAGTTTCATGCTATATGTGATTTTTTTCGGCTTTCCAAATGATAAAGAAACAGGATTTTACATGCTCATACTTGCAGGAGTTATAGGTATGACAGTAAATCTTCTCATCACTCATCACTATGTTAAAAAAATCGCACCAATAAATTATCAATTTGATATTTCTCTCTGGAAATCTATTCTTAAAAAATCAGCTCCATACGGACTTGCCCTTATTCTAAACACAATTTATTTCCGTATCGACTCAATCCTTATTTTCAATATGCGCTCCGAAGAAGAGTTAGGAATTTACAGTGTAGCTATGAAAATGCTTGAAAGCTTCTCTATCTTACCTCTCTACTTCATGAATTCCGTTTTGCCAACACTCACAAAAAGCATTAACGAGGGAGAGGGGCGTCACAAAAAAGTAATTAGTTATGCCTTCGATTTTCTTGCTTCGATTTCTGTCCCTATGGTTATTGGAGGAACAATTCTCGCCTACCCAATAATATTTATAGTTTCTACTCCAGACTTTTTAAGTCGCATTTCAGAAGGATTTTACGGTTCAGACATCGCCTTCCAAATTCTAATTTTCGCCCTCTTTTTCCAATTCCTAAATGTACTTTTTGCATTTATTTTGATTGCTATAGACAAACAATCCAGGCTTCTCTACATCAATCTCTTTGGCGTAATTTTCAACCTTGCCTCAAACTTTTTAATTATCCCTGCATACGGTTTTCGTGGCGCGGCATTCACCAGCGTCTTATCAGAAATGTTTATTTTTATTGCGACATTTTTAGTTGCCCGCAGTTTCCTTAAGTTCAATATCAGCATCAAAAACCTCGCCAAAATTATATTCTCAGGTTCACTTATGGGCTTTGCAATTTATTATCTACAACCTCTAAGTTACGACTTTTTCCAAAACTGGAATGTCTTAATTTTAATACCATTCGGTGCAGCTATATACCTAGGTTCACTTTTGGCAACTGGCACAGTTAGTAAAGAAATGCTACAATTGCTAAAGAAAAAATAACCCTCAATTTTATGAAGAAACTCCTCATGGCAATGTTGCTCGCGATGCTTGTTACTGCGAACACAGCTTTTGCACTAGATGCTAATTTTAACAAAAACTTCAAAGACATAGACGATAAGGAAGATTTCAAAGAAGCAATTTTAATTTTAAAACAACATGGGATTGTTAAGGGGCAAGGAGAAACAGGAGAATTTAAACCAAAGGCCTCTCTAAATAGAGCAGAGCTTTTAAAAATACTAGTTGAATCAATGTATGCAGATGGTGAAAAATTTGATGATCTCCCAAATCCATATTCCACAGAAATAGTAAAAGTTAAAAACGAGTTAGAAGGCTATAAAGCAAAATGTTTTGAAGATGTAAAAGGTAACGAATGGTTTGCTAAATATATTTGTTACGCAAAAGCCAAAGGTTGGATTAAGGGGTACAGTGATGGAAAATTCCGCCCAGCCCAAATTGTAAATTTTGTTGAGGCACTAAAGATGGCACTAGAAATTCACGGAATAGAATATGATGAAGACAAAACAGAATGGTTCAAAGGAATAGTTGAAAGAGCGGCAAATCACAATCTAATTCCGGAAGACATTTCAGAATTCGCTCAACAATTAAGACGTGACCAAATGGCAGATCTAATTGCCCGCATTATCAAACACAAACAAGGTAAATTAGAAGATTACCTAGGTGCAAGAAAACAATTAAAAGTGGATTACCAAACTTTAAAAGCTAAAAAGAATCTCTTAAAAGAGAAAAAGGAAAAAGAGAATGAGGTTGAAGTTGAAGATGAAGATGAGGATGATAGCAATTAAAGAGTTTTTACTACTTCTCTAAACTTCTCTCCTCTCTCCTTGTAATTTTTATACAAATCAAAACTAGAGCTGGCCGGCGACATCACGATTACTCCTCCATTGGCCAGTTCTTTTTTTGCCATAATAACTGCATCTTTCAAATTATGTGCTTGTAAAATTTTTGTTGGAGTTGTTTCATATGCGCCATTTTTTCTACTTTCTTCAATTGCATTCGCCATTCTTTCTGCAGTACCTCCAACCAAAACAACACCACATAAGTTTTCTCTAGTTAAAATTTTCTCCGCCCATTCGCCATAATCAGCCCCTTTATCTGCTCCACCAGCAATCAAAAATGTTGGCTCATCAAAAGATTCTACAGCTGCGATTGAGGTGTCTGGCGTTGTAGAAAAAGAGTCATTATAAAAACTAATTCCATCTAATTTTCTTACAAATTCAAGTCTATGTGGCAGCCCTTTAAATTCTTTTAAAACCTCAGCAATATCTTGATTGCTAATTCTAAAGTATTTAGCAACCGCCACAGCAGGTAAGATGTTTTCTAAATTGTGAGAACCAATGAGTCCAACTTCGTTCACATTACATATAAATTCGGTATCTTCATATTCGGCGCTATAAATTCCACCTTCTTCTGTAAAAGCCCCATCTTCCACTTTTGATTTCACACTAACTAGCCTTAAATCACCTTTAACCAAAGGGGCGTAGTATTTAAAATAATCGTAGTCCTTGTTTAGAACAGCTACACAATTTTCATTTTGGTGTGCCAAAATAGACTCTTTTGCCGCTAAATATTCCCCAACATCCGCATGATAGTCCAAATGGTCACTAGTGGTATTTAACAAAACAGCAACTTTTGGACTCTTAGTTAAATCATGTAATTGGAAGCTAGACATTTCTAGCACAACCAAATCATCACCTTTAAGTTCATCTAAAAATTCCAATGCCGGCGTACCGATATTCCCCGCCAAAAAAACCCTAGCATTCCCCTTTTTTAAAATTTCATAAATTAAAGTAGAAGTTGTTCCTTTCCCTTTTGTGCCTGTAACTCCAATTACAGGGCAAGGGCATTGATCCATAAAGTATGATGTACAACTCATAATCTCCGCCACCATATTTTTTGCTGACTGGATTAGTGGGTTCAAATATGAAATACCAGGACTCCTAAAAATTACTTCAAACTCTTCCAGGCCTTCTAAATACTTTGTGCCTAGGTGAACCGAAACTCCATCAGGCATTTCATCTTTTATATCTACATTTGCATCACAAATCGTTAAATTATGATAACCATGACGCAACAAATAATGCATAGTTGCCTTACCTTCCAAGCCAAACCCTAAAATTGCTATTTTACTTCTTTGATTCATAAACCAATTTTAGCAGAAAACCTTGAATACGACACTAGCCAAACCATAAAAATCATGATATTATAAATATGGTAAGCGCCGAAAACTAAATATTTTGTAATAAGATTATGTTAGATAAAATTGATAAATGGATGAAGAGGACGCTCGGTGAGAGCAAAACCCCTTCATCTCCTACTGCAAATGTAGGAACGAGTCCAAAGCATGACTCTCAAAAACCTGCTAAAAAAAGTTTCCATAAAAAGAAGCACAACCACAAAAAACCAAACAATAACCAAAACCAGAATTTCAAACATTCAGGTGGCGGCAATAGGGGTGGTTTTAATAAGAGACCTTACGAAGTAAAAAAGGATCGTCCAACAGGACCAACTCCTATTTTAAATGGTCAAATAAAGATTATTCCACTTGGAGGTTTAAACGAAGTTGGAAAGAATATGACAGTTATGGAATACGAAGAGGACATCATTGTTATTGATGCCGGTTTTCAGTTTCCAGGTGAAGAGCTTCCAGGTATAGACTACATAGTTCCAGATATTAATTATCTTGAACGCAACAAAAAACGTATTCGTGGTATTTTCATAACTCACGGACATTTAGATCACATTGGTGGAATTCCTTATATTTTACCTAAGCTTGATTATCCGCCTATTTATGCCACAAAACTTACAGCCGGACTTATAGACGATAGATTAAAAGAATTTAAACAAGAGAAACTCGCAAAAGTTCATTTCATAAATCCAGACGAGCCAATTCGTGCCGGAAAAATGCTTTGCCGTTTTATTCGCGTAATGCACTCAATTCCTGATTGTGTTGCCATTGTTGTAGACACACCTGTGGGTTCAGTAATGCATACTGGAGATTTCAAGTTTGACGACAATCCAGCCCGCAACATGATACGCGACGACATTGGAAAAATGGAAAAACTAGCCAGTCAAAATTTATTGGCACTCCTTTGTGAATCTACAAATTCAATCAAACCGGGTCATACAATTTCTGAGAAAGAAGTTGGCGATGCTCTGGATGAAGTAGTTGGAGAAGCGCCAAAGCGTATTATTATTTCTTCATTTTCAAGCCAAATCGGACGTTTACAGCAAGTACTTGATGCCGCTGTACGCCATGGTAGAAAAATCTACATCAGTGGTCGTAGTATGAGAAACAATATTGAAACCGCCTACAAACTTGGCTACATCAATGTGCCAAAAGAGCAGATTTTTGATGTTAAAAGATATAAAGAAAATGAACAGCCTGATGAAAAGACTTTAATTCTTACAACTGGTTCTCAAGGTGAGCCGCTAGCCGCACTTGCTCGTATTGCTTCTGGGGATCATCCACAAATTAAAGCGAAAAAAGGTGATACGATTGTTTTTTCATCTTCTCCAATTATTGGAAACGAGCATTCTATAAACAAGCTCGTAAATGCCTTCTGTAAGCTAGGTTGTCATATTGTGAGTAATCATATGAAAGACATTCATACTTCAGGACACGGTAAGCAAGATGAGCTAATACGCATGATCAACTACGCTCGTCCAAAATACCTTATCCCAATTCACGGAGAGTATTATATGAGACAAGCCCTCGGCGAACTAGCTACTAAAAACTGCGGAATCCCAGAAGAGAATATTTTCCTACTGGAAAACGGTGGAATTGTTATTGGAGGTCGCGGAAAAATGCAAAGAGACAAAGAACCATTAGATATTCAAGACATGCTAATCGACGGTAGCGGTGAAGGAACAATTGATTCCCATGTTATCTTCGACAGACAAATGATGGCCAAAAATGGTGCTTTAATCATTTTAATTCCTGCCAACAAAAACCGCAGACCAGACATAGTTTCACGCGGACTAATGTACATGCACGAATCACAGGAAATCACAGAGGAAATTGCCAAGTTGGCTAAAGAGGCCTATGAAACAATTCGCAAAAAAAATCCTGGAGCCGACCGCAGAGACATCAAAAAGTATGTTAAATATTCAGTTGAAAGGTTTGTAAACAAGCGTCTCCAAAGAGAGCCTTTGATCATACCTTTAATTGTTGACTAACATTTTTCAATGTTACAAACCATTATTGAATCATTGTATTTTATTTTACCGGCATACGTTGCCAACGCCTTTCCTGTACTTTTAAAAAAAATTCCTTTCGGAGCCGCGCCAATAAACGCACCTCTCTTCGGAAAGCACAAAACTTGGCGCGGCCTCTACCTCGGCTACTTCGGCGCCCTCTTAGTACTTTTCCTCCAATCTCAAATCTCAACTTCTTACGCACTCATAAATTACGCCCAAGTAAACATTTTTCTCTTCGCCCTAGCCCTCGGCTTGGGCGCCCTCCTCGGCGACCTTATAGAATCTTTTTTCAAACGCCGCCTCAAAATTAAACCAGGAGCGATGTTTTTCCCCTTCGACCAACTAGACTTTATCATCGGCGCCGTAATTGCCACCTACCCCCTTTTTAAGCTCCCTGTGTGGCATATTGTTGTGCTCTTACTTCTCACGCCAGTGCTTCATCTGATCACAAACATAATTGCCTACAAACTAAAAATGAAGGACGTTTGGTGGTAGGATTTTTGGGGGCAAAAACTTCATAACCTCTTCTTCACTCTATACTTTAAATCAAAGCCATTTTTCGGAACGCCCAGTTTTATCTGCCACTTTTTCGGCCCACTTTCAGCCACCACCCCATTATGCATAAACTCATGATGGATTTTGCAGAGAGGGATCAAGTTTTTGTGGTTTCTCGTATGAGCAAAATAATCTTGATGATGTAGCTGCTCATATGGTTTTTTGCAGTTTGGATAGACGCATTTTCCATTGGTTTTTGATATGGCTTCTTTGCGGATTTTTGCTGGGATATATCGTGAAACTGGGATGTGTTCTCCCGAAGGGGCTTTGAATTGGTGGGGTTTTGTTGGCTGTGTATCTGCGGTATTTTCGGCTTCGGAAAGCTGTTTTTTGTTTTTAGATTTTTCATCCCCGGGGATATTCTTGCCAGATTTCAAAAATTGTTGAAAAACAACTTTTAAAGCTTCTTCATCACCATTAATCCCCAATTTCTCCTTAATTTTCCCAAACAAAAATTGCATTTCCGCATCCAAATCCACACTAACCTTCTTCACAGCATTCCCACGAAGCTCCTTAGAAAGCTCCTGCAAAGCTGGCTTGCTCATATGTTTTACTTTGTCTGCTAAAACCTCATCATTTTCCTTATTCGCAATTGTCGCAAAAAGCGCAACTTTATGCACGCCAACTTCCTTTAGAGCTTCTTTTAACTTCGGTGCTTCTACCAATTTTTCCTCGACCCACAGCGCTTTTTGCACAACTGCATAGCTTAAACCAGCATATTTACAAGCATATTCGTAAATCGAAGCACAGCCATAATCTTTAAAAATCTCCAATCTAGCAATCTCTGGCAACATCGCCACCAACTCATTTACAATCCTCCGACTCTCCTCCCCAAGCTCACAAAACCTCACATGAATCTCTCTATTTGTCATAAAATTTTAGGTTATGAAGTGCCCTAAACATTAGCAAAATTCATCAAAAAAAATCAAGCCAAAATCGCAGCAGAAAGCCAAAAACCAACAGTTTTTAACGCTGAGAATTCAACCTTAAAACGCCACAAAAGCCCTCTGACGCGCACCACCATATACTTCCATCAAAAAACTCAAAAAATTCAACTTCGCCCACATTTCCCCACGAAAAAAACTCAAAAAAAATTGCCAAAAGATCTCACCGCCAAAATCCCATCCCCGGGGATATCCTCGCCATTTCCGCCAAACTATTGCATAATCATTGCGCATTCAAATCCCAAACCCGTCCCCACTCTCAAATTTTAAAAATGTTTAACAATCTCTTAATAATATTTTGAGATTGTTAATCTGTCGAAAAAGTCGGTCAATTTTCTGAAAGTCAGATTGTAAAGTTCCACCAGCCATCGACAAAAACTAAAAATCCATCACCCCTTCCCAACTCCCCTAAAAATCTTTAAAATAAAACTATGCAAAAGCGCTACCTCATCATTCCGCTTATTACGATCACCGTTGCCGTTCTTGGCAGCCTTTTAACTTCGGCTGGAATGCCTTGGTATAATGCAGAACTCATCAAACCTGCCCTTACACCACCAAGTTGGGTTTTTCCATTGGCTTGGAATACTATTTTCGTACTTGCAACAGCCTCAGCCCTCATTACCTACGACAAAGCTAACGACGAAATTAACTTCTTTTTCTTCAAATTCCACAAAGAACCAAAGCCAGTGCATATTATTGCACTCACTTTTTTTGCAGCAAATGCTGTTCTAAATGTTTTCTGGAGCTTCCTTTTCTTTTATCTACAGGATCCTCAAGCCGCATTTATCGAAATGCTTGTACTTGAGCTTACTCTTATTGCCCTCCACTTTTTTACTTGGAAAATCTCCCGCATTGCTTCCCTTCTACTTCTTCCTTACACAATTTGGGTTGCATTTGCGAGCTATCTAACATACCTTATTCTCCAATTAAATTAATGGAGAAATATGGATAGTATTGATCAACAACCAGTTACTTCTACGGCAGACATGCTTAAGGGCAATTATGAGGCATTTGATTTAATTACAGATAGTGATGGTAATTTGCCTGCTAGTATTGACTTAGCAAAAACATTAATACCTCAGGGGGTAGACATTAGAGTAGTAAATAGTATCGAGAAATTACCACCACAATGTATTGACGAAGCCTTTTGTGACACTGGAAATTCCGTTTGGGACCGATACCACGAGACTATTTATAAAGGGAGAGATGGTAAAATTGTTAGACAAACGTCTACCATGAAAATCAGTCTTTTTGATGAGACAGAGGCACAAATAACATACTTTATAATTCAAAATCCAGCATTAGAAATTGTAAGCACTACTGCTACTGCTGTTGAGAATGTTTAGGAAATCCTAAAACGCAAATAATAAATTGGGCCTTTATCCATAAATTTGCCTTCATAATGAGTGAGAACTTCGCGCAAAATTTGCGGACCATCACTTCCTCCATGTACATCTCTCACTTCTTCCAAAATTTCACCATGTTCACGGACAACTTCTACCGAGTAATCAAATAGTTTTAAATTGTCGGTTTTAAAATGTAAAATTCCATCAGGTTTTAAAAGTCTTTTATAGATAGCTAAAAATCGGGCAGATGTTAGTCGTTTTTTATGTTTGCATGGTTTGCTAAATGGGTCTGGAAAAGTGATCCAAATTTCGTCCACACTACCTTCTGGAAAAAAATCTCCTATTTCTTCAATTAAAATTCTTACAAATCCGGCATTTTTCAGAGAAAGTTTAGAGGCGTTTTTAGAGGCATTCCAAATCCTATCTCCCTTTTTATCTACACCAAGAAAGTTTTTTTCTGGGAATCTTTCAGCCATGGCAATTGTGTAATGACCATACCCACATCCAATTTCCAAAATCAAAGGCGCATCATTCTCAAAATATTTTCCATCAACACAAGGCTCACAAAAAACATTTTCAAAGCTGCACACTTCATCTATTTGTTTTTGCTTGTTTCTCGGCATGACATGAACTTAACCAATGCTTGACCAAAAATCAATAATTACCTAGAATCACCTCCTTTAAAAATTTATATGAAACTAAGGAATCTAGCATTACAGGTTTTAGAGAAAACAGGACATTTAGAAGGTGGTGACAAAAGATATATGCCAAAGCATCTTAAACACCCAGATCTTAATCCTGGTGATACGGTTAAACTTGATAGTTTACGCTCATGGTTAAAGGGCGCTCTGCTTTTTGATAACAGTGTTGATGTAACTACTACTAATAGTAAGTTTCCAAATGGTGAAATTCCAGCAAAATTATTTCATTCTATGCCAAAAGAAAGAAGAGAAAACACTCCATGGGAGATAGAAGATGGAGATAAAGTGCGTCATTTAGATATAGATGAAAACTCTAGGTTAGCGTTAAATCTTACTGCGCGCTATATCAAAGCAAGAGCATTGGCGGAAATTATGGATCAAAATAGAGCGGCCCATATTTGGAACATTTTACTCTCTGGAGACGTTGAAAATGAGAAAAACCCTTTTCGAAAGCATGATAATTTTCATTCTGCCAGATTTGTTGCTGTAGCGGCTGCTATGAAATTAAACCACATTAGAATAGGAAGTAGTCATACAGAAGATAACCAATGTGCAATTCTTATTATAGAAAACGCTCTAGTAAAATTGGGTTTTTCAAAACCTAAAAAGGATGTGAATTTTGGAAATCCTGCACAGCGGAACAAACCTCCGAACTATCATTTGCGATAACAAGCTGCTTTCTTAGCTCTTTTGCACCGTCAAATCCTTTGCAGTACCAGCCAAGATGTTTTCGTATATGTGGAAAATATAGATCACCCAAACTTTCAAAATACTTGGCATGCTCTATCATTATCTCAAGCCTTTCCTTTAAATCTGGCTCTTTATCGCTAAAAAACCACGGTGTTCCAAAAGTAGCCCTACCAACCAAAACCCCATCTACTCCATATTGTTCGCATTTGTTTTTAGCATCTTCCATGCTAGAAACATCACCATTGCCAATCAAAGAAACCCCAGTTCCCTTACAAATTGCTGCCGCTTTCGCAATCTCATCCCAGTTTGATTGACCCATATACATTTGTTTCAATGTTCTCCCATGCAAAGTTATGTTCGCAGGATTTTCCTCTAAAAGATTTTGAATCCATTCTTCTGTAACAATTTTGTCATACCCAATTCTAGTTTTTACAGATACAGGAATCATCTTTCTTTCAACATTTCTTCCTTCTGTCATTTTTCTAGCCTCCAAGATTATATTTTTATGAACACCTGCTTCTTCCATAGTTATTCCTTCAGACCAATCTTGAACCCCCTTTTTACAAGCTTTAATAATTTCTCTCGCTAGTTCCGGAGTTCTAATTAATCCCGCTCCAGAGCCATGCCTAGCAACTGCATTTGCCGGACAGCCCATATTTATATCTATTCCATCAAAGCCCATCTCGCAAAGCATCACACTGCACTTATAAAAACTATCAACTTCTACTCCATAAATTTGAGCTACAACAGGGCGCTCCATATCATGGTACTCAAAAGCCCTAAGCATCTTGGTCGCGCCCCGCGCCAACCCTTCCACATTTGTAAACTCTGTCATTACTAAAGAAGGTTTACCATATTTGCAAACCATATAGCGAAAGGCTGCGTCTGTTACTCCGTCCATTGGCGCGAGTCCGATTATCGGAAGTTCCAAGTTGTCCCAAAATCCTCTATTCATAGGCAACAATATGTCAAAAAAAGCAATTAAACACAAGCCTTGCAAGTTTAAGATAGAATGAAAATCATAAATATGTTATTTTAACTTTAGATTTAAACCCTCTTTCCTCATGCAGAAACAAGACGCTCAGGCGCTTTCTTGGATGAAGCAATACCTCCGCTTCACCGATTATCTTGGCGCCGCCCAACTTTATTTGAGAGATAACTTTTTCCTCGAAGAGGAATTAAGGCCGGAACATTGTAAGTCCCGTATACTTGGTCATTGGGGTACAGTGCCGGGGCTAAATTTGGTTTATGCAAACCTTAATTATCTGGTTTATAAGCATAAAATTAATATGCTTTTAGTTACTGGTCCGGGTCATGGAGCACCTGCAATTTTAGCTAATTTATATGCAGAAAAAACACTCGACGCATTTTACAAAAACTACCCACTTAATCGTAAAGGGTTTGGTCAAATAGTTAGTGATTTTAGTTGGCCCTACTCCCCTTTTCCAAGTCATGTTACGCCAACTGTCCCTGGATCTATCCTTGAAGGAGGAGAGCTTGGGTATAGTTTAGCAACAGCCTTTGGATCAGTTTTAGATAATCCGGATTTAATAACAGCAGTAGTAGTTGGTGATGGTGAAGCAGAAACAGGCCCAACAGCTACAGCTTGGCATAGCAACAAATTTATTAATCCAAAAACCTCTGGAGCAGTTTTACCAATTGTTCATATAAATGGCTACAAAATAAGCAATCCAACAATTTACGGAACAATGAGTGATGCCGAATTAACAAGTCTTTTTAAAGGTTATGGATACAACCCTCACATTATAAAAGGCCCAAATGTTGAAGAAAAAACAATTGCAGTAATGGAAAAGTCCTATCAAGAAATTAGAGAAATACAGAAAAAAGCTCGCTCCCAAAAAACTCTAAATTTTCAGCCAAAGTGGCCTGTAATTTTGTTACAAACTCCAAAAGGATGGAAAGGTTTAGATAAATTTCATGGTCATAAAGTGGAAGGATCTTTCCACTCTCATGGAATACCGGTAGATCATCCAAAAGACGATCCAGAAGCCTTAAAAGCCATTAAAGGTTGGCTTGAAAGCTATAAAGTGCATGAGCTTATAGATCAAAAAGGAACTCCAAAAAATGAGGTTTTACAGTTTGTGCCGAGTGGAAAATATAGAATTGGAATGAATAAACACGCTATTGGAGGTAATTTTTATAAGAAATTAAAGCTACCTTCTTTAAGTAAGCACGGAATTAAATTTAAAAAGAGAGGAGCAACATTGGCAAGCTCTATGGGACAAGGTGCACTTATGTTACGAGATATTTTCAAAATGAACGAAAAAACTTTCCGTCTAATGTGCCCAGACGAAATTGAGTCCAATAAACTTGGTGCCATTTTTCAAGCAACAAAGCGTGCTTATATGTGGCCACTAAAAAACACAGATGAAGATCTTTCTACAGAAGGTAGAGCCATGGAAATGCTTTCAGAGCACACACTTCAAGGTTGGCTGCAAGGATATATTCTCACAGGAAGACACGCAATGTTTGTAACCTATGAGGCCTTTGCGCCAATTATTGCGAGCATGGTTGATCAACACGCCAAATTCCTCAAGCAGTCATTCAATGTTAAATGGCGAAAGCCTGTTGCCAGTGCTATTTATGTGCTTTCAAGTTTAGGATGGAGGCAAGATCACAATGGGTATTCTCACCAAAATCCAAGTTTTATTTCTGGAGTTTTACAAAAGCATGGCAAATTTTCTCAGATATATTTCCCTTCAGATGCTAATAGTTTGCTTGTAGCCTTTGAAGAAACTTTCAAAAAACCTGATTCAATTTCTGTAATAGTTGCAGGAAAACGAGATCTACCTCAATGGCAAACTATAGATGAAGCTCGCGAACAAGCCAAAACAGGATTGCGTGTATGGGATTGGGTTGGAGGAAAAGGTAGTAAAAATCCTGATGTTGTTATGGCATCAGCTGGAGATTATATTACTCAGGAAGCGGTTTTTGCAGTAAAAATGTGTAGAGATTTAGTGCCAGAATTAAACATCAGATATGTAAATGTTTCAGAGCTTACATCACTGGGGCTTGGTGACTATTGCCAAGGAAATAGTTGTCTAACCAAAGTTGGATTCAACCAGTTCTTTACAGACAAAAAGCCGGTTGTGTTTGGATACCACGGTTATGTAAATGATCTTGAGCAAGTACTTTGGCCACACGCAGATTCAGACCGCTTCACATTGAGAGGTTATAACGAGGAAGGTTCTACTACTACTCCTTTCGATATCAAGATGCGTAATGGTGTGAGTTGTTACCATTTTGCAATTGCTCTTATTGAACAAGGTTCTAAATCAAATGCTAAGGTAAGACGAAAAAAGGATAAAATTATTGCAGAAATTAACGCCAGAATTGTTCACCATCAAGAATATATTAGAGAGTTTGGTGATGACCCTGAAGAAGTTAAAAATATGAAATGGTAAAAAATATTGTCATTCTTGGGGCCGGCTTTGCCGGCCTCAAAGTTACTCAGGATCTTACCAAAAAACTCAAAGATCCAAACTACAACATCACTCTTATCGAAAAAAGTGATGTTCATTTATATCGCGCAGATCTTTATGAAGTTGCTACAGCTTTTAATCAAAAAATCACCAAGGAGTGTCTTACAAAATTAAGAAACACTATCGCAACTCCAATCACAGAACTTGTAGATACAAACAGGGTTAAGCTAATTAAAGACGAAGTTGTAAAAATTAAATCCCGCGAAATCCTTTTAAAAAAAGGCAAACCTGTTAAGTATGATTATTTGGTAGTTGCCCTTGGAAGCATTACCAATTATTTCAAAATTCCAGGTTTAGAAAAATATTCACTCCCACTAAAAGACATCCAAGACGGCATCGCAATAAATTGTCATCTAGATCAACATTTACAATCACTATGGGAAAAGAAATCTCAAAAAGAGGTAAACATTGTTATTGGTGGAGGTGGCGCAACAGGAGTTGAAACCGCTACCGAACTTACTTCTGCCTACAAAAAACTTTGCAAAAAATACGACTATCCTTACAAAAAAATCCACATTCACATAATTGAGGGGCAAAAAATGCTTGGAGGTATGGACGCTAAAGGAACAAAAATCATCAAAGCTCGACTAAAAGAACTAAATGTAAAAGTTCATTTCAAAAGTTTCATTACAAAAGTTACAGCTAAAGAAATCACCATCAAAGACGCTCCAGAAAAACTTCCCTACGACATCCTCATCTGGACAGGTGGAGTAAAATCCAATCCTGTAGTTGGCTCAAAACCCATTGAAGTAAGGCCAACTCTGCAGTCAAAAGACGCACCTTCTATTTTCGCAGCCGGAGATAATGCCTTTTATCCAGATCCACAAAATCCAAAACAAAGGTTGCCTATGCTGGCGCGTACAGCTTTCGACCAAGGCTCACTTATCGCCGAAAATATCATTCGCAATATCAAAGGAAAAAAACTAAAAAACTACAAGCACGCCTCTTTAATATACATTTTGCCACTAGGCGGCCGCTTTGCATTGCTCAAAACTCAAAAACATCTCATCAGCGGCCGCCTCATCTGGTACCTCCGCCGCCTCATCTTCCTCAAATACTCCCTCGCCATCCTTCCATTCTGGAAAGGGTTGCGTAAATGGGCTCACGGCACTAAGATCTTCACAGAAAACGATTAAAAATTATGTCTGATGTAGCGCTAAAAATTAGTCACGTTCAAAAGGAATACAAAAGCGGAACAAAAGCCCTTCAAGGTTTAGATTTCGAAGTAAGACGCGGAGAATTCTTCGCCCTACTTGGCCCAAACGGCTCTGGTAAAACAACTCTTATCAATATCATCGCCGGCCCAACAAAAATCACAGAAGGGTCAGTAAAAATTTTTGGACTAGATATCGCAGAACACCGTGAAGAAACAAAACGCCTTATTGGAGTTGTGCCACAGGAAATAAGTTTCGACTCTTTTTTCACCGTAAACGAAACCATGAAAATCCGCTCAGGCTATTATGGCATTCGCAATAACCAAGAACACATCGACGAGATCCTCGAAAAGCTCAACCTCCACGAAAAAAAGCACGCCAATACTCGCGCCCTTTCAGGCGGTATGAAGCGTCGACTCCTCGTTGCCCAAGCACTTGTTCACAAACCAAAACTTCTCATCCTAGACGAGCCCACCGCCGGCGTAGACGTAGAACTTCGACACAACCTCTGGAAATACATGAAAGAGCTCAATGAGGGCGGCCTCACAGTTCTCCTCACAACTCACTACCTCGAAGAAGCCGAAAACCTTTGCGAACGCATCGCCATCATCAACAAAGGCAAACTGGCCGCCCTCGACACCACCGCAAATCTCACAGCCAACAACAAACTCGAAGATGTCTTTATCGATCTAACCTACAATAGCAATGTTTAATAACCCAATCGGAACTTGGACACTTTTCAAGCGCGAAACCAACCGTTTCATGAAGGTTTACATGCAAACAATCATCGCGCCGGTTATTTCTAATCTACTTTTCCTCACAGTCTTCGGCCTTTCCCTAAGCCGCGGTAGTGAAATGATCCACGGCCTAAGCTACCTCCAATTCATCGTCCCAGGACTCGTAATGATGGGTATGACAAACAATGCCTACCAAAACCCATCCTCCTCAATCATCATCACAAAATACCAAGGCCGCATCGACGAACTAATGACAATCCCCCTAACCCCAGGCGAAATCCTCACAGGCTTCATTGCCTCAGCCACTCTCCGCGGCTTCATCGTAGGTATTGCCACCTTAATCCCAGCAGCCTTTTTCGTAGATGTTACCCCATTCTCACTCCCAATCACTCTCCTCTCCGCCCTGCTCCTCAACCTCTGCTTCTCCTTCCTTGGATTCGTAGTTGGTGTTTGGGCCGACGAATTCGACAAAACCGCCTTCCTCCAAAACTTCATCCTCATGCCACTAACCTTCCTCGGCGGCGTATTCTACAGCACTTCAAGTCTCCCATCACCATTCAGCTACATCTCAAACTTCAACCCTATAGTTTACATGGTAAACACTCTCCGCTACGGCTTCACCGGCTACGCCGAATACTCCATCACACTATCTTTCGCTCTAATAAGCGGAATTACTTTGGCTCTAGGAATAGCCTCATATGTAATAATCCGAAGTGGTTGGAAGTTGAAGAATTAAAAGGCTTTCTTACCTTTGGCAGAGGGTATTGTTAATTTTAACTGGATATTATACACTAAAATTAGTCAACAATTGTAATATAAATAAAATATATGGAAATACTTTTAATTTGGGCACTCGGAATTGTAGTTTTATTTATTCTTTTTGGATTGAGAGTGATTAACCAATATGAGCGTGCTGTTGTATTGACTCTTGGAAAATATACAACTACAAGACAGCCAGGATTGACATGGGTTTTTATAGGACTTCAACGAATGATAAAGATTGATATGCGTATTACTACTACTGATATTCCACAACAGGAAGTAATAACCAAAGACAACGTACCTGTTGGTATCAATGCAGTTGTTTACTTTCAAGTAAAATCAGCAGAAAACGCAATTTTGAATATTAAAGATTACACACTTGCCGTTTCTCAATATGCCCAAGCAGCCCTTCGTGATGTTATTGGAGGCATCGAGCTTGACTCATTACTTTCAGAAAGAGAGCATATAGCAGAAGAGATTCAGAAAATTGTTGTAGAGGCTACTCAGTCGTGGGGAATATTAGTTACGGACATAAAAATACAGGACATTGAATTACCAGCTGACATGAAAAGGGTTATGGCAAAGCAAGCCGAATCGGAACGAGAGCGTCGCGCAATTATAATTAGAGCAGAAGGAGAATTTCAGGCTTCAGAACGTTTAGCACAGGCTGCTTCAGTTCTAAGTTCTACTCCTGGAGGTCTTTCAATGAGAACCTTGCAGACAATAGAAAAAATAAATCCTGATCCATCAAAAACAGTTATATTTGCTTTGCCAGTAGAAGTACTTGAAGGAATTAAGGCAATATCAAAAACAGTAAATTCAAAATAAAGTAGGGTTCTCTACTTTATTTCCTTCAAAAAGGATTTTGCTAATTCAGCGGTTTCAGTGCTTGATTGATAGAAATTTTTCCATACCACAACTATATCTGCATCATTAAAAATTGCTCGCTGTGCTTCTTTAATTGTATCTCCACCAGCCACAGCAACCAAAACATCATAACTTCCTTTTATCTGTTTTATTTGATACAAGGGGATCTGTTTTTCCGTTGATAGTTCAGTTTCATCAACACCCCTATGTAGCATTACTACATCAGGAAGTTTTTTTAATTTTTTCAAAACCAAAAGAGCATTTTCAACATTTATCATGTCAATAATTGAGTCGATGTTGAATTTTCTACATTCATCTATAAAACTATCAATGGTTTCAATCGGTGCAACTCCAAGACAGGTTGAAGCGTTAGCACCAGCACTTGCCATCATCTCAACTTCGCGCGCCGCTAAATCAGTACATTTATTATCAGCCACAATATAACTACCAATTGGTGCCAATGCTTTGATTCTAGAAATAGCTTCTGTTCCATATATTTTTATTAAAGGTGTTCCCGCCTCAATCAAAATTCTATCAGAAACTGGAAGTTGTGAAATAATCTCTCCCGCTTCTTCAAGAGTGCTATTTAGAGCTATGTGGAGATATTTTTTTCGTTTTTGTAACCTTACTTTTTTAGATAAAATTTTGAGAATATCCAAATCATCTTTTGGAATATCATCCTCTAATTTAGATGTCATTTTTAAATAATTGGAAAGGTATAATTTATTAAAAGTTTCTTGATTCACCACAAAGAATATGTAAGCTCCTATTATAAAAATTACACCTAGGGTCTCATTTATACTAAAAGCAATAAATACAAAAATAATTATGAAGTTGAAAGATTTAAATTGATTTTTATTGTTTCTAATTTTCATAAACTTTATTTAAGCAGTTTTAAAAAATCTTGTGCTAATTTAGCAGTATTTCCAGGTGCTTCATAAAAAGAGCGCCAGATAACTACGATATCTGAATCATTAAAAAAAGTTTTTACAACATCACGCGTTGTCTCTCCACCAGCAGTAGATATTAAAACTTTGCCATAAGTTCCCTTTATTCGGTGGATTTGATCTAGTGGAATTTGTTTTTCTCTATTTTTCTCATTTTCATCTACACCACGATGTAAAACAATCACAGTAGGAAGTTTTTTTAATTTCTGTAAAATTTCAAATGGAAATTTTACATTCATCATATCAATCATTGAATCAATACCAGCTTTTTCACACTCCTTAATAAATTCGTTTATAGTCTCAATTGGTGCTAAACCTAAGCAGGTAGCCGCCGAAGCGCCAGCTTCTGCAGCTGCCTCCACTTCTCTTGAGCCTCTATCCATGCATTTTAAATCAGCGACAATGTATCCTGGTTTTTTTAGTTTCTCCTCCCACCAATTTTTTAGTGCTGTTATTCCATTCATTCCATACCTTTTTATTAAAGGAGTTCCCGCTTCAATTATGATTTTTTCCGAAGCAGGAAGCATTGCAATCATCCCTCTTACTTCTTCAAGAGAGCTATTGAAGGCTATTTGGAGATATTTTGATTGTTGTTTAAGCATAAGTATATGTCATTTTCTACAAATTAATTATATCCGACTTTAAGCTATTTTCCCAGTTAGACGCAGAAACAACACAAAACAAAAAACCGCCAAACCTACATTAAACATGGGAAAAGTCCTTCATCTCCGGGGATATTCTGGACTTTTTAGCGGAGTATGGGCTTATATGCATTTCTATATCAAAAAGAATGAACAAAACTTTTTCGACCAAGCGTAGTAAATTTTTTGTGGCAGGTCTCGTGGTTTCCTGCATACAAACAATACGAAGCTATCGTCAAAAAAGCCTTTTTTGAATATCCATTATTTTGGAAGCGTTTAAACCTTTAAAAAAAGGTGAGTATATACTCACCAAAACACAATTTAACCCTTATTTCAAGCCAAAAATCTTGATCATTTTTCTGATTGGGGTAGATTAAAAATAAACAATAATCAAAAAAATGAAACTAACAGAAAACGAACTAATACTACACAATCAATTCTCCGAATACGGCAAAAATGCCAAAGAATGGCTAAGAAAGTGCGCCCTCATGCTTCCCAAAATCAACAGGCACAGAATTTGGGAAAAGAAGGGTTTCAGTTCTATTTACGAATACGCTGCCAAAATTGCTGGAATGAGCAGATTCCAAGTACAAGACGCACTTCGAATTATGCACCACATAGAGAACAAACCGGCCATCTTAAAAGTCGCTCAAACAAAAGGATTGAATGCTATCAGACCCATCGCCGCCATTGCCACAACCGAAAATCAGGAATTATTAGCCGAAAAAGCCAATTCCATGAGCAAAAATACCCTGGAAACTTGGGTCAGAGATATACGCCAGGAATTCTGTACTAGTACAGAATCAATTCAAAAAAAGCCCATTGATAAGCCAAAACAGGTTCAATTTTCTCTCCCGGCAGAGATAGTTGAAAAATTGGAACAACTCAAAGGTCAGCAAACCTGGGAAGAAATTTTTAAAGAGTTTATAAAGTACAAAGAGTGCCAACCTCAAAAACCCGAGCCAATACGCACAAACTCAAGACACATTCCCACCTCAATTAGTAAATATGTTAAACACCGCGCTTCTGGCCTCTGCGAGCATCCCCACTGCAACAAAGAAGCCGCAGAATTACACCACACTATCCCATTCTCACTCCACAAAGTCCACGACCCAGACCTGATCCGCCACATCTGCAAAGACCACCACTCCATCGCCCATCATGGCCTAATATCCAACCAGGAATTTTCTCCAGAATCTTGGCAAACTCTCAAACAAGAGCATACACCAAACAAATACACTCAAATCAACAGCCGGGTCATAGCCCACAAGCAACTAAATTTTGCGCCAAGTTAAAAGAAAAAAATGGTGGGCCGAGAAGGATTCGAACCTTCGAAGGCGAAGCCAGCAGATTTACAGTCTGCCCTATTTGACCGCTTTAGTATCGACCCATATTTCAATTTGCAAACAGGATTATATCGAAATAAGCTCATCTTGCAAACCAAAAACCTCCGCTATTGACTTTCCACCCTCCAAAAGGCAAAATCCTTCCCTATGCGTTTATCATCATTCGTCAAAGAAAGGCCTAAAACAACAGCTTTATTAATAATCGCTGGCATATCTGCAGCAGTAAATTTATGTAGTGAATCAAAACCAAATCCAACCAGAAATCACAAACCACTGCTTCAAGCCGACTCCTCAAATTCAAACGATACCCCAGAGTTACTCCCAGAAGATTTATCAGCAAAAACGAACACCAAGGCCTTTGAAGTTCTAAAATTAGATCTTGGCAAACCGGCACTTCAAGAAATAATAGAAGACACTCCGGAAGGATACAAAGATACCGTTAGAGATTTAAGCTTTAAAGGAGATATAAATTTGTTAGCAGTAAAAAGAGATTGCGAAGATTTTATTGGTAAAGGTCCGCTTACAGGCTACAAATTAACAGCACTATCTCCACTAGAACGCCTTAGCTTTTCACTAAAAACTTTATTGCGTGAAATTGCAAAATCTCCAAACAGCAGAGATAGTTTTAGCAAAGTTCTAGAATCTTTATGTGGCGGAGATGATTATGCTGGAAAAATTGTTGATAGCTTAAGAATTGGTCTTAATGAAATGATGGACGATAAAGAATTGTCTCCATTCGAGAAACATATTCTCTTACAAGAGGCTAATAGATTCACACAAGAATTTTTAAATTCACCAATAAGTGATATTGGTTTGGATCCAGACAAACTAGAATCATTAGGCATTAATTCCGATAATGAAGTACTTAATGTTACGAATTTTAATACAGATAGCATTATGGATAGTGCAAAAAATTATTTAACAAAGTTAAGTATTGCATATGATTCCGAAACAGATCCTCAAAAACTGGCAGCCATTCAATCAAAAATCACATCTGCAAACTTCGCTAAAGCTACTTTAATTAGGGAAACATTTTATCTTAATGAAGCTGATTTCGATTCCCAATATAGACAAGGTGTATGCTATTATCCTGTAAAGATGTAATAGATTTTCATGTCTCAAACTTTTCCTTATGCCTTTATTAGAGGTGAAATAACTCCAATCGAAAACGCAACCGTACCTATTCAGTGCAAAGCTTTTCAGTATGGATTAGGTTGCTACACAGGAATGCGCGCCCATTGGGACGGTGAAAATCTCCAACTTTTCCGACTAGAAGATCATTACAAACGTCTCAAAAACGCCGCCGAAAAATTAAACATCTATTTTCCGTACGACTTCCCAAAATTCAGCGAAACCCTCAAAAACTTCATCAAAAAAAACGAAGTTAAGGAAGACGCCTACCTAAGAATAAACCTTTATTGTGCCTCAACCCAAATGACACCCCGCTTCAACAACCCCGACGACGACCTCGCCATCTACCTAATCTCCCTCAAAGACTATTTCAATTCAAGCCAAGCTCTCAATGTGCGTATAAGCGACTACATCCGCATAGACAACGACATGATCCCAATAGAGGCAAAATCTACCGGCAGTTATATTAACTCCGCTCTCGCAAAAACACAGGCACTCTCAGAAGGTTATGATGAATGCCTTTTCCTCAATCGCGAAGGCCATGTTTGCGAAGCATCAGGTGCCAACCTCTTTGCCATTAAAAACAACACCTCCACAACTCCCCCACTCTCAGACAATATCTTAAACGGCATCACTAGAGACACTGTAATTACTCTTCTCAAAAACGAACTCAATATCGAAACCCAAGAGCGCACAATCTTACCAAATGAACTCACAGAATTTGAAGAACTGTTTTTTACTGGAACAGCAGCCAAAATAACCTCTATCGCTTCCATCAACAAAGCCCCACTGAAATCTTCAGACACACCAACAGCACAAAAACTCCAATCACTTTTAGATAACACCTTCCGCAACAAGCTACCCCAGTATTCTCACTGGTTAACTCCGGTGTATTAAGCCTCAATTATTTCTCCACCATCCCCACTCACAACATTTTTAGTTCTAAGGCCTTGACCATTTCCAAGCTCTATCCAGTCAGCCAATTTTGGTATTGATAAAACGCCTTCTCTAGAAATTGTAACCACGAATTTAAAAATTTCTACTATTCTTTCACCTCTAAGTTCAGTAACAAAATAAGTTCTATTTATACCTCCTAAATGGTTAATTTCGTCTTCTATTTCGCATTTTTGATTACTTTGCAGAGTATTAAAAGATATTTTTTTAAGCTCTCTAGGCATACAACTCATTCTCATTAAAGCAGTTTTATGGAGCTCCATTTGATCTCTAACATGTTGAATTACACGCCCATCACCCATTGAATAAGATTTTCCATCATAAAAAAAAGTTAAACGCGTACGAGTTTGATTATTTTTTGGGTTGATCAAGGCTCTTAATTCCATAAAAGGTGGAATTCTTACTTTTAAATTAAGATCATTTTTAGTAAATGCCAAAGATTCTTCATCGCTTAATTCTAGTATTCTGCCAAATTTTGTAACCAAATCCGTAGCAATGTCTTTCCATTGAGTTTCTAGATCATTTGTTACAATTGTTACAATTTCAGAAGCTCTATTTATTAGCCTAAAAGCATGGTTAATTGTGTCATCATTTCTCATGACCAAATCCGCCCAAACAGTTTCATCATTACTATCTAAAACCATCTTAACAATCTCTCTAGCCCTAGAAATGCTCAAATCCACCTCTGTATCATCCTCTACATCCTCTTTGTATCTAAAATTAGCTAACAAGTTCTGATAACAAACATATGATTTTGAAGTCCAATGTTCATCAAAGTCATCAGAATGAAGTGGGTTGATATTGATCCTATCATTTATTCTACACATAGTTAAAGCCACATCCATCAGGTATATAGCAGTTTCCCTATCATCATCATTCCTAAAAGGATCACGATTATTATATAGGTCTTCAACAATTTCCTTTGCTCTCTCAAGACTCATGCCATCAAAACCCTCTACACTTTCATTAGCACCAAATCTGCGAACTCCATCTAATTCCAACATATAAAAATTTAAAAGGTAGCGAAATCTACTATTAAATTAACATTTAGTCAAATGTATAGTGCAAATTTGTAAACAACCGCTATTTTGAAAGCAAAGAAAACTTTTTTAAAGTTTTCTTAAATGGAGCCACAAAGCATCCAACTTATTTTATGTTTGTGTTCGGGTTTTATAGCAGTAAAAAACAAAATTCCTTCATTCAAGCCCACAAACATACTTCAACTTGACCAATAAAGCCCTAAAGTGTACACTTTAGTTGTAATAATCCAGCAATATGACTACGAAGATAATCGGTATAAAAGAATACCGCCAAAACATCACTACTCTCTGGAAAGAGGCACGTGAAAAGAACATTAAATATATTGTTATGTACCACTCCAAGCCTGTTTTTGAGGTTAGCCCATTACAAGATGAAGATGAGCTTATTGAGCTCTTAAAGAAAGATATTAAGGAGGCTCGGGCACAAGCTAAGAATGGAGAAACTACTTCTCATGAGGATCTTATGGCAGAGTTTGGTATAAAGTAAAACCTATGTTTCGATTTGAATACACAAAAAATGCTGCAAGAGATCTTCGACAAATCGATCAACACATTGCAAAGCGTATTTTAAAGAAAATGGATTCTTTCTCAAAGCATGAAAATCCCCTGAAATTTGCCAAAAAACTAAAAGATTTCAGCTTAGGGGAATACCGCTTCAGAATTGGTGATTACAGGGTGATTTTTGATTTAAACGAGGATGGAAGCTTAAAAATTCTAATGATACTTTCTATAAAACACAGGAAAGAAGCCTATTTAGAGTAAAAAACATTAAGTTAAAAATCTTAAATGGAGCCACCTATAACAAAGAGTGAGCAAAAACTTTCCGACCAAGCGTAGTAAATTTTTTGTAGTAGGTCTCGTGGTTTCCTACATCAAAAAATACGAAGCTAGGGAGGAAATGTTTTTGCAAACAACCGCTATTTTGAAAGCAAAGAAAACTTTTTTAAAGTTTTCTTAAATGGAGCCACCTATCGGATTCGAACCGATGACCCACGGTTTACAAAACCGTTGCTCTACCAGCTGAGCTAAGGTGGCACCTTGTCTACAAGAAGCAGACAAGCGGAATTTTATTTTAAATCAATCTAACTGTCAATTTTTTTTAAAAATGGTACACTCATATGCGTTATGTTAGATCTAAAATCACAATTCCCGGAAGTTCTGCAAGATGAATCCTTAGCCAATTACTGCACTTTTCGCGTAGGAGGTAAGGCCGATTATTTTTTTAAGGCAAATACTCTCAATTCATTGCAGAATATCCTAAAATACGCCAAAGAGCATCAAATCCCCTACTTTATTATCGGCAAGGGATCCAATGTACTTTTCTCAGATAGGGGTTTTCGTGGGCTTATAATTCAGCTTGAACTCAAAGATATTACTTTTCACGAATCTTCAGTAACAGCCCAATCTGGCGTTATTACAGCAGTTCTGATAAATGAATGTATAAAAAACGGCTACAGTGGACTTGAAAAATGGGTTGGACTACCTGGAACAATCGGTGGTGCAGTTTATGGTAATGCTGGTTGTAACGGGCTTGAAACCAAAGAAATACTCACAGAAGCTACAATCCTAGATCCCCTAACGGCTGAAACTCGTACAGTAAAAAACACTTATTTCGAATTCACATATCGTCACAGTAAACTCAAAGAAACAGGCGAAATTTTAGTAGATGCGACATTTTCTCTACAAAAAGATGTTCTAACCGCCGAGCAACAAAGGGCTATTATGTCTGAAATACAGCAATTTAGACTAACCAAACAGCCCCACGGACCATCATCCGGGTCATTCTTTAAAAATCCTTCTCCAGACAAACCAGCGGGCCTCCTAATAGATCAAGCAGGCCTCAAAGGAACAAAAATAGGAGACGCCCAAATTTCAGAAAAGCATGGAAACTTTTTCTTAAACCTCGGAAAAGCCACTGCCTCAGACATTTCTCAACTAGCCCAAAAAGCCCAAAAAGAAGTTTACGAAAAATTCCAAATCAACCTCGAACCAGAAGTTCAAATTCTTACAGAGACGGGCAAATCTAAGCTATAAAACATTACCAAATCTCCGCAACTACTTTATTACACAAAATCATTCTTTTTGCTACAATAGCAGCAGTTAATAACAAAATTCCTATGTTTAATAAACAAACGCTAAAACAGGCCTTAATTGTTTTCGGTCTTACACTTGGAGCACTTACATTGGTTTCAGCTTTCCCGGTAGCATCAGCTGCACTAATCAGTCCAAGTGATTCACCTTCATCTATTGTTGAGGCAACAGGTGGAGAAGGTTCTATCAGAGCTCTAGTTCTAAGAATCATCAACTTTGCACTTGGTTTCCTTGGAATAGTGGCGGTTATCATGGTTATCTACGGAGGTGTTACTTATGTAACAGCAGCCGGAGCAGATGAGCAAATTGGTAACGCAAAGAAAATCATTCTTTACGCAGTAGTTGGTATTATTATCATTCTACTTTCATTCGCAATCATCAACACTGTACTACAAGCTGGTACTGGTGTGACGCAATAAACGCTTACGTTAGCTTACCTAAAAAGCTCCATGCCTTAAAAAGTGTGGGGCTTTTTTTAAATCTAAGCTGCTAGTGCTTCTCTTTCCACTCCTCCCTCTTTCACAGTCTCCAAATCATCCTCCACCACAACTTTATCTTTTAAAATTTCCACAATCTTATTTGCAGGTATAATTCTTTGATCATACTGTAAAATTCCTAAAATATATTTTGCCACGAAAATATTTTTCAATTCAAAGCTATTGGTATCCAAAGAAAAATCCACCACTTTTCCAAGTGCTTTGCCATCACGAGTTACAACTTTATTGCCAAACAAAACAATGTTTTTTTCTCTAATTTCCGAAAGCCTAATAATATCATTTGCCTCAATAATATCGTCAAAATGATTGATCTGCACAACATCACCCCAGCTTATAACATCTCTATCCATAATCACCATCTGGTTCGATTTATCCACCACAAAAGCCAAAAGTTTACCTTTATCGGTATCTATAATGATGTCTCCAACCATTGCAATGGGCTTTCTTCCATCGCTCAAATACACGGCTGTACCAACAATATTGCTAAACATTTTTTCCATAACTTCATTATAATGCAAAAATTGACTTAACATTAGGCATTTTATTATATAGAATCACAAAGCAATGTCGGGGTGTAGCTCAGTTGGCTAGAGTACCTGGTTTGGGACCAGGGGGTCGAAGGTTCGAGTCCTTTCACCCCGACCATTTAAAAAAGATGCTAGATTTTTATATCTAACACCTTTTTTTGTTTACAAACTCCCCCCTTCCCATCTAGAATAAAGGCACTTAATCTCATACTTATGAATTCAAAAGTTTATATTGTACTCGCCTTAATTATTGGACTAGCAATCGGTTATTTTGCTACTAGCTCAGAGTTATTTAAAGGTTTCCTTTTCTTCAGCCCAAACAAGTCTATAAACACAGAAAAAGCTGGTTTTGACCTTGTTAATGAAGAAGTTCCAGAAGGGCAAATGATCAATATCGAAAGCCCAACAATTCAAAATAATAATTTAGAACGCGGGTCTATTCAACCAAGAAACCGCGCCTTAACCCAATAAAAAATGTCAAACCAACGCTTTGAACTTTCAAATAGATTATTCATTCTGCTTTCTGCTTTTACTGCAGCCTTATTTATATTTTGGGGTTTCCGCATCGCAGAAATTTACCAAAACACTACAGGATCTCAACCTCGTGAAATCGTAGTTGAAGCTCAAGGCAAGGCCTATGTTGTTCCGGATGTTGCCCAAGTAAATCTAGGTGTAAACACTAAGGGGCCAGAAACTGTAAAAATTGTTGAAGAAAATACTAAAAAAGTAAACGCTATAATTAAAGCACTTACAGATAAAGGTATCGATTCAAAAGACATTCAAACAGTTCAATACAACCTTTACGAAAACTACAAATGGCTACCAAATGAAGGTTCAAAACCAGACGGTTATGTGTTAGACCAAAGCATTCTTGTTAAAGTTCGTGATATTGAAAAAATTGGCTCAATTATCGATCTTGCGAGCTCAAACGGTGCTACAACTATTGGAAATGTTAGCTTTATTGTAGACAATCCAGATGCCGCAAAAGACGAAGCAAGAAATGAAGCTATCAAGAAAGCAAAAATTAAAGCCTTGGCAATTGCTTCTGAAGCTGGACTAAAACTTAGTGAGGTTTCAAATTATTATGAATATTCTGGCAATGATTACTACAACGGGCCACAAGTTTATGCCGATACAGCTAGCCTAGAAAAAGGTGGTTTTGGAGGTGGAGGATCTGCAGAAGCAGCTCCATCAATCCAACCAGGGCAGCAAGAAGTTACATTGAATGTAAGCCTAACATACAAGTTGAAATAGACAATCAGTACCCCATTCTTTCCTTCCTAAACTCTTCAAAGTCTTTGCACTTGAAGAACCTATTGTTTGCTTTCTCAAAGCCAATAGTTGAAATAGGAATTGAACCATAATGGTGACCTGGATACACTTTAGTAGATTGTGGGAGTTTCATTATTCTTTGTAAACTTTCCCACAAATCTTCTACATTACTGCCTTCAAGATCCGCTCTGCCACAACCTTCAACAAAAAGCGTATCTCCAGTTATTAAATGACCATGTTCTTCAATATAAAAGCAAACCGCATCATCAATATGCCCAGGTGTATATAAAACTTTTATTTTTAGTCCATCTAATCTCAGAATATCGCCTTCATCAATAAAAACTGTCATATTTTCCTTTAGATTTAATCTCTTAGCTGCATGCTTATGAACATAAACCGGTACCCCAAATCTTTCTACCAATTTTTGCACTCCAGAAACATGGTCGAAATGGCTATGTGTAAGAAGTATCATTTTTACATTTAAACCATCTAGCCTGATCTCCGAAATCAAATGATCCGTATCTCCAGGATCCACAACTGCAATATCCTTACCATTCTCTATAAAATAAGAAAAATTATTATCAAAGCCTTGTATTGGTATTTGTCGTATCATCTAGCCAATAATACTAAAATTTTACTGCTTTAACAATCTGATTCACCCACACTTTGTCATCGTACACAAACTCTTCCTTATCTATCTTAAAAAAAGATCTATCTAAGCTATTTAAAACATTTTCAGGTCTATGATAAAAGGATTCTATTACCACAGTCTCACCATCTTTTGTTTTTAATTTTGGTGCTTTCTTTTGATTTATATTTGTCACAATAAATTCTCCTCCAACCTTAAGTACTCTATTTACTTCATCAAAAGCTTCTTCCAGTTTATCTAAGTGTACTAGCAAAAAAGTAGCCACCACCATATCAAAGCTTTCATTTTCAAATGGTAATTTTCTAATATCTGCTTGGGCAGTTTCTATCATTGGAAATTTCTTTTTGGTAATTTTTAGCATGGCATCAGAAAGATCCACAGCGCAAACTTCCGCACCAGCCATATGTAGATCATGAATTATCCGGCCAGTCCCACAACCAACATCCAAAACTTTTTTACCTCTAAGATCTCCAAAAAATTTCAAAAGCACATCATTTTCAAAACTATTCAAATACCCCAGACTATCATCATAGGCTGTAGCATACTTATTATAACCCTCTTCAGAGCTAACCACATGCGATTTTTTTAGGCTTCCTTTAAAACTCATACAATAACTGTTATACTTAAATCATATCAATAACTCAACACAATGGGAATCGGAGGAGAAAAACCAGCAATGAGAGAGATCGATGACACGCGTGCTGCTGGGCGTGAAGATGCATTTGAATTAATTGTAGAGCGTATTAAGGGTACAGGCGCTGATGTAGAGGATGTATCAACTCCCCTATTTGTAGAGATCGATGAAGACGAATTTGAGGTTGGTGAAAAACGCGTGGTTAATTTTAGTCTTAACGGTTTTGATTTTGAACTTACTCGTAAATCTGAGGAATTTACTCTTCAAGGAGCTGGTCACAAAAAGCATGTTGAGGCGCTTAAAACTCCAAGAATAAATATTGTGTTACGCAAAAAGGCTCAGTTCTCACAAGATTGGCAAGTAGTAGATTTAGAAGATATGTTTTAATTAGTCTAAGATTTTCTTAGCCCATCCTTCCATTTCAGCCTCTTCTTCGTCGTTATTGTGGTCGAAACCCAAAGCATGTAGAACACCATGCACGAACAAAATTTCAATTTCTCTTTTGAGAGAGTGGCCTTTTTCTTTGGCTTGCCTCTCTGCAGTATCAATAGAAATAAAGATATCGCCCACTACAAGGCCTTCTTCTACAGTTTCCCAGTCAGTAACCTCTAGGTAAGCAAAAGTTATTACATCCGTAGGTTTATCTTTATGGCGGTGCTCCTTATTAATTTTATGAATTGTTTTATCATCTACAATTATGCAATCAAATTGGCCATCTAGGCCTTTTAATTTTTTATCCACATAAGACTTCATTACCACATAAGTTTTATCAACAAGCTGCATTAAATTAGATTTTTGAACTTTCCTATTTGTCTCATTTATAAAATTGAAATAAAGCATGTTTTTATTTTAACCAAATATCATCATAAATTTGCCACTCATTTTCATCAATTTCCCAGAATGGATATATTGCTACTCCTTGGAAATTATCTGTCTCACTTCGAAAGTGATTAAGACCTCTAGTTACGCCCAAAAGCCCAGTTCTGATGTTTTCAACTTCTGGATCAAACCAATCTTTCTTTTCGTCATACTGATAGGCAGGAAGCCCTATAAACACTTCTTTACCGTCAAGTAAACTTGTAACCCGTATTGTTTGTTCCATCACAAGCCAAATATATTTCCACTCTTTGTCTAGGCTTGTGTCATAAGTCATTGTGATAATTTGATCAGCATATCTAGCCACATTTTTATAAATAACTTCAGTATTATAATTTTCCAAAGGTTTAAAGTGATTAGCTATCCATAAAAAATTTTTCGGAATAAACTCTGCTAACGCAACAGACATTTTTTTATTCTTCGGAATCATATTTTTAGTTTCTTTCAAAAGTTCTATAAAATTAGTATCTCCATCCCACACTGGTTCAATATCAAAATGCACTCCATCAAAACCAACTAGCTGTGTAAAAATAAAAGCTTGTTTTGCCATATTATGACGCACTTCCCTATCGTTTAAATCAATCTTACCCCTAATTTGTCCAAGCCAAGCCTGATACTGAATTTCTTTATCAAATTTTTTAGCCTTTTCAATGAAATTAGTGGCAAAGGCATATCCATTTTCCTCAACTCCCCCATCTTTTTCGAATGGGCCACTGTGAACAAAAACAGTTTTTATATCATGTTTTCTAAATGTTTCTACCAATTTCTGTATTTGGCTATCAGTTTTATAAACTCCCACCCATTCATGACCAAGCCAAACAGCATTATTTCCCTTATTATAGAAGCTTCCGGGCTGATCCGCTGAAAATCCCAAAAAATATAGCCACACAAATATTAAAAAAAGAAATGTTACAGCTAAGGTCGTTATTTTCCAGATTTTAAACATTTCTTAATTTTTTTAAGGCATCAAATACTATAATCCCATAACATGTTGCAACATTCAAAGAATTTGCGCGACCAAGCATAGGTAAACTCACAGCCATATCAACTTCTTCCATAATTTCATCAGAAATTCCATATACCTCATGGCCAAAAACAAAACATACAGGACCTTCATATTTTGCTTCAGAATAGTTTACTGCATTTTCTGCAAGCTCTACTGCAATAATTTTTACTCCCATTTTTTTCATTTCTTTTATTGCTTCAATCGTTTCTTCTTTATATTCCCAAGGGACTAAATTTTCTGCCCCCAGAGCTGTCTTAGAAATCTCCTTACGCGGTGGAAAACCTGTAATACCACACAGATATATCTTTTCAAGCAAAACAGCGTCAGAAGTCCTAAAAATAGCTCCTACATTAAACAGGCTTCTTACATTATCTAAAATTGCAAATATTGGTGTCCTATCCTTCGTTTTTACTTCCGATTCCGAAGGTTTCATCTTCTGTATTTCTTCGTAAGTTAGCTTCCTCATTTATTCTTTTAATATATGCGAGTGCTTCATCAATAAGATCATCAAGCTCTGCCATAGTAATATTATCATCAGGTCTAAACAAGTCCCCATTGTTAATTATGCCATTCTCAACAGCAAAATTTGTATATCTTGGATACCACCACATATCAGCTATTTTTGGATTAACATCCTTAAAGTAGCTTTTTTGGTTTTTGAGATTCTCCACAGACCCCAGTTCATCAACCAATTCAAATCTAAATTTATTATCAACTAATTTTAGTGCACCTAGTACCACTTTTAATGATTGTATTCGAGATATTGGTCTTTCAGGGTGAAACGGGCTATTTTTTTCATTTAGATATCCGTTTATCATTCCAAGCATCGTGGCAATATTAATATCATTATATAGGCGATCATTTGGACCAACATCTGGATATAATTGTATTTCGCCATCTAATTTCATTTCGTCATAATCAGACATAGCCGAAAAGTTGAACAAGCAAAAATCTATAAATTTTGCACACTCTTCTAAATCTTTTTCGTGTTGTGTTTTAAGTGATAGCCTTTGTAGTACTGTAGAGATAAATTCATCGCGTCTTACATAGTTTTCTGTTGAGACTATTCTGCCAGTCCCAAATCCTATGCCATTACCTCTAATTACATACACTTCTCCATTATTCATAGACTTTTCACCATCTGCATATCTTGCACCAATAACTAAATCCTTGTAGCCGTCTTGGTCAAAATCAATAGTCAAAATACTACTACCAAACCAGTCATCAGTATCCTTACCAACAATTAAAGATTTTTTACCATTAGCGTAGTAAATATTTATATTACCAGGTGTGCTTTGAGTTTTATCCCCCACTCCAGGAGCGCCAACTACAACATCGTCTTTCCCATCCATATCAAAATCTTCCATCATCACACTAGCTCCTTGCATGCTTTCACTTTCAAAGTTTGTGAAAATTTCATCGGGACTGCCTTTCATTTCTTCCTCAGTCCCAAAAAATAACGAAACTTTGGAATCTTCAGAATTTCCACTATATGGGAAACTACTTATTGCAATATCGTCAATGTCGTCATCATTAAATTTGCCAGTGTCTACATCAAAACCAAACCACTCTTTTTCATTCTTTCCCTTTAGTACATGCTGATAATTCCTTATCACATAGTCATTAGGAGAGAAGTCATCATAGATATAAACCTTACCTATTTGTCTAGTGTTGTCTACTCCACCATAGTAGGCACCTACAATTAAGTTTTCTTGTCCATCACCATCTATATCGCCGCTTGCAATACTGCTGCCAAATCTTTCGCCACTTTCATTTCCTCTTATAGTTAAGCTGATTTCCTTCTTTAATCCCCTTTTGTGTCCATAGTAGACATTTACTTTCCCAGAGTTGCTATATGAGGGGGTTGAAGCAAAGGGAATGCCTATTATTAGATCATCAATGTCGTCATTATTAATATCTGCTGAGTAGACATCAAGCCCAAAAGAATCATTTGTTTCATATCCTGATAACGTCAAATCTGGCTTAACGTAGGTGATATTTAAGGTTTGAGTATCCAGTAGATTATCCGCCTGACTATTCCAATCTCCGTGTCCATAGTAAATGTATACCTCGCCAGGCCTATCGTTTGATTTATAAGCATTATAGGCGCCTATCGCAATGTCATCATTACCATCATTATTAAAGTCTCCAAAAACTAATTTTGATCCTAATTGATCTCCAGAGTTTTTCCCAGAAAATGATAGCTTTTTATTTCCTTTTTCTAGATACATGTCCACAACACCATTCCATTTCTTATCGTCCGTAGAGGCAAAAGGGGAGCCCATCGCGATATCTTCAATTCCATCACCATCAAAATCTCCTTTAGCTAAAGATGCGCCTTTTTGTCCGCCAGTAAATGATCCTTTAAATACTGTTGTATCTGGCTCAAGAGCCATAAACATTTCATATACAACCTCGGCAGAGGCTATCTGTGAAGTTAATACCGCCAAAATGGCAGTAATAATTAGATTTCGCATAATGTGGGAATGAGAGTGTTTCTATTATGAGGGACGAACGAAATATGTAAAGATCAAAAGTAGACATCGGTAGACAAATGCACTAGAATTGCGGCAAATATGTCCACATTTTGTCTATACCTAGTCTATAGACACTAACTAGACAATAAAATGACAGTAGACAACCCTTTGTCCACATACAACATAGACAGAAAAGTAGCTAGTAAGCTGTTAAAAGTGTCAATAAGGACACTAGACAGGTATATTAAGGCAAAAAAATTGTCTACTATGTTAATAGATGGCAGAATTTGGCTTAATAAAGAAGAAATAGCTAATTTTAACAACGTGTCTACTGTTCAGGTGTCTACACCTAAAATGTCTATAGACAGTAGGGTAGACACTATGGACAATGTGGACAATGTTGATGTGATTAATCAAGAAAATGTCGACTTTGTGTCCACTCGCGTTAAAAAAATAAACAAACCAAGCGGTACATATAAAAAACTATTCGAAGAGTTGAAGCAGGAGTTGAGAGAGAAGCAAGAGAGGTTAGAAATCGCAAATTATAGAGTTGGGCAGCTAGAATCGCAAGTTAGAAATAGTATACCAATGCTCGAATATCACAATGAAAGTTTTAAGCGCACTCAAAAGGAAGATGAGCTTAAAAAAGAGCTTGTTCACAGCACTGAAACGGCAAAAAAAATTGCAAAACAGCTTCATTATGAAAAGTTAAACAAAAGAATTTTTGTAATTATCTTGCTTATAATCTTAGCTCTCCAACCACTTTGGTTACTTTTAGTCTATAGATAAAGATTTATTGCATTTGGATAATATCTTTTCTTTCATATGAAACCTTCATTCCTGGTAATGCGGCTTTCATTCTTTGTAAAATTCCTCCACCAACTTCTATATTTCCTAAAATGGTTGAAGACTCACCAATAACTTCAATTACAAAAGGGGATGACAATATGCTTCCATTAAGCAAAACTTGTCCTTGTGGTAGGCTATCAAATCCAACAGTTTCATTAGTAATTCTAATGCCATTTACAGCTACAGCTTGGGCTCCGGTACTCCATAATTCATTGATAAAATCCACCAACCAAGGAGTGGTAATTTTTCCCTCAAATTTAATATAGAAACCAGGTCCAAAAATAGGGGATTGCCCACTTATTTTTGTGTACCTTTTGATCTCATCATCAATTGCTTTTAGAGCATCACCCTGACTAGTCAAAAGTTTTAAATTGGCTTCCAGGTCATCCATTTCGCTCTTCAAAGAAAGATTCTTTTCTTTCAGGATTTGAATTTCTTGAAACACATTACTCTTACCATCACGGCTCAACACATCTAGCTTGTTAAAAGACTTATTTTGAGCAACAACAAAAATTCCAAGTAATATTGCAACCACTAATATGTATATTTTTCTTGGATCCATTATTCTACCAAATTTATGTAATTATATTTAAGATCGCCATTATAAATAGGAATTCTTACCCATTCTCTTAAACTTACTTTCATACTCACTTTGCTCTCTTGAACTCTCTTGTATAGCTCCGGCAAAGCAGCTCTATTACTTAATCTTTGTATCATTATTTCCGGATCTCCTATAGCACTTACAACAAAAGGAGGGGATATATAGGAGTTATTAACCAATATAGTGGTGCCAACTGAGGATATTGGAGAGCTTGCGATTATTCTTTGACCATTTACTGAAATTGCATCCGCAGAAGCTGCGTTCATAAGATTAACTACATCACGAATATCGGCCGCCTGTATTAAACCTTTACTACTAATATCTTCGCCTTGTCTTACGGCAATTGGACTGTCATTTAACGTTACCTCTAAGCCTTTACCAGTTATTTCGCTTAGGCCAAGTATCCTTTTTAATTTTTCTAGTTCGGTCAAACTGGATTCAGTCCCTTGTGATTTTATTAGGTCTTGTTCTCTTTCAATTTCTTTACGCAAAAAAACTATTCTACTCTGAAGATATGTTTGTTCATCAAGAAAGCCTTTTATTAAGTTTTCTCTCGCACTAATTTCATCTGCTAAAAAGTTGCTATCAGATGGTGCATCACTAGCAAATTGCCAGCTCATTAGTACTCCAAAGCATATACCTGCTGCCACCAAAACTACTGAAATCTGCTTGTTCATCAGCCTAATAGTATCTTGATCATCTTTGTGGGTAAAGGTAAACTTCGGCCATGATTGCAATTTTTGATTCCGGTTATGGTGGTCTCACAGTTCTAAAGCCCATTTTAGAGCTACTGCCTCAATATGATTATCTTTATCTTGGGGATAATGCCAAGGCTCCATATGGTATTCATAGTCCAGAAACTGTTACGGAGTTTTCACAAAAAGCAGTAGATTATATGAAGGGTAGGGGAGCTAAGCTGATTATCTTTGCCTGCAATACAGCTTCTGCAACTGCACTTTCAAAAATTAAAGACGATAAAATTATTGGAGTTATAGAACCATCAGCACTTGAGGCATCAAAAGTTACAAAAAACGGCCGCATAGGGGTGGTGGCCACCAAAACAACCATAAACTCGGCCGCCTACGAAAAAGCCCTTAAAAGGCAAAATAAAAGCTTGCAAATTTACACCCAAGCTTGTCCTTTGCTTGTTCCGTTCATTGAAGAGGGGTGGCACACAAAACCAGAAGCAATCTCAATTCTCAAAAAATATCTTATGCCTTTAAAAAATGCCAATATAGATACTCTGATTCTTGGTTGCACCCATTACCCAATAATGTTGAAATCTTTTAAAAAAATTATGGGTAGAAAAGTTAAAATAGTAACTTCAGGTGAGATCACGGCTAAGTATTTAGAGGAATTTTTAAAAGCAAATCCAGAGTTAGAGAAATCTTTAGGTAAAAATAAAACTCGCACTTACTTCACTACAGACAATCCAGAAGAGTTTAAAAGGTTCACAGAAAACAATCTTGGTATGAAAATAAAAACTCCAACAAAAATAAATTTATAAAAATTTCACCATTGTTTTTTTTCTAATCTAGCCATAAAATAATCGCCTTATTATTTAACCCAATTTTTTATGGCACCAAAAGGTCCAAATAAGGGTCCAGAGCACGACATTGATGCTTTAGGATTTGATAGTACTGATCGTAAGAATGTTGCACTTTTAGTTGCAGCAATGAAAGGATTAGTCCTAGCTGGTATTATTGCAGGTTCTTCAAGTGAAAGACCTGTAGCAGCTAAAGAAACACGTGATGCTGTTGCATCAGTCGTAGAGCACTCAAATAAGTAATCTACTCCCATTCAATTGTCCCTGGCGGCTTGTTGGTAATATCGTAAAAGATCCCAGAAAGTTTATTTGTACTAACGAGTCGCTCTACGAGGGGGGTAAGAAGTTCCTCCTTCATTCTATAGAAATTTGCAGTCATTGCCTCCGAACTACACACCGGTCTTAAAACTACAGACTCTCCATTTCGACTATTCAAATTTACCGGAATAAGCACGGTAGGGAACTGCCATATTTCTCTATGAATATTGGCTTCAGTTAAATAATCCATCACAATCTTGTCTGCCTCTTGAATAGTCAAAGTTCTCTCTTTGTTTAGGTCACCTTTCACTATGCACAAATCATTAATTTCATTAGTGTTTAAGCAGTAAATCACCCTGTTCACCTCATCAAACTGATTAGTCAGACGGGTAGCCAAGCTGTCTAGGCGATCCCAAGAAACCTTGTTGCCATAGAGGCAAACTGGATGTCGGTATGTACGCTCATCACCCTGAACACCTACACTTTTCAGTGGCAAAACTTTTGCCTTGAGTCCATCTGCAGCTACTATTTTATTAATCTCATTTTCTACATTTTCAATTCCATCAAATGTATCTTCACCTTCAACACACAAACATCTCACAGCAAGTCCAGGCCCTGGGAAAGGATGTCTGAATGTCATTTTGTCATTTAGTCCCAACTTTTTCCCAACCATTCTTACTTCGTCTTTATACAATTGAGATAGTGGTTCAATTACTTTTCCTTCTTCCATCAATTTTTGAACTCTCTCAACCCTGTTGTGGTGAGTTTTAATTTTATCCGCATGTTTTGTTCCTCCGGTTTCAATCGTGTCTGGATAGATAGTACCTTGGCCAAGTATCCATTCATCAGGATTAAGACTAAGATCATCTGACACTTTTGCCTGTATATCTAAAAATAAATCTCCAATAATTTTTCTCTTTGCTTCTGGTTCATAAACACCTTTAAGTGCATCAAAATATTCATTTGAGGCATCATAGACATGTAAATTTACAACACCTAATTCCTTTAGTGCTTGCTCCACTTCGTTTCTTTCGTTTAAACGCATGAAGCCGGTATCAACAAATAGGCCAAAAACTCTATCTTGCCCCAAAGCTTTATCTAAAAGTAAGAATGCCACTGTACTATCCACGCCTCCGCTAATCATTAAGAACACTTTCTTATCACCAACTTGAGTTTGAATATCTTTAATAGCGCTCTCAATATAGTCATCAATATTCCATTCGCGTTTTGCTCCCGTAATATTTACAAAATTTTCTAATAGTTGAGATCCGCATGGCGTATGAGTTACTTCCGGATGAAACTGTACTCCATAGAATTTTCTATTTTCATCTGCCATTGCTGTAATAGGGCAGTCCTCTGTTTCTCCAATTAATTCAAAACCTTCAGGTAGTTTAACCACTTGATCAAAATGATTCATCCAAACTTCTTCTTTTTCTTTAAGCCCTTTGAGTAAACCTTCACTTTTTTTAAAATCCACAAATGCTCTTCCGTACTCCCTTATCTTACCTTTTTCAATTATACCTCCAAGCTGTTTAGCAATTACTTGATGACCATAGCAAATGCCTAAAACAGGTATGCCTAAGTCAAAAATTGCAGGATCACAGCTTAAACCTTCATCAGAATTAACACTGGAAGGGCCACCAGACATAATAATACCTTTGTATTCCTTTAACTCTTCTGCGCTAACTTCAGGCTCCTTAATCTCTGTATAAACACCAAAACCTCTTACTCTATTAGCAATAAGATGCGCATATTGACCTCCAAAATCTAAAACAACAATTTTATCCATATTATTTTGCAGCTTCCTTGAAGCGGTTAATTAAAAATTGATTATCTAATGCCTCTATTAGCCAACCAGCTTTAGGCCCACTATCTTTTCCAAGTAGTGAAGCATAAATGGCTCTAAAAATTACAGCCGGTTGAAAGCCTAGTTCCTTTTTCTTATCATGAATAAATGTTTGAACATCATGTCCTGTGGCCGCAGGATTTTCTTCCAAATATTCAGCTAACAGTTTAAGGAATCCCTTTTGCTCTTCATCTAAATTTGCACATTCTTCCGGTAAATCTTCTCTTAGTTTGTAAATATATTTTTCAGGACTACATGTTTCTAGCCACTTCTCAGAATATTTCACTCTCAATTCCAATTCCTCTTTATCTAAATCATTTAGTTCAGCTCCTTTCATTTCTTCAACTCTTTTTTCCATATCTACATGGGGCATTTGAGAATAAAAAGATATCTGACTAAATCTTGGAAGAAACCTATTACGCTTTTTAATATCATCTTCGTAGTAGTGAGTGAATTCAAAAATACGATTTTTATGTTCAATTACATCTTCACCTCCATTGAAATAATCATTACAAGCTTCGTCATACTGATCAAACAAAACCGGTATAGTATCTCCATCAGGGCTAAAATTAATAGTCTTCATTACATCCTTCTGAATCATCATGAATCTGAAAAGATAACGAGGAAGTAGTTGGTACAGGTCTACAGCTGTAGCGCCAACTCCAGAAGATGAAGACATCTTAGACCCCTCCATTAAAATAAATTCATGACGCACATCAAAAGGGTGTTTATGATCAAACACTTCTTCACAAATTCTATTTGATACATGCCTTGATCCACCAGCAGCATAATGATCTTTACCAGCTCCCTCCAAATCCACTTTTACCACACAAAATTTAGCAGCCCATTCAACTTTCCAAGGCATAGTTGCATTTCCTCCAAATGGAGATTTTTCACCACTATGAGAACATCCTTGAGTATATTTTAGTTTAGCATCACATGAATATTGTACTTTTTCTCCATCCCAACCAGTTACTCTAGTAGTGGCAATTTTTCCACAACCATCACAAATAACTTGGCATGGATACCAACTTTCATCTTTTTGAGAACCGCTAACTTCTTTATAAATCTCTCTAATTTTGTCCTTATTATCTAGTGCTAAAGCAATATATTTGTCATATTCTCCAGCTTCATATCTTTCACTACTAACATAAAACTCAACATTAAACTTCGCATCTTTTAATACTTCAGTATACTCATTTGCAAAATAAATTGCATAATTTTCTGCTTTTCCATCGGGAGATGGTACATCTTTAAGTCTTTTTCCTAAATGTTCAGACCATGATGAATCAACATAAGAAGGTACTGAATCAAAAGCATCCGTATCATTTATTTCGTAATAAAAAACATTATCAACTCCACGACTATGTAAAACATCAGATAATACAGCGTGCATTACAAAAGATCTCAGCGATCCCACATGAGGACGCCCAGATAAAGTTTTCTCATCTCTTAAAATAAGTTTTCTTTTACCAGCTTCTTCTTCATAAGCTGCTAGGAAGTCATCTACTATACTGTCTGCCCAAAACATAGTTATTGAATTAGTATACGCACATCATAAAGGCACAATTGCCAAATTACAATTCCTAATCAGGGATTACATAATCTCCTGGTTTTCTTTGTAGATCAAGATCCACAAATTTCAATTGTTCTTTTCTAAATCCAAGTTCAACGTGACCTATCGGACCGTTACGGTGTTTTCTAATAAAAACGTCAGTTACGCCTTTTCTATCACTATCTTCCTCATAGTAATCTTCACGATACATCATCATTACAACATCAGCATCTTGCTCAATAGCTCCGGATTCACGCAGATCAGAAAGTTGAGGCGCCTTATTTGGACGCATTTCAACCGCACGAGATAATTGTGAGAGTGCTAAAATTGGAATTGAAAGATCACGAGCTAATGCTTTTAAACTCCTAGAAATATCCGAAATTTCTTGTACTCTGTTCACCTGACCACCTTTTGTATTTGCAGTCATCAGTTGTAAATAGTCTATCACCAAGAAGTCTAAACCACTTTCCATTTTTAAACGTCTTGCCTTTGCCTTTAACTCAGAAATTGAATTACCAATTGAATCATCAATGTATATTTTCATTGAGTTCATGTCGTCCATCACAGAGCCAATTTTACTAAAATCATCATCAGTAAGTTGTCCGGTTCTCATTTTCCAAGAATCTACTGCAAGTAAGCTACAAAACATACGCTCTACCAATTGTTCTTTCGACATTTCCAGTGAAATAATTCCAACAGCAGCTCCACGCTTTGCTACATTTTGAGCAATATTTAAAGCTAAAGCAGTTTTACCCATAGATGGCCTTGCCGCCAAAATCACTAAATCCGAAGGTTGAAACCCAGAAAGAATATGGTCAAGTGATCTGAAACCTGTAGAAGTTCCTCTATATTTTTCTTTTGCCTCAGGATCATGCAAATCAGAAATTTTTTCGTAAGTTTTATTTAAAACATCTTTAATATGTACAAATCTATCTCCTACATGAGTTTGTGAAACTTCAAAAATTGCCTTTTCTGCACTATCAATCAGTTCATCAATATTATCTCCTTCTCTATATCCCAATCCTCTTACAGTATCTCCAGCACGGATGATTTTTCTTAATACACTTTTTTCTTTAATGATTGTCGCATACTGGAAAATATGAGTAGCGGTTGGTACCTCAGATGCTAAAAGCGCAAGATAAGATGCACCACCAACCAAAGCCAATTGCTTTCTTTCCTCCAATATATTTGAAAGGGTAACCAAATCTACTGGCGATCTCTTATCATATAAATCCAAAATGGCTTGATACACCATTTTGTGAGCATCATGATAAAAATCCTCTGTTTGTAAAAAATCAGATATTTTTAAAATCGAATCTTTATCAATCAAAATAGCACCAAGAGTCGACTTTTCAGCCTCCAAACTGTGTGGTGGTACGTAGTTATTTTGATCTTTCATATATTGCCCTTGGGTAGATAAATATAATCAAATTTACCATTACTTACAACATCTAAAATTTACAAAATTTTAACAACTTTAAAGTAATAGAAATTTATGAACAAAAAAACTACGGGCGATTTAGGCGAAAACATGGCAGAAAATTATCTCTTAACCTTAGGCTATAAGGTAATAGAGAGAAAATATTTTGCCAGAGTAGGGGAAATAGATTTAATAGCTATATGTCCAGAAAATAAAACAACAGTTTTTGTTGAAGTAAAAACTAGAAGTAATCAAAAATTTGGACTGCCAGAAGAATCAATTACAAGTAAAAAACTTTATAAGCTAAAAAAAGCAGCAACTCATTTTTTCAATCACACAAGTCGAAAAGTCCCTTTCAGTTGGCGACTTGACCTTATTTCCATACAATTAAAAAGTAATCATTTTGAGCACTTTAAAAACATTCTCAATGGATAATTCCAAAAAAAGAGTAATTGCCTTCATAGTTTTCACCGCTTTCTTTATCCTCTACTTTATATGGGGATTAATTAACAAGGGATATCTTTCTATTGATGCAGAAGCTCCGTTTTCAATAGAGGTAGTGGGGGAAGGCACTACAGAATGTAATGATTCTCCATGCGAAATAAAACTTCATAGTGGCTCAAAAAGTTTAGTTATCAGAAAAACAGGTTTTTTTGATCTAGTTGAAACGGCAGAAATCAAAGCTTTTAGAACAACTAATATATCTTCCACTTTTAAGTTTGCACCAAGTATTAAAGAAATTTCCAACATACCCTTTGAAGAAGATTTTCAAGCATACTCTCTCGTAAAAGATGGAACAGGGCAAAGTTTAATCAATTCAAGCGACTTAAGTAAAAAAACTTTAGCCTATTTCCCAAAAGAAATTTTAGAGGCAACCATTTTCGGTAATAAAAGTGCAGCTTTGATTAATTCTCCAAAAGGAAGTTACAAGGTAAACCTTTCAACAAATGAAAGCGTTCTCTTAGCAGATTTACCAAGTATAACCTTCGGAAAATTTTCACATTTCGGAGATTATTTTGCTTTCACAAGTCCAACTTTTCCAGAAATCTGGATGTTAAATAATAATGAAGCATTGAAATTAAATTTAAGTTCAGGAGACAATCTTTTTTCTTGGTCAGCATTAGACAAACTCTACTATTTCAAGCTAGTTGGAGAAGATTATATTTTAGGAAGTTATGATCCAAAAACTAATCAATATTTAGAAATCAAAACCTTTGCAAATATTAGTCCAGATACTTTCCTTATCAGCGCAAATGAAAAATTTGCCTATTTTACTTCTGGTGAAAAATACTACGAAATCCAATTAAAATAATTTAGAAATAATTTAAAAATATTTAACATAGTTACTGCATGTTATAGACATGTTTAGTAAAATTTTTTCTTGCTCATCTAGTGGTCTGAGTTGCTCTACTGTTGAAGTTCAGGCAGATATTTCAAACGGATTGCCATCATTTTCAATAGTTGGACTTGGTGATGTATCAGTACAAGAATCAAAAGAGAGAGTAAGAGCTAGTATTAAAAACACAGGTTTTAAATTTCCACCAACAAAAAAAGTGATTAATCTAGCACCTGCACAAATTCGCAAAGAAGGCCCAGCGTTTGATCTACCTATAGCCATTTCTTTACTTCTGGCTAGTCGTCAAATATCAGTCAAAAACCTTGAGAAGTCCATCATCATAGGGGAGTTATCTCTAACTGGAAATGTAAAACCTATCACGGGAATTATTGCCATTGTTGAACACTCTAAAAAAGCTGGGTTCAAAGAAATATTTATTCCTTATGAAAATTCAATGGAAGCCAGCTTTTGTGGGGGAATAAAAATTTATCCTATAAAAACTCTTTCACAGTTAATTGAACATATTACTGATCAAATTAACATTCAGCCAATCAAGCACAAAAAAATAGTTACACAGCGTATTCACAGAGGCATTAAGTTTGAAAAAATCATTGGAATGGCGGGCGCCAAAAGAGGGCTCCAAATTGCCGCAGCAGGCGGCCATAACACACTACTTTTTGGCGCCCCAGGGTGCGGAAAAACAATTCTTTGTCGTGCCTTTAAATACCTGCTTCCGCCCCCAAACACAAAAGAAGTATTGGAATCTACAAAAATTTATTCTGTGTGTGGCTTATTAAATGAGCAAACTCCAATTATAAGCAATCGTCCCTTTAGAGAAGTTCATCACACTGCAACAGCCGCCGCCTTAATCGGCGGCGGCCAAAACCCCAAACCAGGAGAAATTTCTTTAGCTCATAATGGTGTATTATTTTTTGATGAAATAGCCGAATTTCCTAAAAAAATTCTTGAAACACTAAGGCAGCCACTTGAAGACAAAAAAATCAATATAAGCCGCAAAGGGCAAACCATTACATATCCAAGCAACTTTATTTTTCTAGCGACAATGAATCCTTGTCCTTGCGGCTATCTTGGATCTAAGGATCAGAATTGCAAATGCACTGATTCTCAAATTAAAAATTATCAGAAAAAAATTTCAGGACCACTATTGGATAGGTTCGACATTTGCCTGCATATTCAAAAAAGCAGTATGGGTGATTTATTTCAAGAATCTTCGAATCCACAGAATTTAACCGATCGTATATATAATGCTAGCCTCACTCAAAAATCGCGTTTCAATCATAACAATGCAGACATGAATATTAACGAAATAAAGTTACATTGCCAGCTTTCACCAGAAAATACAGACTTCTTAAATCAAGCTGCAGAAAAACTAAAGCTATCAAACAGGGGCTATTTAAAAGTACTAAAGGTAGCTCGCACAATTGCAGATTTAGAATCTTCAGAGTGTATTAACCAGTTACATTTAGCCGAGGCTCTCCAATATAAAAGTACTAGTTTGACAGTCTAATCAATATTTTCTACTGTCTTATCTAGATACTAAACATTTCAATGAAAATTCGCATAGATGAACTTTTGGTTCTTAAAAAATTAGCCGGTACTCGTTCTCAGGCAAAGCAGCTCATTCAACAAGGTGTTGTAAAGCATCAGGGAATAATTATTTCAAAACCTGCTCAACTCTTAGACGATTCTGCAAAAATTGTTGTAACCACACAGGAGCAATATGTAGGTAGGGGAGCCTATAAATTAAAAGCTGCCATTGAGGAATTTGAAGTGAATATAAATGAAATTACTGCTGCGGACATTGGAGCATCAACAGGAGGTTTTACTGATTATTTATTACAAAATGGTGCTAAAAAAGTTTATGCTATAGATGTTGGACATTCACAGTTAGCAAGCCATTTAGTTCATAATCCTCATGTGGTTAACCTCGAAAAAACTAACATTAAAGATCTTAAAGAGTTACCAGAAAAAGTCGATTTAGTTGTTATAGATCTTTCATTTATTTCAATCAGGCACGCCATTCCAAACGCCAAAAATTATCTTAAAAATGAAGGCAAAATAATAGCTTTATTTAAACCTCAATTTGAAGTTGGATCTCAGTTTCTTGGTAAAGATGGAGTACTTAAAGATTCAGAAAAAGCAGAATCTGCTCTTCGGGAATTTTCTGAGTGGTCCAAAAAAGAACATAATATAAGAACAATAGGTACAATCAAATCACCTATTACAGGAAAGAAAGGCAATCAAGAGTACTTAGTTTATTTAGATCTAACAACAGTTAAGTAAGGGCCGTGAACGGGATAGAATTTGTTAATACTATAATCTGAATTTCCTAGAGTCATTTTGATATCAGCAGGTTTTTCAATATCAAATCGAAGTCTAGTTCCTACAACTGTAAAATCACTCACGCTTACTTCAATACTTATTTTGCCAGTCATGTTTTTTTCTACTGCGAAATCAACATTCTCAAATTCCAAGTAACCATCTTTTATTTTAGCGTCATATAAACTTCCATCTTCTAGTGCTAATTTTACTTCTTGAATTAGCTCTGGATTAATTCCTACAATTTTTAATCTCAAATCTTGTAACTCAAATTTTTCACTAGGATTAACAAAGTTAAATTCCATAATTTGTTTATAGTCTTGAGGCTTGATAAAAGCATTTTCAACATCATAATTAATTTCAAAATTAACTATTCCAGGATTCTGATTTTTTGCTACAAATCCCCCAACAGCCTTTTTAATTTCAAAAGGAATTTGTTCAATTTTTACATGCTTAGACTCTAATTTTGGTAAATGAAATGTGCTAACTAAGTAATTTGAAACATCTTCTTGTGAAAGAACGGTGGAAAAAGCCACCATTGTCATTACAAAGAAAAAATATGCTTTAATTATTTTTTGAATACTCATTTATCAAATGTTTTAAAAACGATTTAGTTAAAGGTTTATTTGGTTCAAACTTTTTACCGTCTGTAAAAAGCCCTTTATTAAAGTAGCTTTCGGCATATGCATAAGCTCTACTGGAAGCACTTACATCTTCAAAATGTGGAGCCCCATCTGATATTGCTAAGTCTGCATCAAAGTAATCCATCACAACATACAAAGCATCTCCACGGCTCATATTTTCCATTGGGCCAAATTTTTCAGCCCCCATTTTTATCAAACCAAGATTATAAAGCGTTTGAATATATGGTGCATACCATTCATTTTCATCTACATCATCAAAGTTCTTTATTCCTTCATAAGAAACAGGTATTTTTGCCAAATTTATAAAATCCTTGGCAAATTCCGCTCTTGTCATTGTTTCTTCCTTTTCAACTTTTGCAACATCACTGATTGCATAATTACCTGTAACTGGATCTGTAATTTTTACAAAGAAATAAACTTTGTTTCCATCAAAAGGAACAAAATCTATTTTATCCTCAGGCATGATATCAGCCAAATTCTCATTACTATTCTCAAATAACTCATAGCTAACATCATTATAATTTGCATATTTACCTTCCCTCTCTGTTTTCATCTCTTTACTAACAAAAAGTTCAAACTGATGTTCTCTAAGTCTAAACTTTGCCGCATCATATTGAATTTCAAAACCACCAGTTGGTAAAAGTCCACTAATGTGCAAGTTTTCCACTTTCGCTTTACTATCAAATACACTGGTTTCAAAAACATTATTTGATTCATCAAAATCAAATTCGTCCGTTAAATTAACATCAACTTTAATATTTCCTCCATTGTAGTTGCCATCAAACAACGCTTCATCCTTTGCAATAAAAGTTGCTCCAGAAGCCAAAGAAAAACCTTGCTCATCAGTTTTAATAACACTAGCAGACCCATCATTCATTTTCATTACAACACGGGCGTTTTTAATATCGCCACCATTGTTTTTCAAAACAACAGTAGCTTTGTATCTAAAGTAATTAAAAGACTCAGTAGGATTAGATTTTTTCACAAATACAGCTTTCTCTATAGCCAAATCAGCAGGCTTAGGAGCGTAATTTTGGATTAAAGAAAGTATGGAAGTTTGTACAAAAGTTACACTGCTCGTTCTAAAAATAATGTTACTAGAAAAGGCAAAGGCAACTACAGTTACAAGTAAGTAAAATAATACTTTTTTCTTTTTATATGGCATTTTGTTTTTATTTTTGTTTCTCCCAATTTTACCATATTAGAGACAAAAAATCAACATTGATCCATATAATCAAACACTCTATCAAAGTTTGGGTTATGTAAATAAAAACGCTCATATTCAACAGTTCCATAATTTTTCCAAAACCCAGGCATAATATCTAAGTAATAATTAAATTTTTCCATTGCAGTCACACAATCTCCTCTTTCTAGCGATAAAATGCCCCAATTCAAGCTTACAGGTGGATAGTAAGGCATTTTTTCAAACGCCTTACCAAAAAAAACATCACCTTCTTTGCAAGCTTTTTTATCTCTATTCCTACATTTCTCAATCTCAATTTTTCCTTTCATCATATAATATAAACCATCTCTTCCGCCATTTATATAATTAGCTTTATCAGAATAAAAATCTGCTAGTTCCAATTCTCCTGCATCTCGCAGCTCTGCAGATAATACATATAAATAATAACTCTGGTATGGGTTGTAGAGTACAGCATCAAAGGTATCACTTATTGTGTTTGAGTTAGCCAACTTATAATCTGCTGCAATTACCAAAATATTTTGAAAAAATATAGAAAAAGCCACAAACAACAAAAGAACTACCGCAAAAATTCTTCTAATAATAATGTTTTGCATAAATTCCAAATTCCTTTTAATTGTTTTTTGAGAGCTTAAAAAAGCTAAGAAAGCCAGCATAAAAGCCAACACCATAGCAAGTTCCGGAACCATAAACCCAAACATACTCGCAACAAAAACAGCTGAAATTCCACTCAAAATTCCAATTACATAGTATTTATCATCTTGATTACAGTTTTTTAATGCACTCCAGCCAACAGTAAAAATCACAAATAAACCATAGAAAAGAACACAAAGGCCCAAAAGACCATTTGTAACCATTGTATCTATCACAATGTTATGTGCTCGGTCTGGAATAGAAGTTACGCTTTCTAAATGAAGTAGCTTAGGATCAAAATATCGTTGAAATTCTATACCAAAGGTCTCAAATCCATGTCCTAGCAATGGTCTTTCAGAAGCAAGATTTAATGCTCCTTTCCAAAGCATCATTCTAATTTCAACAGTTCCAAAATTTTCCTTTAAATCAAATCTACTTACTCCAAAGTAATTTGCGCTAAAAACAAGTATCAAAAGAGTGACAGGAATTGCAATTGTCCAAGCAAGAATGCGTTTTTTATCAAATGCCAAACCATATAAAAGTCCAAACACACCCAAACCACAAAATAGGCCCACAAATGCTCCCCTCGTGCCAGAAAATACCAAACTAACTATTCCCATTAAGAAAGCCAGCCATATCCACCATTTTCGTTTGATAATTGCATAACTCAATAGTAAAAAAATCACCAAATCAATATATCCAGCCAAATAGCTTGGATGGCCAAAAGTCGAAGAAACCCTGCCAAGGGAAGTTTGAAGAACTCCAAGTCCAGACAAGTCCAACCCCAAAAGTTGTAAAGTCCCATACAAAGAAACCACAAAAACACTGAGAATAAAGACTTTAATTGCTTTTTCCCATTGTTCTTTGCTATGAAAATTAAGAACTAACAAAAGGAAGAATAAAAAAATATTAAAGTACATAAATCCACCCATCATTCTATAATAGCTACCCCAAAAGCTCAGTACAGGAGCGCTGGAAGCTATTATTCCAAGCCCAACAAAAATTAAAAACCCCGTAATTAATATTTTGACATCTTTTCTTAAAAACACAGAAAAAATTTCCAACTTTGGAGTTTTTACTATTTTTAAAACAAAAATTGCCAACATCAGCATCAAGCAAATACGAAAAAAAACCACCTTTGGTAATTCAAATGCCAAATTCAAAGAAGAAGAAAACAGAATAGGCATAAAAAAAAGGCATATATAAACTATGTAATCGAATGCCTTATTAAAAAAATTACTTTTCATACCCTTTCATTTTACATGAAAAATTACTATAATTCATCAGCATGCCAAAATTTATCGTACAAGGAGGAAGAAAATTACAGGGAACAGTAAAAATAAGCGGTTCAAAGAACGCAGTTTTGCCAATAATTTGTGCCTCCTTACTTGCTGAAGATAAGACAACTCTTACAAATGTCCCTGATATTGCAGACGTTCATTCAATGCTTAAAATAGTTGAAAGTCTAGGAGCAAAAGTAAACTTTGAAAATGATACTGTTGAAATTATTCCAGGAAAGCTCAAAAAAAACGCTATTCCGGATGAACTTATTAATAGAATGAGGGCATCTATATTAATAATAGGGCCATTGATTCCACTACTTGGAGAAGTTAAAATGCCATTTCCAGGAGGCTGTGTCCTTGGAAAGCGTTCAGTAGATACTCATACGTACGCATTCAAAAAGTTAGGTTGCAAAATTATCGAAGAAAAAAAATATATTCACATCACTTCAAAAAAACTTAAAGGAACAAAAATTATTCTTCCAGAACTTAGTGTTACGGCTACGGAAAACGCCATCATGGCGGCCGTTTTAGCCGAAGGTGAAACAGAAATTCGCCTCGCGGCCGCCGAACCACATGTTCAAGATCTCTGTATTTTCCTTCAAAAAATGGGAGCAAAAATAGAAGGAATCGGAACTAATAATATTAAAATCAAAGGAGTAAAGAAGCTTAAAGGAGCAAAGCATTCGATAACTGGAGATTATTTAGAGGCTGGTACATTTGCAATTGCTGCTGTTGGAACAAAAGGAGATGTAAAAATAACAGGAATTGATCCAGGGCATCTAGACAGTTTTTGGCAAAAACTGGAAGAAATGGGAGTTAAATTTACCCTTGGGAAGGACTATGCTCACATTCATCCGTACTCTGGAAATTTACAACCAGTAACGTCATTAAAAACTGCAGTATATCCAAGTTTTGCTACAGATCTACAAGCACCTTTTACAGTTCTACTAACGCAAGCGAAAGGGGTAAGCAAAGTTTTTGAAACTCTTTTTGAGGGCCGTTTAAGTTACCTATTTGAATTAGAAAAAATGGGTGCACATATTGAGTTCCTTAATGCTCACCAAGCTTTAATTATTGGCAAATCCAAATTAAAGGGGTCTTTAATTTCTAGTTGTGATATTAGAGCTGGAGCAGCCATGGTTGTTGCGGCACTAATTGCTGAAGGTGAAACAGAAATTTCAAACATCAGATACATTGATCGAGGATATGAAAAGCTTGAAGATAAATTTAATGCTCTTGGAGCTAGCATAAAAAGAATCCAACCAAAGGACTAAAAAATAAATTCCAATCTTCCATCTATATCGTTTCGATATATTTTTTCAATTCCAGCATTCTGTAGATTTTCCAAAACACCAGGATATGGATGTCCAAATTTATTATTTTTACCACATTGTATTACTGCGATTTCAGGAAAAATAGCCTCTAAAAAATCCATACTAGAAGAGGTTTTACTTCCATGATGACCAACCTTCAAGATATCTGCCTTCAAATCCACATTAGCTTCTAATAATTCTTTTTCACCATCAGTTTCTAAATCCCCAGTGAGTAAAATTTTCACATCTTTGTAAACTAATTTAATAACAATAGAAGAATCGTTCATCGCAAAAATATGTTCTCCAAAAAGTGAATCAAATGGAAACAAAAAATCAACAAAAACCCCATCAAAATCAAAGTCTATTTTATCATTTTGGTATATAACTTCAGAATTTTTAGCCCTTCTCAAAAATTCTAAATAGTCACTACTCTCAGATTCCACTCCACTAATAACAACTTTTTCTACATCATATCTTCCCAAAACTTCAACAAGTCCACCAACATGGTCTTTATCAGGATGTGTTAAAACTACCACATCAATTTTTCTATCAAAAAAAGGCATAATTTCGGCAAGTTCATAAATAATTTTATTTCCTGCCCCACCATCAATTAACATTTGTTTGCCATTTGGCGTATTTATAAAAATGCTATCACCTTGTCCCACATCCAAAAAATAGACATGAAGTTTTTTATCAGGCCAATGCAAACCACTATATAAAACAATAACAAAAAACATCACGCCTAAACAAAAAAGCCACTTTTTATAATTTAAAAACATGCCCTACATTTAGCAGAGCATGTTTAAATTTCTATAAAATTTTTCTAAATTATTTTTTCTTTTTTCTAAATCTAGTACTCATTCCAAGTGAAGCTAGAGCTAGTCCAATCATTCCAGGACCAGTTTCAGAAAGCGTTAATTTTGCAATTGCACCCTCACTTTCATTATTAGCTGCATCAGTTTGTGATAGTTTAAACCAATATTCACCAGGTTCATATTCACCAACTTCATATTTGTTAGAAAGTGAATCTAAATCAGTTTTCTTTGTATAAGTTTTACCTTGATCCTCACTTACATATACAATTTGATTCTTTGTATCATCTTTATTTTCAGGTGGATTTTTCCATGTAAGTGTAACGATGTATTTTTGTGCTTTAGCAACAGCTTTAGCGACAAAACTAGTTACATCTTTAGGTGGAGTTGTATCTTCTTCATTACTTTCTAAAGAAAATTCAATACTACTTTTTGAAGCAGCAACCACATTTCCAGCTTCATCTTTTAAGTCTACTGCAGTTACCACATAAGTTTTTCCAGATTCAAGACCATCAATTTTTAGAACCGTGGCAGCGTTATCCAAACCTGCTTTGTTTTTACCCATAGCAACTTCCACTACTTCTTTTGTTTTTGTATTATCATCCTTTTCAAAAACACTAAAGTTTGCAGCAGGATCAATATCTAGAACCACAGCTTCATTAAAGTTAACAACAATGTGACTCTCATCAATAGAAGTAACTTCCAGCATTTGTGGACCATCTTGATCAGAAGCCTTTTCAACGCTACTAGAATCAAATGAAGCCTCATCAGAAGTTCCACTTACTATAGGGTTACCTGCCTTATCTTTAATATCAATTCCAGCTGTTAAAGTATAAACAGATCCAACAGCTTGTCTTTTTGTTGTTAAGATAACAGTTTTCCCAGTTTTATCAGTTTCATCCATTTTTGCATCAAGCACACTTAAAAGTGCAAATGTATCTTGATGCTCAATAGTAAAAGCATCTTCAGGGTTCTCAGTTGGGAGCACAATAGCTTCAGAAAATACTACTTTCACCTCTTCTATATTAATAGCTTCGGCTTTAGCAACTTTAGGAGCTTCAGTATCACTACCAGCAGAAGCAGTAGGAGTTAAAGATAATTCTTTAGCCCATTTACCACTTTCATTACCCGCAGCATCATATGCTACTACAGAGAAATAGTAAGTTTTACTATTTACCAAATCATTTACTGTATATTTCAGTACATTTCCAACATCCAGTTTAAAGTCATAACTTTGACCAGGTTGTGACACAGATTTAAGTCCATAATGAACTTGATATCCAGCCACTCCCACATCATCAGTGGCAGCATTCCATGTAAGTGAAGCAGAAGCGTTTAAGGCTTTACCTTGTAGATTTTCTACATCACTAGGGAGTTTATTATCTGCCGCAAAAGCAGTTGTAGACATTGATACCATTACTGTTATCGCTGTCAAAAATGATACTATTTTTTTCATTTTTGTTTTTGTTTATTTTTAAATTTTTCATATCATTATATCAAAAAAGCCTAAAGAATGCAATAGGCAGCAATTAATAATTATCTACGTCTCTTAGAAACACTCCTCTTTGTTATTTTAACTCGTTCAACAGTGTTCTTATTCATTTCAAGCACTGTAAGAACAGCTCTAGGCATTTTAATAATTTCACCTTCCCTAGGGAATCTATGTAAAAAATCTAATATCATTGTATTTATAGTATCTCTTTCTTCATCACCAACCTGTGTCTTAAAATAGTCATTCACATCTTCAACTAGTGTTTGACCTCCAACAATAATGGTTCTCTTATTTATAATTTCCATTGGATTATCATGGTGATCAAATTCATCAGAAATATCACCTACGATTTCTTCAAGTAGATCTTCCATAGTTACAAGTCCAGCAGTTCCGCCATATTCATCTATTACTATTGCCATATGCTGATGTTTTCTTTGAAAATCTCTAAATAGCTTATTAATTTTCTTAGAAAATGGAACTTCAATAGGGGTAGCTAAATCTAAATTTTTCAATTTAGTTCTAGGGGATTTTTCTTCGTAAAATCTCAAAATTTCCTTCAAAGAAAGTATCCCTACTATATTATCCAAATCACCATTATATACAGGCAGCCTTGAGTGAGAGTGGGTAATAAAAAATCTAACAGCTTCAGCAATTGTCGTGTTCTGATCTAGACCTTCAATAGTTACACGCGGTGTCATTACCTCTTCTACCTCAATATCGTTAAATTCCAACACATTCTCAATTAATTCTCGCTCATTTTTTTCAATTGCACCTTCCTGCGCTCCAATTTTAAGCATCGCCACAATTTCACCTTCAGTAACAGTGCTACGAGTTTTAGAGCCAAACATAAAGTTCACTAGATCAACAATTTTATCAAAAAACCAAACTATCGGGAAAAGAAGTAATTGTAGAATATAAATAGGCCTCGCCATCAATAATGAAACTCCAACCGCATGTTGATGAGCAAATGCTTTAGGAGTAATTTCTCCAAAAACCAAAATTAAAAATGTCATTACTCCAGTTGCAATACCAACAGCACTAGAGCCAAAAATATTAGCAAAAAACACAGCTGCATAAGCACTGGATCCAATATTTACTATGTTATTACCAATCAAAATAGTAATAAGCAGCTTATGTGGATCATTTTTTAGCTTTTTCAAAATAGCACTATTGCGCACCTTTTGAGCCACTAAATCATCCACTTTTGAGTTAGAAATGGATACCAGAGCCGTCTCACTTCCTGAGAAAACACCAGAAAGCACTACGAGACCAATCAAAATGATAATTTGCGGATACATTTAGTATATTAAACCTTCCTTGAGTCTAACATATTTTTTCAGTAGAATACAGCTATGAAATTTTATATTGACGAAAAAGTCTTTGAACAGCATCCACAATTAAAAGTTGGAATTATCTTAATCAAGAATTTCGACAACATGCGTCGCAACTCTTCAGTGGAAAGTTTATTACGCGGCACTTGCGCTCAAAAGGCTAAAATATTTGCAAATCAAGAGTTAGATTCTATAGATGAAATTAAATATTGGAATGAGGCTTATGTGCATTTTGGGGTAAATCCAAAAAAATATACGCCACAAATAAAAGCCCTTGCTAGAAAAATTATTCAACGAAAAGAAGTTGAACACATAAATACTCTGCTAGATATTAGTAATTATTTTGCAATTAAAAATCTTATACCTGTTCACGCACATGATCTAGATTGGCTTTGTGGTGACTTAAGATTAACTTATGCAAAAGGTGTTGAAGCATTTAGAGCCATCAATACTATCGAAGTGAAAGATGCTAAAGAAGGGGAAATAGCTTATATGGACGACGGAGGTATAACAAACAGATATTGGAACCACATGGAATGTGAAAGAACCAAAATAACAAACAAGACTGTTAATGCGGTTATGATAGTGGAAGATCTTTCAGATATGCATATGGATAAATTCGGAGAAATATTAAGAGAAATGCAAAATTCAGTTATTAAGTATATTGGAGGGCAGATTGAGCCCTACATTATTAGTAAAGGCAGTCCAGCTATTGAAATGGGCATTGAAGGGCGTAGATCGGCTGATGATTCAAAAATTCCCCAACAAGAAATTGCCTACTTTTTAGAAAACCACAAATGATTAAATTAGAGTTACAAAAATTATTAAGCGCCGCTTCAGGAAAAGAGGTGAAAATTGAATATCCAGCAGACCCTAGTCATGGTGATTATGCTTGTAATGTAGCATTAACTCTCTCTAAAGAGCTTGGCAAAGCCCCACAAATAATTGCTCAAGAAATTATAGATAAAGTTCCTGCCAATAATATTATCGGAAAAATTGAAATCGCCGGACCAGGTTTTATCAACATTTTCATTTCCGAAGAATCACAAAAACGCGAACTGGAAAGAATTTTAAAAGAGAAAAATCAGTATCCAAAAGTTTCAAGTAATAAAGAAAAAATAATTTTGGAATACAGTTCTCCAAACATTGCAAAACCGCTTGGGGTACACCATTTGTTATCTACTATTATTGGGCAATCACTTTACAATATTTACACTCAGCTCGGATACGACACCGAAAGTATTAACCATATTGGTGATTGGGGTACTCAATTTGGAAAACTTATATATGCCTACAAAACTTGGGGCAAAAAAGCCACAATAGAAAAAGATCCAATATCAGAGTTACTAAAACTCTATGTAAAATTTCACGATGAAGTAGAAAAAAATCCAGCAATAGAAGATGCAGGGCGTCTAGAATTTAAAAAATTCGAAGAAGGCGATAAAGAAAACCGTGAACTTTGGCAATGGTTTGTAGATGAAAGTATTAAAGAAATCCAGAGCACATACGATAAAATTGGAGGAATCCATTTCGACCACACCCAAGGAGAAAGTTTCTACGAAGATAAAATGTCCGCAATTCTTGAGGAAGGTAAATCTAAAAAAATATTTAAAGAAGGGGAGGAAGGTGCTTATATTGCGGAATTTGAGGATGAAAACATGTCACCACTAGTGATCCAGAAAAAAGATGGAGCAACGCTTTATTCTACCCGTGATCTTGCAACAATTAAGTACCGTATTGATACCTTCAAACCAAAAAAGATACTTTACATGGTGGATATTGCCCAAACACTGTATTTCAAACAGCTATTTGAAGTTGCAGCTAGGTTTCCATGGTTCAATACTGAGTGCGTGCATGTTTGGTTTGGTCGTATGCATTTAAAAGACGGTAAAGCCAGTACCAGAAAGGGGAATGTAATTCTTTTAGACGAAGTTTTAGATGAAGCCGTAGTAAGAGCCAAAAAAATAATTGAGGAAAAAAATCCATCTCTCCAAAATATTGCAGAAGTTGCCAGAATTATCGGAATCGGCGCTGTAAAATACAACATCCTTTCACAAAACCGTACAACAGATATAACTTTCGACTGGGACCGTATGCTCTCTCTAGAGGGCAATAGCGCTCCATACCTTCAATATTCTTATGCTCGTTCTCATAGCATTTTAAGAAAACAGGAAACAACAAAAGATGTTTTGCCAGACCCGCCCGAAGCAGCCGAAAAAATTCGCCTAATTAAATCATTTTTGCCAAAATTCCAGGAGCAATTAGAGATGGCTGCGCAAGAATATAAGCCTAATATTTTATCAAATTATTTGTACGAATTAGCCCAAAGATTCAACTCTTTTTACAACGGTGTACAGGTGGTTAGAGCTGATTCTGAAGCCAAAAAGAAGGAGCGTTTAGAGATTGTAGAAGCGACTAGTCAAATCCTAAAAAACGGACTTGCATTACTTGGTGTTGAAGTTGTAGAAGAAATGTAATATATTACTCGGGCGCGAGTGCGAACAAGCGGAAGAGTCGCCACCGAACTTAGGGGGTGCTCTGGAGCGCAGTGAGCCAAAAAGTTCAAATCTGCTCGCAAGCAATTACGAGCGCACGGCGCGAGTGCGAACAAGCGGAAGAGTCGCCTCTGCAACCAAGAGGTGTTCTGGAGCGCAGTGAGCCAAAAATATAATAAGGAGAGATGGCCGAGTGGTCGATGGCGATAGTCTTGAAAACTATTGTAGGGCAACCTACCCAGGGTTCGAATCCCTGTCTCTCCGCCATTATCTGTACCCCAAAAAGTTACATGGGTGCAGTTTTCTTTTGTTAGAACGAATATTAAGTAATGACGTTGACAATCCACATAAATGTACCTATCATCAGCTCTTAGAATTTAACATCATAATCATGTCAGATAGACGACAACAAGAATGCGCTACTGTAGATGATATTGCCCGAGCAAAAATTAATAACATTCAAGTGAGAGATGGCGACCCTCCAAGGGAAGAAGTATTGCGCGCTGTTTTAGCAGAACTTCAAGCACAATTTCAAGCCAATAGCGAGGCTGCATCGGTAGTTCCAAATGACGTGAATACTGCGCAAGCACCAGCCAATAATGAGGCTTTAGAAAAACTAAATGACGTAGAAAGAGCCTGTCTTGAAGCAATGAGAGAAGATTTTGCTCGTGGAATTGTACAGATTGATGAAAATGCTGATAAAGACGGATATCGAGCAGCATTAAAACAAGACAAAACTGCTGGACAATCATGGGAAGCCGTTCAAGGAAGATTGCTGGCTAATGAAGCGTCTCTCTTGAAAAAGGCTGTAGAATTATCAAAGCTCACAGGCGATCAAGAGGGCAAAGGTGCTTGTTTGGTTGGAGTATATGAAAACGGTGAACTTGCTATCCGTCAAAGGAGTTCAGAAATTGTGAATGCAATCGTGAATAAAAAGGGTGAACTAAGGCTCGCATTTCATCCTGAGGCTCAACTTGAAGAAGGAGAACAATGTGCAAAAGCTGTTGGGTATCATGTTCCAGCGGATGCACCAGACTACAACAAAAGAGGTCTTGTAGCTGCTTCTGAGGCTGTTACTGGCGAGGATTATGTAGCGAGTCCAAATAGAAACGCATGGCGAGAAGCAATGCTTGAATGCCCTGACAACGTATCTGATGACGCTGATGTGCGTGTCGTGGACTTCTCTCCTGATCGTGGGAACGCTAACGTCTACAGCGCTGATGCGGACTTTCGGGATGATTTTCGTGGCGCGGTGCTCTGGCTAAGGGGCTAAAGACTTGGTCTTTGAACTTTAGCTTTCTTTAATTTTTATTTTCTCTTTGACCCCGCCTTAAGGCGGGGTCTTTTTTTACAAAATTTTTTTTTGGATGTAATCAATTAAGCGGTGAAAAGTAACCCGCCTCAGGGCGGGCTACCGTAAAGTGTTCTTTTACAAACAAGGCTTTGCATGAAAGAAGAAGCCTGAAAGTACATAAGAGCTACCACGGCGTAATCTCCAAACACGGTAATGAAAAAATGCAAAAATCTTAGTTCACTATTCTCCGCCACCTACAATCAATCCCCATAATGGGTTTTTGCTCTTTTGATATAAATAACTTTTTCTTTGTTTTTCACACTATAGACAATACGATTTTTTAAATCCAAACGGTAAGAATAATTACCCTTTAATTCACCTAAAAGTTTTTTTCCGCAAAACGGATCTACACACACAACTTCCAATAAAACATCCTTAAGCTTTGCTTTTAACTTTGGAGAAAGGGCTTCTATATCCTTTTTAGCCTGTTTTGTGAAATAAATTTTATATCTTTTCATTAATCTTTAAAAATTTCTTCAAAATTATAAACTTCGCCTTTTTCTATCTCTTTATCAGATTTTGAAATAGATTCTTTCAAACCTGAAATAGATAATAATTCCGCAGTTTCAAGAAGGCTTTCATAATCATTTTCAGAAATCATTACAACATTTCCATCTTTGGATGATATTTTTGTTGGAACATGTCCTTTTGCTGTCTTTTTTACAATATTAAAGAGGTTTGATCGGGCATCTGTAGTTGTTATAGTAACCATATTAATAAATTATGTACTAGTTTATGTACGTGATTTTATCACATGTAAAATTCAATTGCAAAAAATACCACCGTTTTGCCATGCCTATGTTTTAAAACTGTCTAAAAACTCAAACTAGCCTCATTCTCAATATAATTCTTTACACCAGCCCGTTTTCCAGTACTAACAGCCTTAACTCTATATTCAACACCTAGTGCGTAATTTAGAGGGTATTCTGAGCTAAAATTAACCACTCCATCGGTAATACTAACAGTTGGAGTATATGCGTTGCCATCTATGCTTAAAGATCCATCATCAGCACGTTTTAGGACATATTCAATTCCTTCTAAACATGGGTTAATTCCATCGTTACCATATTCCTCGCAAAGATTTATTGAAACTTCATATTTATCCGCTCCAACATCTGTAAATGCCATCGCCAATTTATCTCCACTCTTTGGTTTTTCAGCTGGTTGCACTAGTGCTGGAGCCTCTAATCCTTCAGGTAAATCTAGTGTTATTTTTAATCTAGTTTGATGACCATCGGCAAACATAGCTTCTAATTCATATTCTCCACTTAAATCATCAGCATCGCATCTGTAAGGAGTAAAGCCTGTGCTACAAGCACTAAAATCACCATTTAAACTCATATTTGTAACTTGTAAGCCTTCAGGAAGATCTTCGGAGTAAATAACATCATCACTTTCATTTACAGGGGTTTGCAAGCCCAAATCATTTCTGCTCAACGCAAAATCAAAGGAAACCGTTTCACCTGAAAGTAAAATTTGTTGCACATCTATAGAAACAGAATCTTCATTTTCTGCAGACATACAGCCGCTCAATGCCAAAATTGAAATTAGAGTAATTATTTTTTTCATATCCAAATTATAGCGAATAAAATATCAAAACAAAACTAGACTTTAATAATAAAATTCCCTATATTTACTCACGCATTTAAACGCGGAGAGGTACCCAAGTGGCTGAAGGGGCGGGATTGCTAATCCTGTAGGTCGGTTTTGCCGGCGCGGGGGTTCGAACCCCCCTCTCTCCGCCAGTATTATCACAATATGTTGTGATTTTTTTGCAATAATTAAATTTGACAATTTTAGAAAAATACTTATAATGCGCAGGCAAATTTAACCTAAAAACATGACAAGAAGATATTTACCAGGAAAAATGGGTACACAGCCAAGATATAATGAAGGTTCAACTGCCGCACCTAGTCCATGGTTTGAGCGTGATGCTCATTTAGCGCAATTCAACGGAGGATCTAATCATCCATCACACAATCCAATGGATTGGGATATGGGTAGCCCAGAATTACTTGCTGAGCTTAAAGAACAAGCTCAAGAAACAGGCTCTAAAGCTCTCAAAGCCCTTGAAATGTAATTAAAGTTTTCTTAAATAATTGGCTGCATATTCTTTCTGAGTATCAGCCTTTTTATTTTTATCAGACTCTTTTTGTTCAACAATAATATCAGGCACAAGACCCACATGATCAATAGTGCGGCCTTTTGGCGTAAACCATTTGGCAATAGTCAGACGCAAACTCGATCCATCAGAAAAACTTTCCACTTCCTGTACACTTCCTTTTCCAAAACTTTGTGTGCCCATAATAACACCACGCTTATAATCTTGGATTCCGCCAGCAACAATCTCAGATGCAGATGCGCTGCCTTTATTTATAAGCACTACTAAAGGAACATTTAAAAGCTTAGGGTTACCATTTGTTTTTAGTATAGTATCTTCTTTTCCTCTTTCTTTGATTATTACAGCATCCTTACCTTTATCTAAAAGGTAAGAAAGAATTTCTACAGCCACATCAAGATATCCGCCACTGTTGTATCTTAAATCCACTATCAAACCTTTAGGTTCATCCAATAACATTTCAGAAATTGCGGCACCGAACTGCTCGTTTGTTTTGTCATTAAATTGGTTAACACTAAGGTATGCGATATCTCCATCAAGTTTTTCAGAAGTTACACTATCTATGTTTATATTTTGACGCACAATTGAAACCTCAAATGGTTTTTCAACTCCTTCACGAACTATTGTAAGGTTCACAGTTGTGCCTTTTTCACCTCTAATTTTTGTAATGGCATCAAACAAAGACATATCACTCGCAATTTCATCTTCAATTTTGTAAATGATATCACCAGGAAGTAGTCCTGCTTTTTCAGCTGGACTATCCCTCAAAGGTGAAACAATTGTGAGCATTTGATCTTCTACTACAAGCTCAGCTCCAATTCCTTCAAGAGTACCCTCCAAACTCTCACTAAAGCTTTTACTTTCATCTGGTGTCATAAATGCGGTGTATGGATCACCATATGCATCAACCAATCCTTTAACAGCACCATAAACTTTTCCTTTTTCATCTGTTGCTTCTAAATTTACATACTTTTTCTCTAACTCCTTCCAAACAAGCCAAAATAGATCCATATCTACCGCATCTGCAATATTTTCCTGAAAACGAGTATCAACAACACTATCAGAAGCAAAGAGTTTAGTTGGCTCAATATAGCCAAATGATGTTGCTTGCCAACCAAAAAGAAAACTTACGGCAGCAATAACAGTAGCAAAAATAAAAGGATGAGGTTTTTGTTCTATCATGGAGATGAGTATATATATTAAGAAATGAAAAGTCTAAGAAATTCTTTTAAGAGGAGCAACCGATAGGGCTAATTTTTTTACACCAACTCGTGAATCTTCAAATGCAATTGTAATAACCCCTCCAGTAATATTTACAACTATTCCTGCTCCAAAGGCGTTATGCATCACTCTATCACCGGAAGACAAATCAGTATCAACACCTTTATCTAACTCAATTGGGATAGGAGTTTTATCCATTTCAGCAACAGATATGTGTTTACGAGTTGAATTTCCGCCAAAGTTTCTTTCAACATGATCATCAGTTAGATCTGCCAAAAATTGTGACGGCGCATTGCTTTTAGATTCGCCATAAAGCGTACGACTGCGTGTATGAAGAAGATATAGTTTTTCCATTGCTCGCGTCATAGCTACATACATTAAACGCCTTTCTTCTTCCAATTCTTCTCTATTTAATAAGCTTCTGCTATGTGGGAAAATACCTTCTTCTAGTCCAACCAAAAATACATAAGGAAATTCTAGTCCTTTTGCTGAATGAATCGTCATAAGAGTTACCGCATTATCTGTTTGATCCATACTATCGAGATCAGAAATCAAACTCACTTCTTCCAGGAAAATATTTAAAGACATTCCAGCTTCGAGTTTGTCATATTTTTGAGAAACAGAAATAAGTTCTTTAATATTTTCCAATCTTGCCTCACCTTCCACACTTCCATCATTTAACATGGTTTTATAACCAGTATCAGAAAGCACATGTTTAATCATCGCAGATGCTGAGCATTCCCCATTTAATTTTTGAAGATCTCTTATTAAGTGAACGAATTTATTTATTTGTTCTGCTTTTGCTGGTGAAAAATCAGGATTTTCATTCACTAAAAGCATGGCATTAAAAAGTGAAATATTATTTCGTACTGCAAAATTTTGTAATGACTCAAGTGTTTTAGCACCAACTTTTCTACTTGGAACATTTATTATTCTCAGCAAACTTACAATATCGGAAGGATTTTGAATAAGTCTTAAATAAGCCAATATATCTTTTACTTCTTTACGCTCGTAAAATTTAATACCACCAACTATTTTATATGGAATTCCATGTCTTAAAAAAACTTCTTCCATAACACGAGATTGGGCGTTTGTTCTATACAAAACAACAAAGTCATTATAGATAGGATATTCGCTCCCTATTAAAAGTCTCTCGATTTCTTGTGCAACCATTTGTCCTTCATGCCTTTCGTTATCACAAATCCACTGTACTAGTTTTTCTCCTTCACCTTTTTGAGTCCAAAGTTTCTTTTCCTTTCTATTATCATTTTTTTCAATGATAGCATTCGCTGCATCTAGGATTATCTGTGTGGATCGATAATTTTCTTCCAAGAGTGCAACCTTACAATCCGGATAATCTTTTTCAAAATCCAAGATGTTTTGTATTGTAGCTCCACGCCAGCTATAAATACTCTGATCAGCATCTCCAATCACACAAAGATTTTTATATTTATCGGCCAACATTTTTATAAGAGTGTATTGAGCATGGTTTGTATCTTGATACTCGTCTACACAAATAAATTTAAATTTCTCTTGGTAAAGTTCGAGAATATTTGGAAAAGTTTGAAAAAGTTCCACAGTTTTCATAATGATATCATCAAAATCCAGAGCATTACTTTTTTTGAGAGCTCTCTGATATCTAGGGTAAATTTCTGCTACTTTATCGTTAAAATAATCACTGGCGAATTGGGCATAATCATCGGGTGCAATTAGTTGATTTTTAGCATTAGAAATATGTGCCAACACGGCTTTTGGATTTATTTTTTTTGGGTCAATTAACATTTCGGTCATTATTCTTTTAACCAAAATTTGCTGGTCGGCAGTGTCATAAATTGCAAAAGAAGTTTCGTAATCAAGGTACTGAATATGCTTCCTTAAAATGCGTACACAAATTGAGTGGAAAGTTCCAACCGTTGGTAAGTTTTGATCAACAATTTTTTCAACCTCACCCATCGCCAAAATATCTCCAAAACCTTCCAAAACAGCCAGCTCATCTTGTCTTGATAAAAGTTTAGTTAAACGATGTTTCATTTCCGCAGCAGCTTTATTTGTAAAAGTAACTGCCAAAATGTTCCAAGGGCTCACCCCCCTTTCTTCAATTAGATAAGCTATTCTATGTGTTAATGCTCGTGTTTTTCCAGATCCGGCACCAGCAATAACCAAAAGTGGACCAGTGTAATGTGTTACTGCCTCAAGTTGTGCTGGATTTAAATTTTCTAATATTTTGCTCATAGTTTTGGAGCAACATTATATCCCCGTATTCAAATTTTTAAAACAACAAAAAAGCGCGGATTTTCCATAAAATAAATCCGCGCCCACCAATAAAAAATTACTTTACACTTTCTCTAATTCAGAAACCTTTTGATCCTGTTTTCTTCTAATAGAAACTTTCGTATCTTCTAAAGTTGTAAATTCAAATAAGAAATCAGCATCTTCTGGTAAAAGTCTTATACAACCATGACTCACAGGACGACCAATATGATTAACAGCTTCTGTCCAAAATGCACCACCGTCAGTTCTTAAACTCGGTAAGGCATGGAAACCGTATCCTCCACTCTTAAACCACATAAACTTAGGCATTATATAGTGAGGAGGTTTACTGCCAACTCTCACTTCTTGTTTTAGAGTAACTTTGAAATCTCCAATAGGTGTAGGTGTATCGTACGCACCAGAACTAATTGTAAATTGACGAACAATTTTATCGTCCAAAACAGCGTATAATTGTTGTTTACTCAAATCTACATAAATTTCTCTATTTCCAGCTAAATTAATATCACTGGCATAACCACTCAAAGATTTGTAATTAAGTTTTCTGCGTATATCCAGTGGACTATCATTAACATCCCCACTAACTACTTCTACACTGAAGTTAGAATCATCTATCCATTCGATACCTTCGAGTACAGGTGTAAAATATTCCTTTAAAATATCATCTCTGTTTGGAGCTTTGGCATAAAAAGTGAAAGATGCTACTTCTCCTGGATCAACTCTTAACTGATCCATAAAAATTCTATTTGCACCATCCCAGCCTTCTAAATCTTTGCTATAAAGTTCACTATCTCTATCTCTTTCTAAATCAGTACCAAGTGACATTTTAGGACCATCACAATTACTTTTTTTAGAAAACCAAGGCGTATTTCCTGTATTTAGTAGGAAAGCTTTGATTCTAAAAGTTTCCCCTTCATCTACTTGCAATTTTCGCCTAACTGAAACCACTTGGCTCTTATAAAGTTTTTCATCCGGATATTCGAAATCACATTTTTCATTTACCGTATGCACAAAATCCTGACCAGCAACTTTTACTTTCACAGCCTCAAAATCATCATGATTAACTGTGGAAACACGCAAAACTTTACTATCTGCAAAAGCCGCATTCATAAGAAACGCGCTAACGAGGGCAGAACCCAAGATTGAAAATAATAAACGTTTTACTGACATATATTTTTGTTTTAGTTTTTAATATAACATTATACAATATCGAGCCGTGTGAGTCAAGAGCTTAGATGTGGAGAGGAAATGGTGACACTTCGTCCCGCGATCCATGTAGATTTGGACTTAATTTTCGCAAGTATGATTACATAATAATTCAGCAAAAACGCCTAATATATCCCCGGGGATGGAATTTTTGGCGGATTTATTGGGGGGTAGATTATGCAACATTTTGGTGGAAACGCCTAATATATCCCCTCCTGAGGCGGGCAGGTTTGGGGGTAGATTATGCAATATTTTGGCGGAAATGCCTAATATATCCCTGGGATGGATTTTGGTGATTTTTTTCGTGGGGAAGCGGGGGCGAAGTTAGATTTTTTGAGTTTTGTGATGGAAGTATGTGGGGGCACGCGTCAGAGGGCTTTTATGGTGTTTCAGGGGGCTATTTCTCAGCGTTAAAAACTATGGATTTTTGGCTTTCTGCTGCGGGTTTTGGCTTGATTTTTCTGAAGATTTTTGCTAATGTTTAGGGCACTTCATAACCTAAAATTTTATGACAAATAGAGAGATTCATGTGAGGTTTTGTGCGCTTGGAAAGGAGAATCGGAGGATTGTAAATGAGTTGGTGGCTATGCTGCCTGAGATAGATCGCCTCAAAATATATAAGGATTATGGCTGTGCTTCGGTTTATGAGTATGCTTGTAAATATGCCGGCTTGAGCTATGCAGTTGTGCAAAAAGCGCTGTGGGTGGAGGAAAAATTGGTAGAAGCACCGAAGTTAAAAGAAGCTCTAAAAGAAGCGGGTGTGCATAAGGTCGCGCTTTTTGCGACAATTGCGAATGCCCAAAATGACGCAGCCCTAGCGGACAAAGTAAAACATATGAGCAAGCCTGCACTGCAGGAGCTTTCTAAGGAACTTCGCGGGAATTCTGTGAAGAAGGTTAGCGTGGAGTTGGACGCGGAAATGCAATTTTTGTTTGGGAAAATTAAGGAGAAATTAGGGATTGATGGTGATGAAGAAGCCCTAAAAGCTATATTCAAAGCGCACTTAGCGCACAAGGATGCTATGAAACAATCTATCAAAAAAGTCCAGAATATCCCCGGGGATGAAAAATCTAAAAACAAAAAACAGCTTTCCGAAGCCGAAAATCCCGCAGACGCACAGCCAACGAAAAGCCACCCCATCAAAGCCCCTTCGGGAGAACACATTCCAGTTTCACGATACATCCCAGCAAAAATCCGCAAAAAAGCCATATCAAAAACCAATGGAAAATGTGCTTATCCAAACTGCACAAAATCATATGAGCATCTACATCATCAAGATTATTTCGCGCATACGAGAAACCACAAAAACCTGATCCCACTTTGCAAAATTCATCATGAATTTATGCATAATGGAGTAGTCGCGGTTGAAAATGAGCCGAAAAAGTGGCGGATAGACTTGGGTGGCAAGATTTGTAAATTTGATGTCGAATATAGAAGGGCGCGGCAAAATAAATAGCAGCCCCTCCTTATCGCATAAAATTAGCACTCTTAAACTCTCATGACATCCTATTTCCCCTTTAAACTATCCAATTCCTTTTTGAAACTTTCCAAATCTTTAAATTGTCTGCAAACAGAAACAAATCTTATGTATGCAACTTCGTCTATATCTTTAAGTGCATCCATTACATTGTCTCCAATTACTTTACTGGAAACTTCTTTCCCAAGCGCAGACCAAGCTTCTTCCAGTTCATCAAGCATGCTACTTATTTGCTGTTCAGTTACTTTTCGTTTTTGGCACGCAATCCAAATTCCTTTTTCAAGTTTTTCTCTATCATAATTTTCTCTAACCCCATCACGCTTCACAACCAAAAATTTATTAGTTTCAATACGCTCAAAAGTGGTGAATCTATATTCACAAGTTTCACACTCACGCCTTCTACGGACGGCTTTGTAGCCATCTGTTTCACGGGAATCAAGGACCTTAGTATCTCTGTTTTTGCATTTTGGACACAGCATAAATAGCTTTAGTTAGACGAATTACACTATATGTTTTTCAAATTCACTAGTCAAGAAGCCATCTGTCATTCCAGCAATATAATCTTTCACCGCTACTTCAATGCCTTCCTCATCTCTTAAAAATTTCTCCATAGGAAAAGCGTTTGGGTGAGCCATATAGAATTCAAATAATTTTTTTATCATCACCTGTCCTTTAGTAACCAAACTATTAATTTCAGGATTCATGTAAAAATTGTTAAACAAAAAGTTTCTTAGCTCTGCCACCATTTCCTTCATTTCATTACTAAAACTCGCCAAAACACCTTCAAAGTTTTTTACATCTTCAACACTTTCAATCTTAAACTCTTCCAAGTTTTTAGTTGTTTGTAAGCACAAATCCTCAATCATGAGGGAAATTATTGTACTAATTACTCTTGCTATAAAAACGTCTGCATCCAAAATTAAATCATATTCTTTTCGCACAACTTCCTCAGCCAATTGCCATATTTTAAAAACTTTTAAACCATCAACACTAATAAGTCCAGATCTCAAACCATCATCCATATCATGATTTGTGTATGCAATTTCATCGGCAATATTTACCACCTGTGCCTCTAAATGAGCAGCTTTTTCAAATTTTTTACCAGCTTGATCAAATGCAGTTTGATGCTTAATTAATCCATCTAAAACTTCATGAGTTAAATTAAGTCCATCAAAATTGGGATATCTTTTTTCCAAAACTTCCACAATTCTTCTACTTTGTTCATTGTGTTCAAATGTTCCACCATATTTTCTCATCATCTGATCCAATGCATCTTCCCCTCCATGACCAAAAGGTGGGTGGCCAAGATCATGAGCCAATGCAATCACTTCACATAAATCCTCATTTAGCCCCAACCTTCTAGCTAAATCACGCGCAATTTGTGAAACTTCAATTGTGTGAGTAAGCCTAGTACGATAATGATCTCCACTACCGGCTATAAACACTTGAGTTTTCTCATCTAGTCTTCTAAAAGCCTTACAATGAATTACTCTGTCTTTATCTTTTTGAAAATTTAAACGAGTTGATCCAGATTTTTCTTCATATTTTCTTCCAGTACTGTCAGCACTTTTTACTGCATAAGTTGCCAAACTATTTCTCTCATTTTGTTCCAACTGTTCTTTGCTTACCATAGTTTGAAGTTAGGAGATCTTAATGATACAATAATATCGAATTTAAAACAAAATATGGACAATCAATCTAATCTTTCGCCAGCAGCTCAACAGGTATTTCAGGTTTTAACTCCTGTATATGGAGAATTAAGAAAGGAGATGCAAGACATCTTAGAAAGCCTTGTGAAACTTTCTAATACAATTATTAAAAAACGCGCTCAAAATGAAAACTGTGAAGAAGAAGTAACAGAGTTCAACATTAAACTTAACGACATAGAATCAAATATTTTTAGTGAGGTTACAGACGATGAAAGTGAGGTTATCCTCAACAACTTTTTTTCAAAACTTAGAGATCTAATAAATGAGTAAACAAGTCGATAATTTTTTAGAATATCTGGAGATCACAAAAAATAAATCTCCCAAGACTCTTGAAAATTATAGACACTACCTCAAAAGATTTGAGGATTTTTTGGCTGAACCTTTTGATCCTAAAAAAGTTACACTTCAAAAAGTCCAAAATTATAGACTTTACTTAAACAGACTGGTTAACGATCGCGAAGAAAAACTCAGTCTTAAAACACAGAATTATCACATTATTGCGTTAAGAGCTTTCCTAAAATATCTAATTAGAAATGATATAAAAACTTTGGCTCCAGAAAAAATTGAACTCGCAAAAGTGCCAGAAAGAACAGTGGAAGTAATAAGCAGAGAAGAGCTAACTCGCATTTTTCAGGCAGTGGATAAAACCAGCAAATCAGGATTGAGAGACACAGTTATTTTAGAAACACTCTATTCCACAGGCCTTCGTGTTAGCGAATTACACAACTTAAATAGAGATCAGGTAGATCTAAAAAGGCGGGAATTTATGGTTAGAGGTAAGGGAAGAAAGCCTAGAATTGTTTTTCTTTCCAAAAAAGCCGCTGACGCAATTTCAACTTATTTAAGACACCGAGACGACAACTACAAACCACTAATAATAAACGATGGTCGCAATGTAAAAAAAGAGGATGTGCTAGACGATGAAAGCCGCCGCCTTTCCACAGTAAGTATAGAAAATATTGTTAGGAAATACGCTCTCAAAGCAGGGATAATAAAGAAAGTTACACCGCATACTTTGCGTCATAGTTATGCCACCGAGCTTTTAATAAATGGAGCAGACATTCGCTCGGTGCAAGAAATGCTTGGACACAGCTCCATAACTACAACCCAAATTTATACTCACATTACCGATAAAAAATTAAGGGAAATCCACGACAAATTTCATCGCTAATATTTTACTTTCTCACCCTCCACAGGTACACTTACAACCATGATAATAGTAGAAAATGTTAGTAAAAAATATGGCAAAGAAAAAGTCTTAGACGACGTTTCTTTTCGTATTGATGGAGGTGAGTTTGTTTCTATTGTTGGCTCTTCTGGTGCAGGTAAAACAACATTAATTCATGCACTAATCGGTGCCAAAACAATTGATTCGGGAATGCTTAATGTAGATAATTTAGAAATTCCAAAACTTAAATCTTCAGAAATTCAAGCGTACCGCAGAAAGATTGGTATTGTTTTTCAAGATTACAAATTATTACCTCAAAAAACTGTATTTGAAAATGTAGCTTTTGCTCTAGAAGTAAATGGCATGACAGACGATTTTATTCAAAAGCGTACTGTAGAAGTTTTAAAATTGGTTGGACTAGAAACAAAGCGTAATCAATTTCCTCGTCAACTTTCAGGAGGAGAAAGGCAAAGGACAGCCTTAGCAAGGGCATTAGTTCACAACCCAGAATTGTTAATTGCAGATGAGCCAACAGGTAATCTAGACCCAGAAAATGCCCTAGCTCTAGCCAAACTATTGTTAAAAATAAATAGCTACGGCACTACAGTAATTCTTGCTACACACAACAAAGAAATTGTTAATGGTATTAAAAAGAGGGTAATTACTCTTGACCGCGGCAAGTTAATAAGCGATAAAAAGAACGCAACTTACAAATAAACTATGGCTACATACGAAGAATCAGGTGTAAATATTGAACTAGGAGACAAGTGTTCGCAAATTGCCTACACTGCTGCTAAAAACACATTTATTGGCAGAAGAGGTATGATAGGTGAGCCAGTTTTAGACGAAGGCGGATTTGCTGGAGCTCTTGATATGGGTGATTTTTTCTTGATCCAGAATGACGACGGAGTTGGAACAAAAATTAAAGTTGCCGAAAAAATTGGTAAATTAAACACATTAGGTTATGACCTAGTTGCTATGGTTGCAGATGATGCAGCTTGTTTAGGAGCAGAAACAATTTCTGTTTCCAACACTTTAGATGTAAATAAAGTTGATGCCGAAAAAGTTACTCAATTAATGGCGGGACTCGAAGCAGCTGCCCTAGAACATAAGATTGTGGTTCCAGGTGGCGAAATTGCAGAGTTAAGCGATATGACAAACGGGTATTTATGGAATGCTACTGCCATGAGCATTGTAAAAAAGAACAAAATTATCAATGGTCAAAACATCAAAGAGGGAGACAAAATTATAGGACTTCGTTCAGCAGGTATTCGTTCAAATGGATTTACTCTAGTTCGCTATATTTTAAAAGAAGCCTACGGTGAAGATTGGGAATTTGAAAAATATGATCATGAAATGACATGGGGAGAAGTAGTACTAACACCTTCAAAAATTTACACTAGTTTAATTATGGATTTGCATGGTCGCTTTGAAGAATCTCCAAAAGTAGATTTAAAAGGTATTGTGCATGTTACAGGTGGAGGTATTCCAGGAAACCTTCCTCGCTTGCTTAAGAAGCATGGTTTTGGTGCAAATCTAGACAATCTTTTCGAACCTCATGAAGTAATGAAAAAACTAATTGAACTTGGTAATGTTTCAAAGGAAGAGGCTTATCGTACATGGAATATGGGAGTAGGTATGATCATCGTTTCTAACGATGTAGATCAAATTATTGCAACTGCAAAAGCTCACAACATTGAAGCTCAAGTTATAGGTGAGGTTACTCAAAGTGGGATTATAAATATTGCTTAAATAATTTAGAAAAAATTTAAATCTAGCTGCTACAAAAATTGTATGCAGATTATTTTTAAAAAACATTTTCCAAACCAGCTCAAAGAAATTCCTAATCCACCAGAGAAACTTTACTGTCGTGGAGACATTAAAATTCTTAAAACTCCATCTTTGGCGATAGTTGGAACTCGCAAAATTTCCAACTATGCAAAACACATAACAGAAAAAATTGTTGAAGAATTATCAAATTACAATATCGCAATTATTTCGGGACTCGCCCAAGGAGTGGATGCAGTAGCTCACGCTGCCGCGTTAAAAAATAATCTAAAAACCATTGCGGTTCTCGGTAGCGGAATAAACAAAATTTGGCCGAGATCAAACCTAAATTTAGCAGAAGAGATTTCTAAAAAAGGATTATTAATTTCAGAGTTTGAGCCAGATCAACATCCTACAAAATTTACTTTTCCTCAAAGAAACAGAATTGTTTCAGGGCTCTCACTTGCTACTTTGGTAATTCAGGCGCCCGAATCCTCGGGCGCCCTCATCACTGCCCGCTATGCTTTGGAACAAAATAGACAAATTTTTACAATCCCAGCAGATCTAGATCGCAAAGATTTTTCTGGCAATCTAAAACTCATTCAAAAATCTGGTGCATACCCAATTTCATCTGCAAAAGAAATTATTGAAGAGTTAAATCTCACAAAAACCAAAGATAGTCAGCAGTTGGTTATCCCACTAAGTTTAACTTCAGAGCAGCAAAACATTTTAAATTTACTTTCATATAGTCGTGGAAAAACGGCAGATGAGGTTTCAAAAAATCTAAAAATCTCTATCTCAGAAACACTTATCCAACTATCGCTTTTAGAAATTCGTGGATTTGTTACAATAGAATACGGAAGATACCTAAGAGTTTAATGCACAAAATAAGAACAAATTATCAAGATTTTCACAGCAAGCCTTTTGCCTACATGGCACTTTTTCTAGCTTTGGGTGTAAGTATGCTTTATCCAATTTTTCCAAACTTTGTGAAAGATATTTTGAAAGAGGATAGTAATGTAAGTTTTTTCTTTGCTGCAATGGGAGTTGTTAGTTTAATGAGTGGACTTACTAGTGCATTACTTTTTAAAAAAGTCACTAGAATTTCAGTAACAAAAATTAGCCTCCTATTATTGGGTTTAGTTTTCTTTAGTTTTATTTTTATCAACAGAGTTTATGAACTTGCAGTAATAAATTCGTTTAAAGTTTGGTTAGAATTATTACTTCTCACCACTTTGGGACTTTTTGTAAGGGATTATGCGAACATGGCAAACTTAGGAAGAGAAGAGGGGTTTTATTATAGATATCAAAATATTGGTTATTTATTAGGGCCTTTAATTGGTGGATTTTTAGCGGTTAATTTTCAATACGAGTTTGTGTTTATTATATCAGCAGCAATTATGTTTTTTACATTGGCCTATTTTTTTTACCAAGAGTCTATTAAAGAGCATCCTGCGTTAGTTCATAAAAAAACAGAAAACCCAAACGAGCTAATAAAAAATCTCAAAGACTTCATTTCTAATTCAAATTATAGAAAGGCATATTTAATCACTATGTTTTCAATGATTTGGGTAGCTTTTAAGAGGGTTTATATACCTCTTTATGTAGTTTCAAGTGGATACTTAGAAACAGTATCAGGTCTTTTAATCGGACTTGCGATTATTCCCTATATTTTACTTGAGGTCAAAGTTGGGGAGTATGCAGATAAACATGATGTTAAAATTCCAGTTAGAACCGGGTTAATAGTGATGGCTTCACTTTTACTAATAACTTTTTTTAGTCCATTTCCGTTAATAAATTTTTGTATTTTGTTGCTCATTAATTTTGGAGGAGCAATGCTTGAACCACTTGGTGATTACTATTTATTAAAAGAAATGCCAAAAGAAAAAGAGGAAAACTTTTATGGAATTTATAGATCTGCAGATACAACAGCTGTATTTCTTACTATGATTTTTGGAGGTGTGATTTTAAGCTTTTTTGACTTTAAATTTCTCTTTCTATTTTTCTCGGTAACTATGTTTATTGCCGCATATTGGGCTCACAAAAAACTTACACACCGATAACCCTATGAAGCTCTTCAATTGTGGTTAAACCTTGAGATACTTTTGTATAAGCATCTTCCTTCATGGTTTTCATACCGGCTTTTCTCGCAGCATCAAATATCTCACCTGAGGATGCTCCTCTTAAAATCATTTCTTTAATATCTTTTGTAACTTCCAAAACTTCGGCAACTACGAGTCTTCCTCCATAGCCTGTATTGCTACATTTTTCACAACCATGCGCCTCCATTATTTCTGCAGGACCATTTACTCCATGATCTTTGAATTCTTGTAAAGTAGCTTCATCGGTAACTTTTTTAGTTGCACAGGCTTCACAAACTTTTCGTACTAAGCGCTGAGCAACTATAGTGTCTAAAGAAGGAGCTACCATAAATGGTTTAAGTCCCATGTTTACCAAACGAGGTATAGTTTCTACAGCATCATTAGTATGCAAAGTACTTAACAGTACATGCCCCGTTAGAGATGCCTGAGCGGCCGTTTCCGCAGTTTTAAGGTCACGTATCTCACCCAACATCACAATGTCTGGATCTTGTCTTAGAATTGATCTAAGGCCGTTTGCAAAAGTGTATCCTTTTACTTCATCAATTTGACTCTGAACCACTCCTTCCATTTGATACTCCACAGGATCTTCAAGCGTAATTACTTTGTTTTCTTCACTTTTCATAATTTGAAGAACAGAATACAAAGTTGTACTTTTACCACTTCCGGTTGGCCCTGTAATTAAAATCATTCCCTGAGAAATCTGAGTTGCTCTTTTGAGCTTTGCCAAAGCCTCATCTTGAAACCCCAATTCTTCAAGCCCTAAAGTTTTATTATCGGAAGACAAATACCTACACACAAAAGATTCGCCAAAAGGGGTTGGTATAGAAGACACACGAACCGCAATTTTAACCTCATTAAAATTAAATGTATAACGACCATCCTGAGGAATCGTCACAACATTTAGTCTCATCTTAGATGCGTATTTTAATTGCTCTCCAATTCTATGAAAAACATCATGACTCAATGCAAATACCTTATGCAAAACTCCATCAATTCTAAATCGTACCACCACAGAATGCTCCCCAGGTTCATAATGCACATCAGAAGCACTAGTTTTCATTGCTCCCACATCAAGCATATTTAAAGCCTCTTGAGCAGTAACTGTCTCAATTTTTTTCGCCAAATCTGTCATATTGGCAATTTCCTTTTCATAGGTTCCAATAGAAGATTTTTCTACATTTTCTACGACCTCAATTTTCTTATATTTTTGACTTTGATCATATATTTCAAAGGCTTCATCCATACCAGACTTTGAAGCCAAACTAATAATATTCTCATATCCCTTAGATTTTAAATCTTCTAAAAGAGCAATTGTATTGGCATTTTTCACATCCTCAACAGCCAAATATAAAACTTTTCCTTGTCTATAGTAAGGAATTACTCTGGCATTTTTTGCCACAGCAATATCCACAATCTTTAAAAAGTCTGGATTCAGTGGCGTTTTAGCGATATCTACGTAATTTAAACCCGAGTCTTTAGCCAATTTTTCAGTAGATTTCTCCTGAAATTCTCTATTAATATTTGAGACCTGTGTTTGCACAGCAACATTCTTCGTGTTTTTTTCATCCACGGCTTTAATCTGTACACCACCGCCCGAATTTTGATTCTTTAATTCCATCCTATTATTATAGCACAAAAAGGGCCCGCCTAGCAAGGCGGGCCCAGTCTAAATATCAATAAAATCTAAGCTCCTTTAACAGCTTCATGAATAGCTTTAGCTTCTTCTTCAGTTATTCCCTCAACTTCAGCTAAATCTTTAGCAGTTAAGCCTTTCAATTGCTCAACTTGTGTTAGGTTTGCTTCAGTAAGTTTCGCAACTGTCTCATCACTCAAACCAAGTTCAGAGATTTCTTTAGCAACAGCTTCTTTTGAAGCAGCAGCTGCAGCAGGTTTGTTTGGTATAGAACCTGCAAAATCACTAATGTCTAAAATATCTATTTCCCATCCTGTTAGTATTGATGCTAGGCGTACGTTTTGTCCTTGTTTACCAATTGCAAGCGGACGTTGATCCGGTTGTACATAAACTTTTGCTCTTTTTTCTTTCTCATCAAGCTCCATTACAGCAACTTTTGCAGGGGCCAAAGCAGCTTTGATGTATTCTTCCATGTTTTCTGACCACTGAATAATATCAATTCTTTCATTATTAAGTTCATCCATAATGTTTTGTACACGTACACCTTTTTGTCCTACACATGAACCAATTGGGTCAATTTTTTCATCACTTGAATAAACAGCAACTTTACATCTTACACCTGGATCTCTAGAGATAGATTTAATTTCAACCAATCCAGATTTAACCTCAGGAATTTCTAACTCAAGTAGTTTTCTTACAAGATTTTTATGAGTTCTAGAAATCAAAAGTTGTGGACCTTTTGTAGTTTTAATTACTTTATCAAGATAAAGTTTAATTCTTTGACCACCATAATATTTTTCACCAGAAATTTGGTGCTCATATGGAAGGTGAGTCGTAGTTTTATTATCCAAATTTACATAAACATTTGTTCCATCAACACGGTGTACAACAGCATTTACTAGCTCATTTTCTCTGTCTTTAAATGTGTCATAAAGTACATCTCTTTCTGCATCTTGAATTTTTTGAATAATTACTTGTTTAGCAGCCTGCGCAGCAATTCTTCCATAGTTAGTTGGAGTTACATCAATCTTTACTTCATCACCAACTTTCGCTTTTTTGTCATATTTTTTTGCATCTTCAACGCTGATTTCATAATCTTCATCTTCTACCTCATCCATTACTTCTTTAATGAGATATACAGTAGCTAAGCCAGAATTTTGATCTAACTCTACTTCAATTACTTGGTTTTTATTCCCGTAATCTTTTCTAAAAGCGGCTCTTAAAGCTGCTTCAATAGTTTCAATTACCTTCTCTTTAGGAATATTTTTTTCATCACACAGCTGATTTATTGCTGCAATAAATTGTGATTGCATGGTTTCATGGATTAAAAAGTAAACAAAAAAGCCAGAATCAATAAACTGATTCCGACTAAGCACCATCACGATAACAGTTTTTTATGCTTTTGTAAATAGTATCTGCACTAAACCCTTTTGAAGACAGGGCTGAAAATGCCCTCTGTTGTTTTTTCCTAAAATCACAATTTTCCAGTTTCTTAGATAGTTTATTTAAAACCTCCGTTGCCATTTCTACCTCATTAATTTCAGTTTCCTCAATAATTTTATCTATCAAAAATTCCTCTACACATTTATTTATCAGTTCCTGCTTAATCAGATATTTTCCTCTTGGCTTAAACCGAATTCTATCAGAAATATAATCTCTCACAAACTGCTCATCATTGAGATATTTTAATTCATTCAACCTCTCAATAACCTGTTCGGCTACTTGGGTATCTATATTTTCTAGTTTTAAAATTTGTTTTTCTAACTTTCTGCGCATCTCACCTTCCGTATAACGTTTTTTGGATAAGATGCGCAGAGAATATTGTAAGAGCCTATCATAATTGATATCTCTAAGCATTTGTAGGAAGTTTTTTAGCAAGTTTTTCTACCTCCTGAGGAGAACCGTAAACCATAGTTTTTACATCTTTCTCTACATGTTTTAAGATTTCTTTATTTTCATTTAAGAATCCTTTAGCATTTTCTCTACCTTGACCTAGTTTTGTGTCTGCGTAGCTATAAAAGGCTCCAGCTTTGCGTACTACATTATACTTTGTTGCAAGATCAAGAAGATCACCTTCAAATGAAATCCCTTTATTATACATGATATCAAATTCCGCTGTTTTAAATGGTGGTGCAATTTTGTTTTTAACAATCTTCACTTTTGTTCTATTGCCTACCAATTCTTTTTCTACAGCTGATGGGTCTTCAATTTTTGCAGATGCTCTAATATCCATTCTTACTGATGCATAGAATTTAAGAGCTTGTCCTCCTGGTGTAGTTTCTGGATTTCCAAACATCACACCAATTTTCATTCTCAATTGATTTAAGAATATTACTGTACATTTAGATTTTGAAATTACCCCAGTAAGTTTTCTTAAAGCTTGGCTCATTAAACGAGCTTGAAGTCCCATGTGAGAATCTCCCATGTCGCCATCAATTTCTGCTCTTGGAGTAAGTGCTGCTACCGAATCCACTACTATTACATCTACAGCATTACTTCTTACCAATGTTTCAACTATTTCTAAAGCTTGCTCTCCACTATCTGGTTGAGATAAAAGCATGTCATCAACTTTTACTCCAATTTTTCTTGCATATTCCGGATCAAGAGCGTGTTCAGCATCTATAAATGCCACTGTGCCACCTTGTTTTTGCGCTTCAGCTAAAATGTGTAAACTTAGTGTAGTTTTTCCAGAACTTTCTGGACCATATATTTCCACAATTCTACCTTTTGGAATACCGCCACCTAAAGCAATATCAAGTGAAATTGATCCAGTTGGAATAGTTTCAATAGGTGCTCTTTCTGCTGTACCCATCTGCATTATTGCGCCTTTTCCAAAGTTTTTTTCAATTTGAGCCATCGCAAGCTCAATTGCTTTTTTCTTTTCATTATCTGCCATAAAAATGAGGTTATTATTTATCTGTTGTTAGTTTAGGTGAGGATGTACTCACCGTCAAGGCAATTTTATCTCGACCTTTAAAAAACCTTTTCATAAGCCAAAAATACTTATCAAATCTTAAATTTATCTAAATAAAGGCCTATTAGTAATTGACAAAATAGCTAACAAATTGTATTATAAGTTCTAATTAATATTCTTATGCCAGATTCCTTAAGAGACGTAAAAGTTTATGATGTTGATCCCAATTTAGTGGACCTGCCAGGTGAGGAGGTTAATTCAGTTGCGAGAAATAATCTATCAGAAAAAATAAGGGAATATGCGCATGATATTCTTAATTTGCCTTCTATTAATGAAATTAGTGATAGAAGCAATGATATACCATTTTTAGAAAGCATTTTTCAACAAATATCTGATTTTAATCAGAACTTAAGAAATCTGCATTCATATGGTGGATATGGAGCAATTTTAGCCAGTAGAATTAATCACGACGTAGGTAATCTTATAAACCCAATTTATCAATCTTTACATAGCTTAATGCAGGGTAAACAAGTATTTTTAGGAATTTTGCAGAGAGTGTGGAGTGCAAATATGAAACAAATACACAACGTTCTAATCGCAAACAAAGGATTGTGTGAGGGGACTGCAAATATAGATTCTTCAAATATTACTGAGGTAATTAATCAATCCACTAAAGTTGCTAGTAAAGAGTATACAGTGAAAGAAGGTGATTTCACCTCACCTATTAATGATAAAGAAATTATAATCAATGTACCGAAAGATCTTGTTTGTTACATTGATCCTGCCATTTTTACCTTAGTTTTTGATAATCTCATCAAGAATTCACTTAGAGTAAATCAATATAAAAAAGGTCTAAAAATTTCTGTAAAACCAGTCTCAAATTGTTTAGAAATATCTATCGAAGACAACGGTATAGGATTAGATTATGATTCATTGAAAGAAAAAATTGCCCAAAATATTAATAATGTTCTTGCTCATAGACAAGATAAAAATCCAACAGCACTTGAGTCACCTTTTATTCATGGACAAGCAACTCCATACGATATAACACAACAGCTATTTAGTTTTGGAGTTAGCGCTTCTGGCAGCACAGGAGTTGGTCTTTCAACGGTTAGGGAATCAATTAAGGTACACCAAGGCTCTATTTCTATGGGTAATAGGATAGAAGGTGGAGCTATCACAAAAATTATTATTCCAAATACGCCAGAAACAAATCCTGTGTTAAGATCACAGATACTAACAAATTACAGAGCTACACAAGTGGCTGCTTAAACGCCACCCCTAGATTTGGAATTTTTTTCCATCTTAGCTCTTTCCTTCTGCATTTTTTCGTCTAGTTTATAAAAATTTTCAACACTTCTTCTAGTTCCAAATGCAATATTTTTAGACCCAGAAACTTTATTTTTATAAACAAATTTATTACCAATCCTTTCTATTTCTTCACGGGGAATAATCCTGCCGGTATCTTTGCAGAAAAAGACAATCTCATTCAAATTTTTTTCCTCTTTATCTGCCATTAATATCTATTTCGTTAGTAGTTTCCTCATTACTTCTAGTAAATTCTTCAAGCGAATCCATCATACTTTCCCTAACTTCACGTGCTCCAATTCCGCTTTTAACTCTATCCTCAATATGACCATCCTCTGTTAAATGTATTTGCCTTTCTCTTCTATTTAAAATGCTTCCAATAAGCACTCCACCACTTCCAACAAAAGCCATAATCATACCAATTCCCATCTGTTTTTCCGTAATATTAATTCCAAATTTAGAGTGAAAAAACACAGACAAACTAAGTACCAACATGAACAAAGAAACACCAGCCAACATTGAATGAAAGAAACTTTCTTTCATAGGAAGTTGTGGCTTTCTTTTCTCTAGTAAACTCATCATTACGAGGCCAAAAGATGAAATAGAAGCAACCATAAAAACCAATCCTGCTAAGTACAGTGGCCCAGTAATTCCAATATAGCTATCTCCAGTATTAAATTTATCTAAATCCTTATACCAAGTAAGAAAAACACTCAGCGCTCCAATGGCTGCACCAATAAGAATTACCTTTTCACTTATGTCTAATCTTCTAAAATTCTTCTTTAAATTATTCATCGATGACTAGAATAGCCTAAAATCTGATATAATCTCAACATGAAAATTGCAATCGACATAAAGGAGGCCGGAGCAACCAAGGCTGGTAAAGGTTATTTTACTTTTCATCTATTAAGAAATCTTTTTGAAATTGACAAAGAAAATGAGTATTTGCTTTATAGCCAGCATAAAATTCCAGGATTTGAAGAGTTTCCAAATGTAAAACAAATCGCAATAAATTCGAAAGGTTTTATGTGGCATATCAAAGTTTTTTTAGATCTACAAAAGCAAAAAATAGATCTTTATTTTGCTCCAACTAGTTATATAATCCCAGCCTTTTTACCTAGAAAAATTAGATCAATTATTGTAGTGCATGATTTAGTAGCCTTCCTTTTTAAGGGGCACAACAAAAAAGCAATTTTTATAGAAAAACTTTTCCTTAAAGCTGCTCTCAAAAAGTCTGAAAAAGTTGTTACTGTATCTCAAAATACTAAGAATGATCTTATTGAACGTTTCGATTATCCAAAATCCCAAATCGAGGTTATTTCTTGTGCTGCTGCAAGAGAATTTCAGCCAATTCCCAAAACAGACCTCACAGAGTTTATTAAAAAAACCGACCTACCGGAAAAATTTTTCTTGAGCGTTGGAACTTTAGAACCCCGCAAAAATTATCTTTCATTAGTTACGGCTTTTTCCAAATTCCACAATGAACACCCAGATTATCATTTGATCATAGTTGGTAAAAACGGTTGGCAATACGAGGATATTTATCAACAAATCAAACAAACTCGCATATCAGAAAAAATTCATACCCTTGGGTATTTATCTACCACCAGTCTTGCCTCACTCTATAGTCTCGCAACAGCTTTGGTTTTTCCAAGTTTTTATGAAGGTTTTGGTATTCCACCTTTGGAAGCCATGCAGTGCGGATGCCCTGTAATTTGCTCAAACAATTCATCATTGCCGGAAGTTGTGGGGGATGCGGCTCTTTTAATAGACCCCCAAAGTTCAAACCAAATTGCAGAAGCCATGCACGACCTCGCCACCAAACCAGCCCTCCGTGAAAAACTCCGCGAAGAAGGCCTCACCCAAGCCAAAAAATTCTCATGGAAGGATAGTGCAGAGAAGTTTTTAGAGGGGTTGACTTTTTAGGATTTTATGTGTAGAATCCCTTCTTGTTTTTAAAAAACATGAGTATGAATAGGTTGAAAACGGCAGTATTAGGATTGGCACTTGGTACAGCAGGAGCAGGAGTTGGCTACATTGCAACACCAAAAAGCCAACAAGAAAAACCACCAATTGTGGATACAAATGAGGCTGTAGACGGATCTCCAGATGGAATAAATAATCCAAAGATAAAAGAGTCTATGATGATTCTTGCTGATGTGCTTGTTAAAAATGGCATTGATCCACAAGAGGTTCATGAAGCGCTTAATAATCCAAATGATCCATTGCCAGAAAAGTGGATTACAATAATTATGGAGTTTTTAGTGCTAGGTGTTGGTCTATCTATAGATGTTGGAATTCTTACTGTATTGATGGAAACGCTAAAAACCTCTAGAGAGAAAATTCAATGGGCACTAGCAGTACCCGCAATGCATTTTATTTTTCCAGAAATTACTGGAAGAGGGGCTTCAGGAGTGCTTGCAAATTCAGCCCTTAGTTTCGCAGCAGTTGCATGTTTTGCGCTTCTAATTAAGGAAATGCATGGTGAAGAGGCAGAAGAAAGTGAGGAAGATGGTTCTCCAGAAAATAATGCAATGCAAAAGGTTCAATTAGCAGTAAAAGCCCTAATTGGTGGAGCTGCATTTAAAGCTGGATCGGTATCTATGGATGCGCTTGCGGCAGGGCCAATGGTTGCTGAAAGAGCATCGGACTTAGGCATCAGCATGGAAACTGCTAATGGTATATCAACAGGAGCAGTATTAGCATGTACATTGATTGCGATTGGATTACAAAAATATAAAGATTCCATTTTAAGGCATTTTGATGAGGATCATGTAGAAATGTACGGTAAGGCTCTTGCAACGGGAGCTTTTAGCTGGTTTCTTTTCAAGGCGTTTAGCGACGGAATAGCAATGCATATGGAGCACGGATTAACTCCAGAGCAAGTAAATGCAGCAGTTGCTGGTTTCGCTTCAATTGCACCAGTTCTAAGCGTTATGCATTCAACTTCATCTGAGGCTTCGGCAGCCACTGAATTAGAGCAAGCATAATAAAAATTCCATCCCCAGGCTTGCCCGCCTTTGGAGGTGGTATCCTCGACAGAATCTCAAAAATACTGTTCAATTACACATTGACCACGTCTCCTACTTCATGCTAATTTTATATAAATTACATAATTTATATAAATGTCCCAAAACATCTCAACAGCAAAAATTTTTGGTACTGGTCAAATAACTCTTCCTAAGAAATGGCGTGATAAAGCCAATACAAAAACAGTTATCTTAGAAGAAGTTCCTCAGGGTCTTCTCATCAAGCCACTCACTCCAACTTACTATTACGAAATTGACGAAAATAATTTTGGCATAAATTTTCCAACAGGAATCGAGGCAGGTGAGTTAGCAAAAAAACTTAAAAAGGCCAATGAAGGATTATCTTAAATTTCTAAAAAGACTGCCAGAAAACCTCAGAATCAAAGTAATCAAAGCATTGGAAGATCTTGCAATTAATAAAACAAAAGGCCTCGATATAAAGCCAATTAACGGAGAACATCAACTCTATCGCTGTCGTGTAGGTAAAATTCGCATTCTCTTCCAAAAACGCGAAGAACAAAACATAATTTTAGACATAGGATTCAGAGGTGACATTTACAAAAAATAACAATTAAACTTTTATTTTTTACAAAAAAAAGAGATACTAAAATCAAATGGCTAAAACAAGCGAAATAAATATAGTAGGTATAGTAACTAAACGCCAAAATCAAGCTCATGAGGCTTTGTTAAAAAAGCTAGTTACATATCTTAAAAAAAAGAAAAAGCAGGTAGTTTTCGATAACAACACTTCCACTTTTTTCCCAAACGAAAAAGGCCTTAAAAAAGAAGATCTACTTAAAACCTGCGACCTCGCGATCGTACTTGGTGGTGATGGAACACTTTTAAAAACCGCTAGAAGAATGCCAAGAAAAAAGACACTCATACTTGGCGTAAATATAGGCAATTTAGGATTTCTCACAGAATGTACGCCAGATAAGTTATTCGAATGTTTGGATAAAACATTTGAAGGCAAATTCGATATAGACAAACGCACGCTACTAAGAACTACTGTCTATAGACACGGCAAAAAAGTGGAAACCTACCTTGCGCTTAACGACGCGGTAATAAATCAAGGAGCATTCGCAAGACTCATTGAAATCCATCTTGAAGTAGACAACAGAAAAATCGTAACTTTCAAAGCAGATGGCATGATAGTAGCGACACCAACAGGTTCAACAGCACACTCACTGTCTGCTGGCGGCCCAATTGTCCACCCAAGAATCCCTTCTTTAACCATTTCTCCAATTTGTCCTAGCTCTTTGTCTATGAGACCTATTGTCATCCCTGACAATAGACAGATGACAGCCACAATCGCCACCGACAGACGAGACGAAAATGCCATCATCGGTTTAACAATCGATGGTCAAGACATGTTCGTACTTCGCTACGGAGATAAAATCAAATTCCGCCGTTCCAGCCGCTCCCTTCAGCTAGTCCGAACAGGCAATAGATACTATCGCATGCTCAGACAAAAACTTAATTGGGGTGAAGTTTAAAGAGATTTTAGTTTAGCTTGTGCCGCAGCTAATTTTGCGATCGGCACTCTGTATGGACTACAACTCACATAATCCAAACCAATTTTATGACAGAATTCTACAGATTGAGGATCTCCACCTTGTTCTCCACAAATTCCAATTTCAATTCCTTTCTTTGTAGTTCTTGCTAATTTCACACAAACATCCATTAGTTTTCCAACTCCTTTTTCGTCGATACTTCCCATTGGATCTTGTTCCAAAATTCCTTTGTCTAAATAAATTTGCATAAACTTTCCAATATCATCACGAGAGTAACCGAATGTTAACTGTGTTAAATCGTTTGTTCCAAAAGACATAAAATCTGCTGCCTCAGCAATTTCATCAGCTGTTACACAGGCTCTAGGAATTTCAATCATAGTTCCTATTTTGTAATCAAAATTAATTCTTCCTTCATATTCATCCAAAACTTTAGACACAACACCTCTCAAATATTTAAGCTCTGTTACTTCTCCAACCAATGGAATTTCAATTTCCACATCAACTCTAATGTCTCCTACAGAAACATGCATAGCAGCCTCTGCAATAGCCCTAACTTGCATTTCATATATGTCTGGGTAGGTTATACCTAAACGGCAACCTCTGTGCCCCAGCATAGGGTTAATTTCGTGTAGGTTATCAATCACAGCATGTAGATTTTTTTCAGGCATGCCCATTTCTTCTGCTAGTTGTTTAATTTGAGCTTCATCTTCTGGTAAGAATTCATGTAGTGGGGGATCTAAAAGTCTTACCGTTACAGGTCTTGAACCCATTACTTTGAAAATTCCTTCAAAATCTTTCTTTTGGAATTCTTGTAATTTTTCTAGGTAAGGCGCTCTTTCTGTAGCGTCTTTACTCATTATCATTTTTCTTACCAAAGGAATTCTTTCTTCATCAAAGAACATATGTTCAGTTCGGCAAAGACCGATTCCTTCAGCACCAAAATCAATTGCAACTCTGCAGTCTTCAGGAGAGTCGGCATTTGTACGAACTTTTAGGTGTCTAAATTCATCAGCCCAGTCCATTACTGCTTTAAAATCTCCACTCAAATCCGGTTCTTGCATTTCCATTTCTCCCATCATTACTTCACCGGTACCACCATCAAGAGTAATAATATCTCCTTCGTTTATTACCAAATCACCAATTGTAATCTTTTTTTCTTTTGCGTTTACCATAATATCGTTACAGCCGGCTACACAACATTTACCCATTCCTCTACAAACTACTGCGGCGTGGCTTGTCATACCTCCGCGTGAAGTTAGGATTCCTTGAGAGATGTGCATACCAGAAATGTCTTCAGGACTTGTTTCTTTACGCACAAGAATAACTGTTTCACCTCTCTCAGTAACCCATTCCACAGCATCTTCAGCAGTGAAAACAACTTTACCACAAGCAGCACCAGGTGATGCAGGCAAACCTTTTGCAACCACTGTACGCGTAGCAGTTTTTTTAATTTGCGGATGTAGCATTTGGTTTAAAGATTTTGCATCGATTTGCAGTAATGCTTCTTGCTTAGTTAGTAAACCTTCTTCAACCATATCTACAGCAATTTTTAGAGCCGCTGCAGCTGTTCTTTTTCCGTTACGAGTTTGTAGTAAGAAAAGTTTACCTTTTTCAATTGTAAACTCGATATCTTGCATATTTTTGTAGTGTGTTTCTAGCTTATTTTTTGCTTCCACAAGCTCGTCATAAACAGATTTATTTACTTTTTCCAGTTCACTAATTGTTACTGGAGTACGAATTCCAGCAACCACATCTTCACCTTGTGCGTTCATCAAAAATTCACCATAGAATTCTTTAGCACCTGTTGAAGGATTACGCGTAAATGCCACACCGGTACCACTATCATCTCCCATATTTCCAAACACCATTGATTGAACATTTACAGCAGTTCCTTTAAGACCAGTGATGTTATTAAGTCTTCTGTATACAATTGCTCTTTCGTTATCCCAAGAATTAAATACGGCTTCGATAGCTAGTTTTAATTGGTGATATGGACTTTCTGGAAAATCTTCTTTTGCATGTTCTTTTACAACTAATTTATATTCTGTTACTAGTCTTTTTAGGTCATTTGCATCTAGTTCTGTATCCAATGATACACCTTTGTTTTCTTTCATTTTTTCCAAGACATCTTCAAAGTGTTCATGATCAACATCCATCACTACATTTCCAAACATTTGCACAAATCTTCGGTATGAATCATAAGCAAATCTTTCATTTCCAGTTTTTTCAATCAGTCCTGTTACAGTATCGTCGTTAAGACCAAGGTTTAGAATTGTATCCATCATTCCAGGCATTGAAGCGGCAGCACCACTACGAACAGAAACTAAAAGTGGATTTTTAGTATCACCAAATTTCTTTCCCATTCTAATTTCAAGCAGGCTCAAATTATCTTCTAGCTGTTCTGCAAAGCTATCTGGATAACCTTTGTTATCTAAAAAGTATCTACATAGCTCGGTTGAAATTGTAAAACCAAAAGGAACTGGAATTCCAATTTTGGTCATTTCAGATAGGTTAGCTCCTTTTCCTCCTAGGAGGTCTTTCATACTTTTATCACCCTCATCAAAAGAGTAGATATATTTTTTTCCAGATTTTTTTACAGTTGAATTTGAAAACATAACAATTTGTTAATTGACGGCAGCAGTATAGAAAATCACTTACAAAAAGACAAGTTATTGTATTAACTCTAGAAAAAGCCAAAATTAGGAAATTGAATAATCGGTAATTGTAAGTCAAAAAGGTATACATATATCTGACCAACAAACCCCGCAAATAGGGGAACAGTGAGATTATCATCAAGCTTATTAGTTAGCAGTTCCACAACGCTGGCAACTAGTGCCACTATTGCAACAAGACCGCTAAATTCAGGTAAAAGTAAAATTCCAACCAGCAAATTTGCCGCTAACCCGGACAAAGTGCCTATCCAAGTTTTTTTCCTAAAGAGCCTCCTCCTACCAAATGTTTTTCCCATGAGCGACGCAAATATATCCCCAAAAACAAGCATAAACATAGCCAAAACTGCAATCCAGTAATCAAAAGCAGAGAAGCAGATTATAGAAGAAATTACATAAAACACAGCCCCAGTTAATTGATTCTTCTCATGTTTTCTTAAAAATCCTTCAAAAAGACCAACAACTCTAGGTTTATGTTCAAGCCTTATGTATTCAATTTCCAATAACAACAAAAGAACCGCGGTTAAAACCAAAATGGCAACGCGGTTCGAAAAGTTAATCAGTAGAAAATTGTAGAACAGAACGATAAACAGACCTGAAAGATGTATGATCTTGCGTGATATCTCCCAAAAAAGAGAAAGCCTGCTACTCATGAACATTTAGATTATTTCCAAAGCTCAAACCATTTTTTCTTTGGAGCTTTAAGTAGATTTAACTGATTCTCCAATACAAAAATCTTTTCTTGTAGTGTGTTTACTAGTCTTAGGAAATTTTGTCTTTCTTCAGAGTGTTGACCAATCATTCTTTCTAGGTTTTTTGCAAATTCTTTAAAATCTTCAGCAGTAATATAAACTTTATCTTCGTGTTTTTCTTCTTTCTTTTGAGGCATTTCAACAGCAGTTTGTTCCACAACTTTTTCAGCTACTTGCTCGGCAACCTTTTCAGTTGCTTTCACTGCAGCCTCTTCTTCTCTTTTTTGTGCTTGTTCAATTTGATCCACCATAGGTTCTACTTTGTATAGTTCACAAAGAGATTCTTGATTGATCATATAGTTGAAACCTTGAGGAGTTGAACTTCTTTTGTGCCTTAGTTTTCTAGACTTTATGGCACGACGTATAGTCTGAACAGATTTTCCACTTAATTCAGAAGCTTCCTGAATAGTGATATAGGATTTAATTGCCATGGGGATGAGGATTGAGGAGTAAATAACTATGTATAATTTAATACAAATACTCTACAAACTCAAACATTGACCCTTTATTTAAAATTGACAGATAGTGTATGTCTGGCTAAAAACAAGCCACCTAATACAATAAGTAGTACCCCGACTACCCAAACAACAAGGCCCCCAGGTAAATTTGAAACAGCATTTTGAATACTCTTATTGCCTTTAATTAGCTCAAAACTAGATTTTTGCCTCTTCATATTTGCTACTAAGTTTTCCCATTTAATGCCATCTAAATCTTGTTGCACAGTTTCAGGTGTAGAAACCACTCCTTTTTCAAAATCAAATTGAAATTTTTCTCCTTTCTTAACCTCAAATACAAATTTTGCAACTTCCCCAGAGCCACTTGGGAATTCATCATTTCGCCTCAAAGTTTCTCCAAAAATTATTTTCCCATTGTCATGAACTAAATAAAATGGATCGCCACCTTGCTCAAGAAAATTCCCTGGTTCATATTTGAGAAAGGCAAGATTCTCGTCATATTTGAGGTTAAAAGCAATGCCCAATACTTGTTTACTCAGATCCTTGGCATTAACGCTTATTTCAATGAGATCCCTATCCAAAAAACTATGTGACATTTGTATTTTTCCAATCTCAGCCGCATAAGCTCCAACCTTCCAAAGAGCTAATATCGCAACAATTAGTAACAATTTTTTCATAAAAATTTTTATTAACTATGGTTCGCGCCCCCGCCCGCCTCGCGCCAAGGGCGGGGGCACTAACTTCTTAATACTAGTATTTCAAGCCAAATTTAGAGCCTAGAGTTATCAAATCTTTACCATCAATAAATCCATCAAAATTTACATCTGCAAAAATTGAGTATTCTTCATCTACATATTCACTTCCAAAAGATCTAGCTAGTTTTTCTATATCTCTCCCATCTACTCTGTCGTTTTTATCTATATCACCACTCAAACCTCTTGTTTCACTACCGGTAATTTCTACAGGTGAACTTTCTATTCCATCTTTTACAGCTACCACCTGGTATTTATAATTTACACCTGGCAAAACACTTTCCTCATCTATGAATTTTATTTCTGTAGTTTGCCCAAGTAGATCAAATGTTCCTACCGGGTTTATGCGTTTAACTAAGTAATGGCTAGCCCCTTCCATAGCTGTCCAATCTAGTTCTAACGCATATCTCTTGGTAGATTCTTTAATTTTTAGTCCTGCAATTTGTTCTACTGCAACATCTCCAACTTCAATTTTTAGAGGACTTAGTTTTACGGGCGTATCGGAAATAGAATCACTTACAAAATTTTCACCGGCAAAAACTATATCGCTAAAATCTCCATTGGTTCCAATAACAGAAAAACTCAGATCAAACAATTTTCCACTCCCATCTATACCTTCGGCAGGATTTTTTAATCGCGCTCCACCAACCAGCAAAGTACCATCTATATCATTAACTAGCCCTGCATTAAATGCAGTACTGGCACCATCTGCTTTGAGAAAGTTGCCTTCAGTTGCATTATTGAATTTTAAAACATCAGGATTATATGTAATTTCAAATCCATAGGCGTAGAGATCAGTGGCACTATCTACATTAGCAGCAACAGTAATAGTGTCGCCGCTTTTAGCAATACCTTCAAAATTAAGACCAACCTCGGCGCCACTCCCTCCATAATTGCTATTTACTGTTCCAGGGGTGCCTATGATCTCACTACCAATCCTACCTTTTGCGCCATTTCCGTTAATTGCAGTGGCCCAATTATCAGCATTATCACCAGATATTAGTGGATCTATTCTTTCCATTGTTGCTTTGGTATCTGGATCCCCAGCAAACCAAGCTCCACCAGTACTATTTACGCTATCCACAATTTCACCATCTACATTTTTTAGCACTAAAATATCCCCAGCATTTGCCAAAGAGAGGTTATTTAAAGAGTTGGCCGCTACGGTTGTTACAGCTTCACTATCTTCAATTAAGAAATAACTTTTTGGTGCAATTACACCGTTTTCAATGAAGTATTTTGTACTGCCATCATCTTCAATATAAAAGCCACTCAAATCCACAGTTGTGTTACTTGCATTATATAGTTCTATCCATTCATCACCAGAACCATCAGCACTACCAGCCCAAGCAATTTCATTGATCACCACACTTGATACAACTGCTGCATAACCAACATTGCTCAAGCTAAACTGCATCATCAAAACTACCAAGGAGAGAAATGCAAACATTTGTTTTAATCTATCCATAAGGAATTGTTAGGAAATAAGGATGCTCCGCGCGAAGACATCATCAACCTAACAGTCCAATTTAAATAAAATCTAAAATTTTTCTAAAAAGTTTTTAAACTTGCAGATGATTACTGCTCGTTGTTATTTCTTTTTGAAGCTCCAATTTCCCAGTGAAGAAGGCTTAGGGCAGCCTTAAGGCGACGATTAATTTCAGCTTGATCAGGAATAATTTCACCATCTCTTATCACTCCACCATCAAATGCAACATCACCAGTTTGTAACTCAATTCCATCACCTTCATTTTGTCTTAATTCATCTCTACTCATTTTAAATGTTTAAAATATTAAGATGATATTTTAATTTATTTTTTAAAAATGTCAAATAGAATTAAATGTGCAGCAAATAACCGTCTGCTTTTTAAAATGGTGGGTTGGGCGGGATTCGAACCCGCGACCATCGGCTTAAAAGGCCGTTGCTCTACCGACTGAGCTACCAACCCATGTCAAAAACAAAACGTCAACATTTTATGGGCTAGTCGCCTCAAAATCAAGCCAAAATTCAAAGATCACTCTTCGTGCGAATATAAACTGTGAATCAGGAACGATAATGCGGGGATAGAAAACCAGAAATAGCTATTTCTCACTATCGATTCTATCATTTGAGATTTATTGTATATTGTCCAAAGTGCAAGGCTTCCACCTTCTGTGCCGTTGCCAATAAACGAAGCACCACTTACAAAAACCAAAATAGCACTAATAATTAATCCGGCGCTCATTGCTGCATAAACCAGACTCATTGCTAGTCTTATAAGTGCAGATCTATCATCAACAGTATCAACATGGAATGCTCCTCTTACTGCAAACAAAATAACCAAAATTACAAAGACAATTACTTTTACAAAAACCACAGCTTCTTGATCATTAGCTACAGAAGCGAATTTTAAAAGCTGAGCAAACACTGGAGTTCCATTGAAATATCTTTCAAAAAGAGCACCAGTTGCATCTGAGGCAATCATCGCAACGTAAGTACCCAAAATAACCTTCAAAGTATTATCTCTACCTATGATTAAGCTGTACGCCACTATAATAACGAAGAATACGAGCACAAACAGGTCCCAAGAGAGAGTAATGTTCATAAAACTAAAGAATGAGTAATACTGGCTAAAATAGTAATCGCAACTGCCTAAAATGTAAACCTAAAACCAACTTTTCTTCTTAAATTGAATCTTTGATTCATCGGCTAACGCCTCAAAAAGCTCTCTTTCTTTCTTAGAGAGTTTTTTTGGTATTTCAATTCTTATTTTAACCAGATGGTCTCCAGCGCCAGATGCCATTGGTACGCCTTTTGCGCTTAACTTAAACACTTGACCATCTTCAGTACCGGCAGGAATTTCAATAGTTGATTCACCATGAAGAGTGTCAATTTTTATATCTGCGCCAAGTATTGCCTGCAACGCATGAATTTTTACTTCAGAATGAATATCTCTTCCAGCTCTAAAAAATCTCTTACTACCTTCAACAATTAAATTTATATATAGATCACCGGCTTCACCACCTTTAATTCCACCTTCACCTTTACCGCTTAGCCTTATAGTTGAACCATTATCAACACCGGCAGGTATTTTAACTTTTACTCTTTCTTTTACTCGAGTTCTTGCAGTTCCATGACAACTACTACAAACTTTTTCTGGCACCTTACCTTCTCCATGACACGCCCCACAAATTCTAGTAGTGGCCATTTGTCCCAAAATTGTATTTCTTACGCTGCGTACTTGTCCAGCCCCTCCACACTCTTTACAGCTCACAATTGGACTGCCTTTTTCAGCCCCCTTACCTTCACAGTTTTTGCAGACATCTGGCTTTGTTATTTCCAATTCTTTCTGACACCCAAAAACCGCCTCTTCAAATTTCAAATGTATAGAGGTTTCAATGTCATTTCCTCTTTGGGCTCCACCTCTTTTGGCAGAACGACTAGCACCACCGCCACCGCCACCAAAAAATGATTCAAAAATATCTGCAAATCCATCAGCGCCACCACCTTGAAAACCGGAAAAATCAAAACCACCAAATCCTTGAGCACCACCGCCTCCACCACCAAAACCACCAGCTCCACCAGTGCTACCAAAAGTATCATATTGTTGACGCTTCTGCTTATCAGACAAAGTTTCGTATGCAGAATTTATTTCTTTGAATTTTTTTTCAGCATCTGTATCACCTTTATGTTTATCGGGATGCCATTTTAAAGCAGCCTTACGGTAAGCAGATTTAATTTCCTGCTCACTTGCTCCTTTCGGTACGCCCAAAATTTCGTATAAGTCTTTACTCATCCCGCAAATTATATACAGACCTTTAAAAAATGTCTAGCACTCTAAAGAGGGGAGTGATAAGAGTAAATAATTTAGAAAAATTTAATATTATTCATATAAGGTAAATATGATATTAATATAAAGTAATACAAAATCGTAATATTAATATTCTAAAATGAATCATCAAAAAAACACTCGCATTTCAGCCTTGTTGCCAACTAATTTAGTTTCGGAAATGAAAGATTTTGCAGAAAAAACAGATACCACTCAAAGGAATGTAATTAAAATGGCATTAGAAATGTGGCTAAAGAAAAAATTAGATAAAGATACAAAAGCATTATCAAAAATAAATTTTGATGATCTACCAACGGAAGAGGAATGGGGAAATATACAATCTTGGAAGCAAAAGGCTTATTAACAACATATTTTAAAATTTCATTCTCTGCTAAAATTCTTGATTATTAAAGGTAATGAGTGTAATATTAGTATGAAATTATTATATTATCTGTAAAATCATGGCTTCATTAACTATAAACTTAGAAGGTCCAATAAAAGCAACTGCACAAAAAAAGGCTCAGAAAGACGGAGTGACTTTAACATTTGTAATAACTCAGGCCCTAAAAGCTTATAACGAAAATAAGCTAAAGTTTGGCCTAGTATCAGACGATGACGAAATTACAGCATCTTTTGATGTATCTACACAAAATGGTAAAAGGGATTGTATAAAAAGCTTTGAATCACTTATCAAATGAAAAAGATAATTCAGCGTACTGGGAGGTTCGACAAATCTTTTGAAAAGTTGAATATAAAAACACAAAAGTTATTTATAAAAAAGTTAGAACTTTTTATTGATGATGAATATTCTCCCTCTTTAAAAACTCATAAGCTAAAAGGAAAGCGTAAAAATGAATTTGCTTTTTCAATTACAGATGATATTAGAGCTATTTATGAAAAGCTAACTCGAAAGGAAAAAGAAATTTTGGTCTTCACATTCCTTGATATTGGAGGGCACAATAAAGTTTACTAAAAATTTAATTCATGTTTCTAATCATGGTAGCGCCAACGGGAATCGAACCCGTATTTTCGCCGTGAGAGGGCGATGTACTAGCCGTTATACGATGGCGCCAAGGTGGCTAAATCGCATCACCACGACTTAAGCCAGCCCAATTCTAACGAAGCATCTCTAATATTTCAATTAGAAAGTTTTGCTAATTAAATTAACAAAAAGGGCGGCGCCATCCGGCGCCGCCCACCCTAACTCAATTTCCAATCAAAACTACATATCCATAAGCAGCGAAACAATCTTGGCAACCTGACCTCTCGTTAAGCTATCGTTAGGTCCAAATTTACCATTCTTGTAGCCGGAAACAACTCCATTAGAGCTTGCATATCCAACATACTTCGCAAACCAATCACTAGATTTTACATCTCCAAATTTCAAAGCACCTTCACTTACACTACTTACATCTTTTCCGGCAGCTAAGAATACAATCTTAAGTGCTTCCGCTCTGGTGATTGGAGCATTTGGTCTGAATGTTCCATCTTTATATCCACCAATAATGTTTCTTAAGTAAGCAGCTTCTACGTAGCCTGCAAACCAATCTTTGGTGCTTGATACGTCTTTAAAGGCAATACTTTCAATCTTCTCTGCTTTAGCAATCTTGAAAGCTTCAAGGGCAATTTTTATCAATTGTGCGCGAGTTACTTTGTCATCAGGACCAAACTTACCATTTCCATATCCACTTACGATTCCAGCCTTAGCAAGTCTGGCAACATGGGTTTCAGACCAGTGTCCCTTAGTATCTTTAAATGATCCAGTAGCAGAAGTTTCAGCAGCACTTGTGGCTTCACCTGCAGCAGTACTTCCATTTGAATCAGTATCGCTTGTAGTTGAGCTTGAGCTACTACTTCCACCACTAAATATGAGACCACCGCCTCCTCCACCGCCACCGCCACTGCCACCACCACCACCACTGCTAGCAGCAGTTGTAGTTGCAGTAACAGCAGCAGAAACAGCAGATTCTCCAGAGCTATTTAAAGCAGAAATTTTGTAGTAGTAAGCTGTACCAGCAGAAAGACCAGTGTCGCTGTAAGTTGTTGTAGAACCAGATGAAACTGTAGGTTCACTTCCAATTCTTGCATATGTACCGCCTGAACTTGTACTTCTATAGATATCGTAGCTTGTAGCTCCATCAGTTTGTGTCCAACTCAATGCAATTGCTGTTGTAGATGATGCAGTTGCAGCAAGGCCACTTGGTGTGTCAGGTGCAGATGGATCTGTAGCAGATAGAGGTGCAAAAAGTGAGAATGTTGGTGTTAGAGCCCTTACACTAACTTTATCTACATTAGCCGCAAATTCAGCAGGTGTATCAATAGTAGTAAGATCTACAACTGGAACATCATTTTTTAGGAAGCCAGTGGTTGTTGGGATTCTAAGCCAATCTTGACTTGTTTCGTCCCATTTACCCATAATTATTGCCTCTGCTTCTTCCATAGTATCAATAGCAGTACCATTGCTAGACGTTGCTGCCGATAGTTCTGCACGAGTTAGTTCTTGTTCTACAGTTACCTCACTATTTAGAGTTTTAATAGATTGCCCATTTGGATCCGTAGCACTAATTTGTAATGCTGTAGCTTTAATTAATGATACTCCAGCAGTATCACGAACATTATTAGTTTCTGTGGCACTAATGCTTCCAGCAGAAGTTTCGCTGCCTAATGCATTTGCTGGAACAGTAATTTTAGTTCTTAAAGCATTCGCATCGCCATCATCATCGGTATCATCAAGTACGCCACCAGTTGCAGGTGTTATAGATTTTTGTGTTGGTCTTTTTAGGGTTACAGTACTTGATAAAGTAATATCTTTTGAGCTTGCAGACGCATTTGTAATGGTTACAGCTCCTCCACTTAGAGCAGCTTCTTCATAACCTTCACCAATAGCATAAACAGTCCATACACCAGCATCTACAGGAATGCTGTAGTTACCACTTGCATCAGCCTGAACTCCACTTTCACCACCACTTTGTTTTTGTGCTCTTACAAAGGCATTTGCAACAGCTTCGCTATCTCCATTAAGAACTTGGCCAGAAATTGTATATTCCGCAGCAGTTGATGTAAGAGTTTGTGCTGTTACATTTGAGCCATTAACAGTCACTTTTGTAGGAGACCTCAAAAGCCCAGGTTTTTTTGTATTAATTACATAGTCGTTTGTAGCATCATCAGGCACTTGTATGCTGTATGTTCCATCACTCTCAGTTCTTGCAGTTACTACGTCACCGGTTGTTACATTAAGCAATGTTACAAGAGCATCCTCAATATTGTTATTACTATCATCTTTAACAGTTCCAGAAACAGTTCTAAGTGTTGGTACTGTAATTGTTAAACCTTCGTTACCATTTACTGTTACAGCCCCAGTTGTGCTGCTAAAAACGGTATTTCCATCAGTACCAGAAACAGCATCTGTATCCATTGGAATACCAGGAGCATCAGCATCTACAACATATATTCCATCTTGAGGAATATATGCTTGAGCTGAAGTTTGTCCGGCAGGAACCTTAACTTTGTTTTCAGTTCCGTCAGCCGCAGTTAGAGTAAGTACAGTGTCAACAGGTAGAGCACTGGAAAGTGTAATTGTAGTTGTTCTTGGAGTTCCAACGGTAATATCTTTACCAGTTGTATCTCCAGATACATTAAATGCTGCTAGTTTTGGAAGTTCTCCATAACCTTCAGCAAAAGCCTCAATCACATAACCATTACCACTTGGCACCTTAAAGCTGTAGTTCCCTGATGAATCTGTTTGAGTTTCATTAAAGAAGCCATTACCAAGAATACGAACATGTGCCTTTTCAACATTTGATCCTCCAATTGTTACCGCTCCTGAAACACTATAGAAAGTTGTATTTGCGGCATTACTTGGAGAGAAGTTTTGGCTAGTAACATTTTCTGTTGAAACAGTTACTGTAACCTCAGGAAGTTGACCATATTCAGGCAAGAAAGCACCAACTTTCCAAGTTCCAGCGCTTACATATAGTTTATAATTTCCAGAAGAATCTACATTGGCATGAGCATTTCCAGGTCCGCTTGTTTTATATGCATACACATTTGCTCCTTGCACAGTTCCACCAATGGCATCACTCACCGTACCTGAAATTGTATAATCAGGTTTTGTCATTTTAATTACGAATGTACTTGCTGCAGTTGCAGGTGTAATCGCCGCCGCTCCATCTATTGATAGGTAAGTTGTGGCATCACTTTTTACAACAACAGAGTATTCTTTTGATTCTCCCATTCCAGGGATAAATGCTCCAACTTTAAAGTTACCTGTATCACCAACATTGAGAGTAAATGCTCCAGAGGTGTCTGCTTGTGTGAAAGCACCAAAACCACTAACAGGGTCGTATGCAAACACTTCTGCACTAGCTAAAACTCTATTAGAACCATCTTTTACAACTCCTTTAATTGTTTTTGAAGTGCTTGTAAGTGCAAAAGAAACTTCGCCGTCATTTGCGGCATCAGCACCCCCATCAGCTGCTGAATTATTAGCATCAGCACTTGATTCATAAACAGTCCCTCCAATGATATTAATATCTAGTGGTTTTGGAGGCATATAGTTTGGTTCTGGAGGTCTAGCATTGGTAACTCCTTTTGGCATTGAAGGTCCAACTCCAATAGACCAATTTCCATTCGGTAAATTTATTAAAAAGCTTTCATAATTTGATGCATTATTATCTAAAGTCTTTTGAAGAACTCTTTGTCCAGCAGGACCAAAAGCAAACAAATCAAGCACTTCATTTGCAGGACCTTTTACCCAAACTTTTACATCAGTACCACCACTTGTGGCGCTACCAATAGTAAAGTTTTTTGTTGTATTCCCTGTCATTTTTACTCTTACAGGTGAGCTACCAACAAAACTTGCAGTATTAATACTTACTAATGGATCAGTAAATATTTCATATTCTCCAGCAGGTAGACTTGTAAATGAGTATGTTGCAGTTGTTGCACCGCTAAAATCTGTAGTAGTAGCTTCCAAAGGTCCAGTTTGTGGAGAGAAAGCATAAACTTTAATTGTTCCACTTTGATCATTACCCGTTGCTGTTATTGTTCCAGTTAGAGCATAACTTCCAGCCGATTTAATAAAGAAAGGTAGGGAAGTAAGACTTTCCGCTACTGTTGAACCATTTTTAGTTTTTACATCCACAGTATAGCCTGAGGTTCCAAAATCTTTTGGAGATGTTGTGTTTGTAATGCCAGCAATATCAAAAGTTATAAAGTCTGGACCACTTGAATTAGTATCAGCAGACAAAGTGATTGTAACAGTTCTTGCGCTAGAATTTACTGTCACACCATCATCCGCAAGTCCACCAACAGTTGTTGTATCACCGCCTGAATCGCCAGTTATAGTACTATCTCCACTACATACTTTTGTTAAAGCTGTTGAAGTATTACATTTGAATTTTATAGTACCGCTTCCTGGGCCATTTAGATCAAAATGCATAGGGCTATTTGGATCCTGTTTTGCGCCACTAATATCATATCCATTTGGGAATGTTAGAACGATTTGGCCGCCAGCAGAAATCTTTTTAGAAATAGGAATTCTTACTCCAAAGATTGTTGATCTTCCAGCCATTGCGTTGAAAGGTCTTACCTCAACAGGAGGTGCAAAACCATAAGTTGCCGTACTAAAATTATCCGGCAGAGCGTTACCCATTTTTTCAAATACAGTCTCTCCACCAAATGAGGCATTTGGCCCTAGTGCACCTTTTGTTGTAGCACTATTTTGAATTACAGCTCTAACGCTTGAGTAATCAGCATCCAAGGCGTTACCAGCTAAATCTTTAGATTGATTGGCACCGCTAGAGTCCATACCAAGTGAAAGCTCTTTACCAATTGCTGAACTTAAATCTAGACCTTCAATTTTTACTGTCTTTGTAGCACCGTCATAGCTAAAAGATGCACTACTTAAATCAACCGCCGTTCCAGACAAACTAGCAAATCCGGCATTGCCATACTCTAGGCCTAGATAAGCTAGTACATTAAGCACGCTTGTAGTCCAGTTCGAAGTATCGGAAACTTTTGCTGCATTCATAGGTTCATCAAATGTTACCGCACAGGCATAATCATCACAGTTCATGAATTGGATTTTTGGTGCCACGGTATCGGCACCACCAGTTGTGAATGATTTACTTACAGCCGTAATAGCAGTGCCATTTAATCCTGTTACACTATTACTAATATTTAGTGTGTATGTAGTACTAGGGCTTAGAGCTGTTTTTGTAATAATTAAAATTTCTCTAGCACCAGGATTATATTGCACATCTGCACTTACAGTTCTAGATCCCACAGAAAGGTATGCAGTAGAAGAGGTGATTGTGCTTTGGTCTAAATCTTTATCAAAAGTTGCAGAGAATACATTAGCATTTACTGGGAAATCTGTTGATCCAGCATTTGGTATTGTTCCAAGTAAAGATGGGGCTCCAGTATCTGAACTTGAGCCAACTTTAAATTTAGAAAAGAACATCACATTTGTGGATTGATCAGGAGGTGCAAGAGTAAGTCCAGCTCCAGATTTCGCTCCACCTAAAACTTTCACAACATACTCAGTATTTGAAGCAAACAAGCCGCTATTGTATGTGCCTTTTAGAGCCACAACCGCTTTTCGTTTACTAGAATCAAGAGTTACTGTATTTATTGCCGCACTTGTTACGTCAGTCTCTGTACCACTAGCAACTGTGTATAATTTAAAATTACTTGCTAGCGTGTAGCCACCTCCGTCATCAGACATTGGCTCAGAAAATTCTACAACTATCTTGGCATTTTTAGGAACTCCAAATGATCCAGGTGCTGGAGAAGAGCTAGAAACATGAGGAGGTATAAATTGACCAGCTCCAAAAGTTCCACCACCTGAGAAGGATCCTGTTGCTGAATTAAATGTGTTGAAATCAGGCGTTACACCAGTGTTAAACATGAAGGCATAACTTCCATCAGATTGATTACCTTCAATTGAATTACCAGATTTGTCTGTGATATCTGCAGCTAGTTTTACTACGATTGTTTTATCATCTCCAAGAGTATTATCTCCGCTTAATGTCCAAACTACCATGTTACCTTCCGGTGGAATACCAGGTAAGTTTGGGCTAGTTGGGTAATAAACTACAGCGCCGCGACTTGTGATATCTGTTAAATTTCCATTAGATTTATTTACTTCGCTTACAGTGAAATTAGTACTATTGATAGTACTTTGACTCATTTGCTTATCAAAAACAGCAAACACACTAACTCCAGTTTGTGTACCAGGGATTCCCTGTGCTCCATCGGGTGGACCATGAAATTTAATTTTAGCTTTTGATGTATCTCCACCAAATCCGCCAAACTGACCAGCTTTAATTTTCAAAGCCACTCCGCTAGATCCAGACGGTGTACCACTCACTATTCTATCTGAGTATCCCTCTTTAAAAGCTACTAAGTCGTAAACACCGGCAGGCATATTAGACAAAGTAAATGTACAATTTGCATCATTTGAACTTGTTGTATTAAATCCTGTTCCCTCCGCAAAAATAGTTGATTGTCTTGGGTTTGTGCTTCCGCTTCCACAGGCGTCATCAGCGTCCTTGATAGTTCCGGCAATCGTAGTTGCACCACTGGCTACGGAAGTAATTGTGAATGGATTTTCTGTAGGGTCCTTAAAAGTTCTTAAGTTTGTTCCATCGCTAGCTTCCAAATAATATCTTATTTTTGTACCAGCCGTACTTATTGTTGCAGAAGGTATAGTAAAGCTAAAGTATCCACTTCCAACATAAGCGGCATCAGCAGTTGTTGTAGGGCTGCATACAGCTCCCTGACAATAGTAAACCTTTCCAGTTAATTGAGGAGTTGTACTGCTAGTGGCAATATTATCAAAAATCCTTGCATATATTTTTAGATTTGCGCTTGCTGTAGCCTGAAACACAGGTCTGTGAAAAATTTCAGGAGGGGATACATCTGTGACAGACTCAGTAGTTGTGAAATATCTTAACGGTGTAGTTTCTAAAGGAATGGTTGATGTACTAACATTTGTGTATGTCTCCGCATTCGATTGAACTTTCCAGTAGTATTTTGTATTCGGAGCAAGGAAGGTTGGTTGTTGTAAAAAGCCAAAAGAACCTTCTCCATATTCAATTTCACACAAAGTTGCGCCACAATGGCTACCATTTGAATTGTCCACATCTGCCGGTTTAGGGAAGGCATAATCCCAAACTCTTTGTTGACCATTTGCATCAGAAAAAACAGAAATTCTGTAAGAATTTACGCTGCCTGAAGCAGATGGTAAAAAGTTAAACCTAGGTGGTAGTTGAACATTTGTACCAGCGCTTACAGGTGATACTAATGTTAGTCCTGATCCACCAGAAGCAAAAACGTTAAATGCTCCAGGGGCATTAACCACTTGTGCACCAGTTGTTATTAAAACGTCTCTTACTCCCTCAGAAGCTCCAGCTCCTATACTAAAAGATATGGTTAGTGAAGTCGGGCTGTTTACAGTTACAGTTGGGCTTCCAGATGAGCCATCGCCACCTGCGGCACCAATTGCGTTTGTTCCACCATCCCCAGGTGGTAGAGCAAGAGTTGCTGTTGTTACTCCTTGAGACCAAGTTGTATTTACTCCAGTTACATTGATAGTTTGAGTTGATGTTCCTTTTGATCCACCTGATGGCGTTACTAGACTTACACCAGGTATTCCAGCTCCCTCAGTTGCTGCAATATTTACTGTGTAAACTTTATCAGCTGTTGTATTTCCATCTGTTATTCTCAAAAGAACGTTATGGCTTCCAGGCTTATTTGCAACACCACCGCCGCTTGATAATGCCCCTGTTGAAGTATTTAAAGTTATTCCCAAATCACTTAATTTTGATCCATTAGCTGACTGATCGCTAAAAGTATAACTTCCACTATTACCTCCACTTACTCCAAGATTAAAACTGTATCCTGTATCTCCAACAAAAGTTCCAGGTAGTGCTCCACTTGTAAACTTTACAGGGCTAGAAAAACTAACAGCGCTTGTTCCCATTGCATTACCAGCTACATCAGATATTTTTGCTGACGCTGCTGCTAGTGTACTAGGGCTGCCATCAAAGTCACCAAAATCTGTATTACTATCTAGAGTTATCGTCATAAAATCTTGCCCTGCATTGTGGTTTAGTGCACTAATTGCACTTCCACCAGTTGTACCATTGTCTGTGAATGTAAAATTGTCTGCATTACCTATACCAAAATCTAAAATGCTTATAACCGGTTCACTAAATCTTACTTCTAAAGTTGGTGAGCCTGAAGCTCCGCTAACAGAAGTTATAGTTGGTGCTACAGTATCAATTGCAAAATTATTGGCCACAAAATCACTTGCTGGACCGTTTCCGTCTGAGGTTGTTACTCCATTTGTAGGTACAGTGAGTCTTATTTCATCATTATTTGTTCCTGTATTTGAAGTTTTTATTACCACCCAAAAAACTTTTGCCGTACCACTAGTAAGTGAAACCGGTGTTGCGGGCGTAAGCGTTACGCTTGTTGAAGACCATGTAGGATTATCCAATGTTACTAAGGTATCTGCTCCAGAGTTAAACCATATCATTCCGCCTCCGGAAAGTTCTCCATCATCAAGGTAGAGTTGTACTCCAGATGTATTATCCGTTGCTAAAGCTTCCAAATCAGAAGTTGCAAATCCAGTACCATCAAAGTTCACAGTTATGCCTGTTAGAGTTTGTGATGCTTGTGAAGCTGTTACAGACACAGACAAAGCTGCCGCCGTAACTCCTTGTGCAATTGGAGCACCAGGAAAATTATTTTGAAGTCCATTAGTAGTAATGGAAATAGTTGAGGCTGCCAAAACCGTGGGCAGACCCGCTGCAACCATGCTTAATGCAATGGTCATGATAGAAACGTATGAAACGAATCTCCTTATAAAGTTGGGAAACTTCATGAATGAGGGGTTATTAAAACAAATTTACAGAATACATTATGTGTTCAAGTGACTAATCAAACCAAGCACTTAAAAATGACAAAAAACATTTTTCAATTATTTCTATAGCTAAAAGGGCGTACGTATACTCAGAACAAAAAATAAACATTCCAACAAATTCTAAAATTTTGTAAATACTCAAGCACCCCAAATTTCAAAATACATTCTTTTAAAAAAGTCAAACCACCTCCTCAAAAACAAAATCACTAAAAACGCCTCAAGCCGCATATTTCTATACCTTATATATATACAACTATACAAATACTACCCAAAAAGCTAAAAAAGCCGTACAATAAGCCACGATTAGTCAACACCACACAAAGATTCTAAAGAATCACAATAAATCAACCACATGACAATAACTTTTTTGAAACAAAACACACACAAAACAGTTATAGAGTGTGAACATTTATAAAAAGAAATGAGGCTAATATAAGCCAAAACCGGCCAAAAAGGGCATAAAAACAAGAACTTTTAATACTAATTTTTCTTCTTTGTTATCCCTCGAGTAAGCCAAAAATGATTGACTCCGACTAGTCACTTTGATAAATTTTACTGTGATTTAAGTCGAAAGCTATTCGTGCGATACTTCATATCCCACTAAAATGGCTTAGATAAGAGAAAAACGCATTGGTAACTACACAACCAGATATAAACATACCTTATATACTGTAAACTTCGACCTTTGAAATATAGGATGCAGGCGACTCCACAAGCATGAGCTGAATGGGGCGTCGAAAAAAACTTTCAAAACAAAACTGTTTTATAGGTTATCTCGGATGGCCGAGGTGAAATATAAAACTTTATAAAAACCCTTTTTTCTTAACTTTTTGTCCGTTTCGCAAGAAAAAATCCGTTTCACATATTAATTCTTTAACCATAGATATTATGGATAAGTTTCGCAAAGTAATTGCTTCCATCTCAATGGTGGCGATCCTTTCAACTTTCGTGGTATCTGCTACTGCCTTCGCGGCTTTCAGCGACGTGCCAGCAAACGAATGGTTTGCTCAATACGTTTCTGACCTAGAAGGTGCTGGTTTAGTAACAGGATCTAAATTCAATCCTGGTACAAACCTGACGAGAGCAGATGCTGCTATGTGGCTTGTAGGTAAAGCTGGTCTTACAGCTGATGTTCCTGCAACTGCAACTTTCAAAGATGTTCCTAAAGGACATCCTGCGTTCAGCGCAATCGAAACAGCCGTTTCACACGGTGTAGTTAGCGGTTACGCTGCTCCAAAAGCTGGGTACTTTGGTCCTAACGACTCAATTACTCGTGAACAATTTGCTAAAATGGCTACTGAAGCTTTCGGTCTAGAAAAGCAAAGTGGTTGTGGTATGTTCACAGATTCTAGCTCAATCGCGAGCTGGGCTTGTGACTACGTAGCAACTGTTTACCACTGGAGCGTTGTTGGTGGTTACCCAAATGGATCTTTCGGTCCAGGTGCTAACATCAACAGAGCTGAAGGTTCTAAAATGGTAGTTCTATCTGCTAGCCCAGTTGCTAGAGCAGAAGCTCCTACTACTCCTACAGCTTCAGGTCCTCTTACAGTTTCAGCAGGTGCTGAGCCTACTGCTCAATATTTGGCAGGTTCTACAGCTTATAACGATGTAGTTAATGTTGTTCTAAAAGCTGGTGCAGAAGATGTTTCTGTTACAGGATTTACTGTTTTAAAAGGCGGTCTAGCTGCTGATACTGTAGTATCAGGTGTTTCAGTATTTACTGCTGATGGTGTAAGATATGGTAACTTTGTTTCTATATCTGACAAGGTTGCAGATATTAGTTTCGATTCTAAACCTATCGTAGTTAAAGCTGGTCAATCTTCTACTGTTACAGTAAAGGTTAACCTAGCTTCTACTGCAACAGCAGGTACTTTAAACTTTAAAGTTACTGCAATTGATTCAAATGCTAAATCTACTTCTGGACTTCCAATTCAAGGTAGAAGTTTTAGTCTTCAAGACGGATCTAATACAATTGGTACTTTAGCTGTTGATTCACAATCAATTTCTACTTCAACTCGTACTGTAGATGTTGGAGTTACAGATCAAGATGTTGCTAAATTTACATTCACTGCTGGATCAAATGAAGGTATGAATGTAAAAATGTTGACTCTTTTGAATAATGGTACTGCCGCTGATGGTGATGTAAAAGATGTTGAATTGGTTGATAAAAATGGAAAAGTTCTATCTACTGCTCAACTAAGCGGTAAAGAAGTTGTATTCGATTTTTCAAATTCTCCTTTATTCATTAAAGAAGGTGTTACTGAAACTATTCGTGTTCGTTTAGATGTTGTTGATGGTTCTTCAAGAACTGTTCAGTTCAACATTCAAAATGACTACGACATACTAGCTTCAGGTGCTGAAACAAGTGTTTCTGTATTACCAACAGCTGGAGGTAGTCAAGAATGTACATTCCCTCTAGGAGATTCTAGTGCTTGTTCAAGTGGTACTGAAACAGCTGCCGCTGATATGAATAAAATTCAAATCAACGCTGGTGCTCTAACAGTTTCTAAATCTACAACTTCACCATCTGGTAAATTCGGACAAGGTGCTCAAGACGTAGTTCTTGGTACTTGGAAATTAGATGCTTCTGGTGAGAAAATGGAAGTAAGACAAATTTGTTTCGACCTACAAAATGCTGGTGCAACTAGTGGTACATTTGATGACCTTACAGGTTCGATCAAAGTAGTTCTTTCAGGTGGTAAATCTGTTTACAGTGCTACTCCTGTAACATCTCACGATGATGGTACATGTGATGTTTACACACTAAGTTCATACTTTACTGTTGATCCTGCTAAGGATGAAACAGTTTCTCTAGTTGTAAATGTTAAACAAGATATTACTGCAGGTGATACTTTCACAGCTGAATTTGGTAAAGTTTACTACAAGAAACTAACTTCAAACACATTTGCTACAGCTGCTTCTACTGAAGTTGCTGCAAATACTTTAACTGCTGAGGCTAAGACTCTTTCTGTTTCAGAAGATACTTCTTACCCAGATCAAACATTTGTTAAAGGTGGTTCTGTAAAACTTGCACAATTCAATCTACAAGCTGGTGCTGCTGAAAAACTTAGCTTACAAACAGTGGTAGTTGATGTTTCTAGTGTTACAGGTTTAACTAACCTAAAACTAATGAGTAATGGTGAGCAATTAGGTTCTACAATTGCTACACCTGCTACTACAGATAACAGTTTCTCTGTTTCTGGAAACCTACAAATCGATGCTGGTTCTACTGCTAGCCTAGAAGTTTGGGGTAATGTTAGTTCAGCTGGTTCAGGTACTTATATTGTAAGTACAAATACTGCTGACATTACATTCACTGGTGTATCTAGTGGAAGTTCTGGAACAGCTCCTGCTGCTGCGGTAACTTTCCAAACTCTTACTTCAGCTGCAGCTGGTACATTAGCTGTATCAAGTCCATCTCAAGCTGCTGCTAGCATTCTACATGCTGGTGAAACAGGAAAGAGACTTCTTGATTTCAAATTAGAAGCTGCTAACGAAGATATGACTGTTGACACAGTTACTGTAACAACAGAAAACGGTGGTGGTGATCTACAAAACTTCACTCTTAAGAGATCTGACGGTACTGTTGTTAAAGCAGGAGTATCAGTTATCAATGATTTAGTACAATTCTCTGGTCTTACAGAAACAATTACTAAAGATACTCAAAAGAGTTACTACGTAGAAGCTGGTACTACTGATTCAGGTGCTCTTCTATCTGGTAGAAAAGTATTCGTTGCCCTAGCTGGTATCGAAGCTACAGGGTCTGATTCAGGTTCAAATGTAAGAGCTTCTGCTTCTGGTAATGTTGTAGCTTCTGCTGTTTCAAGTACTAAAGCATACTCTCTAGGAGATATTATCTTCAGTAGTGGTGCTATCAGTGACTACCACGTTGCTAATGCTACAGTTCCAGCTGGTTCTGATATGACTGGTGTTGCAAGTAACTTACTTGCTGCCAATGGTGATGCTGCTGGTGCTACTGGTGCTGATGCTGGTGAGTTACTAACTTCTGGATTCCCAACTCGTCAAGTTTATACTGCACCTGCATCTGGAGGTTCAAATAATGCTTGGGAAATTGGTACTCTACTATTCGTAATTGACGATAATGCAGATGCTAATACTGGATTCGGAGTTGTGACTACTGCTGTATCTGCAAATACTCTAGGTAATGCAGATAGTTTAGAAGTTGCTCTAAATGGTGATGCATCATCAACAACTACTGTTACTGTTGCTACTGGTGACAATATGGTTGAAGTTGATACATACGGTGGAGGTATCATTGCTAGCGGAGTTCTAAATGTAGATTTCGCTGTTGGTGATGTTGCTTACCTATACGATGCTGACGGTACTAATGGATTCTACATGGCTGATGCTGCTCTAACAGCAGGTGCAACTATCACAGGTGCAGGTGCTGTTTTCACAGGTATAACACTTGCGAATGGAGATGTTATTAGTAAACTAAAATCAACATGTACTGAAGCTATCGGAACACTTGCTTCTGATACAGCTGATTGTGATTACAATGTTGGTGATGTTCTTTGGTTCGAAGATGCAAGTTCTACAGACGGATTCGTTGTTGTAGAAACTGCTGTTGAAAAAGGAGATGTTTGGGCTGCAGGTTCTATCGGTGGAGGAGCAACTCTTGCTGCTACAGATAGACTTTCAAAAGTTTACTCTCCAGCTGCAGAAGGTAAATTACACACTCTACACGATGTAGAGCCTGTAATTACTAACTCAGCTAAGACTTTCTCATCTACAATTACTGGTTCTGAACAAACTGTTGCTATCTGGGATATCACAGCTAGTGGTCCTAGATCTATGTATGTTTCTTCTATTGCTGTTACATGTACAGGTTCTTACGCAAGTAACACTGGTGCAAACGACAACACATTTAGAACATACGTTAACGGTACTCTAGAAAATACAACAGCAGCGTCTGATTGTACGACTGGAACTACAATTACATTTGCTTCACCTATCGAAATTGGTTCAAACACTTCTAAAGAATTTGAATTCAAGTACGATACTGCTGCGACTTCTGGTCAAGCTAGTGGTGAATCATTCGTATTGAAACTAAATGGTACTTCAGGTGATTGGGAAGCTACTCAACCACTAAGTTGGTACTACACAGCTGCTGGTGCATCTCCAGGTAACGAGCCTACAGCTGCTGCTCCTACAACACAAAGTGATAGTTACCCTGTAAATGGTCCTACACTTACTTACTAATCATTAGCTCTGCTTAGCAGAAATAATATTTAGTTTTAAAGCCCCCCTGCCTTAGCGGCAGGGGGGCTTTTGTGATTTATGGCTTGAAAAAATAGTAAAAGGTTAGGATAATGTGCAAGCTCTATACAAACTAAAAAGAACTTTATGAAGTATCAAAAATTCCTAGCAGTAACTTTAATCATCTCATCAATAATATTTTCAGCTTGTAATCCTTTTTCTAATCCACAAATTAGTGAAGAGGTAGTTATAAAAAGTGAAGATAATACAAATCTATACAATCACATAATTGGATTAAATTTAGGAGCAAAACAAACAATAGCAATCCAATATTTTAACGACGAAAAAGATCAGTTTCTTAAAATTATTCAAAACGATAAAGTTACAGATTCAAGTTCATTTAAAGAAATTTCAAATGTAACCATTGATTCAAATGGAGATGTTTATTATCTAGGAACAAACGAAGAAAGTGTTATAAGTTTGATAAAAAATGACAAGGAAGTAATCAGAGGAAGTTTTAACGGTTTATATTTAAGTCCTAAAGATCAGGTGTTTATCAAATTTCACGCAAATAATTCAGAATCTCTATTAGATGTAGAAGGAAATCAAATATTTAAGGCAAAAATTATAGATAATATTTCCTTTGGACCAAGTGGTGATTTAGCATTTACATACAAATCCGAAGAAGGAGATTGGTATGCAAGATACAGCAATCAATCAGTCGGGCCATATTCATTTGTTAGTTCTATATCATATAGTAAAGATAATGACATAGCTTACATTACCAAAAGCTTGGTAAATCAAATAATTTTGCATATTAACGAAAAAGAAATATCCCTTAAAGATGATTTTACAGAGTTTACAAATTTAGCATTCGAAACAAACAAAAAGGTTATATTTGCCGGATATGCACCAGCCAAAATGTGGTATATTCAAAAAAATGATAGAAGGATGTTTGAAAAAAATGAAGTCTATAATGTTTTAGGAGAAGGTAAAAATATTTATCTCACAGGACGTAATGTAAAAGAGGATTCTAAAGATTTCATTTATAGTATGAAAAAAGGGAAAGATATTTTCGAAGATTTAGATTTACAATACACATATGTTACAAATTCAAATGATCTATTACACGCAAAAAAGCGCGCAGGTACTTGGTTGATGTACTTTAATGACAGGTTTGTTCCTAACCAAGAATCCACAAAAGGTTACATACAGATAAGTAAATATTATGAAGATACAAATGGTAATGTTTATTTTCTTGGGGAACATGGATCGGGAGACATTGTTTTGGCTTCAATTAAAGATTAAACTAACGATAAAACAATATTTTGATAAGTCTAGACAAAACATGATTAATCAAACCTGTTTCGTTTGTATCTAAAATAGTAAATTGCTATACTTGGATACGATATTCATATCTCAAATCCTATTTCTTAATCATAAATACATGAAGAAATTCATAAAAAATATTTCAAGGCAATTTTTGCTCTTGAGTGTTGTAGTAGGGGCATTGTCCATGCTTACTACTACTGCCTTTGCGGCTAATAAATCAATTGATACTGTTGGAACATTGAAAGTTACTCCAGCTATTAATGATGCATCTTATACCTGGACTGGTACTGCAGTTGCAGTAACAGATGATGATACCACTCCAACGATAACAGCGGCAAATAATGCTCGTTTAATCATTCCAGATGCTGCCACAAACATGTTCTTTGATAATACTAATACTAGTATAAGTATTACTAGTACAGCCTTCGCAAAAATTGAAGTTAGTGAAGGTGGTGCTGCATGCGGAGCTAGTCCTTGTACTGTGACTGTAACTTATGCTCAGTCTGATGGTACAACAGCTTGTACTAGTGATTGTAAGGTAATGATTATACCTATAGGTGTTAATTTTGCAGCAGGGGATCAATTTTCTGTAGACTCTGGTGAGATTATTACAATAAATCACGATACAGCTTTTTCTGCACAAGGGTTAGGGTTAGGTGTTGCTGGTAATGCTACTATCGCTTCAGATTGTGGTGTTGGTGGTAATTTAGCTTGTAACACTCAAGCATTAGTTGTTGGTTCAAGCTTAAATGTTGGTGCTCCAACAATCACTGCAACAGCAGCAAATCATATATATGCTGTAAATCAGGCTGATAAAATAATAACTAGTGGTATTACAATCGCAGAGGACGGTTCTACTGCTGTTTTAAATACTACATCAGATGTACATATAGTTCTTCCGGGTGCTACAGGTGTTGGTCTTTCTTTTGTAGCAGAAGATACAAGCATTACATGTACAGACGTTGCTGGAACGACTCCTTGTCTTGATCACTTTAATGCAGCTACTGGAAGTGCAAATGCACTTACAGGTGTTACTTTTAAACAATCTGATGGTTCAACGGCTTGTACAACTGCTGCCGGTGATTGTAAAGTTATGATCATCCCAGTAAATGCTAATACTGATCAAGGTACTGAATCTGTTACCTTTACAGCTTTTACTGTTCAAGTTGGAACTGTGGCTGCTGCGGCATCTATTCAATTAGAAGTTTCTTCAGATTACAATGGGACACATACTGATGCTACAGGTGCAAATGTTACAATAGGTGCTCCTACTGTGGCAGGAAGCTTAAGTCAAACATTTTACACAGGAATGAATAGACAACCTCTAGAGTCTACTTTTACAATTACTGAAAGTGCCACTGCTCCTGGTATCAGTGCTCTTAATAATCTTATTTTGAAGATTCCATCTACACTAAATTTACTTTTTGATCCAACTGATACATCAATTACATTAACAGATAGTACGGGTACTCCATTGGCGGATGGTAGAATTACAGGGTGTGCAGAATCAGGAGGTTCATGTACTATCACACCTTCGTACAAAGCTATAGATGGAACTACAGCATGTACAGAATCAGGTCTTGATTGTAAAACTCTAGTAATTCCTGTTGCAAGTGATTTCGTTGCTAGTGAAGCGTTCTCAATTTCAGGTTTAACATTATACGAATTCTCTGCAACTAGTGATGCGGATGCTATTGAAATAGAGGCAGCTGGTGTTGGTAACTTTGGTTCATCTGCAACAGATGAGGATTCTGCAACAACTATTGAAATATTGGTTGCAACATCATCTCAAAGTAAAGATAAAACTCCTCCTGCAGTACCTACTGGATTAGCCGCTAGTGTTAATGCTAATGGGCAAGTGGTTCTAACATGGAATGACCCATCAGATACAGATTTGAGCACTATTCAAATCTTGAAAGGGATAAGTCCAGTTCCTATTAGTGGAGATGCATTTGCTTCTGTTGCTAAAGGTAAAAAAACATATACAGATGCCACTGTTAAGGCTGGTCAAAAAATAACATATGCTGTTAGATCAAAAGATGCAGCTGGAAATCTAAGCGCAATGAGCTCATCTGTGACATTAACTATTACTGCAAATGCAGATCCAGTTGTGACAACTACTACAGACACAACAACAACAACTACAGATACAACAACAACTACAGATACAACAACAACTACTACTACTACTACATCTTCTTTCTCAGACCTTCCTGCAGATCACTGGGCTACAGCTGCTGTAGTTAAGCTGGCTGCAAAAGGAATCGTAAAAGGTAACGAAGATGGATCATTCAATCCAGCTGGTAACCTAAACCGTGCTGAGGCTGCAGCTTTCGTTCACAGAGCAATTGGATTAGCTGAACCTACAGCTCCAAGCGCTAAACCTTACGGAGACGTTGCAACATCAGCTTGGTATGCAGGATATGTGAATGGTCTAAAAGGACTAGGAATACTAAATGCATCTAAAGCTAACTACAACCCAGCAGGTCAAATGAACCGTGCAGAATTTATTCAAATGGTAATGGAGGCTTACTACTACTACACAGGAAAAACTATGGGTGACGCAGCGGGTACATCAGCTTTCGCCGATGTAGCTAAATCACAATGGTACTACAACGTAGTTCTTCTAGCTGAACAAGCTGGATACGTTAAAGGATCTGCTTGTACTTCAGGAACTGGAACATGTTTCAGACCTTCAAGTAGCATCAACCGTGCTGAAGTGGTTGTAATCCTTGATAGAGTATTTGGAGACACACTTTAAAACTCTCTCCTTCAATTAAACATTCAAAAGCCCCACCTTTACCCGCCTCAGGCGAGTAGATGGCGGGGCTTTTTTTATTCCCATCCCCAAGCCTGCCATATAATAAACTTTTTAAAAAAACTTTAAAAAAAGTTCACAAAACTTTCAGAAAAAGTTTAGAAACAGGTGCTAACTTACAAATGCATAAAGATTACTAAGTGAAGGAGAAGTGTAGAATCTAAATTATTGTCTACCCTTCACACACAGTAGTCGGCGAAAAAGGCTCCGCTGCCCTAACTAAACCAAAGATCTCCAAGCGGGGCCTTTTAAATTAGCCTCTTTTTTAAGCTCTCAGCGCGGTCTGTGCGTTCCCAAGGGAATTCGGCGTCATTGCGTCCAAAGTGTCCGTAAGCGGCCGTATTTTTGTAAATAGGGCGTTTTAAACCGAGGGTTGATATTATTCCAGCAGGCGTGAGATCAAATTCTTCACGAATCACTTGAGCAAGTTTTTCATCGTCACAGTCTCCAAAGGTATTTACATAAACAGAAACCGGCTCTGCAACACCAATGGCATAGGCTACTTGTAATTCACAGCGTGTAGCTAAACCGGTTGCTACAACATTTTTTGCAATGTAACGCATCATGTAGGCACCACTGCGATCAACTTTTGAAGGGTCTTTACCGGAAAAACATCCACCGCCGTGTCCACCGGAGCCACCATATGTATCTACAATTATTTTTCTACCGGTGAGACCGCAATCTCCAGGAGGTCCACCAATGATAAATCTTCCAGTTGGGTTTACGTGGTATATAGTGTTTTCGTCTATCCAATTTCCGCAAATAGGTTTTACAACTTCACGGATAATATCTTCTTTAATTTGTTCTTGAGTTGCTTCTGGATCGTGCTGTGCCGAAACAACAACGGTATGAACTCGTACAGGTTTTTCATCTACATATTCCACAGTAACTTGCGCTTTTCCGTCTGGTCTTAAATATTCCAAAGTTCCATCTTTTCGTACTTTTGAAAGTCTTGCAGTTAGTTTGTGTGCCAAAGAAATAGGCAAAGGCATAAGTTCTTCGGTTTCGTTGCAGGCTAGTCCAAACATCATTCCTTGATCTCCAGCCCCACCTGTATCTACACCCATTGCAATGTCTGGGCTTTGTTCATCAATTGCGGTAATTACGCTGCAAGCCTTATAATCAAATCCATAATTTGCATCTGTGTAACCAATCTCTTCAATTGTACGACGAACAACTCCAGGGATATCACAATACGCAGAAGTTCTAATTTCACCAGCCACCATTACCATTCCGGTAGAAACCATAGTTTCGCAGGCCACTCTACTTTCAGGGTCTTGAGATAAAATATCATCAAGAATCGCATCGGAAATTTGGTCTGCAATTTTGTCTGGGTGCCCCTCTGTAACGGACTCCGATGTGAAAAGATATCTGGACATATATTTTTTTAGTGCTAAAATGCCTTCAAATTGCCAAAATAGTATATGAAAAAGCCAAAAATTGCAATCGTAATAATCCATTACAACACTCCGCAATTCCTCCAGACCTGTTTAGATTCAATCTTCAAACAGACCTACCAAAATATAGAGGTTTTTTTCATTGATAACGATTCACCTTCAGATGTTGGAATTGAGCTTGTAAAAGAGAAATATGGACATCACAAAAATCTAAAAATAATAGGGAACGAGCATAATTCCGGATATTCTGGCGCGGCTAATCAAGGTATGAAATTAGCTATTGAACACAAAAATCCAGCCGATTACGTAGTGATTACAAACCCAGATATTATTTATTCTCCAACATATTTTGAAAAAGTTGTGCACAGAATGGAAAAAGATCCCGAGATAGCTGCCATTACTGGAAAAGTTTATAAATATGATTTTGAGAAAAAAGAACCAACAAAAATTATTGATACTGTAGGGCTTATTGCTTACAAAAATCGTCGTATAGCTGATGACGGACAAGGACTAGAGGATCATGGACAATTTGACAAAGAGTGCGAAATTTTTGGTGTTTCCGGAGCTTGCCCAATGTATAGACGCGAAGCCTTAGAAGCGGTAAAAATTGAGGACGAATATCTAGACGATGATTTTTTCATGTACAAGGAAGATGTAGATTTATCTTGGCGTTTTCAGCTTTTTGGATACAAATGTCTTTACTATCCAAAGGCAGTAGCTTTCCATGGTAGGGGAACCGGTATTCACCGTCGTTTTACTAAATGGGAAATTCTATTTAACCGCAACAGACTAAGCGAATTTCAAAAGTTCTATTCTTTCAAAAATCAACTTTTAATGCAGCTTAAAAATGAACTTCCAGGTAATTTTTTCCGTAACTTACCACATATTTTAGCTACAAAATTACTCACTCCATTTTATCTGACTTTCCGTGAACCTCACCTTTGGAAAGCCTATATTGCTTACCTAAAACAAGCTCCAAAAATGCTTAAGAAGAGAAAAATCATCATGGAAAAAAAGAAAGCTACAGCCAAAGATATGCAAAAATGGTTTGTAGGGAAGTCTAAGTATCTTTCGTAGTTTTTTCTAGTTTTTTTAATACTTTTACTTTGTATTTTAGATCATGAGCAATAATCTTTTTTGCTATTTCTAAATCATAGTGAGATTGTAATTTTAGCCAAAACTCAGCCTCTAAACCGAAAAATTTTTGAAAACGCAAAGCTGTATCAGGACTAACTGAACGAACGCCTCTTACTATTTCACTAATTCTCATAGGAGTAACACCTATAGAATGAGCTAATCTATATTGAGATATTTTTAGAGGCTTTAAAAAGTCTTCTAATAAGGTTTTTCCAGGATGTGTTGGTGGTATTCTTTTCATTAATGATAGTCTGTTATTTTTACCTCAATGGCTTTACTCATCTTAATTCTAAAACATATTCTCCACTGATCATTTATTCTCATGCTGTAGATGTCCTTAGATTTTAGCTTTTTAAATCTTGCACCAGGTAATAAAATTAAATTTCTAACATCACATATAGACTCTATTTGCCACAACCTTTCATTAGCCCGAATCTGTATATCTTTTGGAAACTTTCTAGAAAATTTGCCATCAAATACTTTCCTAGTTTCTTTACATGAAAAACTTTCAATCATATGTTATCGCGACGCGCTATTATTGTCAATTATGCATCACAAAAATACCCCCTAAAGATTAAAAAAACTTAAAAACTATCTAACCACTTCCGCCAATTTCATTGCCAAATCAGAAGCGCTAAAATTATAGTTCTTTATTTTTTGAAGTTTATCGCCGGCTTCTCCATTAAAAAATGCTGCTAGTCTTGCAGAATCGTAGCCGCTCATTCCTTGGGCCAAGAAAGTTCCAACCATTCCAGCTAAAACATCTCCAGTTCCTCCCACTGTCATTCCAGGATTACCATTTGTATTTATTTCCATGTATCCCTCATCGGAAGTAATAAAATCGGTAGCACCCTTCAAAAGCACATTTATGTGTAGATCCATTGATATAGATCGCAATAAAACTACGGATTGAGTATCTTCTGCTTTAACCGTTACATCTCTATCCACAAGTTCTCTAAACTCATTTTGATGCGGAGTTGCAACAATAGTTTGGCTTAAAGGAAATCTTTCAATATCTTTGAGAACATTTATTGCATCAGCATCTAAAACAGTTGGAATATTGAGATTTTCCACTACATATTTCACCGCCTCTATTACACCTGTGGCTTTACTTAATCCGGGACCAATTACAACGCTATCACATTTCTTCTTTGCCAATTCCACAGCTTCTTTTGCAGCTTCTAGGTTAAAAGTTTCTCCGCTGTATTTACGTACAAAAAAATCTGGGTAAAGACTTCTAGTGCATTCAAAATTACACTCTGGAACAAATAAATAAACCAAATCCGCCCCGCTATAAAGTGCCCCAAGACCAGCCAAAACAGGTGCACCATAAAAATCCAGACTACCACCTATAATCATCACAGTTCCATTTTGACCTTTATGAGAATCCAATTTCCTGCGCTTCATCAGTTTGGAAACCTGAGATCCTTTAATTTTCGTTATCATATCCGGCTTCTAAGTTATGGAAAGCCTTTCCTCCAGCAAAAACAGCCCTTTCTCCCAAACGTTCTTCAATTCGCAATAGTTGATTATATTTACAAATTCTATCAGTTCTAGAAAGAGAACCAGTTTTAATTTGACCGGTTTGTTTAGCCACCACCAAATCTGCAATTGTTGTGTCTTCAGTTTCTCCACTTCTATGCGAAACCACAGCAGAAAAGTTGGCTGCATGAGCCATATCAATTGCCGCAAATGTTTCACTTAAACTACCAATTTGATTAACCTTAATTAGGATTGAATTAGCCGCCTTTTCGTCTATTGCTCTTTTTAGCCTTTTTACGTTAGTTACTAACAAATCATCTCCAACAATTTGAATTTTGCCTTCAGTTTTTTCAACCATTTTCGCAAAACCTTCCCAGTCATCTTCGGCGTGAGAATCTTCAATTGAGATAATAGGAAATTTTCTCAAAAGCACATCATAGTAATTTGTAAGTTCTCCAGATGTTAGAGATTCCTCCACACCATTAACTCTTAAATTATATTTACCATCTTTATAAAACTCACTCGCAGCTACATCAAGCGCCACCATCACATCTTTCCAAGGTTTATATCCTGCTTTTTCTATTGCTTTTACCACAAATTCAAGTGCTGCCTCATTGCTTGGTAAGCTAGGTGCAAAGCCACCTTCATCACCAACAGAAGTAGCATGACCAGCATCTTTAAGCAGTCCTTTAAGAGTGTGAAAAATTTCTGCTCCCATTCTTAGAGCTTCTTTAAAGGTTTTTGCACCAACAGGCATCACCATAAATTCTTGAATATTTAAACCACTATCGGCATGAGCGCCGCCATTGATAATATTCATCATAGGTAATGGCAGTTTAACAGCTTCGGGATTCAAATATTCATACAAATAAAGCCCTCGCTCGTTAGCACTCGCTCGGGCCGCCGCCATTGAGACTCCCAAAATAGCGTTGGCTCCAAGGCGACCTTTGTTTTCAGTCCCATCAAGGGTGATCATTTTTTCATCAATAGAAGCCAGATCATCACTATCCATGCCAGTAATGGCACTAGCAATTTCTCCATCAACATTAGAAACGGCATTCATAACACCCTTTCCAAGGTATCTAGATTTATCTCCATCTCTTAATTCTACAGCTTCATGTACCCCTGTGGATGCTCCACTAGGGACAATTGCACTACCAAATCCTTTCTCGGTTGTAACTTCCACTTCAACAGTTGGATTTCCTCTAGAATCCAACACTTCTCTCGCCTTTATTTTTGTAATCTTAGACATTGGCTGCATATTAGCGTATGGGTTCGCGGATTTCAAGGGATGGTGGGAGAGTGGAAGATCAACTTTTACGCGATAATGCACAGATGCTACTTTTGCCGCGCCCTTCTATACTTCATATCAAAGCTATTTTTCGGAACGCCCAGTTTTATCTGCCACTTTTTCGGCCCACTTTCAGCCACCACCCCATTATGCATAAACTCATGATGGATTTTGCAGAGAGGGATCAAGTTTTTGTGGTTTCTCGTATGAGCAAAATAATCTTGATGATGTAGCTGCTCATATGGTTTTTTGCAGTTTGGATAGACGCATTTTCCATTGGTTTTTGATATGGCTTCTTTGCGGATTTTTGCTGGAATATATCGAGAAGGAAGAGGTGGGATTTGGTAATCTACGAGAGTTTTTTCGGCAACTTCGGGTGATTTTTGTGCCTGAATTTTCTCATCCCCGGGGATATTCTTGCCAGATTCCAAAAATTGTTGAAAAACAACTTTTAGAGTTTCTTCATCACCATCAAGCCCCAACTTTTCCTTAATTTTCCCAAACAAAAATTGCATCTCCGCATCCAAATCCACGCTAACCTTCTTCACAGAATTACCGCGCAATTCTTTAGAAAGCTCCTGCAAAGCAGGCTTGCTCATATGTTTCACCTTATCCGCTAAAACCTCATCATTCTGAGCATTTGCAATTGTCGCAAAAAGCGCGACTTTATGCACGCCCACCTCTTTTACCATCTCACGCAAACATGGCGACTCTACCAATTTTTCCTCCACCCACAGCGCTTTTTGCACAACTGCATAACTCAAGCCGGCAAATTTACAAGCATACTCATAAACCGAAGCACAGCCATAATCACGAAAAATCTCCAATCTAGCAATCTCCGGCAGCATCGCCACCAACTCATTTACAATTTTTCTGTGAGACTTCCCAAGCTCACAAAACCTCACATGAATCTCTCTATTTGTCATAAAATTTTAGGTTATGAAGTGCCCTAAACATTAGCAAAAAAACCAAGAAAAATCAAGTCAAAATCCGCAGCAGAAAGCCAAAAACGCATAGATTTTAACGCTAAGAATTCAACCCTAAAATGCCACAAAAGCCCTCTGACGCGCGCCCCCACATACTTCCATCACAAAACTCAAAAAATCCAACTTCGCCCACATTTCCCCACGAAAATAAATCTCCAAAATCCCATCCCTGGGGATATATTAGGTGTTTCCGCCAAACTATTGCATAATCTACCACAAAACAAATCCACCAAAACTCCCACCCCAGACCCCCCGCCATCCCCGGGGATATCCTCGCCAAAAACCATAAAACATTGCATAATCAGCGCGCAACTCCCAATCCTCCCCTTCCCCTTTCCAAGCTCAAAAAATCTCTATATAATCCTTTAGCAAAGCTAAGTTTAAGCAAAGCAACTAAACACATTAACTCAAAGAATCATGGACATCATTTGGCACGGAAAAACCTGTTTTACTGTTAAAGGAAAAAAGAACACGGTAGTGATTAATCCAGTTGAGGAAGCTGGTAAGTTAAAAGGAGAAATTGTACTTTCTAGCACAAAAAATATTGCAAACGTTGATGGAGCTAAAAAAGTTATTGATTGGCCGGGAGAATTTGAAGTAAGCGAGGTGCCTGTTGTAGGTTTTCAAGCGTGGACAGCATCAAAAGATTCAGAGCAAGCAGAAGAGACTTTAATATATTTTTTCAAAGTTGATGATGTGAAATTTTGTCATCTTGGCGAACTTGGTCATACGCTAACAAGTGAAATGGTAAGCAAAATTGGAGATGTTGATGTTTTAATGATTAAGGCTGGTCCATCCGCAAATCTTGACGCGAAAAAGGGTCTTGAGGTTGTGGAGGCAATTGAGCCACGAGCAGTTATTCCAATGGGAGAAGTTGAAAAGGATAATTTCCTTAAGGAGCTTGGCGAATCTGAGCTTGAACCTAAAGACAAGTTTACGCTAAACTCACAAGCCGATCTACCAACTGAAAAACGCATTCACGTTCTTCTGAAAAAGATCTAACAATTTGTCCCCGTAGTTCAATGGATAGAATAGAGGTTTCCTAAACCTTAGATACAGGTTCAATTCCTGTCGGGGACACCAGGAAATTATATCGACATGCAAAGTTATTACATTCAAACATTCGGTTGCCAAATGAACTACTCTGATTCTGAGAGAATGGAGTCGTATTTGCAGGCACTTGGGCTTACCAAGGGCACGAGTTTTCACGATTCTGATATTATTTTGTTTAACACTTGTTCGATTAAACAAAAAGCCGAGGACAAAGTTTATGGGTATATGAAACAAATCTCAGAAATTAAGAAAGATAAACCAGATCTTATGGTTGTTGTTGCTGGATGCATGGTTAGAAATTCTTCTTCAAAATATTCTAGCGAGAGAGACAGGCTTTTTTCCACAATGCGTGAATTAGATATCGCGCTTAAAACTGAGGAGCTACCAAAGTTGGCAATGCTTGCTCGTGAAATTGACCCTGAAACTAAAATTCCGGAAATTGAAGAGGAATCACTTGAAGACTATTTTAAAATAAGCCCAACTCACGATTCTGCACCATCTAAGGCGCAGGCCTTCGTTGCAATTTCCAATGGCTGCGATAAGTTTTGTACTTATTGTATCGTTCCATATAGTCGTGGTCGTGAAAAATCTCGCAAATTTGATGACATTATCGCCGAGTGCAAACAGCTAGCAGAAAACGGTTGTAAAGAAGTTACCCTGATTGGTCAGACTGTTAATTCTTATGGACTTTCAAAATACGACGGAGAGCATGAAACCTTTGGGTATCTTGGAGAAAAAGAGCCATTTGTGTATTTGTTGGAAGAGTTGGATAAACTTTCAGAGTTAGGTTTGGAGAGGGTGCGGTTTACTTCACCTCACCCAAAGGACATGAGCGACCAGCTAATCGATGCAATGGCCACTTTAAAGACTCAAATGCCACACTTGCACCTACCGGTTCAATCCGGAGATAACAACACTTTAAAACGCATGAATCGTACTTATACGGTTGAAAAATATCGCGACATCGTAGAAAAATTGCGCGCAAAAATTCCTGACATTTCCATTAGCACAGATATCATCGTAGGTTTCTGTGGAGAAACTGATGAGGAATACCAAAACACCTGCGACTTCTTCCGCGAAATGGGATTCGAACATGCCTATATTTCACAGTATTCGGAGCGGCGCGGCACAACAGCTCAAAGATTCATAAAAGATGACATTGCCGCGCCAGTAAAAAAACAACGCTGGTATGACCTCAATGAAATTTTAAAAGACAATTCTCGCAAATCTCTTGAGAGATTTAGAGGACGCACCGTGAATGTTCTAGTAGAAAACAAACACGACGATATGTATTTCGGCAGAAACGAACATTACAAATCCGTGCAGTTCCGTTCAGGGCGCGAACTTATAGGAAAAATCGTCCCAGTAAAAATCACTGAAGTTGGCGAATGGCATTTAGAGGGCGAATTAGTTTAGGCTTCATTTGCTCCCACCTGTGCCTTGATTCTTCTCATCCCCGCACCACAACTTTCCTCTTTTAGGATTTTAAACGATCCCAATTCGGAAGTGTTGTTTACATGTGGACCTCCACAAATTTCTATACTAAAGGCATCATCTCCTTCTCCCATAAAGTACACATTCACGGTGTCACCATATTTAGATTCAAAAAGACCTATAGCTCCACGAGATTTTGCTTCATCTACAGACATTTCCTCAAAATGTATAGGCAATGCTTTCTTGATTTGCTCATTAATGATTTCTTCAACTTTTGCCTTTTCTTCATCCGTCATTTTATCTGGGTGTGGAAAATCAAATCTCAAACGCTCCTTTGTAATATTAGAACCTCTTTGCTCTACATGATCTCCCAAAACTTGACGCAAAGCCTGATGCAGTAGGTGAGTGGCAGTATGTAAACGAGTTGTTTCTTCACTGTGATCGGCAAGACCACCAGCAAATTTTTTCTCCGCTCCAGCTCTTGAAAGTTTCTGATGTTCTTCAAAGTAGTGATTAAATTTATCCATCACATATTTTTTGTCAGATTCATCTCTTATCCATCCTTCATTCTCCAATTCTTCGATAGTCATTTCCACAGGAAATCCATAGGTTGCCAGCATTTCAAAAAAGAAATTTTCTTCAAATGCTTTCACTCCTTCATTTTTACGATCATTAACTTTCAAAATTTCCTTCTCTAAAATTCCAAGACCATTATGTAAAGTTTTATTAAATTTCTCTTCTTCTAAAGCCATACCTTCAAAAATTTTCTCCTGATTATCTCTCAGCTCTCCATAATAATCGCCATAATTTTTCACAACTATTCCAGCTAGTTTACGAGCAAAGTCTACTTCAATGCCAATCTTACGAGCGTATCTAATTGCTCTTCTAATTAAGCGTCTCAAAACATAACCTTGATCTGTGTTAGAAGGGAAAATTCCAAATTGATCACCCATCATAAAGGTTGCAGACCTTAAGTGATCCGCAATTACTCTTTCGGCATGTTGTTGCTCTTCATTAGGTTCGCTGTATCCGGCAAGCAGCCTAACTTCTCCAATAATTTCAGTAAACAGTTCAGTTTCATAAGCAGATTTTTTCCCATTCAAAACGGCAGTTACTCTCTCAAGCCCCATTCCTGTGTCCACATTTGTTTGTGTTAGTGGTTCAAAACGACCATCTTCAGTTTTGTTGTATTGCATAAACACATCATTCCAAATCTCAACCCATCTTTTATCTTCCGAATCAAATACGGCCGGCGCAGGTTCTTCACCTGTCCAATAGAACATCTCCGTATCCGGACCACAAGGACCTGTAATTCCCGCCGGCCCCCACCAGTTATCTTTTTTAGGCAAAAATGATATACGCCCTTCCGGCATTCCCAAAGATCTCCAAATTTCCGCAGATTCCTCATCACGCGGGGCGTCATCATCACCAGCAAAACATGTAACAGCTAACATCGAAGTGCTAAGTCCAAGCTCACTCGTTAAAAATTCGAAACTCATTTTAATTGCTTGTTCTTTAAAGTAATCACCCAAAGACCAGTTACCCAACATTTCAAAAAATGTTAAATGAGTTGCATCTCCAACCTCTTCAATGTCTCCAGTTCTAATACATTTTTGAACATCGACTAGTCTTTTTCCAGACGGATGTGGTTCTCCCAACAAAAATGGTACAAGCGGATGCATTCCTGCTGTAGTAAAAAGTACAGTTGGATCGTTTTCAGGGATGAGTGATGCACCCTTGATTTCCTTATGTCCGTGTTTTTCTGTGAAGAATTTTATGTATTTCTCACGTAGTTCATTAGCTGTCATATTGTTTGCTTTAATTTGGGCTTATTCTACGAAAAATAACTTTAACTTACAAGGGATCTATGAGATATTAAGAAAAGCAACCTTAAGAGCTAAAACAAAAAAATATGGGACGAAAATCTAGTCAAAAAAAAGTAGTAAAGAAAACAAATAAAGAGAAAGTTGATTCAAATAAACCATCCGCAGCAACTTCAAAAAAGAAAAGTGAATTAGTAAAAATACCTCGTTTCGAACGAAAAGAAATTCTTGGTGCTGGACTAACCATAATTATGATGGCAATTTTGGTTACAGTTGGTTATTTGCTGTTCGAAAGAGCTTTTAGACCACAACCAATAGCAAAACTGCTTCCAGCCGATACCATTGCAGCCATTGAAATAAACAGTAATTTTAATCACAACCAATTTAATAAAGGATTTAAGCATCTTCAAAATTTTCCAAAGTACAGTAAAGAAAGTTTTGAAAAAGCCATAGAAGACAAATTTGCAGTTAAATTTAGTACAATTGAGCCATGGTTGGGTAGACAAGTTGGAGTTGCTTATCTGCACTCGAAAAATAATTTAGACTCTATTGATACGATATATTTTGCCGAAATATTTAGTTTAAAAAACGCGCAAGCATTTGTTACACAAGAGGCTCAGCCTACAGAATACAAAGGGGTAAAAATCTACAGTTTGCCGGAAAATAAAGGTTCCCTAATTATCAGACAGCAATATTTTTTATTTAGTAAAAACGAAGGAGCTCTAGAAGGGTTGGTTGATTTTTATAATAGCAATATGCCCTCACTGTCTAAATCTTCTAAATATCGCAAAATATATAACAACTTACCGGTTAGCAATCTTGCAAGTCTTTACTTAAATTATAATCAAGTATCGGATTCATTTTTCGAACTTATTCCATTCTTAAAAAAGAATCCACTTACAGATGATTTAATAAAACCATTTCTTTCTCTTTTTGATTCAGAAGGATTTTCGCTTGTGGCACTTGATAAAAAATTTGCTATCCAAAGTTTTTTAAATTTAAAAACTGAAAAACTCAAAGATAAAACATACATAACTTTCAAAGAAAAGTATCGTGCGAATCTTAGCAATTATATGCAAGATGATGTTTTAGCTTTTTGGGGAGGTAAAAACATGGAGTATCAATTTAAGAGAATGGTGCAAGCACTTTCTGGCGGAGATGAAGATTTAGTGGATGTTACAGATAGTATTTTACAAAACTATACTCAAAAATATTTTGGATCAGGCATTAGTTTAAGTTTAGATATCTTACCACTTTTCCGTAATGAATTTGCATTTGGTATTGAGCCGCACAATGGTAAAAATGTTTACAAGTTAGTTTTAGAAACTGAAGATCCACAAAATGCTTTTATGCAGCTTAATAAAATAGCCGAAAATTTTTCTAAAGTTGGTGCTATTTTTGAGCAGAAAGTTGTAGATTATACTCTTCCAGATGGCACGCCAAGTAAGGAAATTATTGCGATTCCAAAAGAAGTTAAACGTTTTGAAAGGGATTATGAAGGTAGTCAAATTTCTGAGTTAAGAGTTAGTGAGGAAAAAGCGTTTTTCTTTTCAGTAGTTGGAAATGTCGCTGTTATTTCTAACAGCATAGATGGTGTTAAAAGTGTTGTTGATATTCAAAGCGGAAAAAAATCTGCCCTAAGTAACTCTCAAACTTTTAATGATTTGATCGCGCCAACACTTCAAAATTCTGATGAAGTTTCATATTTTAATTTTAAATCTCTACTACCAGAAAAGGTATTACAAAATATACCTTTCTCATCTATGAGCTCAGGAAAAAATTATTTCAATGACGGTGTTTCAACTATAAATTACCTAGATATAAAGTAATGGGTAAAAAAATTACTGACGTCAAAACAGGTGAAATTTCAAAAATAGATTTAAAAAGAAAATCTAAAAGTAAAACAGGTGACTTAATTTTGGATAATAAAAAAAGGGCAAGTTTTAAAAAAGACTCACATTCTATTCACGAATTTACTGACCTTCAAGGTGCCAAAAAGGGTAATTATACTTATATAAAAGGTAAAAAATTTACACCTCCAAAATTTTTAGACAGTTTGATAAAAATGGGATCTTTGGGTCTATTAATTTTGGTATTAATCAATGGAGCTAATGTTTATTTTAAAAGTAAATCACTCGAAAGAGAACTTTCTAAAACCGCCTACGAAGGAGTAGGGTATTTAATTGATGCTGGAAAATCTGCTACCAAAATTCAATTTGACCAAGCTCTTACAGCCTTCGAAAAAGCCTCAACAAATTTTGAAAGTGTTCAAGATCAGTTGTGGTTTATTAGCCAAGACAAATCAATTTACAATGCAGACAATACCATAGGTCAAGCCGCTAATGGTTTACTTGAAGGAGGCAAACATTTTTCTGTTGCTGGAAAATATTTTTTAGAAGCTTTGGATGAGTTTAACAAAATACCACTCTACTTTTTTTCTAAAAACAATTCAGAAAATTCTGATAACACAAAATCTACACCCTCAATTACAGATACATTAAAAAACGGACTTCAAAAAACACAACTGGCTATTGATGAAATTGATCAGGCGTCAGAATTAATTAACAAAATTAAAGAAAAAGATCTTCCGGACGATCTAAAATCAAGAGTTATTTTTGCCAAACAAAAAGTTTCTGAAGTATCTAATATTCTTAATTCCACAGCAAAATATTTCCCAGCAATTTTAGATTTGCTAGGGGATCGTTATCCACATCGTTACTTAATTTTACTTCAAAATAATAATGAAATCAGACCAACAGGAGGCTTTATTGGTAGTTATGGAATTATGGACATAAATGATGGATATATTGAAAACCTAGAAATTCATGATGTATATGATATAGATGGTTCTTATGGTGGAATTATTGAACCACCTGAAGAATTAAAAACTTTTACATCCAATTGGAGATTTAGAGATAGTAATTATTCACCTGATTTTCCAACTTCCGCAAAAAAAGCGCGTTGGTTTTTAGAGAAGCAGGGTGGGCCAAGTGTAGACACAGTCATTGCTATTAATCAGGGGCTTTTGAGAGATTTAATGGAAATTACAGGGCCAGTGCAGGTTGGTAATTTTGGCAAACTAACTTCAAGTAATTATAACCTTTTATTATCATATGTTATTGAGGGGAAAATATGGGGACCGGAAAATCCTAAACATATTTTGAAAGTATTTATTCCAGCATTTAAGGAAGCTATTATGAAGGAGTCTAATGTTGGAAGAGTTACAAGTAAGCTATACAAGGCCGTACAGCAAAAGCATATTATGGTTTATTCCAGCCATGATGATATTGAAGATTTAATAACTTCAATGGGGCTTAGTGGCGAAGTAAAAAAAACAGCTGAAAATGAAGATTATTTAAGTGTAATTAATATTGCTTACGGTGGTACAAAATCTGAACAATTTATGAAAGAAGAAATTTACCATGATACTTATATTGATAAAGTTGGAAATGTTACAAATGAGGTTCGCATATCTCGTCAGCATCAATGGAGTCCACAAATTTATAGACAATGGAAGCAAATTTTAAAGACCTATGGTTTTGAAGAAATGCCAGATCAATTGATTGATACTCTTGGTCGTGGGCCAAATAAAGTTGGTGTTAGAGTTTATGTTCCTGAGGGCAGCACCTTAATTGAAAGTAATGTGAAAGATATAAAAATAAAATTTGATAAAGATACAAAGAAGACATATTTTTATTTCAAATCGGAAACATCAGCTGGTGAAAAAAAGGAAGCATGGATCAAATATAGACCAAACATAAGTCTCAAATTTAATCCTACCTCTGCCTATAGACTTACTATAGAAAAACAACCGGGAACCGCAGGCTCTATTTTTACCAAAACTTTGCATGTTGAAGATGGTTTAAAAACTTTAATGACATATCCATCAGACTCCCAAACCTACGAAGATTCCTCAGCGCTTTATGCTAAAGATTTAGTTTACGATAGATATTTTTCCGCTCTTATTAGAAAATAATTATTTTCTGCCAAACATTTTTCCAAGCTCGTCCATTGTTAAAGCAACCATTGTTGGCCTTCCATGTGGGCAAGTGTATGGCCTTTCAAGGCCGTCCATTTGTTTTATTAAAGCTTCCATTTCCGGCAAGTTTAATTTCTGACCAAACTTAATTGCACTTCTGCATGACATATAAGTTAAAATTTCTTCTATGTGGCCTTGCATATTTGACGGCTTTTTCTCATCAGCTAAATCATCAAGAACCCCTTTTATAACTTCATCTATTTCTTCTTTAACTAAACAAGATGGAACCGCTTGAATTAAAAAAGTGTTTCCACCAAAATTTTCAATTTCAAATCCTAAACCTGAAAAAATCTCCCCATGTTCTTTTAACATTTCAGCCTCATCAACACTCAATTCTAATTGAGCAGGAACAAGTAGCGGCTGTTTAGATTTTTCTTGAGCATCATATTCTGCCATTAACTCTTCAAAACGTACTCTTTCATGTGCGGCATGTTGATCTATCAAAATCAAACCATCTTCTGCTTCTGCCACAATATATGAGTTTGAAACTTGCAGCACCGGCCTCATAGAAAATGACCTCACCTCACTAGCAATACCGGCCGGCGCCCTCTCCTCCAAAAGTGCAGCCGAAAAATCCATAGCATCTTGCGTGCTCACAGATCTTGCAGCAGGGGATGACATAGAGGATCCACCACCAAACCCTCCACCATAACCACCACCAAAACTCGCCACACTTCCAAAACTATTTCCAGCAGCTTCTTTAGTTGGCAATCCATCAGACATATACCTTCTCGACTCACTAAATCCTTTTGGAATTAAACTTGCACCTTCCAGAGCCTTTTTCACAGCTCCATACATTACACGCACCAATGTGTTTTGATCTTCAAAACGAATTTCAATTTTACGAGGATGCACATTCACATCGATTAAAGACGGATCAATCTTTATATTCACAGCAAAAACTGGCTTCTTATGTTCCATTAGCATTGAGTGATACGCAGATTTAATAGTATTTGCTAAAAGGAAATGTTGAATTGGCCTTCCGTTTACAAAGAAATATTGGTGTTTTGCCGAGCTCCTACTTAGGAGAGGCTTTCCAATATAGCCCTCGATCTGAAATTCGCTCCCACCATAAAAAATTGGCAACATTGCATCGGAAGTCGCTTTACCAAAAACATCTCCTATACGCGAAAGGAAATCTGTTACACGCGGTAATTCGGTTACAACCTTACCGTTGTGAATAAGTTTAAAAGACATCTTAGGATGAGCAAGTGCCACCGCATTAAAAGTTTCGCTAATTTTAGAAAATTCCGTACTTTCATTTTTGAGATATTTTTGACGTGCGGGAGTGTTAAAAAAAAGATCCATCACCTCCACAGTTGTACCCTGACTCATCCCAATTTCATTCATCTGTTTTTTATCTCCACCTTCCACATGTATTTCATGCCCTCCAACACTTTCAGCAGTACGACTCTTTATAGACATTTTAGAAACCGATGCAATACTCGCCAAAGCCTCACCTCTAAAACCCATAGTACCTATTTTCCACAGATCAGATTCATCAGAAATTTTGCTCGTTGCATGTCGCATCAAACTCATTTCCAAATCTTCGGGTGACATTCCAGAACCGTTATCACTAACTTTTATCAAAGTTCTACCGCCATCTTTTATCTCAACAGTAATAGTGTCAGCATAAGAATCCAAGCTATTATCCATAAGCTCTTTCACCACACTCGCCGGCCTTTCAACAACTTCACCCGCCGCGATCTGGTTAACCAAATTTTCAGATAGAATTTTTATCATACTATAAGTCTACGCACTTAATATCAGAATTTTTCAATGTAATTTTATTGAGTAAAAAGTCATATTCGTAATTATAATTTCCAGAACATCCGGCATCACCAAACCCTCCACTAATCGGCACAATATTTCCTTCACGAGCCTTAAATTCAAACATTGTTGCACATGTTTTTTCTGATGGATAACTCGCTTCAGCTAAATCCCCACTTGCTACAGAATAACGATAAACATGTCCAAGTGAGCAGTATTCCCCAGAGGACATTAATATCACAACTCCAGAATCCGCAGCATAACAAAGTTCTCTTACCCCATAACTATTAAAATTGTTATTCCAAACATCAAATAAAACTGGCTTATCATAAGCTTTTGTTGCTAATGCATTGAAGTCCGCTTTTAAATCGCTATACCATTTTTGATTTTTATATTTGGTTGGATCACCACAGCCATCAAATGCAATTACACCTTCTCCATCGAAAACATAGTTTAGGCTAATTTTTGCTTCAGCCTTTTTTCCATCTTCAAAATGAGCAATGAATTTATAATTATTTCTGCCTGCTTTTAGATTGTTGTAACCGGTATTAACTCTATAGGTGAATGTGCGATCTCCAGCTTTGAAATTTTTTAGAGTGTAGTCGTCTGTATATGGATAAACATGTTCATTTTCTACGCCTTCAGATATTACTTGAATTTTTTGAACACCTTCAGCTACCTTTCCTTCAAAAAGTATTGGAGCTTTGTTGAAAGTCATTAAATCTTTTGATGGACTAGTAATTTCGATTAGATGTGATTCATCTTTTTCCACTACATTTTCATCTCCATTTGGCTCTACAATAGTTTCCTCTGATTTTACTGTTTCAGCCTCTTTTTTACTCAAACTCACATCAAAGTTCATAAAGAAAATGAGAGCAATAATAACCGCAACTAAGAAAATTATCACAGCATATAGTAACGCTTTTGACCTTGATTCTTCCATAAATAAATAGTTAATTTTCCTCTAAATTATACACTTTTCTTTATCTCATGCAATTTTTGCAGGGCTTCAAGAGGTGTTAAGTTATCTACATCTACTTCACGCAATTTTTCTACCACCTTTCTGTGTGATCTAGTTTCCTCACTTTCAAACATTTCCACCTGTTCGGTTGTAGCTTTTTTAATATGCTTTGATTCTAACTCTCTCATTACACCACGCGCCCTACCTACAACCTCCATTGGTAGTCCAGCAAGCTTTGCCACCTCAATTCCATAGCTTTTATCAACCCCACCAGCAACAATTTTATAAAGAAAAACCACTCCCTCTTTTTCATTTTCTCTCACAGCAACACTCAAATTAACACCTCTTTCCATTCCTTCCGTTAATTCCAAAAGTTCGTGGTAATGAGTGGCAAACAATGTGTTTGCTTTGATTTTGTCATGCAAAAATTCTGACATTGCCCAAGCAATACTAAGACCATCATAAGTAGAAGTTCCCCGTCCAATTTCATCTAAAATAATTAAACTTTTTTCTGTGGCCTGATTTAAAATATAAGCAGCTTCCTGCATCTCCACCATAAAAGTACTATCTCCTTTTGATAAATTGTCTGATGCTCCAACTCTTGTAAAAATTCTATCAACAAGTTTTAAATCCGCTTTTGAAGCGGGTACATAACTTCCAATTTGAGCCAAGAAAGAAATTAATGCAACTTGTCTCAGATAGGTAGATTTACCACCCATATTTGGACCCGTAATTAAAACAAAGTTTTTTTCATTATTAAAAATACAATCATTCGGCACAAAATCATTAACCAACAATTCTGCTACAGCATGACGACCATCTTTTATTTCAGTAATTTCTCCAAAGTGTGGTCTGCAATAATTTTTCTTTTCTGCATTAAACGCAAAGCAACTTAGAACATCAACTTTCGCAACTGCTCGAGCCGTTTTTTGAATTTCCACAATTTTTTTAATTACCTCCATTCTCACTTCATAGAATAGTTGATATTCCAATTCGCTAATTTTATCTTCTGCACTTAAAACTTTTTCTTCATATTCTTTTAGCTCTGGCGTAATAAATCTTTCGGCATTAACTAAAGTTTGTTTGCGAATATAATCCGCAGGTACATTAGCTAAATTTGAATTACTGATTTCAATGTAATAACCAAATACTTTATTAAATTTTACCTTTAGCGAAGAAATACCACTTCTCTTAACTTCTCTTTCTTGTAGATCTTTAATATATGATTTCCCATCTCTGCTTAGAGCTCTTAGTTCATCTAATTCTTTGTTATAACCATCTGCAATCATTCCACCATCTCGGAGTCCTACAGGAGGTTCTTCTGCTATAGCTCTTCCAATTAATGATGTAAGCCCCTCAAAAACAATTAAATTTTCATCTTCAAAAAGTTCTTTTAATTTTGGCACTAGTTCCAGTGACATCTTCATCGCCAAAAGATCTCTAGCATTTCCACTTCCCAGACTCAGCCTACTAAGTAATCTTTCTATATCGTAAAAGGATGAAAGTATATCGCGCACATTCCTTAGAAGTGAAGAATTTTTTACAAACATTTCTACGCCATCAAGGCGTTTTTCAATTGCCGCCTGATCAATCAGTGGTGTTACCATCCAGTTTCTCAGCAGGCGGCCCCCCATAGATGTAACGGTATTATCAATTGCCCAAGCCAAACTCCCTTCTTTTTTGGAATCTTTTGCAGTATAAAAAATTTCCAAATTCCTAAGCATAGTTTCGCTAACAGGCATATACTTTGAATTGTTGAGGTAGGAGATTTTTTGAATATGTTTTAGCTCTGTTTTTTGAGTTTCTTTTAAATAGTTCAAAAGCATTGCAGCAGCTTTTGTTGCGCAAAGTTTACCTTCCAACCCAAATGATTCTAAAGATTTAATATCAAAGTTTTTGCAAATATCTTGAGTAGCATCTCCATAATATTGATATTCAAAAACACAAAGATTAAGTCCATTTAAGATCGACATTTTCTCCTCGCATATACACTCTATTGCACCAATTTTTTTTATCTCATTGCGTAGTTCAGCTTCATTTTCAAATTCACTAACTTTAAATTCTCCTGTAGTTACATCACTGTACGCAAAGCCAAAAATATTTTTACCTGCAACAACACAAGCTACATAATTATTTGATTTATTATCGAGAATATTTTCGTTAAACGTTGTTCCTGGTGTAACTATTTTAATTACTTCTCTTTCAACAATTCCTTTGCCATCAGGCTGTGTGATCTGATCAGCTATTGCAACTTTTTTCCCAGCTTTAGTGAGTTTATATAGATATTGATCAAGAGCATGAAAGGGAATTCCACACATAGGAATTTTACTCACACCTTCGGCTTTTCCTCTCGCAGTTAAAGTTATTTGTAGTATTTTTGCAGCTTCAACAGCATCATCAAAAAACATCTCATAGAAATCTCCCAACCTAAACATTAAAATGCAATCTTCATGTTCGGCTTTAATCTTTTTGTACTGAGCCATCATCGGCGTCAACTTTGTCATACATAAGGTTTAAGGATCCTTATTGTATATTCAAAATAGGGTATACATCAATAGCCGGCTTCTCATAGGGATGAGCTGACTTAATTAACTCTAATGCATTCGCCAATTTTGACTCTTCACAAATAGTTTCTATTCTTTCTTCTCCAACTTCTTCAATTTTGCCAATTTCTCCAATGAAGGGATTTGCGCCCTCCAAAGCTCTAAATCTCCCAACTCCTCTCACACTAAAACTACAACTATCATAGTTACCAATTTTCCCACACTCTGCTTTAGCCATGGCAGATCTAATATCATCGGCATGGGCAACATCTACATACACTACTATTTTAACTAGTTTATTCATATATTTTTATACAAATTTTCATTTCTTTTACCAATTTTTACAAATTCAACTTCTTTTTTTGAGTTGATTATAAATATTATTCTATATTTTCCTATTCTTAATCTATAACTACTATTTTTTCCATGTAGTTTTTTAATTCCTGGCAAGTCTAAAACACCACTTTGTAACTTTTCCATTATAATAATAAAAATTTGCCTTTCTTTCTTATTTAAACTTCTCAAAAATTTTTCAATTTCATTCATTATCTATTTGCTTTAGCATTTCTAACATCTCATTCAGTCCAATCCCTTTTCCTTTATTATCTCTATCAGCATCAAAAATGATCTCTTCATTTTCTAAATCATTTATTGTTACAGGTGTGATAATAATTTTATTAGATACAATTTTTAGCAGAAAATTATCAGTGTTAAATTGACTTCTCCATTGCTTAGGAAGTGTTATTTGCCCTCTTTCTGTTGATTTTATTATTTTTGAAGTCATATTGTTAAAATAAGAAATACTTATTTTCATATTATCATATCAAGCGCCATAATTCAAAGTAGCCTTACCATGTACGGACTTTATACTATCTACAGCCATAAATAGTCTATCAGCCCGACTACTATCCTCAAACAAACTTAAATTATAGTTTTGCACCAATCCAGAAACTCCCATTCCAATTAACCTCACCACTTCACCCTTCTGATGATTTGCTAAAAAAAGATCGCATATTAGTGGAAAAAGTTCTTTATCAGAAGATGCTAAAATTCCAAGGTTTTTTTGAATACTAATATCTCTATAGCCCTGTTTTTGGCCAAAGCTATTTTTATATCGTACTTTAATAAAAATAGTACTAGCTTTCATTTCATATAATCTCAATTTTGAAAAAACTTGAACAGACAATTCTTTCAAAGCTTCTATACACATTTTTTCAGAATTTACAGCTTCATAAAAAGTGTGTTCTTTGGATATAGATTTAGGCAAACTTTTATCAGGGTTTACTTCTCCATCGTCCATTCCTTTGCATTTTTTCCATAGAGTAATACCTTTAATACCAAATATTTCTATAACTTCTGAAAAGTGCAATTTTGCAATGTCACCAATTTTTTTAAATCCATAACGATCTAAAACTTCAAATGTTTTTGGGCCAACTCCGGGCAAACTTCTTAAACTTAGTGGTGCTAAAAATCCTTTCTCGCTACCAGCAGGGACTACTGTTAATTTATGTGGCTTGTTCATACTAGAGGCCACTTTTGCAACAGTTTTAGTAGTAGAGAGTCCACATGAGGCAGAGAGACCAAGTTTCTTATATATTTCAACTAAAATAGATTTAGCTATTTCAGCAGGATCCCCTTTAATTCCTGTGATGTCTAAATATGCTTCGTCAATAGATACCATTTCAACATCAGGAGTAAATTTGCAAAATATTTCATACATTCTCTTAGAAAAACTCCTATAAGCTTCGAAATTACCATTCACCACTATTGCATGAGGACATTGTTTTTTAGCTAAATACATAGCCATACCAGCTTTGATTCCAAATTTTCTTGCCTCATAACTAGCTGCCGAAACAATACCTTTTTTTTCACTAGGTCCTCCAACCAACACAGCTTTACCTTTTAAAGTTGGATTAAGTACTTGTTCCACAGAGGCAAAAAAAGCGTCTGCATCTATGTGTAGAATATGACGCTTTCTTTGTTGTAATTTAAGTTCAAACATAATTAGTACATTGCCATTTGACCATCAAGGTAGTAGTGCTTTGGCGTAATAGATTTCTTAATTACTTTTACTTTTTGCCACAAACTAGCTCTTTTAATTTCGGTATTTCTTTTCCATCCGCGAGCTGGATCCATCTTTTTTTTGTGGATACGAACCTTAGATTTATTTTTAAGTGATGTGTTGATTGTTAATGTAATGAACATAGTAAATAAGGGTTAGGTGAATAAGGTCAGCTAAAGCTGGTTTTTAAGTTTTCTATTTTGAATTAATTTTTAGTAGTACTGTCTTATTAAAGTTTTGACGACTCCTTGTATGTATAAATCATTATCAGGGTATATATCTTTGTAATCTTTATTTTCCGCTTTTAGGTAAGTTTTACCTTCTTTAATAATCAATCTCTTTAAAGTATTTGACCCATCAACTAATGCTACAACAATATCGCCGTTTTTTGCTTGTTTTTTTGTATCTACAAGCACTAAATCTCCTTCATATATTCCAGCATCTATCATGCTATTACCAGTTACTGTTAGTAAGAAATAATCTTCAGAGTTTGAAACCATTTCTTCGCCTATGTTCATATAACCTTCTATGTATTCTTCCGAAAGCACAGGGCCACCAGCAGGTATCATTCCAAGGATTGGAAGTCTGAATGAACCTCCACTTAATTTTTCTTTTACAGTATCTAGTAGTCCAATTCCGCGAGGTGTATCGTCTTTTTGGATAAAGCCTTTTTCTTCTAAAGCTTTCAAGTGTTTTAAAATACTATTATCAGATGCTACTCCGAAATGTTCTTTCATTTCGCGGATAGTAGGAGATTTTCCATACTCCATTTGGTACTCTCTTATGAAGGTTAGTACCGCCTCCTGTTTGTCTGTTAATATTTCCATATTTTTCTTGGGTAAGTGTATGCTCACCATTAATATAGGTGAGGACGCACTCACCGTCAATAGTAAAATTCAAAAAAAGTTTAAAAAGGCTTTTTGATGCTAAAAATTTATCTTAGAAATGGCTTTATATTTAGCTAAAAAGCACACTGACCGCATCCATAACGCACTCCTTCTAATATTGAAGTGGTCAATTTTAAAATTAAATTCATCCAGACAATTGCTTATTTTTTCATTCAGTTCCATTATTTCTTTTTTGTACTCTAAAAAATCCATGTCCGTTGATCCAGCACTAAAACTTAATATTTCCATTAATTTATCCGCATAAAGTTTTTCAGCTTTTGCCTTCACCTCATCTGGAAAATATATTTTGCGAGCACTGTCGCGCGCATCAATTGCTTTATTAACTAATCCCTCTTCTATCCCGTACCTTCTCAAAATTTCTACCACCCCAGGAAGTAAATCATGCCTTTTTCTTAAATATTCATCAATTTCAGACCAAATTTTTTCGATTTCTTTTCGCATACCCATTGCATATCTCAGAGCTACTATAAGCCACATTAATATAATAAATAATGTAGAACCAAAAACTAAATAAAAACTATTAATGGTCATTTTTAAGAGTTTAAAAGATTTTTAATAATCTCTACACTTGTAATCCAATTATATTTTTCCTTATTTTTCAAAGCTTCCGTAATAAGTTTATTACGCACCCTTATTCCTTTCATTTTTTTCAGAGCCTCAGCAAGTTTTCCAGGTTTAAGATTTATTAACAATGCAGCATCTTTATAAAGTTCTTTATGAACTTCTATATCAGAAATTATTGCTGGAATACCTCTATTCTCTGCCTCTAAAATTGGAACATTAAAGCCTTCGGATTCGGATAAATTTACAAAACAAAAACAATGAGTGTACAAAGCTGCTAAAGTTTCCTGATCAAGCACCCCAGTACTAACAATATTTTCTCCTTCAAAAGAAGTTTGTTTTCCTCCAACCAAACATAGTGGCATATCAAAACCTGATGCCTTATATTCCGAAACCAAAAATTTTACATTTTTTCTAACATCAAAACCTCCAACATAAAGAACATATTTTCCTATCGATAGTTTTAATTTTTTCAAAATTTTGTCTGATTTTTCAGTAACTAAATTTTTCTTATAAGTATCCGCAACATCATTATAAGCAACAAATATTTTCTTTTTACTAACTCCGCATACTTTAGCAATCATCTTTTTTGAAGTCTCAGAAACCGTAAGTATTTTATCTGCTGATTTGACAGCTTTTTTAGTCTGCCAGTGGTATAAACCAGACATCACACCATGTAAATAGCGCCTGTCTGTCCAAGGAATTACATCATGAACAACCACTAAAGTTTTAATACCTTTTTCAAGCCAGCTAAAAGACCACGGATTACAAGGGTAGGGAAAGATTGCTGCATCAACTTCCATTTTTTCAAAAAATGCAGGAACTTTAATTTGCTCCCAATGAGTTTTTTTCATTCCAGCACTGCCAAACGCCATTTCTGGTACAACTTCAATTTTTACATTTTTAGGGAAATCAAATTTAACCTTTTGTGGAACACAAACAGTATATTCAGATTCACTATCAATTTTCGGCAAAATTTTAAGAAGATTTAAAGTGTACTGACCAATGCCAGTATTTGGGTGTAACAAAAATCTTCCATTTATACCTATTCTCATCTTTTTTGTTTAAGGATTAAGTCTACAATTTGAGTTGTGCCATTTTCAATGTCGGCAGTTTTATTCATATTATTTTTTTCAGCCATCATTACCGCGTTAATAAAATCTCCTTTCAACATATTACCACTTAAAACAGACCAACCCAACTTTCCTGCAAAAACTTCGGCATTTAAATTTTGCTCACCTCGTCCTGTATTAAGAGGTATAATAAGAGCCTTTTTCTTCATATAAGCCAATTCGAAAAGACTATTAGCCCCCCCTCTCGTAACAACCAAGTCTGCAGCAGCATAGACATCAAAAAGTTCTTTATCTATATATTCAAATTGAGCATAGCCTCTTGATTTTATTCCAATATTTAAATTTCCTCTTCCTCGAATATGTACAATTTGGAATTTTTTCAACAGCTCATCTAAGCTTTCATCCACAATTTTATTTATTTGCATAGCCCCTTGGCTTCCACCCATAACAAGCAATACTGGCCTATAATTATCAAACCCACAAAACTTCAGTCCAGCATCTTTATTGCCATGAATTTTTCTTATAGGCGATCCAGTTACAACAACTTTTTTTTGCAACTTCAAACTCAAATATTTTTTTGTTTCTGAAAAACTTAAACAAATTAAATCAGCAAATTTGAAACACAGGCTATTTGCAAGACCAACACTTACATCAGATTCATGTACTATTATTGGGATTTTGAGAGCTCTAGCAGCGAGTGCAACTGGTACGCTCACATAACCACCTTTACTAAAAACAACTTCAGCACGAAATTTTTTTAATACATTAATTGCTTCCAAAAAACCCATTGGAACTTTTACGATGTCTAAAAAATTTTGCCAAGAAAAGTATCTTCTTAATTTTCCAACATGAACACCAGCGTATTGAACGCCTTCTTTTTCCATCATTTTTTTTTCCACGCCATCTACCGAACCAATATATAAGATATCATGCCCCCCACGCCTTCTAATATCTTCTATAATGGCTACGTTCGGTACTACGTGTCCGCCTGTCCCTCCCCCTGTTAAGACTACTCGCATAATAATTTGTATGTTGAGAAATATTTAAAAGTATACCAATTCCCACCAAAGAAGCCACCAAAGATGACCCTCCATAGCTTACGAAAGGTAAAGTGATTCCGGTAACCGGTGCTAATGCAGTGTTTACAGCAATATTTACAAAAGCTTGCACACAAATCCAAGTTGTAATGCCTATTGCCATGTACATTTCAAAATTACTACCAGCATGTTTAGCAATGGTAAATCCTCTTAGTGAAATTACAAAATAAGCTAGTACCACAAAAATAATTCTAATAAATCCAAGTTCTTCTGAAGATGCTGCAAAGATAAAATCGTCAGATGCTTGAGGAAGCCAGTAAGATTTTTGCACTCCCTGTGTTAATCCCTTCCCCCAAAATCCACCTGTTGCAACCGCTATATTAGCCTGCTGCGATTGCCAACAATAATCTTCCAAACACTCGGAATCTACGCTCATAAATCCTTGGAATCTTTCCCTAACATGAGAAACGGTTGAAATAACAACAATCGCACAAAGTACAGCAACCAGAAATGCCATTCCTAAATGCCTTAATCTGGCACCAGCAACGAAATACATTGTTCCACAAATAATTGCAATTACCATGGTTGCACCGTAATCATTTTGTAAAACCATTGGTAAAAGCATAATCCCAGAAAGAATTGAAAAAGGTATAAAACCATCTCTAAAATCTTCCAATTGCTCGGTTTTTTTCTGACTCAACCAATAAGCCAAATATACAATGATCGCCAACTTTGCAAATTCAGATGGTTGCAAAGAGGTGTTAAAAAGTACAATCCAGTTTGTTGCAATTGTTCCAAAACTGCTTCCAAAAACAACCACCGCAAATGAAAGTAGAGCCACTCCTCCATATAAAACTGGAGAGATTTTTTTCCAAAACTTCAAAGGAAATTTAAAGGCAATAAAAAAAGCCACGAACGCTATACCTAATCTAACTATATGTTTTTTAAATAAAAGATAACAGTCCACATTTTCATCTCCGCAATTTGGATAAAGCACATCAGGGGCAGATAAAGATATTGATTTTGGAACTCCAATACTTGTAATCATTACAAGTCCAAATATTAACAAAAACAGAACGGAAAGCGCCAAAACTGTATCAAATTTGAGGGGATATTTCATGAAAGCATATTACTGGTTTTATCTTCTCAGAGCAATTATAATAGGACCATGAAAAAATATATTATAAAGATCTCAGTAGCTACAATTATCCTTATCTTCTTAGATCAAATAAGTAAGTATTGGGCAGTAAAAAACATTGCCTTCGTTTATAACCCTGGAGTTGCTTTTGGTATACACGTTCCAAAAACACTACTCATTGCTTCAACTTTTGTGTTGCTTATTACTCTTTTTGTTGTGGCTATAAAAGAATTTAATCTTCAAAAAAAACTGTCTCAAGCAACAATTTCTCTTGTTGCCGCAGGAGGAGCATCTAATTTATTAGATCGTTTCACCTATGGTGCTGTGGTAGATTTTATAGATCCAAAAATATGGCCTGTGTTTAATTTTGCCGATGTTTTTATTATTGTTGGTGTGCTATCAATAATTTTCTTCTACGAAAAACTAAAGAGATAAACCTTTTTCTAAAGCTTGTTTCATAACTTCATATGGTGCCTCCATACCAGTCCAAATTTTAAATTGCTCCATTGCTTGATAAAGAAGCATTTTCTCTCCAGTTACTATTTTTTTCCCCATTTCAGAAGCCTTTTTTAACAGGGGGGTAATTAAAGGTTTATAAATAATATCCATCACTGTATCCACTTGCTCTAAAACTTCCTCAGAAATTAAATCTTCCAAAACTGCAGATGGGTTTATTGTCCATATTGAAGTGCTTTGTATTAAAACATCAAAGGGGCCACTAATTTTTTCCAATCCAAAACCATTTCCTCCAGCCAAAAGAGTGGCTTTAGACTTATCTCTATTAAAAACAAACACATTTGCGCCAGCTTTTGAAAGTCCATAAAAGATTGCTTTTGCACTTCCGCCTGCCCCAAGCAATGCAATTTTTTTATCTGACACATCTCCAAGAGCTTTTAATGCACCGATGTAGTCAGTGTTGTAACCAAAAAGTTTTCCATTTCTATTCACAACTGTATTGAGGGCCCCAATTTTTAAGCATGCTTCATCAAGCACATCAACTTTATTCATTAATATTTCTTTATATGGCAGAGAAACCGAAAAGCCAGCCAAATTTTTTCTCGCATCCTCTAAAAAAGCATCTAAGTTATCTTCGGCTACATCAAAAATTTCGTAACTAGCATCAATTTCCAATGCCTTAAAGGAGGCATTATGCATTATTGGTGAAAGAGAATGATTAGCCGGATGTGCCAAAATACCATATTTTTTCATGCCAAAAGGTTAGCACATTACTAGTAAAAAGCCAGTTCTTAAGCTTTTAAGCTTGATTAGTTTTGTAATAGACATTATTATCGCCACCTAGTAAACTGGACTAAATTACCAATTTATAAAAATGTCTGAAGATCTTTCAATTTTTGATATAGCAGGGCCAGTAATGGTAGGGCCATCTAGTTCTCATACGGCAGGAGCCTGCAAAATTGGTCAATTTGCTAGAGCCCTTTTTCATGCCACCCCAACAGAGGTGGTGTTTTATTTACATGGTTCTTTTGGTGAAGTTTATAAAGGACATGCCACAGATAGGGCATTGCTTGGAGGAGTAATGAAGTTTCAAACAAGCGATCCTCGTATTCGTGATGCCTTTGAAATAGCCAAAGAAAAAAATCTCAAATATGAATTTATAGTTAAAGACCTTGGTGAGAATGCTCATCCAAATACAGTAAAAATTGTTCTTAAGAATGAAAATTCAAAAATGTCTGTAACAGGTTCTTCAATTGGTGGAGGCATGATTGAAATTACTAAAGTGGATAATTTTGATGTTTTGTTACATGGGCGTGCAGGTAAATATTTATCACTTGTTGCGCAATTAGATCACAATGATGAATGTCTCTTAAATTTCCAAAAGCATATAAATAAACTTGAAGATATTAGTGTTGCAGCTATTGATAAGAGTGATTTTAAGAAAAAAACTCTAGCCGTTATTTCTCTTGAGGGACGACGCATTAAACTTTCAGAAGTTATTGAATTAGAAAAATTAGAAGGCGTAGACTTTGTACGCTCATTATCAAAACTTGAAACCCAATAAATATGGAGTATCAATTTAAAACAGCAGAAGAGGTTATTAATCTCTGCAAAAAACATAAAATTTCAATTTCGGAATTGGCAAAACGCTATGAATCTGAGCGTAGCGGTAAAAGCACTGCTAATGTTCGTGAAAGAATGAAGCGTACGAGAGATGTGATGTATGAAGCAATTCAGAAGGGGATTAAATCAAACGAGAGATCTAAAATGGGAATGGTAGGTGGTGATGCTAAGAAAATTTATAAACATATAAATAGCACTTCCAAGATCATGGGAAATAAAGTTACCTTGCGTGCTATGGCATATGCGACAGCAGTAGGGGAGCAAAATGCTTGTATGAGAAGAATAGTAGCTTTTCCAACAGCAGGAGGTTCAGGAGTAGTACCAGGTGTTTTATTTAGCTGTTCTGAGCACTTCAAAGCTGGAAAACGAAAACTACTCAAAGGCATGTTTTGTGCTTCTGCAGTAGGACTCATAATTGCAGAGGGTGCCACATTATCAGCCGCCAAAGGCGGCTGCCAAGCGGAGGTGGGTGCCGCCGTAGCAATGTCTGCCGCAGGCCTCACAGAAATGCGCGGCGGCACCCCAGAACAATGCTTCCATGCGGCCGCCATAGCACTCAAAAGCTATTTAGGCCTAGCATGTGATCCACTCGGAGGACTCGTAGAAGTTCCTTGCATTAAAAGAAATGCCATCGGGTGCATGGCGGCCATCGGCGCTTCCGACATGGTAATCTGTGGAGTTACAAGTTTTATTCCTTTTGATGAGGTTGTACAGGCCATGAACAATATTGCCGAAATAATGTCACCAAAACTCAGAGAAACAGCATTAGGTGGATTAGCAGTTACAAAAACTGGTAACATGATAAAAAGAAAACTTGGTCTTAAAGTAACCACAGAATTATAATGAATATTGCAGTATTAGCATCTACAAATGGTACAGATCTTCAAGCAATAATAGACGAAATTGAAGCTGGAAAAATGCCAAATGTAAATCTTAAACTCGTTGCCTCAAATAAAAAATGTCCAGCACTTGAGCGCGCTCAAAAGCACGACATCCCCACTCTATACATTGATCCAACAAACAAAACTCGCCAAGAATTTGACGAAGAGTTAATAAAAGAGCTTAAGTCTCAAAGTATAGATCTTGTTGTACTAGTAGGGTACATGCGCATACTCACACCACAGTTTATAAAAGCCTTTCCCAAGCAAATAATCAATGTGCATCCTTCACTTATTCCAAAATATTCTGGCCACGATTTCTACGGCAAATCAGTGCACGAAGCGGTAATTAAAAATCAGGAAACTGAGTCAGGAATGACAATTCACTATGTAGATGAAGGCGTTGATACTGGTGAAATAATTCTTCAAAAAACTTGCCCAGTTACCAAAGAAGACACGCCAGAAACTCTCAAACAAAAAGTCCAAGAACTAGAGAAAAAATGGTATCCAGAAGTTATTCGCAACCTTACCTCCACTTCAAAAAATATTTAATTGCGCTGCTAACGTGTATCCAAAATACTTTCTTTTTCAGTAATCCAAACAAATTTCCACCACTCAATCTTTTATGATTATGAGTTACTTCTGTATGAGGGAAGTAAACAACTTTTTTCCCAAGTTTTGCAATCTCTCTACATAAATCAAAATCTTCCATAAATAAGAAATATCTCTCATCAAAGCCCCCAACTTTTTCATAAACATCTCGCGGAATGATAAAACATGCTCCAACCAAAAGATCCACCTCTTTCACCTTGTTATGTTTAAAATCCTCCATAGTATATCTATCAACCCTCTTTTTAAACCACGGTAATTTACTCAAAAAAGTTCGCTTAATAATCAGATCTATAAAAGACATATTTCTTCTACAAGAATCTTGCACCACTCCATCTGGATAAACCAACTTAGGACCCAAAATCCCAACATCCTTATGCCCGTCCATGTAATCAACCATTTTTTGAATACTATCTTCATTCACAAAAATATCTGGATTAAGTATCAGTACATATTTTGCTTTTGCCTCTTTTGCACCAAGGTTATTTCCACCACCAAATCCAATATTTTTAGGTGAGCGAATAAGTTTTATAAGCCCCTCTTTTTCAGCCTTATCTAAATATCCCAAACTTATTGGATCGTTAGAATTATTATCAACAGCAATAAATTCAAAATCAAAATTCATTTTTCCACGGTAAAATGCTTCAACACACATTTTTGGAAAATACTTACTATTATAATTGAGCATTATTGCCGAAACTTTGAGTTTATCATTCATACTATTTAAAGTTATCTCTTCTAGGTGCACTTTGATTGTTCTCAGAAATTTTCAATTCCACCTTTGCTCTTACAAAACTTTTATCTGGAACATTTTCTGCAACAACTATACCAGCACCAATAAAACAGTCATCACCAATTTTTACTCCAGGCATAAAACTTGTGTTGACTCCAACCCTAATATTACTGCCAGTAATAAGCCCAAATTTATTAGACTGACTACTCAACTTTTTTCCATCAAAATCCACCATAACTTCTCCTTCATCTAATCTCAAATTTCCGGTTACGCATCCAGCTCCAAAAGATACATTATTACCAATCACGCTATCTCCTATGTAATTACTGTGAGTCCAAACGTCATCTCCTAAATAGCTTCTCGCAACTTCCGTGCCAAAACCTACAACACATCTTTCACCTACGTTACTATCACGCACCAAGGCATTATTTGCCACCACACTTCCTTTTCCTAAATAACACGGACCACTCACGATCGCTCCATCCATAATTTTCACATCTTCATCAATAATAACCTTTCCATGTATAACTGCCGTCGCAGCAATTTGAGCACTACTCGCAATAAATTTTTCAGATTCATTAATTAAAAACCTTGCCACCTTTTGTATATGCCAAGGAAACTTGATAGGCTGCCAAAATCCTTCATATGCTACAGCTTTCATTTTCGAACCACCAGCAATCATATTCGAAAGAGCCACTTCGTATTTATCATCATTATCACTTTCAACATTTTCAAGAGCTTCAATTAGATCACCAGTATGTTTATGTAAATGAACCACTAAATTAACCAAATCACTTGGCTCATTACCTTCACCAGGTTTCTCAACAATTCTCGAAATCACACCATCTTCATTGGTTTCTAAATATCCTCCAGGAAAGTAGCTTTCCACTTTTTTACCCAAAATATAGCTATCCATATCTCCAGGCTCAAAAGCTCTTTTCAGAGTTTCAAATGCCGAAGCTTCAACTACATCATTACTGCTAAAAACCAAAACAGATTGCTCTAAAATGTACTCTTTAGCAGCTAAAACTGCTCCACACATACCTTCATCAAGATTCTCTTGTTCTACATACTCAATATTCATTTCCAAATGATCAGTAGCATCTTTAAGTCTTTCTAAATTATGATCACCACCAACAACCACAACATCCAAAAGCCCCACCTCTTTAAGCATCTCAAGTTGCCATACAATAAGTGGCTTCCCAAGAAATTTTAAGAAGTTTTTATCTTCCACCGGTTTCATTCTTTTACTTCTCCCAGCTGCTAATAATAATACTTTCATTTGCATTAACTTTACAATGTGTATAATTTATAGTGAAAATGTAAATATATAAAGTCAAAATGTTTAATTTATACGATTTAAAAACTAATACTAAGTCCTTTAAAAACCAAAAGTTAGAGAAAGTGGCCTACTTTTTAAAGGAAAAACTACACTTAACAGCAAATAAAATAACCGCTTTAAGTTTTGTTTCTGGCCTTTTTGCTTTTGCTTATCTTTTTAGCAATCATTTTTTATTTATTGTTTTTATTATACTTTCTTTAGTCTTTGATATTTTTGACGGCGCAGTAGCCAGACTAGAACACAAAGGGGATGAAGGATGGATTATAGATAGAACTTCAGATCGTTTAGTTACTCTTTTGATTCTATTAAAAATTACAGTTTATTCATTTAGCTTTATTCCAGCCGTTTTGTTGATAATTTTTATGGTAGTTACTGCTTTTATTTTCTACCAAAAAATCTTTAATAATCGTCACTTCAATATAGTTTATGGCGATCCCTTTTTTCACATCCTCCTAATTTTAACACTCACAAACATCGCTGTTTACTATTTACTAGCACAGCTTTTATTTAACATTTGGTATCTTGCAACTAAGTCAAAAGCTCACTAAGCCTTCCTGCATAAGCTGCAGCGTTGATTTCCATTGCTATTCTTTCTCCATAGCTCAAACTTTCACCAAATAAATACCCACTATACGGTGTAAATTTAGTTCCAGGAGATCCAGGAATTCTCATACTTACATCAAATATAACAAAATCTTCTTTACCACTTCCAGCATCTACAGCCCCTTGTAATGCAAAAGGTCCTATCATACCAGGTGCAACTTCTTTCGCCATTACCTCCACAAATTTCTCTCCAATTTCATATGCTTTTTCCACCAAAGATTCTTTCATTGTTACAGCATAGTGGCCAGTTTCAATAATTTTCGGTTCCATATATTCTCTTACCATCTCTTGTTCTTTAACAGGCAATCTCAAAAATCCATCTAGGTTTGTTTGCCTTCTTGTGTCAGTTCCCATTAGTTCTAGTTCTCCAGTAAGAGGGGAGTAAAAGAAGTTTAAATTGATATGAGCTCCAACAATATATTCTTCAATCACAGCCTTATCTAAAGCGGCTTTTGTTATTAATCCAGAATCAATTCTCTTTTGAGATTCTTCTTCAAAACTATCTTTACTATCAGCAAAAAAGAAAGCTCTTTCATAACCTCTTTCAGCCTCATTAACTTTAATAATAGCCAATCTATCGATTTCTTCGGCACTCTTAAACATTTTAGGAATTCTAATTCCCGCCTTTTCCAAAAGATAATACTGGTTTTTTTCCACATCTCTTTCCTCAAGTTTTACACCTTCTCTGAGCCCATAAATTGGGACATGAAACTCTTTCTCAACTTTATTAAAATCATCAAAATAAACCCAGAAATAACGATTATGAACGAAAATAGTATTCATTTCTCTCAATTGTTCTTGGATATCTTCTCTTAAAACATCAGAAAATTTATCAACCACAATTACTTCATCCACACACCCTCTTACACCTCTAGATTTATAGTATTTGGTAAAAGTTTTTTCGCGCCCTTTTTGGGCAATTACAACAGTTCTAAGTCCATGTTTTTTAGCTCCAGCACATACATCTAAAGCACTATGACCTCCCAACACACCTATAGTGATATTTCCAAGATCATATCCTTCTAAAATTTTTGCTATATCCATAATTATCCAAGTATTTTATCTAATTTATCTGCAGTGATTGCCTCTTTTATATCACGAGCCAATCTGCGTCCAGTACTCATCGGTTCGTTATATCTCAACCAAGTATATGGTGAGCCATTAACATAAGGATTCGTACCAGCCACGATTCTAGCAGATATTTCAAAAACATAGTAGTTCAGCTCTGGATCAATAATACCTTCCAGACAGAAAGGCCCAAACAGTCCTCCATCTACAATAGTTTTCGATGAATCTACAACTCTTTGCCCCATTTCAAAAATTTCTGGCAGTAATGATTCTCTTAAAACTATTGGTACATTTCCAGTGATTGTATATGTGGTATCAATACCCACATCCACTTGATCTTTTGCTGCTACACGCCCGATAGAGTCCGCATTGGACTCATACCTCTTATCAAAGCCCATCACCTCTAATTCGTCGTTTAAACGGCTGTAGAAGTAGTGTGTATAAACAGGTACTCCAACAACATATTCTTGAATTGCAAATTCTTCATGTCCCTTCTTACCTTCGTATTTTTTATATTTTGCATAAAACTCTTCAGGAGTGTTGGCAATAAAATAGCCTTTTCCTCCATGAGCTCCATGGAATTTAATAATAACTGGTCTATCAATATCTTCTGGTTTACTAAAAACTCTTGGTAATTTTATTCCGGCTTTAAGCAACCATTCTCTTTCCATATTTCTATCTGATTCCCATTCTAAAATACCCTTTGTTCCGTAGTACATCATTTTTAAATCCATCATTTTTTCAGGACCAATGTATGCCACAAACGAACCATGTGGGATCATAATTGCATTTTGATCAATTAGCTGTTGTTCAATTTCGAAGAAATTTCTAAATGAGTCAACTTCTATGATTTGATCAGCAACTCCATAACTGCGGTAGGGTCTGTCTTTGCCTTTTTCACAAATGCAGATGGTTTCAAAACCTTCATCTTTAGCCCCCTTCAGAATCTGAAGCGCAGTATGGCTACCAATAGTTGCGATTTTGTAATCTTTGTAATTAGCCATATTCAAATTTTAGATCTTTTAACGATCTTACAAATATTTATATAATTTGTCTACAAGAACTTTATAAAAAAAGCACAAAACTTCCAATTGCAGCTAAATAAGCCGCAAAAACTATTAGGCTATGGTTCTTTAAGAACTTCATTAATCCCCAAACGCTAACCATTCCAAAAATAAAAGCACTAATAAATCCAACCGCCATAGGTGCAAAATCTATATGAACGCCACTTTTAAAAACTTCAAGTCCCTTTAGTAATCCCGCTCCAAAAATTGCAGGACTTCCCAATAAAAAGGAAAATCTTGCAGCTTCTTCTCTTTTCATACCAACAAAAAGTCCAGCTACTATTGTAGATCCAGACCTAGAAACTCCAGGCACAAGCGCCACCATTTGTGCTAAACCAATAATTAAAGCCTTTGGCCAAGTAAATTTGGAAGAGCCATGAATCCTAAAAAATCTTTCTCCTAAGACAAAAAATATAGCTACAATCATCATCCAAGTAGCCACAGCAGTTATATTTCTAAAAAGACCATCTATAAAATCTTCTAAAAAAAGCCCTGCAAAAACAGCAGGTATCGTACCGATAATTATATAGTTCAGCATCATCACATCCTTATCTTTTTTTCCGCAGCATAATTTACCTAACGCTTTAATTAAGTTCAGAATTTCCACCCTAAAATAAACAAAAATTGCCAATAGGGTTCCCACATGAACAGCCACATCAAATGTTTTTAAACTTTCAACATTTAGTCCTAAAAAATGCTCTCCTAGAACTAAATGACCGCTAGAAGAAATAGGTAAAAATTCGGTCACTCCTTGTAGAGCGCCCAGTAAAAATGCTTGAAATAAATCCATAGTATTAGTGTCTAAAGTATCTTCTTCCAGAGAATACCATGCTCACACCAAGTTCGTCAGCTCTTTTTATTACTTCTTCATCACTTACAGATCCACCTGGTTGTATAAATGCCGTAACCCCCAGCTTTGCGGCTTCTTCAAGGGCATCTGGGAATGGGAAGAATGCATCAGAAGCCATAACAGAGCCTTTAATTTTTTCACCACCCTTAAAGCCTGCAATTTTCACGCTATCAACCCTAGACATTTGGCCAGCACCAATAGCTACAATCTTATTGCCCTTAGCCATTACTACAGCGTTAGATTTAACATGTTTACAAACTGTATTTGCAAATAACATTGAATCAATTTCTTCACTTGTAGGTACTTTTTTTGTAACTACTTTGAGGTCTTTAAGCGTGAGTTTATATTTATCTTTTGTTTGAATAAGAATTCCTCCAGCTACTTTTTTTATATCCGTACTCATAAAATCTATCTTCAATTCCCCAGTTTTAAGAATTCTCAAATTTTTTCGTGTCATTAATCTTTCTAATGCCTTTTTCTCATAAGAAGGGGCAATGATAACCTCCACAAACATTTTTTTCTCTTTCATATAGTCCAATATCTTTTCATTAACCTCTCTATTAACAGCAATAATACAACCAAAAGCCGATAATTCATCAGTTTGATGACCAGCCATAAATGCTTCTTCAATTGTGTCTGCAACAGCCACTCCACAAGGATTGTTATGTTTTACAAAAACCGCGGCAGGTTTATCAAATTCTTTTACTAGTTCTAGGGCACTGTCCCCATCTACAATATTATTAAATGAGAGCTGTTTACCATGAAGCACTTCTGAATTGGTAATATTTGAATCAGTGTTGCCAGGGTTTCTAAAAAACGCTGCTTTTTGTTGAGGGTTTTCACCATATCTCAAACTACAAATTTTTTCATAATGCAGGTTTAAAAGTTCAGGTTCTCCCAATGCTTCTCTAAAATATGCATTTATATTTTCATCATAATCTGCCGTCATGCTAAAAGCCTTTCTTGCTAAATATTTTCGGTATTCTTCATTGTCTTCATTCATTTTTGCTAACACTGTTTCGTAGTCGCTAGGATCGCAAACAACAAAAACATGTTTAAAGTTTTTTGCCGCACTTCTAAGCATGCTTGGCCCCCCAATATCTATATTTTCTATAACTTCTTCTTCAGTTACTCCCTCTTTTGCTACAGTTTCTTTAAAAGGGTAAAGATTAACAACAACCATATCTATCATTTTAATGCCGTTAACTTCCGCTTCTTCCATGTGCTTTTTATTGTCTCTCAAGGCCAAAATTCCACCATGAACTTTAGGGTTTAAAGTTTTCACTCTCCCATCCATCATTTCCGGAAAACCTGTGTAGTCAGAAACGTCTATTACATCTATTGAAGCCTCTTTTAGTATCTTTGATGTGCCACCAGTGGATAGAATTTCTACTCCACTTTGAGCTAATTTTTTTGCAAATTCAACAATGCCAGATTTATCTGACACACTTATTAAAGCTCTCTTTATTGGCATGATTTTCCTTGTTAAAAACCGCAAGGAGTTTACTCAAGAAACTCACGGTGGTCAAGGTTATCATTCAAATTTTGACGATACTTAAAAATAGGTTTACCATTATTCTCCTTACTTATTAATACAAAAATTATGAGTATAGAAAAAAATGAAGGTAAAAATAAAGTTCCTGTAACATTGGTATCTGTAGCAAAATCATTTGCTTTAAGAGCTTTTCATCAAGCTGGTATATCACTCAATGGTAGAGCTGTTATGAATGTTGTAATAGGTAATACAGCCATTCTTACTGTGCATAGCATCAATCCTTTAAATGATCAGGAGCTTGCAGAAATGCAGTATAGAAACTCAGATCTTGAAATTAATCAAAGTGGTGATTTAATAACTATTTCAGTTTCAATGGCTGATGTTGCGACAAGATTTTCAGGTTTAAATGGTATGGCAGTTGACGATTCTGATACAGTTGAAGATGCTGGTTTGCCAGCGCTCATGGAAGAAGCTAGAAGGGAAGTTGCAAGTAGAACTTCAAATCAGCTAACAGATATTGATATTTGGTTTAAAGAAGGAGATCAGGATTAAGCTTCATCAATACCGCCTTTACTCCAAGGGTTACATCTTAATATACGCCATATTGATTTCATGGTGCCAAAAATAACACCATATTTTATAATTGACTGACGCGAATATTCGCTACAACTAGGGTAATATTTGCAAAAGCCTTTTTTTCCAAAGGCCTTTCCCATAAATCCATGATCCAAAGAAAGATACTTTTGATATCCTTCAATAACAAAAACTAAAAGCCTGCGTGGAGCCAGCCAAACATCCTTAAGCATCCTAGTAATAATTACCAGGGTATTGTTTCACACCATTTTGGCTAACTTCCCAGTGAAGATGTATTCCAGTAACACCATATACACGACCAGTGTTACCCATCATACCAATCACATCACCCTGAGATACTTGTTGACCATTGTAAGCATATACATCGCTCATATGTGCGTATAGTGTTTTAAGTCCATTTCCATGATCGATAATCACATGGTTACCATATCCACCACCCCAAGTTCCTGTAGATACTTTTACAACTGTACCACCACCAGCCGCCCAAATAGGAGGTTTACTTCTATCTGCAATGTCAAAAGCGTAGTGACCAGCTTGGAATCCTTGTGTGATTTTACCACTTGTAGGGAATATAAACACTTTCCCTGGTGATGGAGCTGTTGAGCTTCCAGCAAGGCTTCTAGCGGTAGATCTTGTTGTTGAAGGTGCTCTTGCTGCCACAGTAGGTGCTACAACTATAGGTTCTGCCCCAGGTAGGAATAATGTTTGACCTTTAGCAATAACCTCAGATTCAAGACTGTTTTGAGCCAAGATGCTGTCAGTATCAATTTTATATTTTTTCGCAATTTTTGTGATTGAATCTCCGCTCTGAACTTCGTAACTAATTCCATCAATAGGTGGTATCAAAAGTTTTTGACCAACCCTTACGCTATGAGCATTGCTCAGCTTATTTTCCCACATAATAGTAGAAACATTAACGCCATATTGTTCTGCAATTACAGAAAGAGATTCTCCTTTATCTACTGTGTGAACGGCAAAATCTGTTAATTCTGCACGATTTGAGGCATCTGTTTGAGGGTTCATCTTTACCAAATAACCATCTATATCTGCCACCAATACATCTCCAACTCCATATGAATCTATATAGTCACTATTATAACCAAAAGAAGACGCAGTATATGTTCCTCCTGGTGTTAAAGACATTGAAATAAGAGCTACCATAGATAAGGTGGCAGCTTGGAACATTAACTTCTTTTGAGGGGATGATGGTGCTATATCTTCAGATACAGTTTTTGCGCTATTTAAAATGCGCCCAATTTGTCCAAATACAGGCGCATCAGCTATGAAAGCAAAAGGTTTAGCTAAAAACTTAACAAAGTCAGTCGTATGAGCCTTGACCAGATAAGACTTAGAAAACGTCTTAAGTTGACGATTTCTTCTCGCTAATTTATTTACCTGTATTGTTGTATCTATAGCTTCTATATATAGGTGGTTAATATTTCCTTTAAGGCTACTTAAGCCATGAATCTACCAGAATATCTTTATTAAGTCAATTAAGTACAAGGACATTATCCTACTTTTGAGATGACCTCACAAGCCCCGATGGTTGACTTTTTTAAAGAAATGTTGTGATTAAAGGTTGTGTGGTATTTTTGAGGGCGCTTATTTTGCTTGTTAAAGCCAAAATGACAGCCTTGACATATTAGAGTTTAAAAACAGTGATATTAATAAATAATTGACTTTTATTTCAAAATATTATCTTTTACTATTGCAAAAATACTCAGGCTTTGGTAAATTCCCCCTGCTCTAAGCAATTCTGCTCTATGCTCAAAAGTGGTATAGGGCTTAAGATTCACATTATATCTTAATCCACAGAAAATATGACTGAATCTGTATCAACAGAAAAAGTAGCCATGCAAAGCTACGAAATTATGGTCATCGTAAGGCCTGGCCTAGGTGAACAAAAGACTCTAGAAGTTCTTGGTGAAATCAAAGGACTTATTTCTAGTAACGGCGGGAAAGTTACTGCTGAAGATCTATGGGGTACTCGTGATCTTGCTTACACTATTAAAAAGCACGATCAAGGATACTATGCAGTTTTCAATTTTAAACTTGAGCCAACAAAACTACAGGCATTAAATAAGCCTTTAAACCTTAATCAAGAGGTTCTTAGATATTTGATTACTAAAACTCCTGAAGGTTATACTCTTGTAACTCTTGAGCAATACGCTGAAGAAGCTGCGAAAGAAGAAGAGGAAGCAAAGAAGAAAAAAGAAGATTCTGCAAAGAAAAAAGTAGTAAAACAATCTGTAGAAAAAGCTCAAGTGGTTGAGAAAAAAGTAGAGAAAAAGGAATCAAAACCAAAAAGTTCTGAATCTGAAGATAAACTAAAGGATATTATCAACGATCCAGATATTTCTCTATAATTCACCTAAATTAACCTAAAATACTATGCCAGCATACAAAGGACGTAAATGTTTCTTTACAGAAAACAACATTACATACATTGATTACAAAAATATTCGTCTACTTAAAAAATTCCTTACAAAGTACAACAAAATCGTACCTAAATATTACACAGGAACGACTTTAAAAAGACAAAAACAACTTTCAGCGGCTATCAAAAATGCTAGAACAATGGCATTGATTCCGTTCACTAAGTAAAGTTTAGCTCAAAATCGATTAAAGCCCTTTTCAAAAGGGGCTTTTTTTGGTATAATGTTCTGATAAAAACAAATATAAACATGACACAAAAATCGTATTACGATCATGAAAAGATTGCATGGAGAGCTCCAGAGTACATGAAGTACAGAAGAGGGCTGCTTTGGAAAGTAATTGCTGTGCTTTTATTAACCGTATCATCGGTACTAGGATATTTATATATTTCGTGGACTTTTTCTTTGGCACTAGTGGTTTTTGCGCTTGTATATAGTTTGTTGGATAGGAGAGATCCAGAAATTATTGATGTAATTATTTCTGATTTAGGCGTGAAAGTAGGCAACAAAAAATATCCGTTTGCAAAAATTCAAGGATTTTGGGTGATCTATAATCCACCCTATGTTTCAACACTAAATCTGAGGATTAAGGGGCACGCTATTACAGATGTAGAAATCCAACTTTTAGGACAAGATCCATCAAAAGTTCGCGATCTTTTAATTGCTAAAATTCCTGAATATGAAGGCAAAGATGAGAGCTTCATAGATGTATTATTAAATGTTTTGAAAATATAAAATGGCAGATTTACCAAATCAAAATCCGAATAATTCTGAAGCGATTGTAAATCGCGAAATAGCTGAACAAGAGAAGTTGAGACAGGTTGATTTTCTGAAAGAGCAAATGAGAAAAATTCGTTATGCGCTTAGTGATACTGTTTCTCAAAAAACAGAGCGTGAAAAATTTGCTGCTGCCCAAGCATTGAAAAAGTTTGATGACATTATTCTTAAAAAGGGAGATCAATGGCTTGAAGCTATTAATCGTAATTTGAACAATGGTTCTGCTTTAACAACATTAAGAGCAGAAACAGATATTATTGAAAGAGAAATAGCTGATGATGTAGCCACAATTGAATCATATATGGGTAAAATGAATGTTATCCATGAGAATGATTTATCGGCTATGCTTAATAGTTCAGTGCATAGTTCACAGAAAATTGCCGAACTAATTCTTGAAAAAAATAATTATCCAGAAATCATAGATGCTTTGAAATATGTTTTGAACCGTGGAGGAGACAAAAATCAAGCATTCCAAACCTTTGAAATGCACTTATCATCAGAGAATTCAGAGGTTAAGTCTTATATTTGGACAGTAATGTCATTCCTAAATGGGGAAGAGAAAATTGAATTTGCAAAAGAACATACGAAAAAGAACAATTTAGACTCTCAAAATTTATTAAGCTTTTTAGAGGAAGGAAATAAATATGGTGTTTATTCACACACAGAAATGCAAGAAGTTTTAGAAGAAACTCAAAAATATGATTCTATTAAAAAGGATTTTGATAAGAAAAAGGAACAATATGCCGCTGCATACAAGATCACAAACGACTTTAAAGATGATGCATTGAGGCTATCTGGCTCAAGTTATGGGTCTAAAAATGCAGCACTGGAAGCTCTTAATATAAAAAATGGTATTTTGTTTGTTGCACAATTGGCAGCAGGGTTAACGATTGTTGGTAATATAGCCGCAAATGTTTTTGAAGCTGGTAAGTTTCACCCAAGAAATATTAAATATGCCTTTAATGATCCTACTAAAGTTGCTTTAGCAGCCTTAGTGGGTATTAGCAAAAGAAATGAACTGGGTGAATTTTTTAAGGGTAGTGCCGATAGAAAAGCGGATGCAAATCAAAAAAATCGTCAAAATTTTAAAAACGTAATCAGTTCAAACGCGGAAGTTGTGCCTTTTTTGAAAGGAAGCGAAACTTATTCAGGTACAAAAGCACTATATGAATACTCTAACTATGTTTACCAAACCTATGCCGATGGTGGAGATTTTCCGGAAAGTATGGCTACAAAACAAGGCTTTGAAACATGGCTAAAGGTAAAAGGTAGAAGTTCAGATAATCCAGAACTATATAGAGAAGTGATTACAAAACTTAAAAACTCAAAAATCAATGATGAGGAGCTAGGCACTTTAGCAAAAACGATGAGGGCATTAAATATTAAAGATGCTGCCAGTTATAACAAAGAAATTGAGGTAATTAAAAAAACAATATGATAGATCAAACAGCAAAATCAGAACCGCGTGTAGTAAACACAGATTATGGACAAAGAAAATTTGTACAATCGGCGGTTATACAAGAGCAAAAACCCCGTCCAGCTTCTGGAGGGTGGAAATATGTTCGTAGAACGGTTGCAGGTATGTCGGCAACACTTTTGCCAATCATGCTTGCACATAATTCTGATGCTGCGGAATATCATACTTTCGTTGAAAAAATTATAAAACTAGCCTTATAAATGATTAAAACAAACATCAAAACTTGGTTTAAGAAAAGTTTAATAGCAATATTTGTAGCTTCAACGATTTTAAGTGTTTCTACACCTGTTTTGAGCGCTGAACTTGGTATTAACAATGTAAAAGTTGCTTATGCGGCTGATCCAGCCCCAGCTGCAACCCCAGCTGCAAAACCAGCTGCCGCCGAAACCGCCGCCGCTCCAGCACAAACAGCAGATGCGAGCAAACAAATCGATGATACTCTTAAGAATTCTGTTGCCTTTATGATCTCTCTTGAAAAAGTGTTAAACAAGCTCCTTTGGCCTGTTTTGGTACTTATTGGAGGGCTTTTGGATAATAGTATTTTGTTTGGTAGTGGTATGGAGGAGAGATTGAGAGAAATTTGGGTTCCTGTAAGGAATCTAGTAAATATTCTTTTTGTTATCGCATTACTCGGTATCGCTCTCTACAACGTGCTTGGACTCGGAGATGAAAGTGGAAACTACTCTATTAAGAGTATTTTGCCGAAAATTATTGTGGGTATTATAGTTGTAAACTTTTCTTTCGTTGGAATTAAAGTGTTTTTAGATTCAATTAATGTGCTTACAACCTCAATTTTTGCATTACCAGACCAAGTTGATGAGGGACTTTCTTCAATATTAGACCCTAAAACTCCCGAGGATTATGACAAAGTTGCAAGATTCTGTAAATCCTATCAAGGAAAATCACCAGGTGAAAAAATCAGTGATGAAACTCTTAGAGGTGAAGCTGAAACTGTTATTTATAGAGAATTAAGTAAAAAATATGCCAGCGATTCTTTGAAGGGAAGTAATGTTGCTTTGAGTCCAAACGATTCAAAGGCGGTTATGAAAACCAAGGTTTACGATAAATTATCAGCTTCTGCTAAGGTAAGATTCGACGGTGAATTTACCGAGAGAAAAAACAGTTTAATTTGTGACGGTACAGTACTTGGCACTCAAGGAAAACTATTCCTACAAAAATACAATAGCCGTAATGCTTCTTTAGCAATGGCTTTAAACATGACAAATATTTTATTCTATGATGACATTTCTCTAGGAGTAGATACCGTAGAAAAATTTGCAATTAACACTATTTTCTCACTTGCACTGTACTTAATATATGTAGCCTCTTTTATTGCACTTTTCGTTGTTTTATTAGCGAGGCTTGTGGTGATGTGGGTATCTATTGCCCTTTCCCCAGTGCTTTTATTGGGGTTAGCTGTACCAGTAATTAAAGAAAAAATCTCCAGTTTTGGAGAAGTTACTGACCAATTTATGCAAAACGCCATCGCACCTTTAGGAATTGCAGTATCTATGACAATAGGATGGATTATGCTTTCAGCCCTAAAATCTATTAATACTTTTGATACAGTAAATGCTATCTACTTTAATTCCGCTTCAGGAATTCCTGTGGTTGGTGTTAGCACTCTACAAGAATTAATTGTAGCGCTTGGAACCGTTGCAGTAATTTGGATGGCCGTCTTTACTGCAGCCAGTAAGAGTATTGCAGCTCCTGTAACAGAGGCAATTAAAGGCGGACTACAAAGCGCCGGTAAATGGGTTGGAACAACCCCATTAAGAAACATGCCTATGTTCCCAATTACTATTGCTGGAAAGAGTCAAGACTATACTGCTAACCAAGTACTTGATGCACTTGGACATTTGAGCCAAGATCAACATAGACAAGACCTTACAAATAGAATTTTAAATAGATCAGAAGATTTTGGTACTGCGGGATTATTCAGAAATCCACCTGCAACTGCAGATGATTTTATGAAGAAAGTATTAGAGGCTAATAGAGATAGGAAAGTGGTTGGGCTTGATCCAGAGACAATGAAAGCGCTCAAGGACTTTAGAAATAATGATAATTATAGAGGCCTAAAAATGAATTCTACAGCTGAAGGTGCAAGAATAGAAAAGGCTATTGATACTGCTTTAGCAGGTTTTGATAGTTCAGATGAGTCAGTAAGAAAGGATGCTGCGAAAGCTGCACAAGAGGCTGTAAATCTAATGCGTAATCACCTACTAGGAAAAGGTATTAATCCAGACGCACCAAACACACCAGCAAGCAATCCATCTAATGCTTCAGCGGTAAATGCAGGTACTTCGTGGGGAGGGCAAAGGTTAAACCAAAGATTTAATGGAAGAACAAATCAAATGAACGCCGCAATCCAAGCTATCAATAATGCCATGACAAAACTTGATAAGGCTACAACTGTTCCAGAAGCTGAGGCTGCCATTAGAGAAATTGCAAATACTCCAGGTGGAGCAACAGTAACAGCCGACGAAATTAAGAACGCAAATGCAGCAGCCTTTAACAAAGCAGAAAGTTTACTTGGCAAAGGAGGAGTTGATGCTACACTAAATACAGCTAGAACAACACCTACAACAACACCATAATGACTAATCAAGAATTACAAAAAGATCCGGCAAAGTTAAGTGTAATTCCAGAGCTTCAAACTCTGGCAAATAATGGAGGTCAAAATTCCGAAGCATACGCGATTACCCAATTGGCAGCTGAGGGAAAGATTGATCAAAAAGCCCAAATGAAGATTGCTAAAACACTAGGCAATCCGAATAAAATGAAAAGCAAAGGGTACCAGTATTTAATGAAAAGCATTGCCAAAAATAAATTTGGCAAAATTTCTAGCACTGTAACATCTCTTTTAGACGCCCTAAGTATGGGTGGAAAGGCGGAAGAATTTGCAACAGAAGAACTACGAAAAATTAGTGCTTCCGAATATGGGCCAATGTCTTCTCTTAATGAAAAGAAGCTCCTTAAAAATGTAAGTGAAGCTATTGAGGAGCAAATTAAACTTGAGGCAATTCAAAGTACTGGTGCTAAGGCAAATGCTGTTTTAGATAAGAACGAAAATAGTAGTCGACTTGATTCAATTTTGAAGTTGGAAATAGACAATTTGAAAGTTCCAAACATGCCGGCAGATTTAGTAAAAAAACTAGATGAATATGGTATTAAAGAATATGAATTAGTAAAGAAGGCATTACCAAAGTATAAACAACTCAAGGATTTATATGCTCAATTGGAGTCCGACCCAACAGTAAAATCAAAAATAGATACTCTAAATTCTGAGTTAGAAAAAATAGAAGAACAAGTTTCAAATTTAAGAAATGAAGCACAAGAATTTAGAGATGAACAGATTGGTTATTTTAATATGGTTCTTAAACTTTTAAGAGACTGTGAATTAACTAAAAGTGAAGTCGGAATCAATCCAGCCAATACAGAGAATATCTTTATGAGAGAAGAGATTTCTAAGCTTAAAATCAAGAAAGTATCTGTGGTTAAGGATGAAGATAAAAGTGTTGGCGATCCAACAGAAACCGGCGTTGAAATTCTGATAACTTATGTGGATAAAAATGGAAAAGAGCAAACTGCAGATTCACTTGTTTTTAGAAAAATGCTTATGGCAGCTGATGCTGAAAGTGAAGATGTTAGGATCGAGGATATTCCTGGTTTAAAAGAAGGAGCTGTGTATCAAACGAGTCAACTTGTTGATCCAAATTCCACACATAAAGAGTTGAAAAAATTTACTGTAAAAAGAATTTATCAAGATGCTAACGGACAAACTCTAATAGAGCTAGATAAGCCTGTTTTAAAAACCTCAAAAAACAAGCTACCAAATTCCATGGATGATAGTGTTCGACACGATAGGGTGGAGCAAACATACACACCAGGAGGGTTTTTCAAGCTCATTAACACAAATGATTATCGTCCAGAAAAGTCACCAAAAAATCCTCAAATAAAACCAACGATCCTTAAAAATGACAATGCTAATAATAAGCGTAAATTCCTAGCTGGTGGGGCAAATACCCCGTCGATTAATGGTAACGATGAAGGACAAAATGATGATAAATTACCAGAATTAGATGGACCAACTGGAGTGAGAGGAAGGCCTGAAGCTTTACAATTTGATGAAGTTTTTAAAGCTGGTGATATGACATTTGGTGAAAGAAATGTGATTGAAAACATTTGGATGAATACAAGATTTCTTTCTGTAGGTGATTTATGGGAAATGGGTAAATCCATGTATGAATATTATATTCGCCGTTTTGAGCGTAGACAAAAGGAAAAATACTCTACTATTGGTCAAGAATTGCCATTTTTTGCTCCGGAGATGCGTCGTGTAAATCAATCAGCAGAAACTGAACAAGTACAGCAATTTATAGATTCATTTGATCAAAAAGGTGTATATGAAATTCAAGATCGTCTTAGACTTACAACCAATAGAGATGAAATGAAAGCCGCATTTACTACCCTTACAAACAAAGGGCAAATGAGGTGGGATGATATATCGATGTGGAACAATTTAAACAAATTTCTTGATGATAGTAAAAAAATACCTATACCAAAAAATGGTGATCCTTATACAGTAGTCTCTAAAACAGACAAAAGAAATGGTATGGAATTTATGAAAGATGCCATTGATTCAATATGGGGAGAAGGTTCATATAATGATTGGTATAGTAAAAACAAATCTACATTCCGTTCTAACTCTCAAGGGTATGCGGAAGAAGGTAAAGAGTTGGAAAATCTTGATGGTGGACACCGCAGAAAGTTATCTTTCCTACTCAAAGAACACAAAGAGGGAAGATATGTTGATCCTCATGAGTATGAAGGTTTGATCATTCATGCCATTGATAATGGTAAAGCTGGCATGGAAGATAAATTATATTACATGATCGCAGGGGTTGCTTATGAGAATGATTCGGGTAGAACTATATTAAGTATGGATCGTATGGCGCATATTAACTCTGAAATGCTTGGTAAATTCCCAATACTTGATTACATATGTGCCAGTGTTAAACGTAAAGATGGTGGAAGTCATAAATTCACCAAAGATGATTATAAGCAATGGCTTAAATATTTTGATCAGGGCGATCCTACAAATTGCGTACCTACACAGGGCGTACATGATTATCTTTGGAGATACATTTTACCTAGTGATGAAACCCAAAACCGTATCAATAAAGCTCTAAGGGATGCTGAGCGTATTGATCATGAGGATTTATATGTATATGTACCACCGGCAACTGAAAGTGTGGTTAAAAATATGTGTCAAGCCTCTGCTGGTAATAAAAAATATGCTACGGTTAAAGGTTATGCAAATGTATTCCCAGGTTTTAGTAAGTATTTAAAAGAGCTATCTGAAGCTGGAAATAAGAAAAAATTAGTTGAAGGTATTAAATCATATGTTGTTTATGCCGGAATATTAACAAACAGATTTGAAAAAGCTAAAGGTGATAGTTATCAAAGACTTGATGTAAACACATTAAATTCACGCACGATTATGACACCAGAAACACCAAAACAGCTTATGGAAGAAATGGATAATGCAATTAAGAAAATTGTTTATGCGTATGGTGATAGGGAGTTAATAGAAATGGTTGAAAAAATGTATACCAAAACAGGGAATATTGAATTAGATCCGGATGAAAGAAAGAAACAACAAGATATAGATTATGCTTTCCAGGCATTTGGTGAAAAATTTCACCAAGTAGTTGGATCTGATGGAGGGGAAAAGATGATCAATATAATGGCAAGTGCTAATCTTACAGGTATGAGTTTCTAGATTTGCCTAGGTGTTGACACTTTGCGTTAAAAGTGCTTTAATTAAGCATTAAAACTATGAAATATGAGAGGATTAGATAACCCAATAGATGGTTTGCCACAAGATATACTTAGTAGCAATCATCCTGAAGGAGTTAAACCACAGGCTGTTGCTTTACATCTTGTAGATGATGATTTGGAAGGAATAAAAAGTCCTAATCCAAAATCAGTAATACGCTATTCAAAAAGTTTAATTTTTGCACAATTACAGAGGGATCGTTCAATAATTAAGGCACTACCTATTCTTCATAAAGATCCACATGAAGACCAAACATTTAAGCGTGGGATACTTGAAAAATTGAGTTCAACTTTAGATATGATCAGACCAGCGTCAGAGCAATTGAGAGGTATTTCTCAGAGTGCATTAGAGTATAATATAAAACCTAGTAGTTTATCTAAAGCTCTTGGTACAGAAGAAATACTTGGATTATTGATTGACCAAGTAATAGATTACAAGGATTCCAAACCAAAAAAACATAGACAGCCAACAAATATCAATGCTCCTGAGAAAAAGAATGTTGATGGTGAAGTTGCCACAAAATGTGAGGAATTTTTAAATTTCTTTATTCAAAATTATGATCCAAAATCGAGTGAAAGAAGTTTATTTAAATTCATTCGAGCCCTTGAAAAAAAATATAGTGAATATGATATCAAGGCATGGCTTAAGGTCAACAAAGCACAGTTAATCAAATTAATTGGTGGGGAAAACAATGCCAACATTAAAAAAATTGTTAATGATAGCTTTCTTGATTTTGCAAAATCCCAGGGAAGAGAAGATGATTACATAAGATTAATTTGTGAAGATTTGCCAACACTAAATATTGATGATGAGCAAGAAATGTACAAATTTATCAATTCACTCAAGGATATTTTTAGCCAATGGGTTAGTGGTGAGCATAGCAAATTATTGGTTTCAAAAAAATGTGATCCAACAAAAATTAGAGCTGTAATTACTAGCTATCTAATAGATTTATATCCTGAAATGGATGAGTTAAGAATTAAGAATATTGTACACAAAGCAACTAGTCATGTAGTTACTGCAAGTCATATTAACGACTTTATTAGTGATCCAAGAAACATTCCAGAAGATTTAGATAGAGATTACAAAGCAATTTATAGCAGTGGTGAGCTCGATGACAAAGCCTATGCAAAATTACTTAAAGGTACTTTTGCTATTATGGAAGAATATCAATTAGAAGGTGGTAAAACTGTAGTTACAAAAACGGAAAATTTGGCAACTCTTAAAAAGAGGCTTGGTGAGTTTTTTGCAATGGCTAATGATCAGGTTCATAAAGAGTTTAATGATGCTGGGTTAGGCGAATTGAAATTACACCCTACAGTAGAAGGTGCCAATGACTATGCCGAGCTGATAAGAATATCTATGGAAAGTAATGATCCTAAAATTGCTTGGGATGCTAGAGTAAAAATTGGTACTGCCTTTTCAATTTATCAAACTGCCTATAGTAGAACATTTCAATTTAGGGAATATGATGCCAAACAAATTGAAATAAGAATGACAACTCCAAACGATGGAATTAAATTTAAAAAAGGCGATTTGCAAGAAGTTTTATTTATCGAAAATGGTGGAAATCCACAGCAGGTAGGTGAAAGTTATGTGGGAGATGAAAGAGTTAAGAAAATGAATTTATTAAATACTACAATAAATGGTGTTCAATGTTATCTAATGCCTACAACTGAAGGATCTAAAACAGACTTTATTGGTGTTAAATCTATGAGTAGTTGTGTAGGTAAACAGGTGAGAAATGGTGTTACTCCAGAAACAACTACAGATATGCAGCGTGCTACAATAGCTTATGAAAATGAGGATCAAAAAGAGGCCATAGTAGATTACTTGCGAACTCATTATTTTGGAATGTTTAGAAAAATTGAGTTTAAAGTTTATGGAAAAGGTAAGCACTCAGAAAATACTGCTGCAGAATATGAAGCAGAAAAATACTCTCTTAAAGTTTTGATATCATATGGAAACCCATTAGATCATTTACATTCTGCGTATTTCGTAACTGTTGAAATAAGATTTTTAGATATAAAAAATGCTATTAGGGAGCGTAGCGATACTCACAAGGCGAGCCATAAAGTATTCGAAAAGAAAAGATCACGTGCCGTTGTTGAAAAATATAGACCTCGAAGTTTATTCCCAGAGTTATACGAAAAAAATGAACCAAATGAAAACGACATTGTGGGACAACAACTAAATGCTGAAGGTCATCCAACATATTCTCTTAGGAAAAAATTATCCTAAAACTTCTACAACAAGTTTTTTAGCCATGCTAACAAACTCATCTAGCTTCATCACTTCCTGTGTTTTAGTTGCATAATTTCTCACAGCAACAGTTTCATCGGCAACTTCTTTTTCGCCAACAACAAGCATGTAAGGTATTTTCATCATTTCTGCATTTCTAATTTTCTTTCCTAGTGTTTCATTTGCTTCATCAATTTCACATCTGAATCCAGCAGCCTTCATTTCATCATAAACCTTCCAAGCATAATCTTTAAATGCATCAGAAACTGGTAGTACAACAACCTGTGTAGGAGCTATCCAGAATGGGAAAGCACCGGCATAATGTTCAATTAAAAAGCCGATAAACCTTTCATGAGTACTCAAAGGAGCTCTATGAATACATATCGGAGTTTTTTCAGAACCATCAGCATCTGTGTATTTAAGATTAAATCTTTCTGGCACGGCAAAATCTAATTGATTTGTTGCCAAAGTAAATTCGCGCCCAATCACAGACCAAATTTGCACATCAATTTTTGGACCATAAAACGCTGCCTCATCTTCCACTTCAACAAAAGGAACACCACTTTTTACTAAAACATCTCTCACCATTTTTTCTGTCTTAACCCACAATTCTTCGTGATCAACATACTTTTTTCCAAGGCCTTCTTTTGAATGTTTAGAAAGTCTCATTTGGTATTTTTCAATTCCAAAAAGTTCAAAATAATAAAGATAAAGTTCTATTACTTTCCCAAATTCAGATTCAAACTGCTCCTCTGTACAGTAAATATGAGCATCATTCATACAAAGAGATCTTACTCTCATCAGGCCAAACAAAGCTCCAGAATCCTCAAATCTATAACAGTGACCATACTCCGCCATTCTCAAAGGTAGCTCTCTATAACTTCTCTGCTTTGCGGCATAAATTTTATGATGATGAGGGCAGTTCATCGCTTTAAGATAATATTTTTCATTATCCATTTCCATTGCCGGATACATGCTGTCCTCATAGTAAGGCAAATGTCCTGATCTTAAGTACAATTGTTCTTTAGCAATATGTGGGCTTCTTACTCTTACATATCCTTGTTCACCTTCTTTTTTCTTAGCTAATTCTTCTAATTTATCCACAATAACAGCGCCTTTTGGAAGCCACAAAGGTAATCCTGCTCCAACTTCTTCATCAAAAGTAAAAAGTTCCAAATCTTTTCCAAGCTTTCTGTGATCTCTTTTTTTAGCTTCTTCAAGCTGCTTTAGGTGTTCTTGTAGTTGCTCCTGAGTTTCCCACGCTGTTCCATAAATTCTTTGTAACACAGGTTTTTTTTCATCTCCCCTCCAGTATGCACCAGCAATTTTTGTTAATTTAAAAGCTCCAATTTCTCCAGTATGCTTTGTATGACCACCTCTACATAGATCCACGAACATTACTTTTTGATCATTTGGGCGAATATTTTCATAAAATGTTAAGGTTTTTCCTTCACTTGCAAATTCTTGTGCCAATTCAACTTTAAATGGCTGATTTGCTGCTTCCAAAAACTCAACAGCTTCTTCTCCTGTTACTTCTCTTCCTACAAAAGTTTGTCTTTGATTAATAATTTGTTTCATTTTCTTCTCCAATAGGGGAAGATCTTCTGGAATTAAAGTTCTTGGTAATTCAAAATCATAATAAAAACCATTATCTATTGTTGGACCAATACCTAATTTAGCTTCAGGAAACATTTCCAAAACAGCCTGTGCAAGTACATGAGCACATGAATGTCTTAAAGCGTCCATCTCTGGATTTTCTCCGACTTTTGACATAATGATTTTTTGTTTATAATTTAAGAAAAGATTACACCCAAAATAGAATGAAACTCAAAAAACTTCAACTCGAAAACTTTCGCAATTACAAAGCCTTGAGCTTCGAATTTCCGCAAGAAAAAAACATACTTATCTTGGTTGGTCTTAACGGCAAAGGTAAAACAAACTTTCTAGAAGCTATTTATGCTCTTTCTATAGGTCGTTCTTTTAGAACTCTTATAAATGAACACCTTGTAAATTGGGATGCAGATTATCTAAGAATTAAGGGAGAAATAGTCCAAGATGGCGAAGAGGAGGTTTTAGAGGTATTTTTTTCAAAGCGTCCACGCAGGCAAAAAAACTTCCGTAAAAATGGAGTAAATCAAAAAAATAGTGAATACATAGGAAATTTAATTACCGTACTTTTTCACCCAGAAGATTTGAATATGCTTTATTTAAGTCCTTCATATCGCCGCCAGTACCTCGACACTCTACTCTCTCAGACCGACAAACAATATCTTTTTGCCCTAACCCAATATCGCAAAATTCTTAAGCAAAGAAATGCTCTTTTGAGTGAAATTCTCAAAAACAAACTAAGAGGGGGAAAAGATACAAAAACATTGGAAGAGGATTTAGACACTTGGGATCTGCAAATGGCTGATTACGGCACTCAAATTATCAAAAAAAGACAAGCCCTTGTAGAATTTATATCTCAAAAAATAGAAGAAATTTATCGTCAAATTTCTGGTTTAAATGAAGAAATTCAAATTAAATACAGCACTAAGTTTAGAGAAGATTTCCTATACGAGCTAAAGGAAAGGCGTGACAAAGATGTATACCGCGCAAAAACAGGAATGGGGCCACATTTAGACGATTTGAGCTTTTACATAAACAGCCTAGAAATTGATTCTATGGCATCAAGAGGCGAATTTAGAACCTTACTTTTATCACTAAAACTTGTAGAAATTGAATTTATCAAAGAAAAAACTAGTCAAATACCACTGTTGCTATTGGATGATGTTTTTTCCGAACTCGACGAGGAGAGGCAAAAACATCTAACCTCAATTATCCGCATACATCAAACAATAATAACCACAACACATCTTGAAAATGTGATGGATATTTCAGACATAAGTGAGGTTATAGGTATTGAAAAACTGGGTTAATTGTGTTATAATATACTATTAAGTATAAATAACTTATGCCTCAGTTAATGCAAATCCTTGGTTCAATTTTTTTAGCAATGGTACCTGCTATAATTTGGGGTTACATATTTTTCAGCCGCAAGAACGAAGATAGAGATCTCACAGTAATAACTTTTTTAGTTGGTGCATTAGCCGTATTTCCAATTTTATTTTACAAATTTCTCTGGCAATTTTTTCCTTGGATTAATGCCTTTAAAATAGCGGACTTCTATAAAAACGATCTAATAGGGCTTACAAATGTCACAATAGTACCATTAAGCGTGCTCATTACATTTATGATAGTTGGAATTATTGAAGAGCTTATGAAGATGTTTTCAGTAAAATTTGTTGATAATGATGAATTTCGTAGCGTTGATGATGCAATCCAATTTTTCATTATAGCTGCCCTAGGGTTCTCATTCACAGAAAATATTCTATATTTCTATAACATTTGGATTACTCAGGGGCCGTCAAATTTATTTTTACCATTCCTATTCCGTTCTTCATTCTCAACTTTAGCTCATTTAATCTTTTCAGGGGTTTTGGGGTACTACTACGGAGTTGCACATTTTGCCAAACCTCTTCTTCAAGAAGAAATTAAGGCAAATCGTCGTCATTGGACAGTTATTCTTCACAAAATTTTTAATCTAAGAAAAGAAAAAATGTTCTACGAGGAGCAAATGATGGAAGGTCTTTTGGTTTCAGTTGGGCTGCACGCTATTTTTAACATTTTATTGGAAATTAATCTTACATTTCTTATAGTTCCCTTTCTAGTAGGGGGGTATATCGCTTTAAATTACCTTTTTGATAAAAAGGAAAACCAAAAAACTTTCAATCGTTTCCTTGCCAAGGAAAGGAATCATTAAATCCTTGAATCCATAGGAAAAGCATGCTAATATCTTCACTTGCGTGGTATTCCAAATTAAAAAAATGGCAAAGGACAAAATTATAGTAAAGGGAGCGAAAATCCATAATCTAAAAAATATAGATGTGGAAATTCCTCGAGATAAATTTACAGTAATTACTGGACTTTCTGGTTCCGGTAAATCTTCTTTAGCATTTGATACTATTTATGCAGAGGGGCAAAGACGCTATGTGGAAAGTCTTTCTACATATGCCAGAAATTTCTTGCAACTAATGGATAAGCCAGAGGTAGAATCAATTGATGGTCTTTCTCCTGCTATTTCTATTGATCAAAAAACAGCACCTAGAAATCCAAGATCTACAGTAGGTACTGTAACTGAAATATACGATTTTTTACGTTTATTATTTGCAAAAATCGGAACCCCTCACGACCCTATAACAGGCGAAAAACTAGAAAGACAAACAGCAGAACAAATAGTTACCCATATCGCAAACATGAAGGAGGGGACAAGGATTTTAATTCTTTCTCCGGTTATTCGTGATCAAAAAGGCGTGCACAGAAAGGTTTTAGAAAAGATCCAAAAAGAGGGATTTATAAGGGTTAGAGTGAATGGTGAAGTTTATCCTATTACAGATATTCCTGTACTTGATGAAAACAAAAAAAACAGCATCGAGATAGTGGTAGATCGTATTGTGGTTAATGATTTAGCTCCAAAAACACAAAAATTCTCTACGGGAGAAGAAATTGATATGCCAAATCCTAATCGTACACGTTTGTATGATTCAATTGAAACTTCTCTTAAATATAGTGAAGGAATAGTGATGATTATGGATAATGATACTGGCAAGATAGATACATATTCTGAGCACTATTCTTCTTCTACAGGGAAAGTTAATTTACCGGAAATAAGCCCTCGTACTTTTTCGTTTAATAGTCCACACGGCGCTTGTGAGGATTGTCATGGACTTGGTACTAAGCTCGAAATTGATCCCGACTTAATCATTCCAAACAAAAAACTCACTCTTAGTGAGGGGGCTATTATGCCTTGGTCTACAACAACTTCACACCTTGGATGGTATAATAAAATTCTGGAAAAAGTAGCAAAAAATCAAGGTTTTTCTATGAGTACTCCAATAGAGAAACTTAGTGAAAAGGCTCTAAATACGGTTTTATATGGAGATGGAGAAAATAAATACAAAGTTTCAATGAGCGGGGGATCGATGAACGGTGAGTATGAAACTACATTTGAGGGAGTGATTCCTAATTTAGAAAGAAGGTATTTAGAAACAGATTCCGATTACGTACGCAAAAAATTAGAAGGTTTTATGAGGATTTTAAGATGTCCGGCTTGTAAGGGGCAAAGGCTTAAGCCTGAAATTTTAGCAATCCGTATTGGAGAGTATTCTATTATGGATATATCTTCATTTTCAGTTAAAAGATGTGCAGAATTTTTCAGTGCCATTGAGCTTAGTAAAATGCACTCTGAGATCGCAGATCCTATTCTAAAAGAAATTCAAAATAGATTATCCTTTTTGGAAAATGTTGGTCTTTCATATTTAACATTAGACCGTTCGGCAAATACTCTTTCAGGTGGAGAAGCTCAGCGTATTCGTTTAGCTACCCAAATTGGTTCAAAACTTTCAGGAGTGATTTATGTTTTAGATGAGCCAAGTATAGGTTTACACCAAAACGATAACGATAAATTAATTAAAACCCTTGTTTCTCTAAGGGACATTGGTAATACGGTTATAGTTGTAGAGCACGATGTGGATACTATGTTAGCTGCGGACTATATTATTGATATTGGTCCTGGAGCTGGTAAACATGGTGGAACAGTGGTTTCATCTGGTACTCCAGAAGAAGTAATGAAAGATAAAAACTCTGTAACAGGTAAGTATCTTACTGGAAAAGATGGTATTAAGGCTCCTGCAAAACGTCGCAAGGGGAATGGAAAAAAGCTGACAATAGTCGACGCAACTGAACACAACCTAAAGCATGTGACTGTAGATTTCCCACTAGGAACCTTTATTGGTGTAACTGGAGTGTCCGGATCGGGTAAATCTACATTAATTAATGATATTCTAGTTAGATCAGTTTCTAAGAAGATATATAATTCGAAGAAAGTGCCGGGAGCTCATAAAGAAGTAACTGGACTAGATAATTTAGATAAAATAATCAGTATTGATCAGTCTCCTATAGGAAGAACTCCAAGATCAAATCCAGCTACATACACTGGTGTTTTTACAGATATAAGAGATATATTTGCTCAAACTCCAGAGGCTAAAATGCGTGGTTACAAATCTGGAAGATTTAGTTTTAATGTTAAAGGTGGGCGTTGTGAGGCTTGTAGCGGTGATGGAATCAAAAAAATTGAGATGCACTTTTTGCCAGATATATATGTTCCTTGTGAGGTATGTAAAGGTAAAAGATATAACCAAAGTGCTTTAGAAATTAAATATAGAGGTAAAAACATTTTTGATGTTTTGGAAATGACAGTTGAAGAGGCTCTAGAATTCTTTAGTGCAATACCAAATATAAGTACTAAGCTTAAAACTCTTAATGAGGTTGGGTTGGGATACATACATATTGGACAATCAGCCACAACTTTATCTGGTGGAGAAGCACAGCGTATTAAACTTGCAACGGAGCTATCTAAACGCTCTACTGGTAAGACTATCTATATTTTAGATGAACCAACTACGGGTCTTCATTTTGAAGATGTTAAAAAGCTTTTAACAGTGCTACAAAGACTTGTTGATAAAGGTAATACTGTTCTAGTTATTGAACACAACCTCGATGTAATAAAATCTGTAGACCATATTGTTGATATGGGGCCAGAAGGAGGAGATTTGGGTGGTACTGTTGTTGCTACAGGAACTCCAGAAGATGTTATTAAAGTTAAAGAATCCCTAACAGGTAAGTGGCTTAAAAAAATAATGTAGTAAAAAAATTTATTAAACTTTAAGCAATTCTTTTTAATAGGAATGAGTTTTAGAATTCATTCCATTTTTATTGTGTAAAGTTTAATAAAGTTTAATAAAGTTTAGTTAAATTTAGTTAAACTCCTAAAGTAAAAAACAAAAAAATACTAGTCAAGGGTGCTGTAGAGTTTAACTTAATTAAATAAAATATAAAAAACTATTGAAAACTAAAATTTAATATGATAAATTCTTCTCAGGTTAGTTATGACATTTGAAAACAAGGAGAGTATTGAAAGCTATTGCAAAGAATGATAAAGTTAAATAAACTCAGTTTCCATTAGTTCAAAGTTTATTTAATAATAAAGAGTTTAACTTCATGCAAGAAAAATTTTTTACAACTGAGCAAGTAGCTACAATTCTCCAAGTTCATCCTTTTACCATCCTTAAGTTTATCAAAGCTGGGAAATTAAAAGGTCTGAAGCTTGGTAGGGTATATCGTATCAAAGAAAGTGATGTAAATCAGTTCATTGAAGATAGAATGACCCAACCTGCTAAAAAAATAGTCAAAAAGGAGATCACGGAACCTCATTCCAACGATAATCCACCACCTACTGAAGAAGATCATTACTTTATTATTTAAACATCTCTAACAATGATTATTAGTTGCTTATCCTGCGGAAAATCAGTATCAAACAACGGCCATTGTTGTCCATATTGCAGATGTGAAATAAGTTCAGCAACACTTCAGTTGAATGGTATAGAAACCAAAGATAACCTAACCGAACGTGTTCTAGATTTAGTATTAAATTTCGTTCACAGATAAAAAATTTACAATTAAAAATCTCCAATTGCCCTAAGTTCGTTTGCCCACGAACAAAACAAAGCCCTAGAAAAGCTAACAAAACCCTTCAATACGAAGGGTTTTGTCTTTTATTTTGAAATAGGGCACTGCTTGCTATTTATTGTTGCAGCACAACCTTTCAGATCTGAAAGAGGTTTTAAATTATCACTAAGTGCCTTATTTACCCTTTCTAGCTCCTCAGTAAAGCTAATATTTGCTCCATCTGATCCTACCTTATACAAAACCTCAAATGTGCTTTTTAAATTTGCTCTCATTACATTTAGGTCATAGTTACTCTCTGAGGAACTCAAAGCATTTAATAGATCGCTTTGAGTTACCACCTGTGAGCTAGGAGTATATTTTGTTTTTAAATCACTAAGTATTTGGGCAACACCACTTTTAGAGCCTAAATTGTTCACATTTACACTTACCAAGCCTTTAAAATAAGATTCTAATCCTATATCTGTTATGGCTTCTACTAATTTTTCTTTCCTTCCACCAATTGCTTTTTCCGCATTTTTGAGTGCTGGTTTAGCACCTGCAGCATTATCCAAAAATTGTTTCCATCTCTTTTCTACAGTTGCCCAAGATGAATTTTCACATTTTATATAGGTTTTTTTTCTATCAGAATATTTGTTTTCCAACTTGTTAAAAAAATTATCTAATTCACTAGATTTAATATAACCAGGATCAAAATAGCGAGATTGTATCTCAGACTTAATTGTTTTTGATGGAGTGTATAAACTATCTTCATCTTCCAGTGACCTTGTGGTTAAAACTTCTGCTGGTAAGTTCACAACCACTTTTCCATCAACAACATTCCTTACATAATATATTTCAGCGCTTAGCTTGTATAAGGCGCTTTTTAGCTGTGGCAGTTTTTCTGTATTACATGTTAAAAAAGCGTCTCTTATGTAATTTTTTACTTTATCTCTCTGGTTTATAAGGTTACTTACATCGTTACCCTGACACTGATTCCTAAAAAGGAAATCATTAAATGGTTCTATGGTGCTATTAATAACACCGTCTGCAAATGTCATCGACTGTAGGAATGCAATAAATTCTAAATTCCCCTTTGCAGCGCATTGCGCCACCACTAATTTGTCGCCACTAAACGGTACTAATTCCTTATCAGCTGCATGCGCAACATTTGTACTAAGTACTAGAATTGTAACCAAAATAAAGTTGTATATTAATTTCTTCATCATTGAATATTAGGTTTTTTACCGATTTCCTTACATACTTTAGCAGTATCATTGAAAAGCTTATTATAGCTCTCAAAAAATGTTGCCAGTCCTTCTAGCTCTTTCAACACCACTTGTGCATAAAGTTTTGTATTCATAGCATCGCTACTGGCTTGAATCGCCTCAATATCTTTTAAAGCAGCAGCACTTTCAGCATTAATACTAGATTCCAACTGATTCAAAATATCTAACTGAGTTGTATCCTTAGTTGATGATGAAGTCGCAGATTTAATGTATGTTTCACCCTTTGGTAATAATAAAGGCTGATATCTAGTTACAAACTTGTTCCATTCATCAAAAATATTTCTTCCAAAAATTAAGTCATCATTTGGAGGAGTTGGGACAGGCGCTTTAATAGTTACAAATTTCATATCTAAAAGTGGTTCATATGCTTGCTTGCATTTAGTGCTTTCAAGCAAATTACCAGTTACTTTATTCGGCACCAAACTATGTGAAAGCGTTTTATCAAGTACTAGGTTTATTTTTTCAATTTCACATAAAATACAAGTATCCGAAGGTAGATAGCTTGATACAGTTTGTTTAATATATTCAACTTCTAAACACACAGAAAAGTGTTTTTTTAATATAGGTTCTTTATTTATTGCCTTTGCTGACTGTTCCAAAATAGCCGTTGATGTACCACCTAAGCTTTTAAAATTACCACTACCGGTAAAACCAATATTTGGATCAGCAACATTTCCCTCAAGAATTGGACACCAATTTTGTAACCAGTTTCCAGGATTTGCAGGCTCAAGATTTTGCGCTGTTAATTTATTGTTAGCATTTTTAGTATCACTATTTGCATTAGCAGCTGGATCCACTTGAGAGTTACCAGAACTGCTACTAATTTCATTTGCTATAGTCTTATCTACATACACATCTATTGCTTTGCTCAATGGCACTTTTAGAGGAGATGGACACACATCATTTATTAACACATTCACATCCACACTAGATTCGCCAACCTTAATTTTTACATTACCAGCTTTAATTGAACCATTTATTACATCTTTTTTAGCAACTTTACTTTCTGCAATACTATTCGTACTTGAAGCAAAATTATTTATAGTTGCAGCAGGATTTTCATTTGCAATGTAATCGTTAATTGTTTGTTCACGCTCAGTAGGTAAATAGGGTGTTGGTAATTGTACTTGGTAAGGCTGACCCAAAGTATTTTTCACAACTTTCACAAATAGAATTTCTTCCATAACTTCTATGTCATGAACTAAGTCAAAACCACTATCACTCAAATCACCATTGCTAAACATTTCACTTGGCCTAGTAGCAAGATCCAATTCTTGCTGTAATTCATACAAATCTTTTAGTCTTTCATAATCTTCAACCACATTTTCCATTATTTGAAATGCTTTTTCTTGAGTCATATTGCCACCATTGAAGTTGGGGTTACTAAAAATAGGCGTTTTCGTACCATTCTTAACTTGATTAACTTCTGCAACAGTAAGTCCATAAGACTTTGCAACTTCCTTGATTGCATCTCTTTCAGGTTTTTCAAGCGCTTTTTCATGAACCAGAGCATAAATATTTTTTCCATTTGATCCACTATTAAAGACATCATTCCAATCAAATAAATCACCATTAGCAACTATTGTATCCCATAAACCAAGTTCTGCATGAGAAACTTCAACAGGTTTCACATAGATCAAAACAGTGAGTGCAATCACACAAATCATTAAACCAAAAATGTTATTTTTCATTGTCATTTGCAGGTTGGTGAAGTGGCATCAATAAATTTTCCAGGGAAGCGGTCTACTTCTTCTCTTACATTCTTTATTGCTACTTTAAATTTATTCAAAGATTTAATAATTTTCTCATACTCCAAATGCATTGGATAAGCTGTTTTATATTCATCATAAACCTTTAATGCTTCCTCCATTACAACTTTTGCATCTTCAATTTCCTTTTCTATTTTGGCATCCCTTAAACTTACATCACTAAATATTGATTCAAGTTTTGAACTATTATCAAGTTTTGGCAATTTTGATTTTACTTCTAACAATGTTTTTACATAGCTCATATATAAATCTAAAGCCCCCATTGATACACAATAACTGCTAACATTTGTTTCACTACATTCTCCGTCTGATTTAAAGTCAGGACTATTCACATAATTCTTTGTTTTAATTAATTTCAAAAACAAATCTACTTTTTCATTAAAGTAATCATTCATTGTATTGTGATAATTACGCCTCACCGTTTCAAAAGAATCTCCATTATCTGCAAATCCATCAATGTATTCATTAATGGTATCAGCATAAATTACATATCCACTATACCCAGTTACAACAACGATTGCTGCTATCATCAAACTCCAAATTGTATTTTTAAAATTTTTCATTAGTTTTGGACACATTGGTTTAAAAATCCGGGCAATTTATTATCAAAAGTTTTAAAATATCCGTACATTTGAGCCATTGCTAAGTTCATCTTTCTAAGACGATCAGAAAGAGCTTTATATTTTTCCACCATCACCGTGCTTTGTTTTTGTACGCTATTTGTTTTTATTGATCTTAGCATTTGGTCTTTAGCTAATTTCAAATAAGTATCTTTTATTTTTCCACATTTGATATAACTAGCATAAGTACTAGCTATACCCTCATTTTGTGGCTGTATTTTATCAAATGCTATTTCTAAATCTTTACGGTAAAGATCGTATTTTGCGACTGCGACATTAATTAAAGCACTATTGTCGCTTTTACTTTGAAAATGTGTTTCCAAAAATTTAAAGAATTCTATTGTTTTAATATCATATATTTGTCCAAGCCTTTCCATACATTGAGCAACATCAGCATTTTTTAAACTTGCTTCAAGTGCCGTTGCATGATTACTCAGCTCAGATGGAAATTGATACGCAAAAGCGCTTACCATAGTGGTAGAAATAAAAATCAAAGATAAACAAATTGTGATAATTTTATTTAACATTTCCGATTAAAATATCATTACTTTTAGAAAATATACTAGATTCATCAGGAGTTGATATAACGCTAAAGAAAATATCTCCAGCAGTTACTTCAGCTTTATTTGATAATGTAGATACACAAGGACAAGTATTACATTCGCCAGGTACAACATAGATACCTTTATCACCAACCACATCAGAAACGTTTCCGTTTAAATCTATTGTATCATCAGAAACCTTTTCATCAGTAGTATTTTCATTATTATTTTCAGAACAATCATAGAAATCTAAAACTCTTAATGCCATCATCATCATATCTCCACGAGTTATTAATGCATCTGGGTTTAAAGCTTCTTCTGGTGTGAGTATAAAGTTATTTTTTACCCCGCTATTTGCTTTTAAATATTTTGTTAGGTCTTGAGATATTTTAATATATGGTTTGTACCAAGGTGCCTCTAATTGAATTTCTCCCAAATCTAAAACTCCTTGCATCTCTAAAGCCTCTAAAATTATTTTAGCCGCTTCAGCTCTTGTTATTGTATTGGAAGGTTTATATGGAGTTAATCCTTTTTCATCTACCTCACCTTTATATCCGTTAACAAGACCTCTCAAAGCGGCTTCTTTAATATAAGAGTAGTACCAAAGGTTTTTATCGTTTATGTCATTAAACAAGCTAGGATTTTCATAGGCATCTTTTCTAGGTACGATACAAAGCATATCCAAAAGAACTTTTACAAATTGAGCTCTATCAACAGTATCATTTACTTGTAGAGCTATACCATTTGCGGTAGGAACACCCTCGATAATTCCTTTTTCAGATAGTATTTTCGCAGCATTTTGAAGTTCACTATTTACATTTTTAATATCAATAAAAGGTGATGAATAACTAATGTTTTTTTCTTCTACTATTTTGCTTGGTAAACTTACAGGCACATCATTAGGGCCAACAATCTCGGCTCTTTTGTTCACAACAATATTTACTTCCGCTAAAATTTCTTTTCCTTGAATTACCTCAACAACAAAAGGGGCTATATTGTGGTTGTTAGATTTCTTCCTGAAATTAATAGTTGAGTCTAATTTGATTAAATTTCCCGATCCATCAACTATAACTAGATTTTTCTTCCCATCTGCAAGTAATGCGCCACCTGGATAAAGCTTGTTATCTGATCCAAATTTTTGCCACTTCAACTTACCAATACTTTTTACACTCACAGAATTTTTATTTTCTACTAAGCTTACCCCTGCATTAATATCCGCCATTAAATAAATCTTCACTAGCTCTAAACCTGAACTATCAACAATTGAGCTATAGCTTGCTGCTTTAAGTGGTTGTGCAGGTCGAATATTCGATGTGTAGCCATCTTTTGTTATTTTAAAATTCCCAGTTAAAGGATTTATTTCTGCAATCACAGTTCCTAAACTATTTTCCACCAAAATCATATCATTAGTATCCAAATCACTAATTCTGTATTCACCAATGTTATTAGTTTTATCAGTTCTAACTTTTTCAATTCGTGGCACTAAACTTAGTTTTCCATTTTGAACTCTATAAATGTATCTATTTCGAATTAATTTCAAAGGAATGTCTGCAATTTTTTCATTTATGCTTCCACTGGCAATACCGCTTCTACTAAAACTTTCATCTAGTGTTATTTTAGGTACAAATATTTCTATGCTAATCTCTTGAGATGAACTATTTCCAGACTGATCTATAACATGCACTGTAGCTTTATTTTTACCTATATATTCCTGCTTATCAAAAGGACCAATCTTAAACTTAGGGTTTGTTTTGTCATTCCAACTAATACCATCACCATTTTCATCATAAGCAAGATTTAAATCACTCCAGTACTGTTTTCCGCCAAAATCCAAGTAGTATTCCTTAACTTCACCAGTCGGATCAATTGCTTTACTGGCATCAATTTCTAAATTCCCAAAAAGAGGAACTTTATACTCTGTAGTTGATAAAGTTGGCAATGGAGCATCTTTGTCACCACAGATTTGAGGTGCCACCATCACCGTACTTGAAACTAAAGATTTCTCTCCATCTTTAGAAATCTCAAAAACATTTGCATAATAGTTTCCATTTTCTAAATCTAAATCGACACTATCTTCAGTTGATGCTATCACTTTAAACGCCTTATCAAAATCTTCCAGAAGTGAATTTCTTAAAACCACTTCATATTTTTTATCTTTCTCACTCAACCAACTAATTTGTGCTTTTTTATAATTATCATATGGAACCGACACACCTTGCACGGCAATTCCTCCAGCAGCTACAAAATCACTTACAGTATTTTTCTTAACTTCAATTAGTAAGTCACCTTTTTTAGCTTTTTTGTTTTCCTTATAATTTTCTTTTAAGTAAACATTACCACCCATTGAATATACGATGTCCGTATCGCCATCTTTATCTACATCACTAAATACGCTATTAACTTTCTCAGAAAGTTCATCAACATAATTTAAAATACTCTCGTTCTCATTTCCTACTACGACGAAGAATCCTCTTGGGGTTTCTACATCATTTGATGCAGCATCAGCAAAATCTTTACTATCAAAATTAGCTGCAATAAGTTTGCTTTCGGAACTTGCCTTAATAGTATTTTCTATACCCTCACCTAAGAAGCTCAATTTTCTTTCAGTTATTTCACCGGTAACAGGGGATGAGTTACTAGCAAATTTTCTTGGACTTTCATCTGTTTCTACCAGTAATTTTCCAAACTCCAATGGATCGCTAATATTTTTCAACACACCATTAGTAGTATTTAAGTTATCAACATAGGCAATCAATGAATCTCTAAGTTTACTGTTAGCATTTTTTTCTGTTTCGTTTCTTAAGGCGATATCTTTTTTTATGCTACTTAGAGGTCTATTTAAAATTGGATCATTTTTATCTAGGAATGATTGAGTTGCACTTAAGTAATATTTATCAGGCACAACTTCCTTATCCATATTATCTATATAGCTTTGAAGATCATTTTTCTCTTTTTTAATTCCATCAAAAGCACTATCCAAAATTTGTTGGAAAGGGAAGTCTGTGTACTCTTCTAATCCATCTACAAAGTTATCAACTTTTTTATTTACTGTGTCTGCACCATTTTTTACAGCATTGTAAATAAAATCAGTTTCTACACTCATGTTTGTTTTCGCATTTATTCTTATCTGTTTTAGATAGTCATATTGTATTGCTGGCATTTGTACTCCAAGATCTTTCATGAAAGGTAGTGTGGCTTGCACAGTTGGTTGTGTAAGAGTTTCAATCTCTGTACCAAGAGAACTTTCTGGTACCGGCACAAGTCCTTTCTTAAGCAAACATAGTGCTTGCATTGCAGGCTTAAGATTTTTGGCTACCTTGGCAGTTGTACTACCAATATTTGGAATTTTTGGTGGTCTTGGTAAATCTGGCAGATCCGGTAGTGGTAGAGCGGGTAGATCAGGGAAGTTTGGTAAGCTAATCTCTGGGAATTCCATGATCCATTTTGGAATTTCTGGGAGCCCATCTAATTTTGCATTTAAAATTTCTAAATCACCGGCATTTATATCAACACTTTCAGGTAAATTAGGTGAAATATTTATGGTAGGTAAATCAAATAATGCAACGGGCTCTGGTCTAAATACTAAATCCGGCCACACAACTCTTACTCCAGTTTTTATTTGTGAAATATCAAACACAATGTCTGGCCATTTTGGTAATGGTATTACAGGAAGGTCAGTAGGTAGTGATGCAAAAACGCTAAGAAGTAATCCAAGTTTACTAAATCTATCATTTTTACATTCATCACATGATGCTTGATAATCTGCAGAAATATCCAATAAAACTTTCCAATTTTTAAAGGTCCTTACAGCATCTTCCGCAGCTTTCATCCAGGACTGTACGGTTTTTTGTTGTTTGTTTATATAACCACCAGTGTATTGAGTGGCCGCATCCATATAGCAAATTAGCTGTGTGGCATATTTAGCTTCCATCTGGCGCCATTTCAAGATTTCACCAGGAAGTCTACCAATCGCATCAAGTTTTCCAGAAGTTATTTTTACATTTGCCACCAAATTGCCAAGTTTTACTTTTATCAAATCACACATGCTTTCTCGGTATTGGCTTTCCTTACATTTCAAAATTTCATCTAGTCTCTTAATTTGGTCTTCTTGATATGTAATCCATAAATCAGCTTGTCTTTGCCATTTTTGAATTTCGCCTTGAGATATAGCAGGTATTTTTAGCAGTACTTCTTTTCCTTCAATTTGAATTAGGGGAGAACTGTTTAGAGATTTTAAGAAATCATTTATACTCTTAATTTCCTGATTACTATTTTTATCTTTTGTACTTTTGGATACTAAAGTATTTAAATCCGGATATATGAAATAGAAATCAGGTAGATCTAAAAGTTTATTATAAATTTCCTCAGTTTGAGCATCTAGCCAATTTGTTATTACACTTGGAAATCCAGGTATTCTTACATTAACTTTTGCATTGGCAGAAACAGCAGAGTTGGCTGATGTAAATGCACTATCGCCTTTTATTGCCTTAGAATCAGCAGATGTATTGCCATCAGAAACGATAGTGGAAAGTCCCACATCCAAATTAGAAGTAACATTTTTAGCCTTAGTTAAAGCAGTGCCAATTGAGTTTAAAAATTTAGGACATCCTCCAACCAGTTTTGGAGGAATAGCAAAAGCATAACAAATACCAGCGGTACTGTTTGGGCCAGTACAAATTGCTGTACCAAGTCCAAGAGTAAGTGTAGGGCTGATATATAATCTTGATGTAGATGGCGCTAGTGATGAGTAAAATGGGGCAAAATATGGTGGATTTGGAGTACCAAAAGCCAAGGTTGCAATACCATTAGGGTTATCAACATCTGGAGCAAATAGAGCGTCGTTAAATGGAATTGGCAAACATCCTCCACCGGAACATCTAAAGGTTGATGTTAAGTTCTGAATCCCGCTTGAAATAGATTCCGCAACATTGCTGAGGGAATTATCTGTTTTATCTATGCTATCAACACATCCATCAAAATCACTATCTTCATTGCCGGAATTTTGCCACTTGGATATTGCAGATTGAGGGTCTTTAGTTGGATCAGGCACCCCCTGCTTTTTTGCTTCTGCAGAATAAAGATCACTTAAGCTTTTACCATCGCTTGTAACTTCCTCCATCTTAAATATTACTTGTCCTTTTTTATTTAAACCGGTTGAGTAGAGATAGGTAAGTATGCCGTCAGGGTTAATACCAGGGCGCACTCTTATATCGTAGTAATCATCTTTATCTGTGCTCTTAAAATTCTTAGCTAAATCAAAACTCACTTGAGGGATTTCTGTGACCTTCATCTTATATTTAATCGTTCTTTTACCGTTAGCCGGCACACTAGCACCTTTAATTATTACAGATCTCAAGCTGTAATCAGTTTGTGAAAACTGAAGTTTATCACTACAACCAGCATCTAAACATTGCAAACTACCAGGCACTATTTGCATAGTTGTTGGAGTTAAATCAGAGATCATTAAATTATCCAATTTGCTCTTAGAGTTAATGGTAATTATATAATCTATTTCATCACCAAGAGAAACACTACCACCATTGACATCTAAAGCAGTTTTATTGAGTCCGCTATAAAATGGAACTTCAGAAGCATAAATAAATCTTACAGGGTCATCTACAGCATTCAGTGCAATATCTAAGTAGTTTTTAGGTTTGTTATCTTGTCCCGCATAACTCAAATACAAATTATCCCTTAAGTTAATTTTTGTATTTAAGAGATATCCAAAATTCCAGTTATTGTTATCTCCAAAACTTGTATTTAAACCACTACATTTTTTACCATCTTCTTTGTTATAAAAAACCCTCAAATTTCCTGCCGAATCGCTCACCACCAAATCTTGGCATCCATTGTTATTCATATCTGCCGCCTTCATTTCAAAAACCTTTCCTTCTATTAAAAGATTTAAACTCTTTCTTTCAAAATGACCCTTATTATTTTCGAATAATGAAACACAAGCTTCCTTAACTTTACAGCTTTCCTTAGTTCCAATAACTAAATCATCATATCCATCATTATTTGTATCTATACTTGTAGCGCTCAAAATACCATTTGTAACTTTGAGAACATATCCCATATCCTTGAATTTTTTTGGCCCAACAACATTCATCAAAAGACGCACATAACCATCTTCATAAAGAAGCAGAACATCATCACGACCATCACCGTTATAGTCGGTAGTGAGCATTTCACGAATTTCGTTTTCACCTATAAACAGGGGTTTACCAATATCTTTTGAAAAACCGGAAAGTTTACTCACTAGCCCCACAATACCTTCAACCTTCAAATGAACATTAGGATCACCATAAATAATTGATGCATCAGATGCATATGCCATTACAGACTCTCCTACAGTATTACCAGCGGCAAAATTTAGCATATGTTTATCTTGTCCTTTAAAGCCAGCCCCCATGTTTTCATCTATTCCAAATGGCTCCATTTCAGTTTGTAGCTCACTTTCTTTATCTATCATTAAAATTCCAAAAGGAGCTTGATCAGAAATTCCGCTATAACTTTTTTGAGTAACAAAATTCTTTTTGTTCGTTAAAATTTTCACATATACGCCAGGTGCGTATTTGGACTGACTAACATTCGAGGAAAGCACTTTTACACTTAAAGGCTTGCCATTTTGGTCAACAAATTTCTTCTCACCATTATTTAAAACTACGAATGTTTCAGCCAGCTTTTCTCCACTAAAGTTATCTATAAAAATACTTCTATCGTCTTCGGTTTCAACGCTAATGTTATCTCCCAATGTTTCAAACTCTCCATCCGCATCAACCCTAAATAATTGTTTATGAGACTTATATGCTGTAAAAGCACTCACTGTATTTACAGTGCCGCTATACAAAATACTTTTTGCCATATTTACATTATCAGCACCAAAATTACCTCCAAGTATAGAGGTATATAGCGCTCTAATATTATAAGATTTCAAATCACTTGCCTGAACAGCCTTAGCAACTTTTAAGCTCAAAACGCCATCTTCCAAACCATTTGCTGATGCTATTAAATTAACAATTCCAGACTTATCACCAGCCTTAGCAATTACTGAAGCCACACCATTCAAACTAACCGCCGATTTTGCACCTGTAAATGAAACTAAGCTCTCAGTTGCATTTGTAGCTGAAAAATTTATCAATACATCATCTCTATCAACTAGGTTTCCATATTGGTCTTCTGTGCTTGCATTTAAAATTACATTTTTATCTGGACTGATTACTTCATCGGAAGCACTTAGTTTAATCCTCTCAGGCTTCGAAGCAACAATTTTTAGTTTAGTTATTTTTGAGACAAACCCAGGAACATTTACTAATACTTCAGCCTCACCTGATGTTGTTGCAACTTGTAGTGACGCAATATTATTTTTACTACCAATAATTTCTGCAAGGTTTGGGGTTAAAATTTTAAATTCAAAATTCTCTTTGTATTCTTGGTTAATTTTTCCATCAAGAAGCATAGTTGCTGTTAACTTTGGTTTAAAGTTACTGCCAGCTTCAATTTGCTGTTGATCAAAACTCAAAATTAAATCTGCTTCCTTTGCAATTTTTATTTTTTTGGAAGCTCCCACATATTTTCCAAAGTCTATTTTATCTAATTTGTTTTTATTTATTAGGAACTCTTCTTTAAGATCGTAATCCATCAACACAGCTATAATATTTGCTTCACCACTTTCCTTTTTTGAATATAGATCAACATTTGCTCTTCCCTCTAGAACATCAATTTGTGTTCCAATAATTTCACCATCCACATCAAAAGTTTCTGGTATTGTTACTTTTTCATTCGCGAATATGCCAATTTGGTAATATGAACCTTCTGCTAAATTTCCATATTTATCTTTCAAGTTTATCGTAAGAGTAGTTTTAGATTCACCGTTTGCTAAAAGACCTCCAGTATTATTTTCAATCTCAATTGCGACAGGTGCACCGGCCAAGAGGTTTATATATTTTTCAGCTAGCGTATAGCCATCTACTTCAGCTCTTAATTTAAAACTTCCAGATTTCTTTCCTGCCTTAATTTTCTTTTTAGCAACTCCTTCAATGCTACTGGCCTCATTACCTCCAACTAGTGAAACAAGTCCAGGAGTACTCATATCAACAATGCTAAACTTCACAGTTTTTCCACTTCTATCCAAAGAGCCATTATTTAAAATGTTTGCTTCCACTTCTAAAATAGATTCACCATTTGCAACAAACTTGCTCACTTCACTCGCAAAATTAATCTCTACTTTTTGTTTTGAATTAGAAGAAGATATTACATTGTTGTAGTTTATTTTTTCTGGAGTTTCATATTCCTTTCCAGTGATTTCAGCAGCTGCACTACACGCCTCTGCTAAATTTGGCTTTGAAGTAAAATAAGAAATAAAAGCCTGAGTTTCTTTAAAAAAGTCTTTCAAATTTACAAATTCATACTCCTGAGAATTGGGAGCATAAGCATCTGAATCTTCTACAGAAGGTTGAGAATTTAATTTACTTTCATTTTTTATTGCTTGATCAAATGGATCAAAACTTATATCAGTTTCTTCTTTTATGTCTTTGTTAAAATTTAAATTAAATCCATCTTTATCGCCATCAAGATATAAATAGGCAGCTTCATATCCATATTTAACATTTTCTCCAGCCTGTGCAGGCAACACACTTGCATCACCTACAAAAGCATTTTTGTTAGGGTTTAAGTAGTGACTAAAAACGTATTCATGTTTATCGTCTATACTTAAATTTTTCCATTCTAAAGAGTCAGCAATTTTTAATGTTGAAGCTCTATCTAAGTTGAAACCACTTGGTGGGGAATCAATGTCATTTATTACTACAGGTTTTAGATAGTCATTTAGTATTTTGTCATGAATTTTTGTACAAGTTACCAGGCTAAAACCGGGAGCTTTTGCATTACTACAGTCCACAGGATCTTTTCCAATTAATTTATAACTCCCATATGCAGCTGCAATTTTCCAAGCAGTCTGATCCAGGTTCGCAATTAACTGTTTATCATTAGAAACATCAAAAAGATTTGGATAGTTAATTTTAAATAGCTTACCAGGCACTTGATATTTATCTGTATTTATATTTTTCAAAATTGCTTCTACATCTACTTTATCTGAAACAGGATTTGCTTCTGGATAATCTGGCATTGGTTTTGATTCCACCTGAAACGCAACATAACGCACACCGTCTACAGGTAAAGCACTAGTGTTAATAGATTTAATTTGTTCTGTAATTGTATGCTCTGTTGGCTCATCATGTTTAATAACGCTCGAAAGATTTTTATATATATCTGGCTCAACAATTAAAACTGCATCTTTATCAAATTTACTATTTGGCAAAGATGCCGGAAGTATATAAGTTCCAGCTTTAGATAGCATTTTTCTATTTATCTCTTCAGGGTTTGTTAGGGTATTTGAATTTGCTTCATCAAAGTCATACCACCTTGTTTCAAAAACCCCATCTTTTCCAAGCTTTCCATCTGCATCATAAAGATCTCGCCATTCAAAATCTGTAATTCCATCGTTATCATTATCTATTCCATCAAAAAGCCCATAATTATCAGAAAAGTCTTTAAGAGTTAAAAGTTTTTCACCAGATCTACTAATGACAATGTTTGCTGGATCGGATTTAGCATTTGAAAGAAGAAACTCATCTTGCATATCAGACTCTGGATATTTACCACTTCCCGAAATAAAAGCAGTAATTCTATCCAAAAATCTTCCATAAAAATCAACATCTATTGATTGTTTTTGTTCTAAATTATTTCCATCTAAAGTTCCATCTAAAACAGAGAGTGAATAATTACTATCTTTGCTTAAATCTGAAACCCCCATCAAACCTTCAAAGCAGGAATTTAAATAATATTCATCTACATCACCATTTATTTTTGAAACTACCGAACCAGCCGGATCCAATACGGGCATTCTTGCAACTTCCTCAAAACATCTCGCAGGATATTTTTCACTAGAATTTTGATTACAACCAGCAGATTGGTCATAGCCCTTATATCCATATCCACCAAGCCTACTATTATAAAGCTCAAAAACAACACCGTTTGAGCTGCCAATCATTTTACTATTTTCACCTCCTGTATAGTAATCCTTCAAAAGGTATCCACCAGAGGCAACCATAAAACTCAATGTGGTATTTTTTTTCGATGTCCCTCTATAATATTCAAAACTCAAATTGGAAGTTTTAAATTGTATTTTATTAGAAACCAAAGAACTGTCTGATCTCACATCGCTAACCTCAGAATTGATAATGTTTTCTACAGAGTTAGATGAGTTTACCTGTTTGCCATTAATACTAACAATCACATCACCCTTTTTCATAAAATCTACTAAAGGATTTTTATATTTATCGTATAGGTAGTAAGGGTTATCAATAAAAGCAGAGATTCCATACTTAGGATTATCTTCTATTACAGCACCAAAACTACTTTGACTCTTTGTTAGCTTCAAAGCTTCCTCAGGAGACAAAATCCTAGTATTTACACCAATACTATATTTTGGAAAAGCAGTACTATTATCAGAAACTCTTGAAGACTTAGTGAGTTTAGTTGTACCCAAATAAAGCCCACATTGTTTCACATTTTCCAGAGTATCTGCCTGAATTCCCTTTACATAAAACCTATTATTTTCTTCATCCAGATAATTAAATCTCATAACTAAATCAACCACACTTCCTTGGTACTCCACTTTAAAGCTCTCCTTTTGGCCGCTTTTATCAGCAAAATACCCTCCGAGCTTAGCACTCCTCAAAAGCGGCACAGGCTCAGAAATAATTTCCGCAATTTGATTGATCTGATTCTCCAAAGCAGAATTAACATTTTTTAAATACTGCTTAGTAAACTCATCTTTCATACTAATCAGCGAAACAGGAGTATCAACTTCACTTAAATCATATCTCCCAGTGTTATAAGTTAAATCGTTTACTTGTGAGAGGTAATAGCTAAATAATTGAAAATAAGGAATTAGGTATTGGTCTATAATCTGTTTTGTTTGAATGTCAGGCAAAGTTCCAAAATCACCTTTCTTCAAGTTTTCCAAATATTTAACAGCCTCAGGATTCTCTTTATTTATTGGTAAATTATCCAAAATTTTTCCACTTACTTTTTGAGCCCACTCTTTTCCATAACGCATATACGCTAGATCCTCCATGTACTTAATAGAATCTACATAATACTTATAAGCATCTTCATTTAGGTTCGATTCTTCATGCACTAAATCCCCATAGAACAAACGCTTTTCAAACTTTGAGTACTCAGGCACTCCAGCATAGTAGAGATGATTTTTATCAAAATACTCGGCTAAATCATTTTGGTTTCCATCTATTACTCCATGCCAAATTTCTGGTTTAGGAAAAGTTACAGATGGATTTATTTCGTAATCTTGAGTTTCTTCGTTATACAAAAATGCCTTATCCTCAAAATCGGTATAAGGGTACATGCTTACAAATTTGTTGCCATTTTTATTTACAACCGGCAGGGGAATATTGCCCACTATAACCACTCCCACCAAGTGCTCATTCAAATACAAATTTTCAAATGCGCTAGCCAAGCTTTTTACATCATCTTTGGAGCTATCAAAAAATATAACTCGTACATCTGTTTGTTCATTATCTTGCCTTAAGTCGTTAGCATATCTCACAACTCTCTCTCCAATAGTGCTAGATTTAAGTTCATTAGGATATTTACCTCTCAGTCCAACATAAGAATTTAAGTTTTTATCCAGTTGAGTGTCAACAACAACAGCAACTAAATTATTATATTCAACCTCTTTCGCGACATTATCCACAACCTTCACAGCAGCATGAGCCACGGGGAAGTTAAACAGCTCCAAAGCGACGATCGCCAGAGCCAAAAATGTACTAACTATTTTTTTAGGAATGAGAGGCATGAATATATATTTATCCAACGCTAAATATACCATATGGCAAGCCCCTTTAACCATTTATTACAGCCAAAAAACACACTTTTAAATTGACAAGACTTCATATGCCTTTTTAAATCCAAATATCTCATTAGGCAAACAAAAAAGCCCGCCTTAGGCGGGCTTTAAAGTAAGAACTAATTATTGATTAAGTATAGCGTAGCACCAAGATCCGGAATTTGCCTCTATAGGAAGACTCAAAAGTCCATCTTTCACCTTACTGCAATCAGCATTTGCATTTGTAAAAAGTTCAACACGAGCAGATAGAGCAAAATTATAGTTTCCTGGCTTCTTTACATATCCATAAGTGCCTTTGGTTGTGCAGGCATATGGCGCAGTAGTTTCAGGACTTGGATCCACAGGCAAAGCCCCCCCAAACTGTTGAATGTAATAATCCGCATCAGCACCACCAAATCCACTTACGATACACTTATCAGTATCATCAGGATAGGATTTTCCTTCCAAATTAGCATTAACAAGAATTTTTTGGATTTTTTGTAGATCAGCAATACGAGCAGTATCACGCCCTTTAGCAGGAGCGCCAAGAATAGAAGGTAAGAAGGCAACAGCCAAAATACCGATGATCGCAATCACGATCAGAAGTTCAATAAGGGTAAAACCCAGAGTTTCTTTTTTAAACATAGGTAATGAGAGTTAAATTACAATCAAAATAATACACAAAAAAAGCGGCGCCTACAAGGCGCCGCTTCCCTATAAAACTCTTATTGATTAAACACAGCGTAACACCATGTTGAGCTTTGTGCTGGATCAACTGTTCCAAGTCCACCAGTAGCAGCAGTTGCACAATTAGCATTGGCATTTTCTACAATTTCTACTTTTGAGATAAGGGCAAAAGCGTAGTCTGCACTAGGAGATTTTACATATTGATAGCTTGTAGTACATGTATTTGGACCAACATTTTGAGGATCAACAGGAAGAGCACCACCAAATTGTGTTAGGTAGTAGTCTGAATCAGTACCACCAAATCCATCAACCATACATCCAGAAGCAGGATATTGTTTTCCTTCAAGATTTGCATTGATAAGAACTTTTTGAATTTTTTGGATATCAGCTACACGAGCAGTATCACGCCCTTTAGCAGGAGCACCAAGAATAGAAGGTAAGAAGGCAACAGCCAAAATACCGATGATCGCAATCACGATCAGAAGTTCAATAAGGGTAAAACCCAGAGTTTCTTTTTTAAACATAGGTAATGAGAGTTAAATTACATAACCCATTATATGTGTCAGCCCTTTAAAAGACAAGAAAAAAGCCCCCCATTATAGGGAGGCTTTTAAAATTAATCTTTAGAATCTAAACTCTCTATTTCTTACACGATTGATTAAAGCAACAGCCTCGGCTCTATTTAGAGACCTAGCAGGTTCAAATTTTGTTGCACTGGCACCCTTTACAATTTCTTTTCCGTAAGCAGCACCAACAGCTTCGTAATACCAGTCGTTCGAGCTTACATCTGCAAAGGGCATATCAGATATTTCTGCTCCATATAGGACACCACTGTAATTTTTCAAAATTTGTACAGCTTCGGCACGTGCAATTGGGGCATTTGGTCTCATTGTTGCACCGTTTTGGTCACCTTTGATAAGACCATATTGGTAGGCAATTCCCATGTCGGCATCGTACCATTGTCCACTTTGGACATCAGTGAAAATACTTGAGCCAAGTGGTGCTTCTTTATCTTCAAGATTATAATTTCTCACTAGCATAGTAATAAACTCAGCTCTAGTAATTTGTGCATTAGGATTAAATTTGCCATTAGACCCACGTACGATTCCAGCTTTATAAGTGTTATTCAAATCTTTAGCAAACCAAGCATTCTTCATATCTACATCATTGAAAGGTGTATCAGAGTTTGAGTAATCCATTGAGTCTACTGTCAGCTTTGATAACTTCTTAACTGGTAAATTGATAAAGTAATTAGAAGTACCTTTATTACCACTACCATAAGCGTACATATACCAAGGATCAAGATTTTTAATAAAATCCATACCCGTATTATAAACTTCCAACTCTTCAGAGTTTATACTGCTTTTCTCTTTATTTTTAACATATTCTACATATCCACTAACTGCATTTAAGTCCATATATCCAAGTGACATAACTTCACTATTCAAGGCATCAGATAGGGATGTAACAAATCTATTATTTTGAGCTAATGTTTTGTTGCCGTTAATTTTATTTTGAATTTCAGTATCTGTACTAATTACATATAAGTCACCAGACTGTCCAAAAGTTATTCCAGCGTTTTTTATTTCAGGATACTTTTTAGCATAATCGCTAACCTCTGAACTTTTTGCTTTGTAAGTGTTTAAACCAGAGCCTGAACCGCTTTCATTACCATAACCTTCTGCCAATGTTCTTAAGTCTGAATTTAAACTTTCTACAACACTGCTGTCATTATTTTCTGCAAGAAAAGTAATAGTTGGCACTATACTATTATTATAGAAGTTAATACCTAAAGCTGATGTTCCTCTTAGTAGCGTGTCATATGGAGCTGGTATTTGAAATCCACTATCTTCTGCACCATATTCTCCGCTCATTTCAATAGATTTCTCTAGAATCCCAGCAATATCATTCATCTCAATGTAGAAAGCTGAATTTTCCCCTGGCATCGATTTATACAAGCTTGGAGTTTTAGCAAAATCATCATATGAAAAATTGTATTTGTTATAAATGCTTTGATTGCCTATGACATTTGTTACAAACTGAAAGTGATCATCAGAAGTTTCTGTAATAGAAAATACACTACTTTCAGCAAGACCATTGGAAGCTGTATCTAATAGTTTACTATTCTTAGGCAGGAGTATAGACATAAAACTATCACTAGGAATTTCATTTGTTAGATATGAAACACTAACTTTAGAAGAATTTAATTTACTAATTATTGTTGATAAATTATTAACAGTATCTGAAAACAGAAATGAACCATTATAATATGTAATAGCAAAATCCTCTCTTTTATATGATGAATAAATAAAGCTGTTGCCAGACTGTGTAGTTTCGAATTTTTCGAACTTTTGCATAGAATTTATTACGCTATCAAAAGTGCCTTTATCCATCTCAGACATTCCATAAAACAACTTGTTGTCTGAATCAGCTAAAACAAAAGATATATTATTTGAAAGAAAAGATTCATCCATAAGCTTTAGAGTTTCCATATCTGACAAAGTAACTGTATCAATACTTTTAGACACAAGTTCACTCATCATATCCTTAATAAAACTTTTTACAGGATTACTATTGTTACCGTTATAGTTAACTACCAAATCAGCACCAGCAACTATATTATCAAAATTAGCATTGCTAGAAGCAGCTGCAACATTAGGAACAGAAATGGCTACAATTGATGCCATCAGTATAGAAGATAAAAATTTCCTCATAGTTATAGATTATTATATAGAAATATAAAATATAGCAAAAAAGGCTTTTTGTCAATAGCGTGCTATACTAAATTGCCCCCGCAATATCTGTAAGTTTCATAATAGGTAGCATAATTGCGGCAACAATTGCACCCACAGAAAGACCAATAATCACTAAGATTACCGGCTCAATAATTTTAGAAATTCCTGCAACTGCAGTATCCACTTCGTCTTCATAGAAGTCGGCTACCTTAGCTGTAATTTCGCCAAGTTGGGCTGTTTGTTCACCAACTTCAATCATATTTACAAGCATAGGAGGGAATAGATCACTATCAGCAAGATTTTCAGCTAACGGAATACCTTGTTTAATATCCTCCACAGAAGTTAGAAGTCTTTTCTGATACACTTTATTACCAATTGAATTTGCTACGATTTCCAAAGTTTGTACAATGGAAACATTGCTATCAAGAAGGTTACTTAAAGATCTAGCAAAACGAGCAAGATAAGATTTTCTAAATAGGATTCCAAAAATTGGAATATTTATTTTAATTGTATCTATTACAAGTATTCCAGGCTTTGTTTTTTTAAATGCCATGAAGAAAAGTACAAAACCAAGTGCACCCACAGAAAGTAGAATTTTTTGGTTAATCAAAAAATCACTCATACCTACAACTATCCTTGTAATAAGCGGTAATTCAGCACCAGTACTGGCAAATAATTCTGTTAATTTTGGAATTACAAATATCAACATCGCTGATAATACTAAAATAAGAAGTGTAAAAATTACCGAAGGATATATCATCGCACTTTTAACTTTTGATCTTATTTTATATTCCTTTTCCACATCTTTAGCTAAATTTTCTAAAACTCTAGAAAGTTGACCGGAAGCTTCACCAGATTTTATCATTCCTGTTTCTTGGTCATTAAAAACATCGCTATGTTTTTGCATGGATTCAGAAAGACTTCCTCCAGATTCAATATCCTCATACAAAGCTTGAGTAATCAGTTTAAGACGAGGACTTTTATCTAATTGTTGAGTTAAGGAATTCAATGATTTTGTCATTGGAATTCCAGAATTTATCATCACCGCAAGTAAGTGAAAGAATGTAGATTTATCTTCAATTTTTACTTTTGAGTGTGCAATAAAATATCTATTTATAGCTTGAAACCAATCTAAAAAAGGATTTCCCGTAGTTCCATAAACCTGTTTTTTATCTAATAAAACAATGCCATCAGATTTTTCTTGTTGAATATTTAAAACCACAGGCTTATCAGCCATTTCTTTTAATTTGAACGATTCAGTTCCATCATTTGCAAATGTAGTTTTATTTTCATTCATATTATTCTGATTTACGGGCTACTCTATATACTTCATCCAGCGATGTTTCACCCTTTAGAGCTTTAATAACTCCAGCCTGTTCAAGTGTGATCATTCCATTTTTCTTCGCCACTTTTTCAATTTCCATAGTGCTAGCACTTTCAGAAATTAATTTTCTTAATTCATTATCCATTCTAAAAACTTCGTACAAACCAACACGGCCCTTATATCCTTTTTCAGGATCGCTTGGCTCATAGAAAGTTAGATTTTGTAATAAAGCTGGATCTATATGTCCTTCTGGTAGATTTGCTAAAGCATTTTTCACAATCTCCATCATTTCAGCACTTACAGTTGCAACCTTCCTATATTGGGGATCAAGTTTTCTCACTAAACGCTGTGCGATAATTAATTCGATTGTTGAAGTTATCAAATAAGGTTGAATTCCCATATTTACCAAACGAGTAATAGATTCAACAGCACTATTCGTATGAAGTGTTGAAAACACCAAATGTCCAGTAAGTGAAGCCTCGATTGCAGTATCTGCAGTTTCTTTATCACGCATCTCACCCACCATTATAATATCTGGATCCTGACGCAACGCCGCCCTCATACCAGCAGCAAAAGTATATTGAATATCATGATGAACCTGACTCTGACTAAGTCCATCCAACTGAATTTCCACCGGATCTTCAATTGTTAGTATGTTTACATCAGTTTTGTTTAAACGATTCAAACACGAATAAAGTGTGGTTGTTTTACCAGAACCCGTAGGTCCTGTATTGATTATAATTCCATTTGGGGATTTTATTGCTTCCTCAATTCTCTTTAAATTATTTCCTTCAATTCCAAGTTCAAGTAGATCAGGAATTTTTCTTGATTTATCTTGAATACGCATTACGATTTTTTCTCCATTTACAGTCGGTAGGGTAGAAATACGCAAATCCATTTCTCTACCTTCTTTGGTTGTTACTTCTGCACGGCCATCTTGTGGGATTCTTTGTTCATCAATCTTTAAATTAGACATGATTTTAATTCTAGAAACCACAGCTGGGTGTAAATTTGTAGGATAATCAACTATTGATTTAAGCACGCCATCAACACGATAACGAACTCTTACATGATTTTCCAAAGCCTCAATATGAATATCACTCGAGCGCATTTCCAAAGCATAACTAATTATAGACATAACCATCTGAGGGACATTGGCAGCCAAAATTGCATTTCTCAATGATTGTAATTCTGGAGAAATTTGAACAGGAGCAGGCGCCGGGGCAACAGGTGCAGCGGGTACAACAGGTGCAGCGGGCATCACAACTTTTACTGCCGGAGCAGTGTTTGTTACCTGAACTGTTTGTTGTGTTTGTTGATCAGCCACTGTTTTTTGTTATTGAAAATATGCATTCATTTGCACCGTAAAACTAATAATCTCATCGCGATTTTCTTCCTCTTGGAAATTCAAGCGAATTGATGTTATATCCATTAATCTTACTCTATCTGAAAGTGCTCCTGAATTTTCTACCCAATGTAAAAATTTTGTGAAGTTAGCACTAGAGCTTCTTATTGTCATACGCATTGGAAGTATTGAATAAAATTCACCTTTTTCTACCTCCTGATAATCAATATTTGAAACCTCAAATACGCTATTTTTGGTTGATAAATCTTCTTCAAAAACATCTACTTGTTTCGTAAGTTCTGTATATTGGTTCCCAAGTGGGAATATGCTTTCAAGTTTTGTTTCGATTTCTTTATTTAGTGCATCAAAATTAAATTTTTCACCATCGTAGTTGGCTTTTTCATCCACAACCTCATTTTTCAAAGCGCTAATATAATTAGCATTGGCAACAAGTAGTTTTTTTACCGCAGAGAATTCTTTCCAATTACTAAAGGTATAAAATCCCATTGATATTACAACCAGCAAAGTTATCCCAAGATAGGATTTAATTTGCATTTCTTGCCTTTTTTTCTGAACTAAGTAGTTTTCCATATTATTCTTCTTTTAAATCAAGATCTAATTTTAAGTTGGCAGTATAGCCTTCTTCCAATGATCCACTTTTGCTAAATGAATTCATTGATGCATTGCCAAATAGATTTGAACGGTTAAGTTCATCAATCAATTCTGCAATCAAAGAAAAGTTAGTTGTACCAGTTTTTTTTGTTTCACCTGTTATAGATATACGGCTTGTTTCTCCGTCAAAGTCATAACTTGTATATCTAATACCTCCAATTTCTTGGTAAAGTTTTTCATCATAATGTTTGTCTACAGCAATCGTTCTTAATTGAATTTCGTTCATAACGTCAGACCACTTTATTCTTTTATCTTTTATTTTTTGCATCACACTTAAGTCATTCACAATAAGTGAATTAATTTTTTTGATAAATTCATACAATTGTTTGTCATCCATGGCATTAAAATCAGCTGCCAAAACAGTAGTTCTAAGTTCACCATTGCCTACAATTTTTGCAGATTGAGAGTAATTTTTCATTTGTCTTACAGCTTCTGGTTCATTGTTGCTGCTAAGTTCTGTAGCTTTTTCGTTAAATTTATTCTTCAGCTGATTTACAAAAAGAAGTGTTTCGCTACTACCTTCAACAAGTTTTGGGTTAGAAATTTTAGCTTCAAGATCAGGAATTAACTGTTCTCTTGCTGCCATAAATGCTTTTGCAATTGCTGGCTTTGTTTCTTCCATATTTTTTCTAGCAGTTTCTTTAGCTGCTTCTTCAGACGTTTGGCTTCTTAAAATCTCGTATGATTGTAGGTAAGTGTCTCCAAAATAACTAAACTCATCAAAATATGCCTTTGCTTTAAGGTATTTGTAAAAATTTAGATCAGTTTTTAAATCAACTATTTCATTATTTGACGCTACTAGATCCTTTGTTACACTTGGGAAATCTGCCACAGTTCTCACAAAATCAAATCTATCAGTCAGTTGAGAGCTAAAAAAGATTACTGAGAAAACTGAAAGTACAGATACTACGCTTAATGTTATTTTTAAGCCTAAAAGAAGCATACTATCTTGAGGTGCTACTTCTTTGAGTAATGATAAATCTACCTCTGGTGCAGCATCTAAAAATGTTTCAGCATTACCAGGAGTATTGGCTGATACAATACCTTTTACAAGATTTGAGCTGCTACTATCTGGCGTCGTTGGCTTATTTAAGTCAAACGGGTTTACTGCTTCCGCATCGGCCATTTTGTTTTGTTTTTATTTTTAAATTTCTTATTATTATATCAGAAATACCCCATATAGTAAAGGGTTATCTACATAAAATCATACTAAAAAAGACGGGTCTAAATTGACCCGTCTTCTTAAGATTAATACTTCAAAATTATTGAAGTTCAACAGTTGCACCCGCTTCCTCAAGTTTTTTCTTGATTTCGTCAGCTTCACCAGCTTCAACACCTTCTTTAACAGGTTTTGGAGCAGCATCAACTAGATCTTTAGCCTCTTTAAGACCAAGACCAGTAATTTCACGAACAGCTTTGATTACAGCAATTTTTTGAGCACCAGCGTTAGCTAGAACTACATTTTTCTTACCGTTACCAGCATCAGCTTCACCAGCATCAGCACCGGCAGCTGCAGGAGCAGCACCAGCCATCATCATAGGAGCAGCTGCTGATACACCAAATTTTTCTTCTAGAGCTTTAACAAGGTTAGCAAGTTCTAGAACTGGAAGACTTTCAACCAATTCAAGAATTTTTGCTGCGTCCTTACCTAGCTCGATGTTTGATTCTTCAGACATGTTTTTAATAAGTTAATAATTGATAATTAAACGGCTTGTTCCTTTTGCTCCTTAACAGCGTTAAGTGCACGAACGAAGCCAGCGATTGTATTGTTAAGTACACCGTGGAATCCAGAAATAGGTGATTTAATAACATAGATGAATTTAGCCACAAGTTCTTCTCTACTTGGAAGTTGTGCAAGTGCTTTAGTATCTGCAATAGATAGCACTTTTCCTTCAAGGATAGAACCACGTAGTTTTAAATTCTTGTTCTTTTTTCCAAAATCATGGATCAATTTCGCTGCCGAAATTTCATCTTCCATACTGAAAGCTGCTCCAACTGGACCTTCCAAAACTTCATTTGGAATTTCTAAGTCTAAACCAGCGTTCTTAGCAGATAAACGAATTAACGTTTTCTTTGCTACTTGGAAATTAACACCTTTTTCTCTCATTTTGCCACGAAGATCTTTAAGATCCTTAACAGAAAGTCCTTGATAATCTGCAAAAACGATAGATTTTGCATTTTTCATCAACTCTGTCATTTCCTGAACAATATCTTCTTTTTGTTGTTTTGATAGTGGCATAATATTGTTTTTTTTAGTTAAAAAAAGATCTCGACCTGTTGTAGCGAGATATAAAAGGGGGCCTTTAAGCGGCCAGAAAAACTAACTTTTATATTCTCGGTAGGTCTTGTATAGTCGACTTGCGACTAATGCCTACTGTCTACGAACAAAAGCACTTTATCAAAAAACAGAAAAATGTCAACTTTAATTGAGAACTTCTTAAAATCAGCAAAAAAACCACTTATTGTTATTCTAGGGCCAACAGCTTCTGGTAAAACAGCTCTTTCACTAAAAATAGCCAAAAAATACAATTGTGAAATTATATCTACCGATTCACGCCAAATTTATAAGGAAATGGAGATTGGAACAGATGCAATTACTTTAGAGGAGCAAAATGGTATTCCGCACCATATGTTAGGCATTACTACTCCAGATAAAACAATAACTATGTCTGAATATGTAGATTTGGCATTAGAAAAAATCGAAGAAATCTACAGTCGTGGACACATACCAATTTTAGTTGGAGGTACCGGATTATATATTTCTGCCATTATTGAAAGGTATGATATGCCTAAAATACCACCAAACGAAAAACTAAGAGAAGAATTAGAGAAAATGAGTACGGAAGATCTTCACGAAAAACTTAAAAAGCTAAATCCGGAAGCGGCAGAAAGGATACATCCAAATAACAGACGATATGTGATAAGAGCTATTGAAATTGCAACAGCAGATTCACCAAAAAAAGCCTCTGAAAAGCCACATTTTGATGTTTATATGATAGGAATAAAATGGCCACGAGAAGAGCTGTATCAAAGGGTTAATTATAGAGTAGATAGGCAGATAGAAAGGGGGCTTTTAGATGAAGTAAAGAAACTTTTAAAAAAAGGTTACGCAGAAAATTTACCTTCTATGAGTTCTTTAGGTGTAAAAGAAATCATTCCATATTTAAAGGGTGAATCTACACTTGAGGAATGTTTGAATATTTTAAAACAAAGCACTAGAAAATACGCCAAGCGTCAAATGACATGGTTCAGAAGGTATGATAATGTTGAATGGATAACACCAGATAAAATAGATACATATGTCTAATAAACACACTTTCGAAGAATTGCTAGAGCTAGCCGCAAAACTACGTTCCGATACAGGATGTCCTTGGGATAGAAAGCAAACCATTGCCAGTATGCTTGAGCACGCTGAAGAAGAAATTCATGAAGTTAGGCAAGCAATTGAAAACGGCGATCATGATAATTTAAAAGAGGAGCTAGGTGATGTTTTATTTCAATTAGTAATGATAGCCCAAATAGCTAAGGAGCATGAATATTTTAATATGGACGATGTAATTGCAGGTATTCATCATAAAATAATTTCTCGTCATACTTGGGTTTTTGGTGATGATAAGGCATCTACTCCGGAAGAAGCCTTAGAGCTATGGCGTCTTAATAAAGAAAAAGAAAAAAATGTCAGTCCTGAATAAAAAATGGGTCATTAAAAATAATGATCCAAATAAGAGCACTTTAGAAAAGATTATTTCAAATAGAAGTCATCTAAATCTTGAAAATCAGCTTACAGAATTTCATGATCCATATTTGTTTACTGATATGGAAAAGGCTGTAAAAAGGGTTAAAGAGGCTATATATAAAAATGAAAAAATTATTATTTTTGGCGATTATGATGTTGATGGGATTACAGGAACGGCAATTCTAGTACATACTCTTAGGCATTTAAATGCACAGGTTTCTTTTCGTATTCCAAACCGTGTAAACGACGGATATGGATTATCTGAAAAATTTATTGATGAATTTATTGAAAAAAAGATCGATTTAGTTATAACAACAGACTGTGGAATTTCATGTTTTAAAGAAGTGGAAAAAGCAAACGCCCACAATATTGATGTGATCATTACCGACCATCACACAGTTCCCCCAAATGCTCCTCCCGCACTTGCAGTAATTCATCCCAAGCATGACAAAAATTATCCATATGATGAACTTACTGGTTCTGGAGTTGCCTTTAAATTTGCTCAGGCACTAATAAAAAAACTCGCACCAGAAAGTGATCTCCCAGAGTATTTGGTAGATTTAGCTTCAATGGGCACAGTAGCCGATTTAGGGCCACTAAATGACGAAAACCGTTTAATAGTGCAAAGGGGGCTTGAGCGTTTAAAGAATACTAGATGGCAGGGGCTTAAAAAAATAATGGAAAGTTCGGGGGTAAAAAATGGCGATGAAATAGATACTTCTACTATAGGTTTCCGTATTGCCCCGCGTATAAATGCCGCTGGAAGAATTGGTGATCCATATACTCCACTATTCTTACTATTAGTTGATGGTGATCACAGCAAAATAGAGCAACTAACATCTGAACTTGAAACCCTTAATGGAAATCGTCAAAAAATGACTGCTGATTATTTTGAAGAAATAAGTGAAAAAATTAGCTCACTAAATAAAGTACCTTCAATTGTTATATATGAAGATCCAAATTGGCACGTAGGGGTACTTGGCTTAATTGCCGGAAAGGTCGCAGAAAAATATAGTAGGCCAGCTATAGTGTTCCAGGATAAAGGGGATACTTTAGTTGCCTCAGCCCGCAGCCCAGAATTTTTTAATGTTATTGAGGCAATATCTACTGCAAAAGATTTACTGATTGGTTTTGGTGGGCATCCACAAGCTGCTGGCCTTTCAATAAAAAAAGAGAATTATCAGGAATTTAAAAAGAAGCTAGAAGAGTATGCTGATTCAGTATTAGAAGGCCTAGATCTTTCTCTTACTCTAGAAATTGATTGCGAAATTAGCCCTAAAGAAATAAGCACAGAGCTTATTCATCAAATTAGTCATTTATCACCATTTGGAGTTGGGAATTCTCAGCCAATTTTTTTACTAAAAAAGGCAAAACCAGTTTTTGTAAAAACAATCGGACAAGCAAATAATCATCTAAAATTTGCCGTTGAATCTGAAAACACACTCACAGATGTTATAGCTTTTAATATGGGTGAGCAGGCAGAGTTTTTAAAGACATTAGATTTTATAGATCTAGTTTTTAGGCTTGAAACAAACGTTTGGAATGGTAGAGAGAGTTTGCAATTGCAGCTTCTGGACTTGAGAAGTCATCAGGAGTAGTATTTAGTAAACATGAAAAATCTTTTCCTTATTCTCACATTAATTTTGTTTACTTTATATATTCCTCAAGCTTTTGCGCTTGAGAGCAGTAGTATGTACATTTTTAATGGAGAAAGTAAAAGTCATACTTACAAAATAAATTATCCACAAAACTGGCAACTAAAAACTTACGGAAACAATAAGCAGATTATTACATCTAAAAAAAATCCAGAAAAACAATTCATAATTGAAGAATTCGAAGGGCAAACGTATAGCCAAGTAATTAATTTTTACAAAAAACCAAACCAGAAAATAGTGAGTGAAGATTTTGTTTTTAATGAAAATTATTTAGCAAAAAAAGTAACATATAAAGAGGAAGATGTCGCTTTTTCAAAGACCTTAATCAAAAGAGGTACACTTATTATTTCACTTACTACTCCAAACGATAAAGATACTGAATTAAATCAAATTTATACATCTTTTGATTTTACTGATTCTTGGCATCAATATATCGATTATAAGGAAGGTTTTACTTTTATTTTTCCATCTAGTTTGGAAATTCATAATATTGATAGCGGAGTTCAGCTTCTCGACCCAACTCGATTTAATGATATTATTTTTTCAATTTTCAAATATTCAAATACTAAACTTGTGGACGCACCAGAGAAGGCCCAAGCCCTTAACGACAAATATAAGAGCCAAGAAAAAGTTATTTTTCATGGTATTGAAAAAGCCATACATGGCATCTATAGAGATGTTAGAGTAGGTAAAGATTTTAGCCGTATATTCGTTCAAAATGGTGAACACAGCTATAGTTTAACTAATTTAAACATAGAAAGTAATTTTCCACATTATGATTACTATGATGATTACATTGTTGAAATATTAGAGAGTTTTGAGTTTTTTAAAATTGCCCCAGATGAGCAATTATTTTTGGACGTGAAAAAGGATCACAAAAATTATGATGCCATTAAATCCTTAAATGAGGAGAAAATTATTTCTGGGTATGAAGATAAAACATTTAAACCGGACGCGGAAATAAATCGTGCAGAACTTACCAAATTAATAGTTTCTGCAGTAGCCAAACCAGACCCATCAAAATTTAAAAACTGTTTTAGTGATGTGAAAGATCAATGGTTTGCATCCTATGTTTGTTATGCCAAAAATCAAAAATGGTTAAATGGTTATGAAGATGGCACATTTAAACCGGAGCAGAAAATAAACCGTGTAGAAGCAATAAAAATATTATTAAGTGTACTATTTAGTAATGCTGATATGCAGCCTTCTTTAGAATACACACCACCACTAGATATCAAGAGTGAAGATTGGTATTACAAATATTTTGCTTTTGCAGATTTTAAAAAGTTACTAGATAAACAACATATTAAAGAAACAAAAAGTGGATACTATTTCTATCCTGAAAAAAACATTACTCGCAAGGAAGTAGCAGAGCTTATTTATCGCAGTAAAAAATAATTAGCAAAAAAGATTTCACCTGTTATAATCAACACCTTTAATGATAAATCTTATATCTTGACATGTGAGTGTTTATATTATATAATATTGAGATGAGTAATCAGACACAAACACAAATAGTAGAACTAATAAGTAGAAGCCAAAAAGTTTTGGTACTGCCATCCTCTCCACCAGACGGGGATTCGATAGGGAGTGCTATTTCTTTTTATATGGCACTTAAGAAGCTTGGAAAAGATGTCACAGTAATATGTTCTGATGCGGTTCCGGAAGTCCTTCAATTTTTACCAAACACTAAAATAGTAGATAACAAGGCAGTCACAACAAGTGATTTTATTATCACTTTAGACTGCGAAAATGTGAAAGTAGAATCTATAAAAAGTGCAATTGAAAACAATAAAGTAAATATCATTATTACTCCAAAGAATGGACAATTCCATAAAAATAATGTGAGTTTTGGAAGTAGTAAAAGTGATTATGATTTAGTAATTGTAGTTGATACTGCTGAGCTAAATCAACTAGGGAATATCTATCAAGAAAACCCTCATCTGTTTAGTGAGGTGCCAGTGATTAACATTGATCATCATGTTTCAAATACTCACTTTGGAAAGATAAATTATGTAGATATTATGGCGTCGTCTGCAACTGAATTAATTCTGCCAATTCTTGAAGAACTTTCAAAAAAAACCAGAACAGATCTTATTGATGAAGATATTGCAACACTTCTGCTAACTGGAATTATTACTGATACAGGAAGTTTTCAAAATGCAAATACTACACCAAGATCATTCTCAAAAGCAGCAGAGTTAATTGCATACGGTGCAAGACAACAAGAAATTATTCAACACATTTATAAAACCAAGCAGCTTAGTCAATTGAAACTTTGGGGTAGAGTACTTTCAAAAATTGAAACTGACGATGCGCATAGAATAGTTTGGTCTGTTGTGAGCCAGCAAGATTTCCGCGATACAGAAAGCTCAGAAGAGCAAACAGGAGACGTTATTGATGAGTTGATGACAAACGCACCAGGAGCCGAAGTAGTTTTACTTATTAGAGAAAAAGAAGACGGTACGGTTGCTGTAAGTGTTAGAACTACAAGCTCAAAAGTTGATGGTTCTAAAATTGCTGAGCATTTTGGTGGAGGAGGTCATACTCAAGCTGCAGGATTCCGAATCAAAGATATGGATTTAAAATCTGCAGAATACACAATTATTAAATATGTGAAAAATTTCCAAGCAGAAAGATTAGGTCTTAATGAAGATGGTACAGAAAAGCCATTGGTAAACGTTGGTTCTCACGAGCCAATGATTAATGTAGAAGAACTCTTAAAGCGTGCTAAAGATGCTCAAAATGCAACTAGCTTAATGCCAACACCAACCATTGAACATGTTTCTCATGATGATTCCGAAAATAAGAAATCTGAAGAGGATCAAGAAGCTGAAGACACACATGAACAGTTCCACACAATTAAGTCCGATGAAGCTCCACAAGATTTAGAACCAGGCGTTAGCTACAGATTTGAAGACTAATTAACAAATCTTTTTACAGCTTCAGCAACGGTATCTGCCACACCCGGCTCAAATGCACCAGGGATGATTTTTTTTGCATGAGGGCTTTCCACCAAAGAAGCTAACGCTTCTGCAGCAGCCAACTTCATATCATCTGTAATAGCTTTGGCTCTTGCCTCAAGGGCACCTTTAAAGATTCCTGGAAAAACTAAAACATTGTTTATTTGATTTGGAAAATCACTTCTACCAGTTGCCACCACTGCAGCTCCAGCATCCCAAGCTTCTTGAGGATTTATTTCAGGATCAGGGTTAGACATCGCGAATACAATAGCTCTTTCATTCATTGTTTTTATCATTTCCTGTGTCAAAATATTTGGCTTTGCTACACCAATAAAGATATCTGCCCCAACTAGTGCTTCCGCTAAACCACCTTCCAACTTTTCCCTGTTAGTTTCTTTTGCAATCTCCTCTTTATATTTATTCAAATCACCACGCCCTTCATAAATTAAACCTTTACTGTCATGTAGAATAAGATTTTTAAAACCATATTTAATCAAAAGTTTACAAATAGCCATTCCAGCAGCACCAGCTCCACTAATTACTACTTTTACATCTTCAGCATTCTTTTCTACCACTTTTAAAGCATTAATCAAACCTGCCAAACAAACTACAGCAGTTCCATGTTGATCATCATGAAAAACTGGAATATCTAAATCTCTAATGAGTGCTTCTTCAACTTCAAAGCAAATAGGAGCTGCAATATCTTCAAGGTTAATTCCACCAAAACTTGGTGCAATAGCTTTAACCGCTGTAATAATTTCGTCAGCAGTTTTTACATTCAAACAAATAGGCACTGCATCAACATTTCCAAAGGCTTTAAACAAAACAGCTTTACCTTCCATAACTGGCAAACCAGCCAACGCTCCGATATCGCCCAATCCTAAAACAGCCGTTCCATCGGTTACAACAGCAATTGTATTTCCCTTAGCCGTGTAATCATAGGCCTTCTCTGGATCAGCAAAAATTTCCTTACACGGCTCCGCCACACCAGGTGTGTAGTAAAGCCTCATGTCATTCATATCATTAAGAGGGACTTTAGAGACAACCTCTAATTTTCCTCTGTATTTTTTATGTGCCGCTAAGGCTTCCTCTTTTAAATTTGTCATATTAATCTATTGGTGGGGGAGTAATTGGCTCAAGAAATGTTGGTGGAGAATCCGGCACCGAACCACTTCCTGGATTTACAAAATAACCTCCATCTTCAGAAACTTCAACTACAATATCACTAAGTTCAACTTGATCATTTTTAATTATGCTGTAAAAGAATGAAGCGACAATTGCCACTATTACGATCAACGCCGCATAAACCATTGATAGATAATTAAAAAGTCTTTTTGGCATTTTATTTTTTAAAAGCTAGTAGTTTTACCCTTTCTGGTATCAAGAATTAAGTCATCATTTCTTTCATATTTGAAAGTGTAATTTAGTGAAGAACTATAGTAATAGTCTATTGGTCCAGTACCAACACCAATCGTATCGGTTTCAATAATTACATTTTCAGGTAATTTATTTATTAAATTCATACCCTCATTTTTTTTCAAAACTCCAGCTAAAATTTCGCTTAATAAAGCACTATAATCGGGTTTATCTTCAACTGTTTTAAAATCTAAAGTTGTAAGCATAGCTTTTATTTGTGGCTTAAGTGTAAAGCTCATAGGCCCTTCACCAAACTGAGTATAAACAGCTAATATTTTTCCATTGTTTAGATATACATACCAATCCACTATTCTTTCATCACTAATTACAACTTCTAAAGCCTTTTTATTTTTAACAGTAAATTCTGTAATTGTCGCGCCTTTAAAAGCAGCTTTTATTTTAGAGAAATAATCTGTTGAAGAGAGCTTTGCTGTGTTTTCATCTAGCATTACTGTTGCCACTCCAGAATTAGGAAATGTTCTCACTCCAGAGAATTGCCCCACATCTTTTTTGATGAAAGTAACACTTTCTTTACTATCCATTACTTCCCAAGTCGTATTATCATATTTCATTTTGAATGGGAGTGTATCGTTTTCAAAATATGGCCAGTTAGTATGTAGAGGGAATGCTTTATTATCATTTTCCGTTACATACATCATTCTGTAAATAACCTCAGAAAATGCCGCCCTTGTCATTGGAGAACTGGCATTTAGTTTTCCATTTTTATCAGCCACAACAATATTTTTTTCACGAGCATATTGTGCATGAGGAGCAAACCATTGACTAGCATCAACATCCAAAAACACGTTTGCATCTACACTAGTTGGCAATTCTACTTTTGCTGCCAAAGCTAACATTTTTAAAGTTTCAGCTAGATTCACTTTTTCTTCAGGTCTAAATTTCCCATCAGAACCATTAATTATTCCCTCTTTTTGTGCACCCATCACATACTTAAAATACCACTGACTCTTTGGGACATCCCCAAAAAGAACTTCATATTCTTCATCATGTTTAACCTTCATTGCACCAACAATAATCTTGGCAGCCTGCGCTCTATTAACATAATCCTTAGGGCCAAAAGTTCCATTTTCATAACCATTAATTATGCCTTTTTCATTCAAGGTGTTAATAGCTTTAAAATTTGTGTGGTCTTCCGGAACATCTGGAAATGCTGTTGCAGCAAAAACAGAGGACGGTACAACAAATGCTAAAACTAACAAGGAAATGAGAAACTTTTTCATAGTAATACTAATATAGCACTACTAAAAACGTTCTTCCAACAGATTCGTTACTTTAATATAGAAGTTCACCAGGGGAGTACTTGTCTAAATTCTTTTCTCCAACCAGTTTTGTAAGTTTATCAGCCACATCTTCCATTTTAACAGTTTCTTGAGTTCCCTTTGCCATATTTCTGATTATTGCTTTACCTTCACGAACTTCTGTTAGTCCAATCAAAACAGTGTGATCCACACCAAATTTATTTGCCAAACCAAGTTGAATATTGATTGATCCTTTACCTAAGGCTCCCATGGTTTTAATACCTCTTTCTCTAAGTTCATCTATCAGTCCAAGACATTTTAATTTTGCTTCTTTACCAAGTTGGGCAACAAAAACATGTAGTTCGTCTTTTGAAGGCACTTTTATTTTTTCTCTCTTCATATTTGCAATAATTCTTTCAACTCCACATGCAAAACCAACCGCAGGTGTTGAGGCTCCTCCAAGTTTTTGAACCAAACCGTCATATCGTCCACCTCCACATACTGCATTTTCAGCACCTTCTGAGGAATTATCCCAGAATTCAAAAACAGTTTTGTTGTAATAATCAAGGCCTCGTGAAAGTTGTGTATTTTCTACATATTCAATTCCAAGTTCATCCAAATATTCTAAAAGCTCTTCATGATACGCTATAGATTCCTTATCTAAATAGTCACGCATTGAAGGTGCCATTTGTGCAAGGATATCGAGATCTTCGTGCTTTATTTCAAGCAGTCTCATAGGGTTTTTATGTATAAGCTCTCTATACTCAGGTGGTACTGCTCTTTCTTTGCCAATATAAAAATCTTCCAATACTTGCATATATTTTTCTCTACACTCAATTGTACCAATTGTATTTATTTGCAAAGTAAACAAATGCTCTACTCCTAGGTCTGTATAGATTTTTTGACACATTTGTATTAACTGAGCATCTAGTGCCGGATCACTTTCGCCTAAAATCTCAAACCCAAACTGCCAAAATTGACGGTATGTCCCTTTTTTAGGATCTTCAGTTCTAAAGTGAGGCTCAAAATAATAAAGCATTACCGGTTGAGGCAGTTGATCCATTTCATTTTGAATGTAACTTCTTACAAGTCCAGAAGTTCCTTCCGGCTTTAATGCCATTTTTTTTCCATCTTGATCTTCAAATTTATAAAGACCTTTTGTGAACAGATCAGAATCCTCTCCAAGACTCCTTTTGAATAATTCTTCATATTCAAAAATAGGAGTTGAAATACGTTTGAAACCAGACTGTCTTGCTCTATGTCTTACCACTTTCTTCATATAAGTGTGGTACTCATGATCTTTTGGTAATATATCGTTAGCAGCTCTAGGACTTCTTAATGGATCCTTGTTAGACATAGATAAGATATTTAAATTTACGATTAATACGCGAATGTAATTTTACCATTTTTTCCTTTTTTTACAAGGGGGAAAATATGAGTGGATGAATTTGTACTGAATTGAGGTTAGTAGATTATGTAATGTTTTTGAGTTTTTGGCGATGATATCCCCGGGGATGGCGGGAGGGGGTGTGTGGTGTGGGCGGATTTTAATGAAGGTAGATTATGCAACATTTTGGTAAAAACGCCTAATATGTCCTTGGGATGGATTTTGGCGATTTTTTTCGTGGGGAAATGTGGGCGAAGTTGAATTTTTTGAGTTTTGTGATGGAAGTAGGGGGTGGCGCGCGTCAGAGGGCTTTTGTGGCATTTCAGGGCCAATTTATCAGCGTTAAAAACTGCTGGTTTTTGGCTTTCTGCTGCGGATTTTGGCTTGATTTTTCTGGAGAATTTTGCTAATATTTAGGGCACTTCATAACCTAAAATTTTATGACAAATAGAGAGATTCATGTGAGGTTTTGTGAGCTTGGAA